>SDBU01004086.1_pt1 | contig 18156 bp, 11 predicted proteins | sample 2277071 | NCBI WGS metagenome assembly SDBU01 (sample SAMN10397929, study PRJNA504765) | marine sediment metagenome | isolation source: marine sediment core GS08_GC12, 126 cmbsf | place: Arctic Ocean: Gakkel Ridge, Loki's castle | collected 2008 | reverse complement strand
CGGACCACGGAACCCGGACCACGGAACCCGGACCACGGGGTCGGGTGCCGTGGGCTGCGGAGCAAGGCGGAGCAACCACGACCATCGCCCGCCGGCATCGTTGATTCTCCGAATAGTCGGCAAATGGGTTCGTTTCGTAAAACGCGCCACTCGCCGGCCGCGGGGGGTCCGCAATCCACAATCCGCGATCCGCATTTCATTTAAACAGTCCCCATTTCCTTCCATCAGACAGTCACTTGCCAATCCTCAGTGCACACCCCTTCTACCATATTCAGCAGGGCTCTGCGCACGCCTGCAACGCCATTGTGAGTCCTTCTGAAAAGGAATGAGGAATTGTGGGGACAGATACCGAAACTATGTTCACTTTCGCCGCTTCTCCGGCTTTGATCCGGGTTTGTAAGGGCGGAGGACGCGGCCAATCAGCGACTCCAACAGCGTTACGAAGGGCTCGGAGCCGAGTTTTGGTATCTGTCCCCTCAATTGTTGTAGATGACAGCGTGTCCCGTGCGTTCAGTACTTTGGCGGAGTTGCCGGCCGGGGGGGTGTGGCGCGATCGGCCGGCCCGTAAGTAGTGTTGAAGGTTGGATTGCGAACATCGAGGAGGTGCTACGATGAGACACGCGGCGGTCGTGATGGTCACGAGCCTTACGGTCGGATGTCTCTGTCTGCCCGCCCGGGGCCAGAATTATACGATCGTGGATACCGGCCAGATCCGGTGCTACAACGACCGCACCGAAGTCCGGCATCCGAAGACCGGCGCGGCCTTCTTCGGGCAAGACGCGCACTACGACGGCAACCAGCCGGCATACAGGGACAATGGCGACGGCACCGTGACCGACCAGACTACGGGGCTCATGTGGCAGAAGGACCCCGGCCCCAAGAAGACATTCGAGCAAGCCATTGCCGGTGCCGCCAAGTGCAGGACCGGTGGGCACAACGACTGGAGGCTGCCAGGCATCAAAGAACTGTATTCACTCGTTCTCTTCAACGGCATCAACCCGGATCCCAGAAGCCCCCGCCAGCCCGGGCTGACACCGTTCATTGACACGAAGTACTTCACGTTCCAGTATGGCAGAGCCAGTGACGGCGAACGGATCATTGATTCGCAGTACGCGTCGGCAACCCGATATGTCAGCACGACCATGGACGGCAACAAGACGGTATTCGGGCTCAACTTCGCGGACGGCCGCATCAAGGGGTATCCCAGTGGCGCCATCCGGGGGCGGGGAGAAAAGACGTTCTACGTGATGTACGTACGCGGCAACGGCGACTATGGCAAGAATGACCTCAAAGACAACGGCGACGGCACGGTGACCGACCACGCCACCGGACTCATGTGGATGAAGGGCGACAGCGGCCAACTCAAGGCCGGCACGAAAAGGGACGGCAAACTGAACTGGCAGGAGGCGCTGGCATGGGCGGAAGGCCTGGAATACGCCGGCTACTCGGATTGGCGCCTACCCAACGCGAAGGAATTGCACAGCATCGTGGACTACACCCGTTCTCCGGACACGACGCACTCAGCGGCAATCGATCCGGTTCTTGCGGTGACGCCCATCACCAATGAAGGCGGCGCGACGGACTATCCCTACTACTGGACCGGCACCACACACGTAAGGAGCCGCGCGGTAGATGCCGCCGTGTATATCTCCTTTGGCAGGGCGTTGGGTTGGATGCGAAACCGGCGTGCGGGGGCAAGAAGGCTGATGGACGTCCATGGGGCCGGGGCACAGCGGTGCGATGTGAAGAGTGGCAGTCCCTCCCGGTTCCCAAGCGGTCGCGGGCCTCAGGGGGATGTGATTCGCATCTACAACTACGTCCGCTGCGTCCGGGACGGCACGGCCAAGCCCCGCACGATCGGTCCAAGGCCGAAATGAAATAGACATCTCGCAGTGCGTAGGGTGTGCAGCGGTTTCTTGCTGCACACGGAACGGTGTCGCCCGATGCTGAGCTGTGGAGTTGATCACACCTTGGCGCTGGAGCCGGGCGCGTTTCGGGCGAAACAGGCAGGTGTCTTCGGCATCGTCCCGTGTGCAGCAAAAGGACGCTGCGCACCCTACGCCTACGTCCGCTGCGTCCGGGGCGGCACGGCCAAGCCTCGCACGATCGGCCCGAAGGTCGAAATGAAGTAGACATCGCGCAGTGCGTAGGGTGTGCAGCATTCTTTTTGCTGCACACGGAACGGTGTCGCCCGATGCTGAGCTGTGGAGTTGATCACACCTTGGCGCAGGAGCCGGGCGCGTTTCGGGCGAAACAGGCAGGTGTCTTCGGCATCGTCCCGTGTGCAGCAAAAAGACGCTGCACACCCTACGCCTACGTCCGCTGCGTTCGGGGCGGCGCCCGTGCGATGGGCCGTCGGTAAGGCCAGCCTTGTCCTCGGCGACGCCTGAATACGACATCTCAATCTTTCATGGCTCTACTTGCGGATATCCACGCCGGTGTACCAGATCGAGGGGACGTCGTCGCCGAGGCTCTCGCGGATGGCGCTGACGTGGCCGTCGAACCAGAGGACGCTGCTGTTGCCGAGGTGGCGGTAGTACTCGCGCTCGTGGTTCTTGTCGGGGTACGGGCAACTGCCGCGTGTGCAGTTTCGCCACTGCGAGATATTGATGCCGGTGCCCCAGTCCGACAGGGTGTCGTTGGAGCTTTCGATGAGGTGCTCGTGGGAGTCGTGGGCGGCGATGGTGGCGGCGGGGTCCCTCATGTGGAAGATGGCCGCGTCCGGCGTGCGGGTCGCGCCGCCCCAGAAGGCGTTCCAGCCGTAGGCGCAGGCCTTGATATCCGGCCAGTTGGACCACATGCCGGGGTCGCAGTCGGTGGCCTGGGCGCTGGGGCAGTCGAAGAACCCCCGACTGCCGTCGAGGTAGGGCACGTAGGCGATGCCCCAGTAGCCCTGCTCGGCGGTCAGCGGCGTGCCCAGGGGCCTCTCCCAGATGCCGTTGTTCGGGGCCGGGTGCAGGTGTTGCCCAAACAGATTCGTGTAGGCGGCGACGGCCTGGCCGATGTGTTCGAGGTTGCTCTGGCAGGTCGCCTGCCGGGCGAGTTCCTTCGCGTCAAAGAGCCGCGGGACGATGATCGCCAACAACAGGGCGATAATGCCAATGACTATCAGCAGCTCGACCAACGTGAACGCCCGGCCGTTGCGTCGCATGGTGCACCGCTCCTGGGCGAGAGGCGATCCGGCAAACGTGTCGTTCCTCGACGGCCCTAGGGTCTCGATGCCGCGCTGGGCCGCGACCGTCATGGTGGTCACTGAATATTGTACCAGCCCCCCGCCATCGGACAAAGGCCTCGGTCACCCGGCCGCCCGCCCCCGGCCGCCGTCGCGGCGGGCGGTGGGGGGTTTGAAAACGGGCGGGGGAGGGGTATACTGCCGGAGTTCTTCTGGTATCGACATTGACAGTACGGATATGGAGCAGCGTATGGCGATCAAAGCGAGCGACCTCCGCAAGGGCATGGGGGTGAACTTCAAGGACAAGGTGTGGGTGGTGCACAGTGCGCATCACGTGGCCAAGGGCAAGGGCCGCAGCTACATGCAGATCGAGTTGAAGGACGCGCGCGACGGCACGATCATTCGCGAGCGGTTCCGCACCGAGGACGCGTTCGATCAGGCGATTTTCGACCGCAAGCCGATGGAGTACCTCTACAGCGACGGCGGCGGCCACGTGGTGATGGACCTGGAAAGCTACGAGCAGATCACTCTGGCGGCTGAGTTGATCGGCGATGGCAGCGTGTACCTGATGCCGAATATCCGTGTGGAGGTCGCCACTGTCGATGGGCAGGTGGTGTCGGTGGAGCTGCCCAACACGGTGGAACTGACGGTGACCGACGTGCCCCCGGCGGTGAAGGGGGCGACGGCGACGAATCAACTCAAAGACGCCCTGTGCGAGGGCGGGGCCCGCGTGCGAGTGCCCCCGTTCGTCGAGAACGGGGCGGTCATCAAGGTCGACACGCGGAGCGGCGAGTACCGCGGCCGGGCGTAACCCCGCGGCCGGGGGGCGGGGAGGCGCCGATTCCAGTCAGCCGCCCGCCGTCCGCGCGGGGCGGCGGTGCGAGAGATCACGATGGCCAGGGAAATGGTGCAGACAGTCTGGCTGGGGATGTGCATCACGCATCCGAGCGACTGGACACCGGCCCAACTGGGCCTGGACTCCGCCCACGGCCAGTGCGTCCTGGTCGACCGCACCGACGAGCGCCTGGACGTGCACTGGCGGCCGAGCAAGGCGACGCCGGATATGCAGCGGATGTTCGCTCAGTACGCCAAGTCGGTGCGGAAAGCCCAGTTGGAGGCCTTGGTGGACGCCGGCGGCTGGGAGGGTTTCGTCCGCCGGGACGGCCGTCGTCCGGTGACGCAGGCGGGTAAGTACTTCGACACCGAGAACCGGCTGGTCGAAGTGGTGCTGGTATGGCCGGGCCCGCGGGACAAGGCCCTGGAGCGGAAACTGCTGGCCGGGCTGACCGCGGAGCCTCCCTCGGCCAAGCGGCGGCTGTGGCAGGCGCTGGGGCTGTCGGTGTCGGTGCCGACGGGGTTGGCGATGAAGAAGTACATGGCCCAGCCGGGCAAGGTGACCTTCGAGTTCGCCGCCGATAAGGGGAAGCTGTCGGTGTCGCGCGTCGCCCTGGTGGATCAGTGGCTGACCGGGCCGTTGGGCGACTGGCTCAGCGAGCGCACCGACGAGAGCAGCCGGCGAAGCGACGGGGGCGTGTGCACCGTCAATGGTCACAACGGCTGCGACCTGCTCAGCAGCACAGGCGGCGCGGGCCTGCGGCGGTTGGTGGGGCATCGCCGGTGGCGCTACGAGAAGGCGTGGATCTGCCCGCGGGACGAACGGCTGTACCTGATCGAGTGGTCGCATCAAGGCCCCGAGCCCCCCCCGGCGCCGGAGGTGGAGGTCGGCTGCTGCCGGCCGCTTCGGGAGGCGGGGCGGTAGGCCCTGTTGGATACCCGGCCGACGCTCGCGCGGGCATGGCGGGCGAAGCGTTATGGCCGCCTCGATGGGGCGGTTGCGTGGTTATACACGCGTGCAGGATGACTCTGTTCTCGGGTGGACGGGGCCGATGGCGGCAAGGCGGAAGAAAAGTAAGACTCGCCCGTCGCAGCAGGAGCTGCTGAAGGCGACACCGCGCCGCAACGAGCGCGCGGTCACCGAGGAGCGGCCCGAGGGGACGCTGCTGGTTCGGGTGCCGATCCGTCGGCCGAAATACATGGTTCCGCCGTTGAGTTGGCTGCTCCCTTTCAGCCGGGAACGGCGAATTGAGCTGGATCGGCTGGGGACCGAGGTGCTCGGTATGTGCGACGGGCGGACGAGCATCGAGCGGATCATGCAGAGCTTCGCCAAGGCCCATCGGCTGTCGTTCCGCGAGGCGCAGGTGTCTGTGACGGAGTTCCTTAAGATGTTGACGCAGCGCGGGGTCATCGTCATAATCGGCCGGGACGGCGGCGACAGGACGGCCGCGGCGAGCGGGTCGAGGTAGCTGCCCGCTCATGGCGTTCCGCGCAAGTGTTGATCGACTAGTCGGTTGAGGGCGCCGTAGTGGAGCAGTGATGGCGAAGCCCAGAAAGAACGTGGACGTCCAAGACCAGGTTCGCCTGGGCGTGGGCAAGTGCTTCGAGTTGTGCCTCAGCGGCATCAAATACCGGCTGTTCCGTTCGTTGGTCACGGTGGCGATCGTCGTGCTGGCCGTGGCGTTCCTGATGACGATGCTGTGCCAGAGCGTCATCGGTCGTAGCGTGCGGGTGGCCGTGGCCGAGAAGGTCGCTCCGCGGCGTCACTTCGACGCATGGGTCTCCCGGCTGACCAAACCGATGGGCGAGGAGGATCTGCTGGCGATCCTGGCGGCCGACGAGCCGGACGCCAACCGCACGGCCGAGGTCCGCGCCTGGAGCGGCCGGCGCGGGGAGAAACTCACCGACGAGCAGATGGACACGCTGGTGTCGCTGGGGCGGCGTGAGCGGGCCTACCGGGAGTACTTCGAGAACCTCGACGAGGGGTTCCGGGCGATTCTGCTGGGGGTGGAAACCGGCAAAGGCACCCTCATCTACCAGAGGCTGGCCGAAGATACCGCCCGCATGACGGTCTTCCGGGAGAACCTTGAGAAGATGCCCGCGCCCATGTCGGCGGACCTGAAGGGCGATCTGGACGCCTTCGTGGGCGAGTGGAACGCGGCGGCGGTGCTTCGGGCCCGCGTGCTCACCGGCCATGCCGATGCGGTTGAGGCCTTGGACGACGACTTGGCCGGCCGCGGGATCGTACAGATGCTGGCCGAGGACGATGCCGAGGATATCCGTCGGCGCGTGGGGGCCTTCGCCTTCATCCTGACCGCCGAGGAACTGCCGGGCCTGGTGAAGCAGGCGGTGTTGGAGCGGACGGCGGCGAAGATGCTCCGGCTGCGGAACATCAAGGCGGTGCGGGGCGAACTGGGGGTGATGGCCAACAAGAAGCCCGGGGCGGTGACGGCGGGGGACATCTTCGGACAGTCCAGCTCCAAGGCCAAGGCGGAGCGCATTCTCGCCGCGGCGGCCAGAGGGCTTCGCAAAGAGGCCGAGGAACAGGCCGAGGCGGAAGCGGAGAAGGCGAAGAGGATCGCGGAGTCGGGCGGCTCGGCCGCGTCACGGCCGGCGGCGGCGGCGCCGTCGCCGGTGTTGCAGGTGGACCTGACGGCCGAGGAAATGGTCGTGGCTTCCGGGGAGCGGCTGGACCAGGAGCGCCTGGCGGTGGCCGAGGCGGTCTTGGCCGGGGAGGACACCGAGGGGTTCATGGGCTTTTCCCGACGGACGATGTGGCTGATCGTCGTCAGCTTCGGCGTCTGCACGGTGGGCATCGTCAACGCGATGCTGATGAGCGTGACCGAACGATTCCGCGAAATCGCCACCATGAAGTGCCTGGGGGCGATGGACGGGTTCATCATGCTGCTGTTCGTGCTGGAGAGTTGTCTCCAGGGCGTCGCCGGCGGGATTGCCGGCGCCCTGCTGGGTGTGATCCTGGGGCTGGCCCGCGGCGGCTGGGACTTCGGCTGGCTGGCGTTCTCGCACATGCCGTGGCTGGATCTGGCCGCCTGTGCGGGCGTGAGCCTCGTGGTGGGCATCCTGCTGGCGGCGATGGCGGCCGTGTACCCCGCCTGGGCGGCCAGCCGGCTGGCGCCGATGGAAGCGTTGCGCGTGGAGTAACGGCATTGTCCGACGAGGAAAAACAGACCCCCGGCCCCGCTGACGCCGCCAAGGCCGCTCGCCCCCCCGGCGCGGCCGCCGGCGGCAACGCCGAGACCGGCGTGCGCCCCGTCATCATTCGTACGCTGAAGCTCAAGAAAGAATATCAGATGGGCCAGGTGATCACCAAGGCCCTTCGCGGCGTGGACATGGTGATCTACCGCGAGGAGTTCATCTGCGTGATGGGCCCCTCCGGCAGCGGCAAGAGCACGTTCTTCAACATGGTCGGCGGGCTGGACAGCCCCACCAGCGGGCGCGTGTTCATCGACGAGGTGGACGTGGCCCAACTCAACGCCGTGGAACTGGCGTTCCTTCGCTGCCGAAAGATCGGCTACATCTTCCAGAGCTACAATCTGGTGCAGTACATGACCGCCCTGGAGAACGTGACGGTGCCGATGGCCTTTGCCGGGGTGACTCCCGAAGAGTCGCGGGACCGGGGCATGCGGCTGCTGGATATGGTGGGGCTGGCGGACCGCTGGTTCCACAAGCCCATCGAGATGTCCGGCGGCCAGCAGCAGCGGGTGGCGATCGCTCGATCGCTGGCGAACAACCCGGCGATCCTGCTGTGCGACGAGCCGACGGCCAACCTGGACCTGGTGACGGGGTCGGAAATCCTGGGCATTCTCCACCAGCTCAACAGGGAGCGGGGGGTGACGATCATTTGTGCCACGCACGACCACCGGGTGCTCGATCAGAGCGACCGGATGATGTGGGTTCGCGACGGCAAGGTCGAGCGCGTGGCGCGCCGCGACGAAGTGACGGTGCAGACCGGAGCGATCGAAGGTGACGAGAATGCTTAAGCCGAGAAGATTCGCCTCCGGCAAGGTCGGCATCGGCTCGTGGATGCTGCTGGCGGTCGTCCTGGCCGGCGTGGGGTGGTTCGGCTACGTCGTCTTTCGCGCGGAAGAGGAGAAAGAAGAGGCCACCAAGACGATCACCGCCCCGGCGCTGGCCGAGACGAGGGGATCGGCGTTGGCCGCTCAGGGGCAGGCGGACTTTCTCAAAGACCTCGAGACGCTCACGCAGCACGCCCATCGCCAGTCCGGCAGCGAAGGCGCCCTGGCCGCCGCGGCACACGTGGAGAAGCGCCTGCTCGAGATCGGCATCAAGGAGGTGGTCGCCCAGGACTTCCCGGTGGTCACCGGGCGATACCACGACGTAAGCATCCGCCTGGCCGATGAAAGCACGCCACGGCCGCTGTACGCCTGCCGGCCGAACCTGCTGGTCGGGTCCGTCACGCCGGCCGAAGGCCTGACCGCCGAGACGATCTACGTTCGCGGCGGGACGCTGGCCGATTACGGGTGGCACGACCCGAAGGGCAAGATCGTGCTGCTGGATTTCGACAGCGGCGCCCGGCATTGGCAGTGGGCGTTCGCGATGGGGGCCAAGGCGGTGGTGTTCGTCGGGTACGAAGGCCGCCCGGCCGACGTGGCGTGGCATCACGTGAACATCCCGGCGCTGCTGCCGCGGTTCTACCTGCCCGCCCCCGACGCCGAGGCGATGGGGCTGCTGGGCGGGACCGACGCGGTGGGCCCGCGAGTGACGCTCACCAGCCGCATGGAATGGGGCGAGCGGGTCGGGCGGAACGTCATCGCGGTCATCCGTGGCACCAGCCCGAACTTCCACAAAGACCGGCCCCGCGAGGCGCTGCTGCTGGCCGTGCCGATCGACAGCTTCGGCGAGGTGCCGGACCTGGCCAAAGGCGCCCGTCACGCCGCCAACGTCGCCGCGGTGCTGAGCATGGCTGAGTTCCTGCACAGGAACCCCACCAGCCGCGACGTCATCCTGTGCTTCTTTGACGGACGAGGGTCCTCTCACGCCGGCGCCCGGGCGTTCTACGGGTCCGTGCTTCGGGAGAAGAAAACCGATGGTCTGACGCTGGAGGAGCGCCGCACGCGCTTTAGCAACGAGAAGGCGTACACCGAGGACATGGTGGCGGCGCTGGCGGAAATCAAGGAGGACTTCAAGGACATCGGCGATGATGACCGGCGGAAGCGGGTGCTGGACCTGCTGAGGCGAATGGCCAAGATCCTGGCCACCGACAATCGGGAGGTCAGCCAGACCCTCCGCGACCGGAAGATACTGGCCGGAGACCAAGTGGAGGAGATCGCCGAGGAGATCGAGGAGATCGACCGGCAGCGCCGGGATGAATCGGCCGGGGCCGGCGCGCTGGCGGCGCTGGCGGTCAAACGCGCCAAGCTCCTCGAAACGACCGAGGGCCTGCGCAGGCAGATCAAGACGATCGAGCCGCAACTGCAGGCGAAGCTCGACGAGGGCCCCCGGTGGGGCTCCGTCCAGCGGGCGATCAGCAAGGCGAAGCTCGCCGCCGAGGTCTGGGAGTACTTCGAGAAGGTCCGCACCGAGGCCCTGGCGACCTTGAAGCGGCGGGATACCGAGCTGGTGTCCAGAATCGCCTACAACAAGGCCGCCTTCGCGGTAAGGGAGATGTTGACGTTCCACAAGGAAGGCGCCGCCGAGGACGACAAGGGCCAGATGCCGTTCATCGAACTGCACCTGACGGTGGACCTGAGCGGCTCGGATCGGCACTGGACGCTGGTGCACGGGGAGACGACCCGCCCGGACGAGGGCACCGACGACAAGGTCGGCAGCTACTCGGACATCTTCAAAGCCATCACTGCAGCCATCGAGTTGGGGGCCAAGTACGACGCCAAGGTGGAGGACTTCGACGCGCGGGCGATCGACGGCAAATCGGTCAGCGACGCGTTGGTGTTCTCGCCATGCCTGCGGGCCGACAGCAGCGCCATCGCCCGGCTGTTCGGCGTGTGGAACCTGGCGGCGGTGACCACCTTCGACCGCCACACCCGCGACGGGCAGCCGTTCGACACCGTCGAGGTGATCAAGGAACCCGAGCGGCTGGAGAACTTCCGGGTGCAGGGCGAGCAGCTCGGGCGGCTGGTCTGGGCGATGGGGCACACCAACGGGCTGAGCCTCGGGCGCACGGTGAAGCCGGTGGCCACCTTCAGCAAGCCGGAGTGGGATGACGGCAAGCTCAAAGGGCCCAGGGCGATGCTGTTCAGCGCCGCCGCGGCCGTCGCCGACCGGCCCGCCAGCGGGGGCATCGTGGCCGTCATGCGGGGGGTCAACGCCACCAACTGGGGGGCGGCCAAAGTCGATCGCGACGTGCCCGGCATCGAACGCTTCCTGATGACAGTGGCGGACGGCAACGGCAGCCTCGATTTCGGCCCCGTGCCGGCCACGTGGTTCAACTACGTGTGCGTCTTGTTTGACGACCGCGGCATTCCCGAGTACATCAGTAACGCCGCCACCGTGAGCGGAAAGATCGCCCACGTCGTGAACGTGTTCAAGGCCAAGACGCTCAGCGTTGTCGCTATGGGCTACTCCCGCCGGGTGGGCAACACGCAGGTGCTGCAGGCCAAGTCGACGGCGCCCTTCCGCCCGGCCGACTCGCTCATCGCCGAGGAAGGCCAAATCGTCACCGTGTACGTGCGCCCGCTGGTGCAGGGGATGAAGCTGTTCCACCCGATGGGCATGTCGGTGCTGAACAACAGCCCCGAGCACGAATCGGGGGTGGGCGTGCCACTGAAGAGCCCGTTCGACTTCATTGCGACGCTCGAACACTCCACGGCGGATCGGCTAACGCTCAACGAGGCCCGGCTGAAGCTGCTGCACGACAACCACATCGTCGAGTCGTCCCTGCAACGCATGCACAACAAGGCCAGAGAGGCCTTCAACGACGCCGAGGGGGCCCGCGACGAACGCGACGAGCAGTTGGCACTGGCCGCCACCTCGCGCCCGGCGACGCCTGGCCCGACGACCCGCGCGGCCGCGGGGGCCCCGGCCCGGCCGCCGAGGGACCTGTCGCTGGCCAAGCAGATGGGCGACCGGATGGCCTCCGACGCCCTCAGCCGGAAGGTCTACACCCCGACGCTGGCGGTGCTCAACGACCTGGTGGTCGCGGTGGTTCTGCTGCTGCTGTTGGCGCTGCCGTTCGCGTATGCCCTGGAGCGGCTGATCATCGGCACGCCGCACATCTACCGGCAGATCGGCTACGTGGGCGCACTCTTCCTGGCGACCTTCGTGGTGCTGTACTTCGTGAACCCGGCGTTCGAGATCGCCACCACGCCGGTGATCATCTTCCTGGCGTTCGCCATCATCGTGCTGTCGGCGCTGGTGATCTTCATCATGATGCGGAAGCTCACCCAGGAGGTGCACCGCATGCAGGGGCTGGGCACCACCGTGCACAGCTCCGACGTCTCTCGCATCTCGACGATGATGGCGGCGGCGAACATGGGCATCTCCACCATGCGGCGCCGGCCGTTGCGGACGCTGCTGACGGCGACCACGGTGGTGCTGCTGACGTTCACCATCCTCACCTTCGCCAGCTTCGCCAACACCTGGGGCATCCGGGCGACGCACGCGGGTTCCCTGAGCGGCCCGCCCCGCGTGATGGTCCGCCGGGCGCTGCAGGGGCAGATCGGCGAAGATGACGTGGAGATCATGCGAGGGAAGCTGCGGGGACGTGCGATCGTGGCGGCCAGGTGGTGGGTGGCGCCGACGGCCAACGAGGCACGCCTGATCAAGGCCGGGGTACGAGGCACGGCCAACCGGGCGGTGGTCTCCCTGACCAATCGCCGGTTGGTGGAACTGTCGGGCCTGGTGGGGCTGGAACACGCCGATCTGGAGCGGCTGGAAGAGTTGTCGGACCTCTTCAGCAACACCGTTGGCCCCACGATCGTCGACAGCTTCACCGACGACGCCGTCTTCCTCACCCCGGCGGTGGCCGAGGAGCTCGGCCTGAGTCCGGGAGACGAACTGCTGCTGGACGGGCTGCGAGTCAAGTTGGGCGGGTTGGTTTCCGACAACGGCCTCAGCGGCTACATGCAGATGGAGGGTTCCAGCCTCCTGCCGGTGGACTACCAGGGCTCCGGGTTCGGGGACGACATCACCGAGGAGAAGGAAGTCGCCGCCACCCAGTTGCCGGAGATGGAGAACACCCAGTTCGTCAACTACGCTCCCGACCGGATCGGTTTCGTCACGGCGAAAACCGCCGAGAAGCTGGGCGGGAGGATCCGGAGCTTCCTGATCCATCCCAACGACGCGGCCGAGACGCAGTCGATCGGCACCGAGGCCGCCATGCAATTCGACATGCCCGCCTATGTCGGCGACGGTGACGGCGTGCGGCGGCTGTATTTCACCATCCTCACCGAGGCCAGCGGGTTCAAGGACCTGCTCATCCCGGTGGTGCTGGGCGGGCTGATCGTCTTCGCCACGATGCTCGGCTCGGTCAGCGACCGCGAACGCGAAATCTACACCTTCAGCGCCCTGGGCCTCGCCCCGGCGCACGTGGCGGGGCTGTTCTTCGCCGAGGCCTGCATCTACGCCGTCGTCGGCGGCATGGGCGGCTACCTGCTGGGCCAAACGGTGGGGCGAGTGCTGGGCATCATGGCTGAGGCGGGCTGGCTGGAAGTGCCGCCGATGAACTACAGCTCCACCAACGCCATCGTCACCGTGCTGATCGTGATGGCCACCGTGCTGATCAGCACGATCTTCCCGGCCGTGAAGGCCTCCCGCAGCGCCAACCCCGGCGTGCAGCGAATGTGGCGTATCCCCAAGCCCGCCGGCGACCTGTACGACCTGATCTTCCCGTTCACCGTCTCCAGCTACGACATCACCGGGGTGGTGAGCTTCCTGAAAGAGCACTTCGACAACTACACCGACACGAACCTGGGGGTCTTCGCCGCCGAGCGCGCGGCCGTGTTCAGGCAGCGCGGCAGCGACTTGCTGGGCTTCGAGGGCTCCCTGGCGCTGGCGCCGTTCGATCTGGGGATCACGCAGGACTTCGCGCTCATCAGCAGACCCAGCGAGATCGAGGGCGTCGACGAGGTGCGGATCCTTATCCGGCGAAAGAGCGGCACCCCGGGCGACTGGCGGCGATCCAACCGTGTCTTCATCGCGGATTTGCGAAGGCAACTGCTGATCTGGCGCTCCCTGCCGATCGAGCTGATCGAGCACTACCGAAAGCTGACCCTGGACAACTGGGAGAGCCTGGCGGTGGGCTCTGAACTGGTGGACCTGGTGGATGCCGAGGGAGGAGCCTAAGTGGCCCGGAAAGTCGACAAAGAACTGGCGATGTACCGGGACCTGATGACCGTGCCCAGCACGTTCAGCGACGGGTTCAGCTTGACCAGTCTCGTCGGCGCCATGTTCATCGCCCTGATCATGGTGCCCGGTGCGATTTACATGAGCCTGCTGGCCGGCATCGGCATCGGCCCGGCCGCCAAGTGGGTGACGGTGATCCTGTTCATCGAAGTCGCCCGCCGAGCGCACAAGCGCCTGGAGAAGCCGGAGATCTTCGTGCTGTTCTATATGGCCGGGGCACTGGTCGTCTCGCCGTTCTTCGGGTTGCTGTGGAACCAGTTCTTCGTGACCAGCCAGGCCGCCCGCGCCGCCGGCATCGCCGAGCACCTGCCGCACTGGTTCGCCCCGTCCCAGCCGCTGGCCGAGGACGGCACGCGAACGTTCTTCCAACTCAAGTGGTTGCCCGCCATTGCTCTGGTGATCTTCTCCAGCGTGGTCGGCCGACTGGACAACATGGTGCTCGGCTACGGCCTCTTCCGCGTCGCCAGCGACATCGAGAAACTGCCTTTCCCCATGGCCCCCATCGGGGCCCAGGGCATCATGGCGCTGGCCGAGGAGTCGTCCGAGAAGGGCGAGGGGGAATCCTCCTGGCGGTGGAGGGTGTTCGCCATCGGAGGGGTGCTCGGGTTAGCCTTCGGGGCCATCTACACCGGCCTGCCGGTTATCAGCGGGGCGCTGCTGAATCAGCCGATCCAGATTCTGCCGATCCCGTTCGCCGACTGGACCCCCAAAACCAAGGACATTCTCCCGGCCGTCGCGACGGGCCTGAGCTTCAACCTCGGCCAACTGGTCATCGGCATGGTGTTGCCGTTCTACGCCATGCTGGGCAGTTTCATCGCCATGGTCATCAAGTCCGTCTCCTGCGTGGTCCTGTACAAGAACGGCATCCTGAAGACCTGGCAGCCGGGCTTTACCACCGTGGACACCAACTTCTCGAACTACTTCGACTTCTTCTTCAGCTTCGGTATCGGGCTGATGCTGGCGATCGCGCTGGTGGGGTTCTATACCTCCTACCGATCCATCCGCCGGGCCCGGAAGAAGCGGCTGGCCGGGGAGGAGAAGTTCCGGCTGCGCACCGATGAGGTCGACCCGGCGATACGCGGCGACATAAAATGGTGGTTCATCATCGCCACCTACCTGGTGACCACGTTCGCCTATATCGGCCTCAGCGGCCTGCTATTAAAGGGGGGGTACCGCGCGCATCCACAGGTGCTGGCGATCATGCTGTTCTACGGGTTCCTTTACACGCCGATCATCAGCTACGTCACCGCGAGGCTCGAGGGCATGGCCGGGCAGGTGGTGGAGATTCCCATGGTGCGCGAGGCGATGTTCATCCTCTCGGGCTACCGGGGGGTGGACATCTGGTTCCTGCCCGTTCCCATGCACAACTACGGCGTCGCGACGGTCTTCTACCGCCAGGCGGAACTCACCGGCACGAAGTTCTGGAGCATCTGGAAGGCCCAAATGCTGCTCGTGCCGACGGTGCTGCTGGCCAGCATCTTCTTCGCCAACTTCATCTGGTCCATGGCCCCGGTGCCCTCGGTGCAGTACCCCTACGCCGACATGATGTGGGAACTGCGGGCCAAGCAGTCGTGCATCATCTACTCCTCGACGATGGGAGGGGGGTACACCCCCTTCGAGGAAGCCCTGAACGGGTGGTATATCCTCATCGGGGGCGTTATCGGCCTGGGGGCCTTCCTGACGATGGGCCTGTTCGGCGCGCCGACGATGATGATCTACGGCTTCGTGCGCGGGCTCAACACGTCAATGCCCCACGTGGCGATACCACAGTTCATCGGGGCGTGTATCAGTAAGTTCCACTTTGAACGCAAGATGGGCCTGAAGTGGCGACAGTACGTCCCCGTCATGTCGGCGGGCTTCGCGTGCGGAATGGGGCTGATTACCGTGTTCAGCATCGGGATCATGTTCCTGGCCAAGGCGGTGTTCCAACTGCCGTTCTAGGATGAATCAATGCCGGATGACCTGATCTCAGTGAAGGGCCTGACCAAGATCTACCGCATGGGCGGGGAGGACATCTACGCCCTCCGCGACGTGGACCTGAAGGTCTTTCACGGCGAGTACCTCTCGGTGATGGGCCCCTCAGGCAGCGGCAAGAGCACCCTGTTCAACATGATCGGCGCGCTGGACAAGCCCAGCGCCGGCGACGTGATGATCTCCGGGGTGGACCTGACCAGTCTGACCAGCCGCCAGTTGAGCTACTTCCGCTGCCGGCACATCGGGTATGTCTTCCAGGCGTACAACCTGATCCCCTCGCTGACGGCCCAGCGGAACGTCATGCTGCCGGTGATCTTCGCCGGGCACGACCACACCCATGCCGAGAAGCGGGCCGACGAGGTGCTGACCGAACTGGGCCTCGGGGATCGCATCTATCACCGACCCGACGAGCTTTCCGGCGGGCAGCAGCAGCGCGTGGCCATCGCCCGGGCCCTGGCCAACGAGCCCACGATCCTGCTGGCCGACGAACCCACCGCCAACCTCGACCTGAAGACCGGGGAGGACATCATCCATCTGATGGCCGACCTGTGCCGCAGCCACGGCGTGACCATCATCACCGCCACCCACGACCACGCCATGCTCGACGTGTCCGACCGCATCTGCTGGATCAAAGAGGGCCAGGTGGACCGCCTCGAGAATCGCGCCGACATCGATATCCGCGTCGGCACCGTCGAGCCGGTGATCGGTGAGGCCAAGGCGGAGGGAGATTGAGCACCCTCCGGCGGGGCGCCCGCTCGTCGGCCGAGGCCTCTGCCCGGCATGCTGAGACTTTTCAAAGCCCTGTTTCACTTCCCCCCGCTTCGCCGTCACGAGCGGGCCACCTTGCGATACTCCTACGCCAGTGAAGTCGGGCGAGGCAGCTTCGCCGCGCTGCGCACCGAGTTCGCCCTGCTGGTGGCGGTGACCTGTTTTGGCGTCACGAGCAAGTGGCTGTTGTGGGGCTTGACCTCGGCCGTGTTCGTCGGCATGATCGCGTCGCTCTTCAGCTCGTCGCTGACGGCGAGGCACCGCAAGAGAGGGATCATGCTGGCCACGGAGGTGGCCTCGCGACTCGTCGTGATCGTGGCGGCGTTTTCCACCACCGGCCTGGCCTTCGTCATCACGATGGGCGTGGGGGTCGCCCTGAACGCCCAGTCGCTGCCGTTGACCAGCGGGATCTACAGCGCCAACTTTCGCGCCGTCGTACGCGGGCGGGCCCTGGGGCGGATGATGACGCTGGCACTGTTGGCCATGGCGGCCACCAGCGCCTTGGCCGGGTGGGCGATGGGCGTCGACCGGCAATACTTCCGCGTGCTGCTGATCGGCGTCTCCGTGGCGTCTGGGCTGTGCTCGTGGTATGGCAATCGCAGGTTGCCGGAGCCCCGCCCGCGCCGCCGCTCCAGCCGGCACGTCGGGTGGCGCGATTACCTGCGGGTGGTCCGCGACGACCGCGTGTTCATGTACATGGAGGCGGTCTGGTTCCTCATGGGGCTGTGCAACCTCTGGTTGGTGCCGGTGCGCGTGCTGCGGCTGCAGGACATCGCCTTCAGTGAGTTTCAGATCATGCTCGCCACCGTCACGGCCGGCAGCCTCACCATTGTGCTGATGCTCGGGTTGTGGGGGCGAGTGCTCTACCGCGTCAATTTCGGGCTCTACCGAATGATCCTGAGCGCGTTGTTCGCCGCGGGCATACTGATCTTCTTTCACAGCAGTTCGTTCCCCATGGTGTGTTTCGGCTCGGTCGTCTGGGGGATGGCGATGGCGGGGGGGATGTTGAGCTGGCGGCTGATCGCCACGTTCTTCACCCATCCCGGCCGGGCGCCCATGTACATGGCCATCCACGTGTTCCTGTGCGGCGTTCGCGGGGTGCTCGGGCCGGTGCTGTCCCTCAGCCTGCACGAGCGGTATGGCGCCCAGTTCGTGGGGAACCTTTCGGCCGCGGGTTTCGCCCTGTCGATCCCGCTGCTGATCCCCATCTACCTGGCGATGCGCCGCCGTCGGAAGGGTGTTGGCGTACGCCTGGGGGCGGGATAGGATAGGGCAATGAAAGATTGAGATGTCGTATTCAGCCCGTCGCCGACGACCAGCCCCGAAGGGGCGGAAGCGTTTTGCCGGGGGCGTGAGCCCTCGGAACGCGGCGGCGACGACCAGCCCCGAAGGGGCGGAAGCGTTTTGCCGAGGGCGTGAGCCCTCGGAACGCGGCCGGCGACCAGCCCCGAAGGGGCGGAAGCGTTTTGCCGGGGGCGTGAGCCCCCGGAACGAGGCCGCCGACGACCAGCCCCGAAGGGGCGGAAGCGTTTTGCCGGGGGCGTGAGCCCCCGGAACGCGGCCGCCGACGACCAGCCCCGAAGGGGCGAAAGCTTTTTGCCGGGGGCGTGAGCCCCCGGAACGCGGCCGCTGACGACCAGCCCCGAAGGGGCGGAAGCTTTTTGCCGGGGGCGTGAGCCCCCGGAGTAGAGTGGCATCTAACCTTCAAGCCCTGGAAGGGCGACAGCGAGCGGCAACCGATGGCCTACATCAAGCTAATGTACCACATCGAGTTCTCCACAAAGGAAAGGCGACCGCAGCGCGCTGTCGCCCCTTCGGGGCTGGCGCCGATTGGGGCCTGGTTCCGGGGGCTTACGCCCCCGGCAAAACGCTGTCGCCCCGCTATGTAGACGCTTGTCAAGGGCCTTCTCGAACAACCGTTGCTTCTGTTGTTTCGAACGCTGATCGTGCAGCCTGCTATTCGATCATCCGCATCATCGATTGCGGAGATCACTTTACCTGTACGCTCGGGACGGATCAGTCTTCCGGTCGGGCGGTCAGCCCAGGGGCGCATCGGTCTCGTCCCG
>SDBU01004085.1_pt1 | contig 18172 bp, 17 predicted proteins | sample 2277071 | NCBI WGS metagenome assembly SDBU01 (sample SAMN10397929, study PRJNA504765) | marine sediment metagenome | isolation source: marine sediment core GS08_GC12, 126 cmbsf | place: Arctic Ocean: Gakkel Ridge, Loki's castle | collected 2008 | reverse complement strand
CGATGGTCCTATGCTGAAAAACCTGGATCGGGATCTCCGGGAAATGGGGGAAAAAGACTGGATTATCCTCACAGGCTACAGGCGAGATGTTCCTGTACTCATTGCGATGATGGACATTTTAGTTCTCCCTTCAACCCGTGCCGAAGCTACTTCTCAAGTGATTCCGCAAGCATGGGCTATGAGCAAACCGGTAGTTGCGTCGGCAGTGGGAGGAATTCCTGAGATTGTTGAAGACGGGAAAGATGGTATGTTAGTGCCGGGCAAAGATCCCAACTCACTGGCATTGGCCATAGGAAGTCTCCTGAGGGATCCGAAGAAGAGAGAGGAGATGGGAAAGGCAGGCCAGAGGAAAGTCCGGGAGCGTTTCAGTTTTACCAGACAGGTTGATTTGACAATGAATGTCTACGAATCGCTAATTGGTTGAATAATTAAGTCATTACAAGTTGAAATTGAAAAGACACAGCTCAGAGGTAAAAGAAGTAGAAACAAAATAATCATACAGCTATGATTAACAATAAGAAGGAGCTTGTTGTGATAGGGCAGAAAAATATAGTGGTTGTTTCTCGGTAAATGATGATTTGTAATATTTGAGGAGGTACCTTAATTGATGAAATTCGACTATCTTATTGTTGGGGCCGGGCTTGCCGGGACTGTGTTAGCAGAACAGCTTGCTTCGCAATCCAACAAAAAAGTCTTAATAATTGATAAGAGGAATCACATAGGCGGTAATTGTTATGATTATTATGACAATGCGGGAATCTTGGTCCACAAGTATGGTCCCCACTGGTTCAGGACCAATATAAAGCATGTTTTTGATTACCTCTCTCAGTTTACTGAATGGCATTACGTGTATTACCGAGTGAAAGTCATGGTGGACGGAAAACTTGTAGTGCTGCCGATTAACCTTGATACGGTCAATGAGCTTTACGGGTATCAATTCACGTCTGATGATCTCAAAGAATATTTCTTGGAAAAGAGGGCTGTTGTAAAGCAAATCAGAAATTCAGAGGATGTAATATTATCTAAAGTCGGAAAGGAACTGTATGAAAAGATCTATAAACCTTATACAACAAAACAATGGGGGTTAGAGCCAAAAGATTTAGATCCATCTGTTTGTGCTAGGATACCTGTCAGGACTAATCGGGATGATAGATACTTTACTGACAAATATCAGGCAATGCCCAAGAATGGTTATCATAAGATGTTTGAGAAGATGCTCTGTCATCCTAATATTCATATCCTGTTGCAGACAAAGTATAAGGAGCTAAATGGTAGTATTAAGTTTAATAAGTTGATTTATACTGGCCCAATTGATGAATATTTTGATTATACATATGGAAGATTGCCGTATAGATCTCTCCGCTTTGAGCATGAGACATTCAATATAGAATATTACCAGCCTGTTATGTCGGTAAATTATCCTCTCGACTACGATTTTACACGAATTGTAGAAGTTAAGCATGTCACTGGACAAAGACATCATAAAACCACTATTGTGCGAGAATATCCCGAAGCTGAGGGCGAGCCTTATTATCCAGTTCCTAGAGAAGAAAATCATGAACTGTATAAAAAGTATGAAGTTGAGGCCAGCAAACTGGAGAATGTTATTTTCATAGGCAGGCTTGCTCAATATAAATATTTAAATATGGATCAGGTTGTTGGTGAGGCCTTAAAGTTGTTCGAAAGAATGCGCGATGAGTGAAAGCGGAAAAGAAAGAGTAGCAGCTAATATTGTTACTTATAATAGGAAACAATTATTGTGCGAATGCCTGAATGCTCTGTTAGAACAGACAAGCCCACTCGATGCCATATACATTATTGATAACGCTTCTACAGATGGCACGCCTGAATATTTATTAGAAAACGGCTTTATTGATAACCCATTATATCCAGACACAAAACCACTGGAGGCTGTGAAAAATCTGTCTTTACGAACAATTACGGATAAAACGGTGAGTATTCATTATGTTAGAATGCATGAAAATACAGGCGCTTCTGGTGGGCAATATGAGGGAATAAGAAGAGGCTATGAAAAAGGATTTAATTGGCTGTGGTTAATGGATGATGATGTCGAACCTGACAAAAAATGTCTTCAAACAATGTTTGAAGATTATGAGAATGAAATAAGTAAGGAAAACAAAAATATAGTTTGTATTGTACCGCAAAGAATATATCCTGATGGACAATTGTTACCTGTCGACCATGAGGGAATCCTAGACAAAAATATATTTTCATTAGAATTATTTAAAAAGCGCACGACAAATTATATAGAAAAAATGACATTAGAAGGTCCACTGATTAAGGCAAAAGATGCATTTAAAGTGAGTGGGGATTTAAGGGATTATTTCATACTTTATGATGATATAGATATAGCATTTAAGTTGACACAATATGCTTATATATTATTTTCAAGTAAATCAATTATGAGGAAGAAAATAAAAATAGTTAATGACGCATATATACATAGTAATAAATGGAAGCAATATTATAGATATAGAAATAGACTTATATTTGTTAGGAATAATTTCAAAATATATATGCTATTAGCTATTATTTCATATTATATAAGAGAGATTCTTCGAATATTAAGGAAGCCAAAGAGATATGGATTTTTGAGTGTGTATATCTATGCACTTAAGGACGCGTTATTTGGGAAAAAAGGTGGAATTTATACACCAGACAATAATCCGTGGAAGACAAAATGAAAATCACTTCCCTTTATGTTATGAAGGCTCACTCTAAAAAAGCCCCGAGAAAGAATGCTAAGAGCTTTTTCGGAGAGCCACTTTAACCTGGCATTTTATCGACGGTACCTCGCACAAATCGGCGCACTGTTTGAGGCATCGGCAGGCCAACCTTGTGTTAAACGAAGAATGTCCAGAATTAATACTTTTATGGAACGTTGCTTATACGGAACAACGTTGTAAATATTTTTTTGGTGTTAGGAAGAATAGTGTATCCAAAATCACGTATTGATATTGAGATCATTTCAAGTGATTTTAGCTCCAGACAATCACGACCGCATTTTGTTCTCGGCAAATTTCCGGAAATATTCGATGGCAACGTTCTTGACATAGGATCAGATGTCGGTGTTATCAAAGAAAACATCGGTGCTGATAGAGTGGTTGGAGTCGACATTGCTCCAGGTTCCGATTACATAATAAATCTGGACAATATTGATAGATTGCCGTTTGATGATATGCAGTTTCAAACAGTTCTTTGCCTGGATGTTCTTGAGCACCTTGAAAACCTGCACCTGCTTTTTCACGAAGCAACAAGAGTAAGCAAGAGGTGGATTCTTATATCCTTGCCGAATGCATGGTACTCAGCACGTTTAAGAATCGCAAGGGGTAGAGGAAAAATAGCCCATTACGGTCTCAGTCCAGAGCCAACATTGGACAGGCACCGCTGGTTTTTCAACTACGAGGAAGCTGTAAACTTCTTCACTTTGTCCCAGGATAGTGGAATTAGGATAAAGAGAATGGTTGCGATTGAAAAACCTGTTTACTTTGCAGTTTCTCTTGCAAGACATCTTTTCTGGCCAACTCCGGTGTCATATAGAAACAGATACGTGCATACGCTGTTTTGCCTATTTGAGAAAGTGCCATGAGGTCTTCAGGCCAACGCGTTCGGGTTTTGCATACGGAATCATCTCCTCGCTTTGGGGGCCAGGAGCTGAGAATTATTATGGAGATGGAAAAACTGGTCAACTTCGGGATCGATTCATTTTTGATGGCACCCGATCAGAGTGAGATTCTAAAAATAGCGAAAAAAAAAGACCTCACAGCTCATGCAGTGAATTTCAGTAGAAATATCCATCTGGCGGATGTCAGGAGGTTGACCCGCTTTATAAAAGAGTTTGGAATTTCGGTAATAAACAGCCATGGATCCAAGGATGCCTGGAACGCGGGACCGGCGGCAATACTGACGGGGAGACCTTTTATTCGTTCCCGCCATGTCGGTAACCCGGTTCGTGGAGGTTTTTTCGGTAAACTTATGTATGGATATCTCCCATCTATAACAGTTACGACTTCAGAATCCATCGCCGATGGTATTGTTGAAATTGGTGTTCCCAGGGAAATGATCAAGGTAGTTCCAACAGGAGTGGACCTGGAGCATTTTAGGCCCTGCGAGTACCGGACCGATTTTCGCGCTTCAATTGGGATCGAAAGAGACTCTCCGCTGATTGGATATATAGGGGTCATGCGAAGCGATAAGGGGGTTGCAGTATTACTGAGAGCCTTTAAGATTCTTAAGGACAAAATACCGGATGCCTGCCTGATTCTTGTTGGTAAAGGGGGTCAGGATGCTGAAATCAAGTTGCTGATAGGTGAGTTGGCACTTGGTGAATCCGCATTTCACTTAGGCTATATGGAGGATATAAGGCCTCCCCTTTATTCTCTTGACGTTTTCGTTCATCCTGCAGTGAGACCTGAGGGTGTTCCCCAAACTCTTCTTCAGGCAATGGCAACAAAAATACCTGTTGTTTCAACTGATGTAGGTGGAGTTTCGGAAGTTGCAATTGATGGAGAAACAGCACTTGTTGTACCGTCGAATGATCCGGAATCATTGTCTTCTGCCATTGGAAAAATGATTTTAAATGGTGATATATCTGAGAAGATATCTTCTCAGGCCCGGAAAATGGTACAAACAACCTTTTCCCAAAAGGTGATGTTTTCTCAAATGGCTGAGATATATAGAAAATGTGCTGGTTTGGTTTGATTGATCTTTTCCTTTTAGCTTTCCGGTAATAGAGAAGGTTTATTATGAATAATCCGACAGTCATGTACAGTGCTGTTGCAGTACTCACTCCCAATCTCCTCTTTTCCAGTATCTGTCACCAGTGGCGAAGGCACAGAGAGATACCACATTTTTTCAGGAAAAGGTATGGTCACTGGAACCTGATGAGTCCATCTTTTTTGTTGGTGGGCGCTGTTATTAGAAAATATTAGTAAAGAAAGCTGGTTTAAAGATGAAAATATCGATTGTAATTCGCTGCTATAACGAAGAGGAACACATCGGCCGTCTGCTAACCGGTATTATGCAGCAGACGAACAAGGATGTGGAGATAATAGTGGTGGATTCCGGCTCAGTTGATGCGACTGTTGCCATAGCTTCGCAGTTTCCAGCGAGGATCATCTCCATAAAACCGGAAGAATTTTCCTTCGGTCGTGCGCTGAATATCGGCTGTGACGCTTCAACAGGTGAGATCATTGTCTTCGCCAGCGCCCATGTCTATCCCGTTTACTGTGATTGGCTGGAAAAGTTGGCGATGTACTTTATTGATGAGAATGTGGCCTTGGTCTACGGTAAACAGCGTGGGAACGATACGACCAGATATTCAGAACAACATGTCTTTGCCAAGTGGTTCCCGGATGATGCCCATCCCAATCAGGAGAATCCCTTCTGTAACAATGCAAATGCGGCCGTTAGAAGTTCATTATGGGAGAGGTACAGGTATAATGAAACCCTGACAGGTCTGGAGGATCTTGACTGGGCAAACCGGATTATAAGCAGTGGATATCGGATTGCCTATTCGGCCGAAGCGGAGGTTATCCACGTCCATACTGAAACGTGGCAGAGTGTGTTTAACCGGTATCGTCGTGAAGCCATTGCCATGAAGTATATCCTCCCGCAAGAAAGGTTTTCCATATGGGACTTTGCCAGACTGTTTTTTTCCAATGTTGTCCACGATTCTTACCATGCTGCTCATGACGGGGTCTTTTTAAAAGAGTTTAAGAATATCCTCATGTTTCGCATGATGCAATTTTGGGGAACCTATCGGGGATACGCACAGAAGGGCCCAGTGAGTTCAAGGTTAAAGGAAAAATTCTACTACCCCAAGGGGTTTTCCCGTGGTAGAACGCGTTTGAGGCAGGAGGAAGACAGGGCGATGGTTGATTACACTATGGGTCTCAATAATGGAACCAGGGTTAACAATCCTGATAGTGGAAAACATCTTCGAAAATCATGATATGATGTTATGTGATTCATATGACATAAAATTGGATCTTTATCCAGGAGCTGGTAAAAAGTATCCCCTACACGAAACATTTGGTTCTCAACGCAACTGTATACTCTTAAAACTGGATAAAGCAGGTGCAATAGGGGAAATTATCTGGAAGACCTATCAGTTGTGAAGACAAGTGTTCCGAAAATTGTCGCACTTGTGCCTATGAGGCATGATAGCGAACGCGTACCTGGGAAAAACTTCCGTCTTTTCGGAGGTAAACCACTTTATCACCAAATCGTAGAGTCACTTCTGTCGTGTTCACGGATAAGCATGGTGACGATTGATACTGACAGCCCAGTGATCATGGCAGACGCAGCAGCTAACTTCCCGTCAGTTAGAGTCATCGAACGGCCAGAACATATCCGCGGTGGTATGGTTCCCATGAATGATGTCCTGAAGTATGATGTCTCCCAGGTCGACGCGGATTTCTATCTTCAGACTCATAGTACGAACCCTCTGCTTACCAGAGACTCTATTGAAAAAGCCCTTGATCTGTTTCTGAGCAATCAAGAGGATTACGATTCTCTTTTTTCCGTAAGGAAACTCCAGGCTCGACTCTGGGATACAAAAGGAAATCCAGTGAACCATGATCCAGAGTTACTGCAAAGGACACAGGATCTGGCCCCGCTGTTCGAAGAGAATTCATGCATGTATATATTCAGTAGAGAGACGCTGGAACTCATGGGAAACCGAATTGGCAAGCGTCCCTTGTTGTTTGAAATGGACAGTTTTGAGTCCTTCGATATTGATACAAAGGAAGACTTCAGCCTGGCTGAGAAACTTTATCTAGCGAGGAAATAATGACAGACATCAAGTGGCGTGTACTGGTATCCGCGCCCTACATGCAGGCAGAAATGGAGCGTTTTAAGAAAATCCTGATGTCTGAAGGGGTGCAGGTTGTCGTACCGGAGGTTAATGAAAGGTTATCCGAGGAAGAGCTACTCGCGTTTATATCAGATGTGGATGGTGTAATTTGCGGTGATGATCAGTTTACTGAGAATGTACTGCGGTCTGCTCCCAGGTTAAAAGTCATATCCAAATGGGGAACAGGTATTGATTCTATCGATCAGGAAACATGCAGGGAACTTGGGATCGCTATAAAAAACACACCTAACGCTTTCAGTGAGCCAGTCGCAGATACAGTATTCGGATATATGCTCTGTTTCGCACGGAAACTCCCGTGGATGGATGGGGAAATGCGGAAAGGTATCTGGTCAAAAATTCCCGGGTTTTCATTACGTGAGTCTGTTCTTGGTGTAATCGGAGTCGGCAACGTGGGCAAGGCGGTAGTTCGGCGCGCAAGAGGTTTCGATATGAGGATACTGGGAAACGATATTGTTGAGATATCAAAGGAGTTTATCGCTGAAACCGGGATTGAGATGGTTGATAAGGGGGAACTCCTGGGATCTTCCGATTTTGTCAGTATCAACTGCGACCTGAACTCCACGAGTTACCATCTGATGGACGATGGCGAATTCCAGATCATGAAAGACACCGCGTTCCTGGTCAACACTGCCAGGGGACCCATCATTAATGAAAAAGCACTTGTCAGGGCTCTGAGAGAAAAGCTTATTGCGGGAGCGGCCTTGGATGTTTTCGATGAGGAACCCCTTCCCAAGGACAGCCCCTTTCTTGAGATGAATAATGTTCTATTGGCTCCCCATAATGCCAACAGCAGCCCCGAAGCCTGGGAGCACGTTCACAGGAACACAATAAAAAACCTCATGGACATCCTCAAAGGGACAGAGTAATGAAACGTGTAGTTGTCGTCACAGGAGCAGCAGGAGGAATCGGAAATGCCATTGCCAGATTGTTTGCAGAAAACCATTGGCACGTGGTTGGTGTCGATTTGAAAGAAGGTAGTGCAATAGTGGATGCTGCCCGTTTTCTTAGAGCTGATGTTTCCGATCCAGCCGTAAACTCCGATCTTTTTGACGACATATCAAAGCATGAGGGGCATATCGATGCTTTGATAAATAATGCGGCGGTTCAGGTATGTAAGCCACTTGTGGAGACGACACCGGATGAGTGGAAAATGGTGATGGATTCTAATCTGGGTTCGGCATATCTCTGCGCGCGAAATTCTCATCCCCTTATGAAAACTAAGGGGGGGGCTATTGTGAATGTCAGTTCTGTCCACGCTGTGGCTACCTCTCCCAATCTAGCGGCATATGCCGCCAGCAAGGGAGGACTTGTTTCCCTCACCAGAGCATTGGCCATTGAGCTGGCAGGGGACAACATTCGTGTCAACGCGGTTCTTCCAGGAGCTGTGGATACGTCCATGTTACGCACCGGACTGAAGAGGTGGCATCCTGGTGAGAAGAACGAAAAGGATCTTCTTGACGATCTTGCGGCCCGGCATGTCATGGGCCGTGTGGGACAGCCCAGGGAGATTGCCCAATCTATACTGTTTCTGGCTGATGAAAAAATGTCTTCCTTCATTACTGGGCAGACTTTGGTAGTCGATGGGGGAGCAACATGCAGGCTCAGTACTGAATGAGTTTCCTGGATGTCAACATATCCCGGATGTTATTCGCAGGGAATTATCATGAGCCGGATTAGGAGGGAAATGGGTCGTATAGCAGAACGTTTGGAATGGCGGTCAAGTGGATCTGGGAGATTGGAACGATTCAGGAATATTCACAATAATAAGCGCTGTTTCATTATTGGTAATGGCCCAAGTCTAAAGGAGATGGATCTTTCAATCCTTGCGAAGGAATTTACGTTTGGTCTTAACCGGATATATATTCTGTTCCCTGAAATTGGTTTTAGCACATCGTATCTTGTTTGCATCAACAATCTAGTGTTGCAGCAGTGTGCGGCTGAAATCCAAGGTCTTGATTGTGTTAAATTTGTCAATTGGAACGAGCGAGAGATATATAACCCTGATGAAAATCTCTATTTTATGAGAATGGCAGGGACCGAAAAATTTCACACTGATTTGAGTAGAGGAATCTGGCAGGGGGGAACGGTCACCTTTGCGGCAATGCAGATAGCGTATTATATGGGATTCAGCGATGTGGTGCTGATTGGAGTTGACCACAATTTTGAGACTAAAGGTGATGCTGGTAAAGTAGTAATTTCTGATGGTGATGATCCAAATCACTTTCATCCCGATTATTTCGGAAAAGGCTTCAAATGGCAGCTGCCAAACCTGGAAAAATCCGAGGTAGCGTACAATTTTGCAAGAAGACAGTATGAGAAAGCAGGAAGAAGGATCGTAGACGCCACAGTTGGAGGTAAACTTCAAGTTTTTACCAAAGTAGACTACCGTGGATTGTTCTAAATGGAATCATTTTCAAGGTACCACTGAAGCGAGCAAAGAGTCTCCCGATGAGACAAAATAAGGATGAAAGGGCAAATGTAAAATTTCTTGCACTGACCATCAGTGATGAGGGTACTGCCAGTGTCAGTTACAGGATATTACCTCTTATGAAGGGGCTGCCACGTTTGGTTCACCGGTTCAGGTCCTATCCTTACCCAAAGACGTTCTTGCGACGTATTCTAATGATACCAGATCTAGTGTGGGCTGATGTCCTGCTGATTCAGAAGAAAATTCCGTCACGGCTTGAGACGACAATTGTCGCTTTTTTTGTAAACAAAATATTCTTTGACATAGATGATGCTATTCACTATCCACATCCATCGGAGAAGTCGGTGAACGAGATAAAGTACGCTAGAATTCGGAGCCGCCTTAAGACACTTCTTGAAAAATGCTACGGTGTCATTGTCGGGAATGAATATCTCCGGTCAGAGATAAGGGATATGGGACACCAGAATGTGGAAATAGTACCTCAACCAATCGACATAGTAAGATTTAGAAATATTTCTCTTGGCGCTGCTCGGGAACCTATCACTATAGGTTGGATCGGAGGGTCCGGTAACATTGTTTTTCTGGATATTATTGAAGCTGCGCTTTCAAGACTTCAGTCGGAATTTCCCGGGTTGAGGATATTAGTTATATCCAAGGGAAGATGGAACACTGAAAAATGTATCGTTGAACATTTGCTATGGGATTACGAATCGGAAGTTGAAGACCTGAGTGAGATTGATATAGGCCTGGCTCCCGTTGTGGACAACAATTTTACAAGAGGTAAAAATAACTTTAAAGTGTTGCAGTATATGAGCATGGGGATACCGGTCATCACGTCACCCGTTGGGTTTAGCAACGAAATAATCAGGGACGGAGAAAATGGTTTTTTAGCAGCCAACGCAGAAGATTGGTATACGGTAGGGAGGAAACTGATCAAGGATCCAGAGAAAAGAGCAAAGGTGGGGAAAAGTGCTCGGTTGACCATTGAGGAAGAATACTCGAACGAGATATTGGCCCGTCGGTATTCAGATATAATGTTGAAGTGGATTGAAAACAAAAACTGAAGGATAGTCATGTTATGAAAGGATCTGAGAAGAGATACCCTCTGCCGGAATGGGAGTTAACGATTTTCGGAGTGCGTCAATCCTGCCCCGAATTGGTTCAACTGATTCCACCTGTTAAGCCAACAGGGATGTATTTTGGATCCCATATACCCAATGGCATTCCGTATTTATCTGATTTAAAATAAAATTCTGCCAGATTAACTTTCAGGTAGTCACAGTTTCTATATTTTTCCAAAATTATTGCTGGATATTGAACATTCCTTGGATAGGCATGGAAATACTTCCTTAAATCCTCTTCAGAAAAGCATAGCCCCTTTGAAGGCTCATGAAACCATGTGTTTGTTTGTTCAGTTCCCGAAGTAGTAACAGCCCACTTAGCATCCTTTTTTAGCACATTTTGAATCATTTCAATCGCATTCCCTAATTGATCTAGAGGTATATGTTCCAAAGCAGAGAGAGAAACAACGGCATCAAATGTGCGTTTTGGGATTTCAGGCATGCTACATAAATTTCCGGCTATCCAATTTATTTTTCCAACCGCTACTTCATTGGACATCCAGGATGATCTCCAACGGTCATGTTTATTACTATATCTTCTAATCATTCTCATTTTAGCTAATTTAGTGCCTCTGATGAAGGATTTGAGATAGCCTGTCTGTGAATTTCTAGGGTTTGAAATATGCTCTGAATAACTCGTTTGAACAAGACTGGGAAGAGTTTTTAAGGTTGTCTTGTATCGTTTTTGTAGTGTGATAGGTGGCTCACGCAGAACCATATCAATGTTTGTTACATTCATTCCTAATTCAGCCAGGAGAAACTGAAGAGGACCACCTCCTCCACCTGCATCTAATATATGGATATCTCTCGGCCACTTTTTTATCTTGGAATATATCCATATTAAATCTGTTATGTAATGCCATCCAATTTGAGTGCGGCCGGTAGACTTCAGAAATGACTCAACAAACTCGAAATCTTCTGATTCGATTTGTTCTATTGGATCAATAAAATCATAAGTCAACATTAATACGGCCTTTTTTTTGCCCATTTAAATATCTTCAATAACAAGGAGAAGCGATGCGGACGGGTTGTATGCTTTCGGAGCATTATTGGGAGGATAAAAACGATATACAACGTCGGGGGACTCAACAAGGGTTCGTCTGTCAAGCAGCCTTATCGGATCAGGAATCGCTGCAGAAATTTCCACCCCAGACGCTTTGATGAGATTTATCCATGCTCTTATTTCAGATTGGATTTTCCAACGTAAATTCCTTATCAATGGCACTTTATCGACAATAGAAGATGAGATAATCCTTCCCCATTTTGTACCAATATCAATAGTGTGGAGTTGTTTACCAGCAGGCTTAAGACAACGGTTCATGTCTCTAAAAACATTCAGACGTAATTTTCTTGGTATGTGCTCCAGGGTAGACACGGTAAATATACGGTCGAAATATTGATCAGGATATTCTGAGCTATTGATTCCAAAAGGCTGAAATACATATTTAACAGCAGGATACTTTTTAGGAAGTTCCCGCGGATCTCCCCATCGTGACCAGTTGGAAGCCCCACTTGAGAGCCCGAAATCGTCTCCTATCCACGCCTCTAGGTTAAACTTGTCACTCAAGTATTTTGGTAAAAGACTGTAGGCCCCTCCAACCTCAATTATCCTCTGGCTATCCGAAAATCCTCCAACTGCTTCTATCCAGGGCCGATTATGTGCCTTAATTCCCCATTGATCGGTTGTATAGCCAGGAAAATCTTCAAGCTCAAAACCAACATTTTTAAAGTGGAAAAGTTGTTCAAACGTTGCCAATGATGCGTGTGTGAGGCAAAGCATGCAATAATTACCTTAATAAATAAAAGGCTGTAATAGGCAATAATGAAAATGGTTTTTCATCATATCGGTTTCTTTGCAAGGCAGTGTTTTACTTAACAACCATTGAAAAAGGAATGATTAGAAGCGGCATGCAAAACAGCATACCTGAGAAATTGCTCACCTTCAATCCCTGAACCAACAAGGAGAAAGGGTGCAGTCCATTTATAGATAAATCATCCAACAAACTATTTATCTTGAATAAGGGGTAATCATAATAGTCTTGATCTTATATCTCTCTAAAAAGGTCTGACACCAATCATCCTCCAGAATGGGCATTCATAGTAATCGTGTAGTTGAGATGATCAAGATTAACCATCTTCATCTCTGAAGGCTGCAGTACTTAGTCCATTTTTGTTCTTTGCAAGTTGAATTATTGGCGAAAAAAAATCGAAGATATACAAAGTGGGATGTCTTGACTTAAAGAACAATAGTGGTGCCTGGCAAAAGGAGCGCATAACAAAACGAACTTCGCCTCGTGGTACTATCAAAAGCTATCGTCGGTCTCACTGTTTCGAAAATGGCAGCTAATCCCAAAGAATTTGCGCAAAATACCATTCAAGAGTATATTGCACGGGTGATCATAGTTGACAAGATTCACAACCCTGGAGAGGGTGCGGGAAGTCATGTCCATTTTCTAAAGGTGAATGGACCCAATACAAAATCTTAAGGAAAAATGATGAATGATATTATTGGGAGGGGTCTTGAAATAATACCCCGGCTGAAAGGCAAGAAGGTCCTGGTTATAGGGGATCTCATGATCGACCAGTACATCTGGGGAGAAGTATCCCGCGTTTCCCCTGAGGCTCCTGTGCCGGTGGTGGGGGTCAAGCAGGAGACACTGCGTCTCGGGGGGGCAGCCAATGTGGTAAACAATGTCATTTCCCTCGGTGGAGCGGTTGAGATCTGCGGGATAGCGGGAGACGATCAGATGGGCCGATGGCTCGTCCGCGAGTTTGATAAAAAGGGTGTCGGGGCGAGGGGGGTAATGCTGGACGGTGAACGCCCTACCACTATCAAAACAAGGATAATAGCCCACAATCAGCAGGTGGTACGTTTCGACAAGGAGGAAACATCACCTGTGAACAAGGAAACGGAGGCAATAATTCTGGGAATGGTCACTTCACTTCTATCTGAATGTGGAGCCATGGTTATTTCCGATTACGCCAAGGGGGTTATTACTCCGACTCTGCTCAAGCAGGTAGTGAGAGAAGCCAATGATGCCGGAGTCCCGGTAGCGGTAGATCCCAAAAGCAACCACTTTGCCATGTACAGGGGGGTCACTGTTCTTACTCCAAACCTCCTCGAAGCCGCGGCGGGCGCCGGGATGATAATTGGAAGCATCGATGACCTGGAGGAGGCCGGCCGAAAGATTATCTCGAACCTTGATTGTCCCTACCTCATAATCACCAGGGGGGACCAGGGAATGACCCTGTTCACGAGGGGCCAGAAACCTCAGCACATCCCGGCAGTGAGCAGGGAGGTCTATGATGTGACCGGTGCCGGTGATACTGTGGTCGCAACCCTGGCACTTGCCCTGGCGGCGGGGTTGTCCATGTTGGACAGCGCCAAGTTGTCCAACGTCGCGGCCGGTGTGGTCGTTGGCGAGGTGGGAACGGTTCCCATAACCAGTGAGCAGATGAAAACAAGATTTCGCGAGCTTGGAGGGTCGTGAGTTAGTATAAAAGGTTCTTCTCTCAATTAGTTGGTGGGATTTAGGAAAGATGTATTCATTATACCGGGTTTTTGGTGTAATCACTCGGCTGTGCGTGGGGCCAGCTTCGCTTCGTGATTCACCAAAACCCCGGACTGACTTATAATTTATCTATCCAGGGTTCCGGTAAAAGGCCCTGAAGCGAAGCTCAAGGGGGTTGCGAAGGCGAAGGGGCTTTTAGCGGAACCCATTAATTATGGATTTACCAAAAACTATTTAGAGATGATCCGTACAAAAATAACATGAAAGCAATTGCCATCATCCCGGCCCGGTTCGGATCAAGCAGATTTCCGGGAAAACCTATTGCCCTCCTGGCCGGAAAGCCCCTCATAGAGCATGTATATGCCAGGACTAGCATGTGTTCGTCTCTCGATGATGTCATCGTAGCCACTGATGATAGAAGAATACTGGAGGCGGTTGAAGGCTTTGGTGGAAAGGCCGTAATGACCTCCCCGGACCACAGAAGCGGTTCTGACAGGTTGGGTGAAGCCATAAAGGACCTGGATGCCGATATCATAGTCAATGTACAGGGAGATGAGCCTCTGTTGGAACCGTCGGTGATCGAGGCTGTTTTAGGGCCCATGAATGCCACTGATCCTCCCGATATTGCAACTGTGGCAGCGCCACTTACGTTACAGGAGGACTATCTGAATCCGGATGTGGTAAAAGTAGTGATTGATGCGAACGGTCGCGCTGTATACTTTTCACGTTCATCCATACCCCACGGATGGGCTCCGGGCATGAAGGGGTTGCGGCACATTGGAATATATGCATATTTACGTGAATCGCTGCTGCGCTTTGTTTCGCTGCCGGAAAGCTACCTGGAAAGTGTCGAAAAGCTTGAACAGCTCCGGGCTATTGAAAACGGTATGAGAATAGATGTTGTACGTGTGGAGGATTTTACTGGTATAGGAGTAGACAGGCCGGAAGACCTCGAGAAGGCGGAGGCAAGGATTAAAAGCGGAACAGATACTTCGTGTAGAGACTCACGGGATTCTTTCAGGGAGGGGTCATGAAGACCAAGTTCATCTTTGTTACGGGAGGGGTAGTTTCATCTCTTGGTAAGGGGCTGGCCTCCGCAGCGATTGGAGCCCTCATGGAATCCAGAGGTCTTACGGTAAGCCTCCAGAAGATGGATCCATATATAAATGTTGATCCCGGCACAATGAGTCCCTTTCAGCATGGTGAAGTCTTTGTAACTGACGATGGAGCGGAAACAGATCTTGATCTGGGACACTATGAGAGATTTACGCATGCGCCAATGTCCAGAAAGAACAACTTCACAACCGGCCAGATATACGATTCGGTTATAAATAAGGAAAGACAGGGTGAATACCTGGGCGGTACCGTGCAGGTCATCCCCCATATTACCGATGAGATCAAGTCGATGATCTGCTCGGCAGCCGATGGTGTGGATGTTCTGATCTGCGAAGTCGGCGGGACAGTAGGTGATATTGAGAGCCTGCCTTTCCTCGAAGCTATAAGGCAGTTCAAGGGAGATGTGGGAGGGGATAATGTCCTATACATACACCTGACCCTCGTACCTTATTTAGATACGGCAGGGGAACTGAAGACAAAACCGACCCAGCACTCGGTCCAGAAGTTGAGGGAGATCGGAATTCAGCCGGATATACTCCTGTGCAGGACCGACAGGAGCCTTTCGAAAGATATAAAAGATAAAATAGCCCTCTTCTGTAATGTCGAATCACGCGCGGTGATCACGGCAAAAGACGTCAAGAGTATATATGAAGTTCCACTCGTCTATAATCGCGAAGGTCTGGACGCTCTGATAATTGAAGGGCTGAGCATGTGGACCAGGGCTCCTGAGCTTTCGGTCTGGGAAGAGATCCTGGAAGGGGTGAAAAATCCCGAGCATGAAGTGAATATAGCGGTTGTTGGTAAGTACGTGGGTCTTATTGAATCATATAAGAGCCTGAACGAAGCCCTTGTTCACGGCGGGCTTGCGAACAGGGCCAGTGTCAATCTTCATTTTGTTGATTCGGAAGAGCTGGAGGAAACCGACGTCGATTCCCTCAAGTCAGCTGACGGGATCCTGGTCCCTGGCGGATTTGGACTCAGGGGCACCGAGGGCAAGATAAAGGCTATAAAATATGCCAGGGAGAAGGGAAAGCCCTTCTTCGGTATCTGCCTGGGTATGCAGCTCTTCGTTGTTGAGTATGCCAGGCATGTTTCAGGGTTGGAGGGGGCCAACAGTTCTGAATTCGATCCGAAGACGCCCCATCCTGTTATCGACCTCCTGCCGGAACAGCGGAATATCACTGATAAGGGCGGCACTATGCGTCTGGGCGCCTATCCCTGTGTACTTGCCGAGGGTTCACAGGCAAGGTCCGCATATAATAAATCTGAGATATCGGAAAGACACAGACATCGATATGAATTCAATCCCGAGTATCAGGATGCCATGGAAAGCAGCGGTCTGAAGATCTCCGGTGCCTCGCCGGACGGACATCTGGTTGAAATGGTTGAACTCGCCGACCATCCTTTCTTCCTGGGCTGCCAGTTCCATCCCGAGTTCAAATCCAGGCCCTGGGCTCCGCATCCCCTGTTTGCCGGGTTCATAAAGGCAAGCCTGAATTCAAAAAAGGATTCCTGAAAAGTGACATCTCCTGAGCTGAGGGAGGCAGTGGGTGTGGTCAAGGTAGGAAAGGTAACGGTGGGCGGCTCTTTCCCCCTGGTACTGATAGCGGGGCCGTGCGTGATCGAGAGCCGCGATGACACGCTCCGGATCGCCGAATCGCTTGCGACTATCTGCTCTAATACGGGGATCCCCCTTATCTTCAAGTCATCCTTCGACAAGGCCAACAGGACCTCGGTGGCATCGTTCAGAGGCCCCGGCATTGAGGCGGGACTTGAGGTGCTCGCCGCTGTAAAGGATGAGTTCAATGTTCCCGTTACGTCTGACATTCACGATGCCGGCCAGGTTGATTCTGCGGTTCAGGTCCTGGATCTTCTTCAGGTACCGGCTTTTCTGAGCCGCCAGACGGATCTCCTTGCTGCGGTGTCGGAAACCGGGCTGCCGGTGAACGTTAAAAAAGGTCAGTTCATGTCACCATGGGAGGTTGAGGCGATAAAAGGAAAAGTCAGGGCCGGGGAAGGGCTCCTTGTTACCGAAAGGGGCACTACTTTTGGCTACAACAACCTTGTGGTGGATTACCGCTCCTTCCCGATTATTAGGGGAATGGGCATACCTGTGGTCTTTGATGTGACCCACAGCCTCCAGTTGCCGGGAGGCCTTGGTGATAGATCGGGGGGGATGAGGGAATTCGTGCCCTATCTTTCAAGGGCCGCTGTGGGCTGCGGTATTGACGGTCTCTTTATGGAAGTTCACCCGGATCCCGATAACGCTCCCTGTGATGGACCCAATATGTGGCCGCTGGATGACCTGGAAGAACTTCTGACAACCCTCTGCGAACTGGATGAAAAACATGCCGGAGATGGAGTTTGAGTAAAATAGATAAGCGATCTGTACTGGATAGCGCACGGAGAGTCCTGGATATCGAAGAAAAGTCGTTATCAGCTGTGGGCAGCAGGTTGGGAGAGGAGTTTGTAAAGGCGATCCAGATCCTGTCATCCTGCGAGGGCAGGGTGGTTTTCGTTGGCATGGGAAAGTCAGGGCTGGTGTGTCGCAAAATAGCGGCTACATTCGCCAGTACTGGAACTCCGGCTCTTTTCGTGCACCCGGCTGAAGGTGGTCACGGCGATCTCGGTATGCTGATGAGAGGGGATTTACTTGTAGCTGTTACCTACAGCGGTGAGACCGAAGAGATCGTGAGGCTTCTTCCCGCGGTTAAGAGGCTGGGTATTCCGATCATCTGCATGACAGGGGTCAAGGAATCCAGAATGGCAAAGAGGGCCGATGCGGTTCTCGATATTTCAGTGAAGGAAGAGGCCTGTCCGTTGGGTCTTGCGCCTACGGCCAGCACTACTGTCACAATGGCCCTTGGAGACGCTCTGGCAGTGGCGCTTCTTGAGCTGCGGGGCTTTACAGAGGAAGATTTTGCGCTCTTTCATCCCGGTGGCGCCCTGGGGAGAAAGCTTAAAATTGTAAAGGATATCATGCACACTGGAGATGATATTCCGGCCGTAACCGACAGCACGGAAATGAAAGATGCTCTTTTAGAAATTACGTCCAAGAAGTTGGGTTTCACTACAGTCGTGGACGAAAGTAAAAGGC
>SDBU01004084.1_pt1 | contig 18177 bp, 35 predicted proteins | sample 2277071 | NCBI WGS metagenome assembly SDBU01 (sample SAMN10397929, study PRJNA504765) | marine sediment metagenome | isolation source: marine sediment core GS08_GC12, 126 cmbsf | place: Arctic Ocean: Gakkel Ridge, Loki's castle | collected 2008 | reverse complement strand
TCGGTATCACCAAAGGCAATAAAAGCCATTGCCCCAGCATCGGGAACTTTAACCCAAAACCCTATTGTGCCTGTAGTAGTTGTGGCTAAGGCATTTGTTAAGACAGGGGTGATGTCTATATAATCATCCCCGTCAAAGATTCTGCCATCAGGTTGCCACAAAGCACCGACAACTGGTGTGCAGGTATGCTTATAAGCATCTACTGACTTAAAGGGGCTATCCTTCAAAGCCCATAGTGGCAGATATAGAACAAGCCCCTCAGTCGAGAAGGCGTATGGAGCATAGCCATTATGTATAGCATACTTATACTCAGGCATAGGGTGATTAAAGAACATACCCCGTAAATTAGCTGGTATGAATCTGTCTATGCTTTGCCCGTCTATTACAGGTGTTCTCATATTTATCACCTATAGTAAAGTATGAATTGTTTTACAACCCCAAGTATCCGCACCGGCATTAGCACTTAATGCTATAACTATCTGGTCAGCTGCATTAAAGTCATAAGCCTTGCCCTCATAGTCCAAAACCACATCTCGAATATCTGCAGTTCCTAAGTCTTGAGTAAATAAAACAGTATCATAAGCCCCTCCTACTCCATCATCAAGGGTAACTGTAATCGTTTCAGCTGCGGCTAATGCAGAACCTAAATGAAACCGTAAACCATCAAGGTGAAAAGCAGCACCAGGAGCAAGAGTCGCTATAGCTGTTCCTGTTCCCGTAGTGGGAGTGATTACAGATGTACCCCGTATAAATCCAAGAGCCGTCACCATAGCAGCCAACTGTACTTGAGTAATACCACCAGCTTGTAAAGCCGTGTTTATAGCAATGTTTAATACTTCTATAGCTGCTAGGTCAACATTAGCAGCTGTGCTTAATACTTCAAGCGCTGCTAAATCTACTCCTGACGCTAAAGCTGCTGCCAGTATTTCATCTGAGTTGACATCCTCTACGCCAATACGATAGGTAAGACCATCTACATTTAGCACTAGCCCTACATCAGGATTTATTGCCCTGAGAATTTCAACAATCGTTAGAGCCATATTTACCTCTCATCTAGCCAAGGCAAGGGAGGAAAGGAGCAACCTCCCTCACCCCGACTAGCTTTTAACTTAAAGTGCAGTCCCACCTAGATAAGTGGCTCTCCAATCGAGTGTGGTTCCACCAAAGACCAAACGGACTCGGTAGAACACATTATCGGTTGCGAAGTCGCCACTCATTGGGCCAATCGGTCCACCACCGATAGTTACTTTGTCACTGGCCTTCATGCAAATTTCAGGTCGCTCATGCCCCTTCATGTGGGCGAATTCCAGAGCTGCAACATCCTTCGGGTCAGCGAATAGATACCACTGGGTTGCTTGCTCGGCAGCATTGGCATATATTGCCAGATATGGGTCAACTATCAACTGAAGCCCGTACTGAGCGATAACGTTGGTCGTTGGATAGGCGTACCTGGAAACGGCAGCTGGCATAGCTGCGGTAACCCCTTGTAGCCACATCTTAGTTGCCGAAGTCAGGATTTGGCGAGCCGTCATTTCCAGAACTGGAGGTACTACCAGGTATTTAGCTCTGTTCATTATCGGGTTGCCTGCAGCATCCAAGACGGATGCCATTGATGCCACACCTGCCTCAAGACTTGCTATGGTTAAAGCAGCAGCAGAAGTATTTGGATTACCTGCGGCATAAAGCGCTCCACTCCCAGCATAGGTTGAAGTAACCAAGTCATGCTCAGTCCTTACCGCTGCTCTAGCAAAGCGTTCTGGCGTGTCCTTCAAAGCCCCCAGGTCATCGTTGATTAGGGCCTCCCAGGAGATGTCAAACTGTTGACCATATTTCAAGACTGACAAATCGTAGTGATCTTCAGTCCTGTCAGTTGCCAGATATTCTCCCTTCTCGGCAACTCTGGGAAGTACGCTATCACCGCCAGCAATAGCGAACCTTCGGGATACCTTGAAGTCTTTATTGGTAGACATCTTCACAAATGTCTTCCAAACTGGGTCTACGGCCTTATAGGATGCCAAGACCTGCCTATCAAGAACATCTCCAAACAGGTTAGGGAAGTCAGACGTAGTTAGTGCTTCCTTTATTCGGTATTCGTGTAGATGGGCTGGAACATTTTGAGCATTACTGAGTAGGTTAATAAATGCACCTATCTCAGCATCACTATGTCTGCCGCTAAGAGAGACATAACCATTCCAGTCCTCCATGAGTTTCATTAGTTCAGGCATTATATTCCTCCTAAGTTATTTTTTAGGTTCCACTTCCACCTTTTCCGCCTCGTTAATGCGTGTCACTAACTCCACGGCATCCCTGTTAAACCCCTTGAAGGCATCAAAGGCTCTCTTTAGTCGCTCGTACTCCTCATCCTCCAGTAGAATTTCATCCTCTTGACATTGTTCTAGCTTCATAGCGAGAATATTCTCTCTAACCAAGTCAGCATTAGACAACAGCAATTCAGGGATGAACATTACGTTTAGAATCGAAGTTTTGACAAAGAAAGGTAGCTCGCATTCTATCTCTTCCCCAAGGTTCATATTATCAGGAACCTTTCTCTTTACCGTGTAGTTTTTTAGATTCAGTTTACGCATCTTTTTACTCCTTTTTTGTGTGTTTAGTTCCGTGTTACGACACCAGCATTAACCCAAAGTCGGTTTACACCACCTGGGTCTCCCGCTGGCAAAAGAACTGCATCCACATTGTCAGGGAAATGCAGTATCCCAGCCATCCACATCTCGCTGTGGATAAAGACTATCTGCAAGTCAACCTGTCCAGCAACAGATAGTCCACTATTCAGGATGGTGGCACCAGTAACGTTGACTCCAGCACCAAGAAACAAAGCCCCCGTTATGATGGTCGTGTTCTGTAACTGAATCACTCCAGTAGCAGTAAGTTCGCCCAGAGTGGTCAGACCAGCAACATTGAGGGTCGAATCCATGGTAACAGCACCATCAAAGGTTCTGGCACCGAAAAACTCGGCAGGTGTACCTGGGTCAAAGTGAACTTTAACGGCAATTGTATGGGCTGCTGCGTCACCATCAGCCTGCCCCAGGGCATAACCAAACGGTATCTGAGTGGCAATGGTGGAAATCTTGCTGATGATTGCCGTATTAGTGTTGATGTAAAGCAATTCACCAGCTCTTACCAAACTAGGGCCATTATCATCGCTACCCACGACACTAAGGTTCCATATTCCCTCAGTATCAACGGCTATCAGGTCTGTTCCTGCCACTTCCGTCTTTAAGGCTACTCCAACTCCATAAGGAGTTCCCGCTATACCAAATATAACAGGGTAGCCTTTGGTGACCACGCCGAGAATGTTACCGTGGTTAAGTTCAGCAGCTGTAGCCGTTATGTGTCTACCCTCATAGGTAGAACTTACTTCAGTCCCGACAGTTAAACTGTCTGGGTATACTCCCCAATCTTGTGTAGGCATATTCCTACCTCCTATTTAGTTTTATTTTATTTGCTGACAGCCTCGGCCGGTTCAGCTTTGCCTAAAACCTTTTCAATAAGGGCTAGAGCTTCAGCTTCAGCTTCTTCAACTGTCTTCAGTTTCTGCCAACTGACTTTTACTTCCTTAATCTTGTCTGGCATTGTATTTTCCCCCTAAGTTAGTTTTTTCTTAGCGCCCAGAGATGAAAGTTTCTATCTGTTCATCTGTATAGTCTGGGAATGCTTTTTTAGCGGACTCTCTAAGGGCTTCCTTGTCCTTCTCAGGATTTGGTTTAGTACCCCCAAAGCCCTTCACCTTGCCCGCCTCGGATAATTTAGCAATATAATCCATTTCGGACTGTATCGCTTCCACTATTCCATCAGCAGATTCAGCGTCCTTGAACCTCTCGATAAGTCGCTCTTTAGCAGCATCGGGTAGTTCAGCCTTGTCTACAGCCTCTTTTATGACGGCTTGTGCTTCAGCTTTTGCTCTTTCCTTCTCCGCCTTTTCAGCAGTTTCCTTGAGGTTGTCTCGCTCTGTGGTCAGCGTTGTTATCTGACCTTCCAGTTCCTCAATTTTGTCCTTGTCTTCCATGTGTTTCTTAACCTCCTGTTTGATTTGTTCCCTGACAGTAGACTCTATAGCCTTAACTAAATCAGGGCGTCTCTCCTTTAGTGTCGACAGTTCTACTAAATCAACGTTGCGGTTTCTGTCAGATTCGTATAGTGTAACTATCCCACCAGCACCAGGCTCTGTCACGAAATCAACCGAATTGGCTCGCTCCAACTTTTCAATTGAAAGCGTCTCAATTCCATCAATGGTAGTTTTAGAAGCGCTGCCCACCGCATTGATTGAGATGCCCATTTCAGATAGCATCTTCTTATCTCTCAGTGAGGCTAACTTCTGCATCAACCAAGGCTCGATGATTTCAGCAACTCCAGTTACAGTGCCATTTTCGTCACACGTTACATCCTTTAATGTAGCAACCCATTCCCTTATTGACCTCTCAGGGCGTTCCTTCTCTTCTGTTTCTGTCGGGTGGTCGGCATACATCTTGAGTCCCTCAAAGATGCCATAATCCCGCTGTAAAACTTCCTTTGGGTAATATCGGTCTTTAGTAGCATTGAAACCAGCTTTAATGATAATGACAGTGGCTCTGCCCTTATCAAATGTAGTCTCGGTAAGGGGTATGAAATCTAAGACTTCCTCCCGTGTCTCAACCTCCTTAACCCATCTCGGTATGTCCTCATCTTCAACATCTAGCTTTCTATACTCTGCCCTTATCTTCCTTTTGACAGATGACATATCAGCAGAGAGTATCGCTACTTTCTGACCCCTTAATCCACCAGGGCTTAAAGCGGCTGCCGCCCTGCCCAACTGTGTCCGTGTCACCTTTTTGGTGGGGTCTTCCCATAGCCGCAGTTTCCAAGTTGTGGGCTTATCGGCATCGAGCACATAGGCAAAGGCGGCAGCTGGATATTTCACTCCATCTTCCGTCTTCATAGCAGCTTGTTCTTTTATTAGTTTCAGCACGGAGGTCGCCTCTTTTAAGGCTTCCTTAGTTTTCTTTTCTTCCGGTAGTTCTTCAGATAGTAGTTCCTGACACAATTCTAAGATTTTCTTTACTCGGGCAGAATCCAAGGCAGCGTTTCGTTTGCCTGCTTCCTGTATAATCTCGGAGTATGTAGCTCTTAACGATTCCATAGGCTTGTAGACTGTTTGCTTTAATACCTTTTCTGGTTCGCCGAACACAGGCTTGCCGTCTTCTAGTTTGTAACTTGCTTTATAAGCCTGATTGTTAACGTTGTAAATTACTTCGTTCTCAAAGACATCTTCAACCCATACACCCCTTGGAATAGTCTGGTCTACATCCAACTCATATTCAGTTGTTAAACCCGCTTGCAGTAATTGCCTTTTGTTCTCATCACTTAGCTTATTTGGCATAATTGCCTCCTTGGTTTTAGTTTCCTTGGCTACCCATTTGCCATTTTTCTTTTCATAGGACTTTTCTACCGCAGCCCAAGCAGTAGCATGAGCCAGGGCTTCTCTTTGCTCTCCTCGGTCTTTATATTGTTCAAAGGCTGAATTAAAAGCCGCCTGATATATTTCCTGCCCATGTTTAGGTAACTTCTTAACTCCATCTGGTAAACTTGCTAATGTTGGGTATGGCATGATTACCTCCACAATCCAGACATTAAGAGGGCAAGACTACCAAAGAACAATAAAAAGAGAAAAGACCACATAACTATACCCGCTATTTCATTTTCTTTACTTATATTTCTACTTTTAAGTCTAGTTGGTGGTATTGCAGGCATGCTTATCTCCTCAAATAAAAAAGAACCGATAAACTTTTTACAGCCTATCGGTTCCTCCGTAAAGCTAGATTATTCTATTTAATTGTTAAACGTACGTTAGTTGACTAACCTTGTTTTCAAAGCACGCTGCCTACCTATGAATTCTCCAAAGTAGTTCATCAAAGCACATTTCAATGAACCACAATCCACATTGCGCCAATGAGGTAGTTTCTCCAACCACCTATACCGACCAACTTTGTGCATTCTCAAAACAGGTGTCTTCCCACATCTAGAACAGTATACTTCAAATCTGACTTCCTTCCCCGTCCTCCTTACAATATCACACAATGTTTTCATAAAGGTTCCTCCTTTAATTTTTCTATTTAATTGTTAATTATACTTGGCTAACTCATCTTTATATCTTTCCAATAATTTAACATCACCGTCTCTACGAACACCAAACATATTTACCATCCTTGCACGATGGTAAAGAGCATGGTCGGAACGACCGTCATCTTTCTTCAGTGGGTTGCCCCCACAGATAGAGCACTTTGGGCCAGCAAACCACCAGTTCTTACCAGTTCCGCAAGTACGGCAGTTGACAATTTCACCGCCACAATTGCTACAATAAGACGGATTTTGCTCAACTGTTATCCTGACCTTACTGCATCTCTCGCAATCTTTCCACTTTCGCCCAGTAAAAGCGGTCTCAAGTTTTCCCTCTTCCTCTGTTAATTTCCTTGTGACTTCCATAAGGTTCCTCCCTAATCCAGTTTAACTTCTCTTGTGCCATGACATACATCACAAGTTACATTAGTATATGTAATTTTGGAAAGATAAGACCATCTTCTGTTTTCTAAGTTATACTCTCCCTTTCCATTACACTTAAAACATTTACCTTTTACTTCATTCATTAAAGGTTCCTCCTTTAATCTGGGTATGTCCGCTCAATAACTGTCAGGGTTTTTTCCCCTACTCGCACCTGTATCCGAACACTACCATATTCAATATACCTTTTCCAGTCTATTTTGTCAAGTTCCTTCTTGAGTTCTAAGTCTTTTTCGTTTGTCATTTCTTTTTTGCCTTATGCAAAGGATTAGCTATATACCATGCAAACTTTAATCGGACTATATACGGCCAGCCCATAATTGCATTAAGATATTCAAACCAGTCACGCCTGCTATATTTCCGTAGTTTCTTAGCTATTCTGCCATTCATACTTACTCCTTTATCTTCTCAACCTCGCTGGAGCTACTGTACACCGACAATCAGGATGCTGAGGTGGAGCTGAAACACCACCGCTAAAAGTCTGTCCGACAGGTATAACCCCTTCAGCTTCGTTACCCAGACACTCCTCACTTACTTGGGCATCACCAGCTGTCACCCACTCCTTGCCCTCTATGCCCATGTCCTGCATTCCATCAAGACTTGCTTGTGAAAGGGCATTGGCAGTTTCAGTCCTGGCTATAAGCTCTGACCGGTATCTAGTCATATCTGAGAATGTCGTCCTTATGTCTCTAGCCAGCCCAGGAATTCCTCGCTTATTCTCTATCCCTTGACTAATAGTATATGCCAATCGGCGCTTAGTTTCCTCATCCATTTGCGTCACCAATCTAGCACCTTGCTTTTCAGCCCAACCTACAGCTTGACTAATCGGCGGTCCCTCATAGGCTATCGGCACACCGCCTTTAGTCTTACCCCAGGTTATCATCTCAGCTTGACCAGAGATGTATATTTCAGCTAAATGACCAGATATTTCCGCTTTAATCTTCTCATCAAAGGAAGCCAATAGGCGTTTTAGCCAATCATCATCATCAGGGGAAATTAACCCTATTGCCGTTTTAGCTTCCTTAATATTATAAGTCATTTTGTCTACCTTTTTTGTAGCATAATTCCCTGTTCTTTTAGTCTAACTTAATAACCATTGGTTCTAAAAAGTCAGGTAATAGTATTCTGGGATGGGTATAATTATAAATGGCTTTATCATCCTTGAATACTTTATCCACTGAAATATCACCTGAGTCATTTATGAACTGGGTGAATCTATCTAGCGCCTCATCCGAACGAATCCTAGTCAATTCCTCTTGTGATAATATTTCCCCTTCCTTGTTACCTATTTCCACCTTAAATTGCTGAAATACTGCAATACCCAGATGACCATTCTTCTCATTCTTCAGATACCATAGGCACCGAAAAGCATAATTCCGAATCATATCTGCCATTACTGGGGCATTTTCTCTAACTTGTTCTATTGTCAACATTAGGTTCCTCCTTTAATTTGCATATGTCCGCCTGAAGTTTCTCATCAAAGGTAGCCAGCAAGGGATTCAGGATATTATCTATATCTGCTACTTGTGTCATTTTTTTAATGCCAAATTAAGTACAGGAATAATGCTTAAATATAGAACCCACATAATTGCTATCTCCAGCTTGAACTGTGTTAATAATTCTGGGTAAAAGGGACTAGCCTTTAGAATATAATTGGTCAATTCTCCTATTGGGTAAAATGCCAATAGCATAACAAGCATGATAATCAGCCACTTCATGCTGAAACTACTCCCTTAACTGAGTGTATATTAGCTACGTCAACGCCCATTATCTTGGCTGGATTGACAACTCCGCTTATTTTGCCTGTCCAGCCTAGTGGTGGTGTTATGTAGCCACCAAGAGAGAAAGTATAGCCAGTATTAAAGGTATAATCCTCTTCATCACCTGGAGTTATGTACGCTCCACCTTTGTACCATCTGCCAGCATATCCTGTGGTGTCAGTCCATATATAACCTTTAGTAAAGTAATACCCAATGTAATCACCAATCTCTACTGCTAGAGTAACTTCTTTTGAAACTTTTGAGCCAGCTGTTATAGTACCTGGGATAGCTTCACTATCCCGACATTTGAGCGTATTCCCATTCATTTTGTAGAATGTTCCGACTATAAGACCAGTAATATCTTGCCATGCCCAAATATCAATACTGGTAATCGTGCCACTCTTACTTGCTGGATTGTTTTTGTTAATACGAGTATACGGCCATCCACCTTGTGCGGTTCTGGCTATAGCTTCTGAACCAATATCAACTGCCATTTTAACTAATCTCCACCAGCTCGTAGCTCGGGTTGAAGTGTATTATTTCAGTGGTTATAGCTACGCCAACTACCTGAACTCGCTCTCCTGAGCCTACGGGTGCTGTATTACTTATTCCGCCTGGAGTTACACTGGCATAGAGTATTCCGCCTGCTGTTAAGCCCAAACCTGACTTGAACATAAAACCTTGAAGTAAAAATTGACCCTCAGCGTCAGCAGCTATAGTTGCTGCTGCTATCATTGATACTGGCATAGTGGTTGCTGCATCAGCGTCAGATTTCCACGCTTTGCCGTCATTCTTGATATAGCAAGCATCCCCTAATACCAGATTTTCGCCAGCGGTTATATCATCAACAACAACACCAGATACAGAATAGGTGGCATTGAGAGAAACTAATAGATTGTGTGATAATGCCTTTGCGTGTTTCCACCAGTGAGTATCATCACCAAGCCCTTGGGTTAAACCAGTGCTAGGAACTATGTCCATATCAAACAAAACCCGAATAGGGGCAGTGCCAGTCCCAACTTTACCTGCAGCAAACCTAGCATAGTCATCATGTATCAGATAAGCAATATAACCATAATTATTTAAGTCTGAGGTATTATGTAGAGTATAATATGACTCAACATGAGTTCCTTTAGGCATAACTACTATTTCCCCTACTGTATCCCCATCCTTCGGCTGAATAATCAAAGCCTGGGGTTGAGTAGCCCAACCACTACGAACAGTAGGTGAGCCATCAAGGGTGCCTAGCTGTATTACGGCATCATTGCCTAGTATAATGTCCCCACCTGGACTGCCCCCACCAAGCACCTCTATATCAGCATGAATTGAATCAAGCTCCGCTAATATAGCAGCTTTACGTGCCTCAATAGCTTTTAGGGCAAGTTCCTCATTTATTTCCTCATCAGATAATTCAACAATATTCTCATAGCCAAGGAACACGCCATCTTTATAAAGTGCCGTCCCTCTTTGATTGGGCTCTAATGTCTGTGGTAACATTTCAATCTCCTTAATCCAAACTCTTTAACCTAAGTGCCATAGCAATTGTTCTACCGTAAGTCCTGGCAGCTCCAGCAACAAATGGGTCTGCCAAAGCACCAGACCCAACCGCATCTTTGTACCAATAATCATCAATAGCCGTGCTCCTCAATAGTTCAGCTACGGCAGCGTTCATAGGCGACCAAGTATGGCGGTGCCACCTAACCGCAGGAGTACCATCTGAGACAAAAACTAACCAATAAAGCCCTTTAGTCAATGCCTGATCAATAGTGGCGGCCACTTCGGCTATAGCAGCGACTGAAACCGTGCTAGCATCAATAACCAAAGCACCAGGATAAAGATTAGTCCCGTCCTCATAAATACCCAATCTGGCTATCTTGCCAGGGTCAGCTGCCGTAACTTCTATAACGATTCTATCTACAGTAAGGTCTCTAGCAACAACAAAGGGGGAGGCGTATATCCTGTCAGCAGGTACAGCTACCGCAGCATCTGCCCAGACAGGCAAGCCGAAGAAATAATCGCCAACTCTATGTTTTGTAAACCAGTTATAAGTATGAGCACTAAGGTCAGCAATATGAGTAGAAATAGTCGGTGACGATATAGCAATCGAATAAGTCCCATCGCCATTATCTATTGCCTTCAAATCGGGAACTACTGTCCTGAAAGTTGTATCTATTAAATCACCTCCAAAGTTCTTAATTGTTTGTTTTCATATCTGAGTAATCTTATCTCCATTTTCAACTCACGCTGTCCATCTAACAGTTTATCTATCTTCCGTTCCAACAATGTGATTTGCATATGTCTATCGTCTGTTACTAACTGGAGGTTTTCTATTCTGTTATCATCTTTAATCCTATTTCTGTGATGCACGATTTCCCACAACTGGAGACACCGCCCCAAATGTTTTGCCATTACAAGACGATGCTCAGCAACATACCCTTTCATGCTTGCCATTGGATAGAAGAAATCATCAGGCTGTAGATAAATATTGATATATCCTCTTTTTGTTTTAGTTCTTCCGCCCTTCCAAGTCGGATGGTTTTCTCCCCTTGATTTGGCTTTATGGCCTAGTGATAACTCCCTTCCCACACTTGCTTTATGAGTTATTAACAAAGCACAAGGCTGGCAACGTTGACTACGAATACCTGTTTTCCGTAATTCCACCCACCGTTCCTTGCCACAACCCAGACAGGCTTGCCAGATGTATCGGCTACTACCTTTTTTGCCTATCTCTCGATTTCTCCTGAGTTCACCAAGTGTAGTTGTATCAGCCATTTCACCTCTTACAGCACACTATACAAAAACAAGATACTGCTATTAAAATTATTATTATCCAAGCTAACCAATCAGGAGAAACTAAACCGTCATCCCATATATGCTGTAATATCATCCAAGCATTTACTGCTGGCATCCAATTCCCCTTTAGATAAACGTAGTATCTATTGCATAAGTACCATCGCCCAAATTCACAGCTTTAAGTGGGGGCGATGTATTCTTAAAGACAGTATCAATGCCACCACCTAGAACTGCCTCGACAGATAATGAATATGTCCTATCTCCATTATCTACCGCTTTGAGTAATGGTAAGATAACCCTGAAAACTGTATCAGCCATTCTTCACATACCTGTTATATATTTTCTCAACTGCACTATAAGGAAACGCCTGCTCTAGTAACTGAAAATACTTCCGCATATCCCTCTCAAGCTCTTTTGCTTTTCTTTTGTTTGCGCTTGCGTTTGGGTTTGCTGGTATCTGCGCTTCCAACACCTGAATCAGGCTGTCCAGTTCCGCTACTACTGTCATCAATTCCTCCAGTTGGCTGTCCAGTTATCTCCTCCCTCAACGCTATCCCTTTTTCACAGTCGCAAAATACGCAAATTAGCCCGTGTTCTTGCTCTGTAAATCCCCTATCCTGGCACTTTTCACACTTCATAATTTACTCCTTTTTTTGCTAATGCTTCCCTTTTTGGTTCTTTGCATACTTGATAGATTCCGACCGTAGCAAATATCGGCCATACGAACAAAGCCAAGCTCAAATGACCAAGCATGCAACCTACAATCACAAAGGGAACGAATGACCCTATCACGACAAATGCCGACCTGATTATTTTCATTCCCTACTCCTTTCTTTTAGAACCTCCCTAAACTGTTTAAGCGCTTTAATTAAAGCAGCATCGGGATTACTCTTAGCTTCTTTTGCCAAGTCATCTAGTACCTCAGCTGTATCATCTATCCCCAGTGACATAAGAGCTACCTGTTGAACATCCCTTGAGTAAGCCAACTCAGGCATGGCTTGAAGGATTGCTAATACAGATTGTGCCATCCCCGCCACATCTTCAGGAGCGATTGCCGGGAAGTCTCTATCGATATACCACTTATCTTCTGGTACTTGGTTATGAGCTAATATAATCTCATCTATATCCTGGTAGGCATCTGACCAAACTTTTTGATAAGATTGAAACATCTTCATCATAGGCAATTCTACTGTCTTGGCAGTAGCCAGATTCCCAATAGATATATCCCCGAAATACTGCTCTGGGATGCCAACTGCTGCACAGATTTGGAGTTTAATCGTTCTGGCATCTTGATAAGCAGCAGAGGCTCCTGTCTCTGTTTTAATAGGTGTGGTATCTATCCCCAAGTTCTCTACTATTGTAGAACCAGCTGGAATATCCTGACCATGTGTTTTAGCCTTGATAGCATCCGTAGCAACTTGCCCACCCTTGACCTTCGACTTCCAAGCAAACTTAGCCAGCGCCAGCATAACCGCTATACGACTGCCTAGAAACTTGGTATAATACTTCATCCAGATTAGCGCCGGTAGTAGAAGTGGATTCCCACGTTGACTGATAGTGTTATAAGTCAAATGGTAAATTAGGGCATCTTCAGTCTTTTGAACACTCCCCCCTAAAGAATCCTTTGCGGATTCATTTCCAATATTGGTTGTGCTTCGATAAATATCCTTATGTGCATTGCCTTGAGCATCTGCCCATTCTCGCCGATAGAATTTAATATCTTCAATATCATCAGGGTCAGTTATAATCTCGGTTATCTCTAATGGGTCAATGCGCCTTATTTTAGCTGTACCGTTCGGTCCCAAGAAGATGGCAAAGAAAACCTCGCCATCTACCAATAATTTATCTGATGATTTGCGCTGCCCCCTAGCTGACAACACACTCTGATTAGCTTTCGTATCCCAAAATGATTCAAGAACCTTCTTAGCCTTCTCATTCTCAGTCTGCCAGGTCATACCAGAACCGAAAGTATAATCAGTCCAAAGCCTTATTGATTGACGCCCTAGTGGGTCTTTAGTATAATAGAGACGGGATAATTTGAGGTTCGTTATTCTCTCTACTGACGTGATAACATCGCTGGTTGTGCCACTCAGGTTTATCCAGCCCGCATCCTCTAAAGCCAAATCAGCTTCAACACTAGCAGTAGCTTCCCTTATTATGATTTCCAGTTCATCTCTTGGTGCAAGTTCCCTTAAACGAGTTTCTTCTTTCTTCATAACTCTATTATTCCTCTAAAGCTAGGACATTGCGTATTGACCCGATTTAATCGTACAAGGCTTAAATCAGTTAAGGAACGGTCTCTCACCATCACCGCTAGCTGTATCCAAATCTCCCAATGCTTATTCAATATATTCAGCACCATCCTAGCTCCTAGTACATTATAGCACAAAGGTCAAACGTTTGACCTCTTCATACTAACTCCAACTCCCTTACTTCAGCCATAGAATCATAAACAATAATCTTCTCTTCTGGTTCAGGTAGACCGCCACGCATAAAGGACAACGCCTGTGTCGTTGAATCCACTTGGTCATCGTGCTCAGCATTAGGAAAGGCTGACAATTCCTCAATATAGTCGAACAACCAGGGAGCGTTCTCAGGCAGGAAAACTTTGCCCGCCTCAATTAGTGGAGTAACAGCATAAGCCCTAGCTATTTTATTACTATCTACCTTGAACGGGATAACGGGTATTTTGGTATCCCGTTGTAGTTCCTGTATTAAGGATTGCCCACTTGCCTTATCCTCTACAGGCACAGCACTAGGGCTATCCCTTGCATCTAAAGCCACAGCAATCCTCTTTAGTTCAGGGAATTCCACCTTGTCCCGCCATACATCTAATAAATAATAGCCATTCTGCGTTTCACCCCAAACTGTGCAGACCGAATAATCATTCTGTGTTTTGTCCTTGAAGGCCGTATCCCAACTATGTATTATCCTTAAAAAGTTGGGGCGTTCCCTAAAATATTGCCACCATTCCCGCTTGATTATTTGCCCCTCAGCGACTGTAGGATTGCCCTGATATAACGACTCAAATGCCCTACTCCCTATAGATGACTGGATTTTCCTCAATACCTCTAATGAATATCTCTTAGGCCATAAGGCTTGCCCATCCTGTACTGCACTAAAATGTAAGACCTTCCATTGATCAGCAGTAGGGTCTTCTTGAGACTGCTTTAGTAATCTACCAATAAGGTCATCTTGGTGCCACCGGGTCATTACTACAATTATAGCTGCATCGGGTTCGGCTCTAGTTCTAAAGACTTTCTGGTACCAGTCCCAGACTTTATCCCTTATGGTCTGGCTAGATGCCTCTTCCTCATCCTTCACTGGGTCATCTATTATCCCTACATTAAAACCCCTACCCGTTAAACCTCCGCCAATGCCTACTGCATAATATGACCCACCTTGCTTTGTTCCCCACTCATGAGCAGCTTGCCTCTCTGGGATTACTATTTCTTGCCCCGGTCGTTCAGGGCGATGGTGTATGCCAGGAAATAATCTCATCATCTCAGACGAGATAAATATATCCCTCGCCTGTCGAGAGTGTGTCAGTGCTATAGACTCAGCATAGCCCGCCTGCACTATGTAGTCTCCAGGATGCTTCGCTAGATACCAACAAGGAAAGCGGAGTGATATAATTTCCGATTTGCCATGTCTTGGGGGCATCAATACTATCAACCGCTTTAATTCCCCTCTCTCTATTGATTCTAGTGCGTCTGATAGCGCTATGAGATGAGGGGGAGTTTGGTATTCTAGAAAGGTATATTGACAGAAGCGTAAAAGATTTCTACGAGCCCGCCGTCTCATTAGTAGCTCTTCAGCTGCATCTGCTGGAGTTATTTTTGAGGATATTGGTCGCTGCGATAACTGCAAGTTGTTCATCTGTTAATTCCTTGGTGTCATAAATCTCAAATGACCCTTCAATCGGCTGAGTAATCTTACCCTCTTGCCTATCCTGCAAATTACTCAACGCAACTGGTGTGATTAATGCCTGCCTCATTCCGCCTTCAGCTAAAGCTTCTAACCAAGTTCTAGCTTGTGCATCAAATGGACACGATTCAGTCATCATTTGTTGCTGCCTCTGAGTAATAGTCATACCCTTATGCCTACCTTGTTGACCTGGCTTCCAGGATACCCGTTTCTCAAGATTCTTCAAGCTGTTAAGATGCATCTCTCGACCATTCTTATCTTTACCACGTCCATTCTTTATCAATTGTTTAGTTGAACTAACCATCTATCTTTACCTCGTTATGAGTAGAACTATTAACCAATAAATAGGTAGGAGCAATACAAGACTCAATCCGCCAATAAGCAGACCCCAAGTTTTACCAAAATGCACCATAAGCCATTCAGCATATTTATCACAGAGTTTGTTTGGTGTTACCATTATTCCTCTATCAAAGCCTCCCCATTAGGTAATCTTAAGCCTTGAGAGTGGAGATACTCTAAAGAACCATAGGCTTGTGTCAGCCAGTATTCCTTATCTACTTCAGTCATTCTCCAGTAGTCCCTGCCCCCATATGATGCAAGTTTAACTGCTAATCCTTCCTTTATCTCTCCTTGATTAGCCATTAGTTAATCTCCCCTTAAGAATCCCCTCTCTTAGTAGAACTAAGAAGAGTATAGCTTAGTATAGTATAGTAGGATGTTGAACACCTGTTGAAATACTCTTAACAGACGTTGATTTATAATTAACACCCGTTGAACAGATGTTATACCATTAGTCTCAAAATCAACAATAAAACGCTGAGTTTCTTGGTTTTGTAGTTTTAGCAGGTCATTGATTTCAGTGATGTTTTTTGTCATTTTTCCCTGATATTTATAAGATATTTGCTAGTAGCTCACTGGCTAGGGATTTGCACCCTAGATAACTACTCGCCATCTTTCAGCGGTGCTATCTCATAGTCAATATATGCCACGCAGGCATTGACACTAGCGTCTACCTTCCAGCAAGGATTTCCCCCACCGTGTCTTACTATTTCTAGCAGACCATTCCGCCACCAGCAAGCTACTAGAGATAACCCTATGGGACTTTATACCCACAAGATGACCTCTATTCATGATACAAAGGCTGTCATGGTGCCGAAGAAGAGACTCGAACTCTTATACCAACTAAGTTAGTAACGGATTTTAAGTCCGCCGTGTCTACCTTTCCACCACTTCGGCGAGCTACTAGACCGTTAGCAATAGTCTATCATCAATAGTACACTAGTTTATACTGTTTGTCAAATACTTGACATTAGCAATGATAAATGGTAGAATGACTATAAGGAGGGTTAGGCATGAAGAGAACATGGGACGCAGAGGAAATAAGGCATCTATACTATGACCAAGACAAGACGTTACGAGACATAGCCCCTATCTATGGCGTGAGTTTCGAGAGGATACGCCAGGTTATGAAAGAGTTAGGCATCCCCACAAACCCAAGTCGACACCGAAATATGCCGAGTAAGCCTCAATTCACCAACTTACTTGATTACCTCCAACATAGAAAGAGAACGCAAATAAAAGACCCTCTCAACCCAAAAATATTCTTCCGATTACTGCCAGTTGAAGCCCAGCATTGCAGTGAGTGTGGCTCAGACAGATCCATACTTCCACATCACATTGTCTACCCGGCCACATCACTCGATGATATACAGATTTTATGTAAGAGTTGCCATAAGATTAAGCACAACGGCAAGATGCCTTACTACAAACAACTAGAGCTATATGATGATTACCTGAATGGATTGAAGGGCAAAGTAATGGCCAAGAAATTTGACATCTCAAGAGCTACAGTTGCCCAGATAATATACAAACTGAAACATGGGCTACCCGTCCTCAAGAGATAGACCACCCTCAAGTCCTTATGTAACACCCCTGTTGTTAGGCATAAGGGGGTAAAGGGGGAGCTGTGTATAAGAGAGAGGCGAAGCCCCTCTTCCCCTTCATAAGGGAAACTGACCGCTAAACTATTTTAAGCCTGACTTACACTTATTTTTAACAGGGGCTTGACAGACAGCCAGACATGTGATATAGTGAGTGTAGAGATTAAGAAGGAGGGAATAAGATGGCAAATGAATTAAAGGGGAGATATGCTAACTACTTCACTGGTGACAAACTAGCCGGTACCGTAGACCGCAAGGTTCGCCTCTCGCTTAATGCGATTAAGGTCAACTTCGGAGCGGATATTGCCAAGGCCGTGCTAAAAGACAAGTGCTTTGAGCTAGGCAATACGCACTGGTTTGAGCTAGAGTTATTGATGGGAGAAAAGGGAGCGGATGAGGTAGCAAAGGAAGAATTAAAACGGGAGCTGGTCAAGGCACTATACCAAGACTTGCACGAAAGTTATCCATCATTTACCTATGCTTGGTTGCTTGCGGAAGCCGATAGGTTAATTGCTGGCGGAACCCCTGGCGGTGGGCCTAGTATGTTCCTCCATGATTACCTCATTAAAGCTGGTTTATTGAGAGGTAAGTAGTATGAAATGCGAAGAATGTGGAAGCAGTAAGTTTGCCAAGAAGGGATTTACCTGGCGAGCTGGTAAGAAGGTACAGCGATACCAGTGCACGACCTGCGGTAAAACCTTCACTATTAAATAAGCTCTACAATAGGGATAGAATATAAAAAGGAGGTAAGGAGATGGGTAATATGAGTTATTGCAGATTCCAAAACACCCTAGAGGACTTACGAGATTGCTACGACAACCTTGATGATGACTTGAGCGAGAAGAAGGATGAGGCACGAGCTAGGGTTAAACTTGTAGGAGTATGCCAAAGGATTGTAGATGCAGCTGACCTCGAGACATTCCAAGAAGAATACGAGGAGGCAAAGAAAGCCGATAACTAACCCATTGACCGGCTGCTCATCAGGTTCTCATCGACTGGCTTGGTGAGCAGAAGTGAGGAGGTTAGAGAAGATGAAGAGATGCCGATATTGTGGCAAGCCTGCAACACGAGCGGTTGAATGGGAAGTTGGTGGTATTACAAGTGATCCTCACATTGAAATATTTTACCTTTGTGATGGCACACCTGGAAAGGCTTGTAACTTCCAAGCTGGGCATCTCAAGGAAACCAGTAGCAGCTTAAAAAAA
>SDBU01004083.1_pt1 | contig 18180 bp, 13 predicted proteins | sample 2277071 | NCBI WGS metagenome assembly SDBU01 (sample SAMN10397929, study PRJNA504765) | marine sediment metagenome | isolation source: marine sediment core GS08_GC12, 126 cmbsf | place: Arctic Ocean: Gakkel Ridge, Loki's castle | collected 2008 | reverse complement strand
CCCCTGAGCCAGCATATCGGTGCGCCTGCAAAGGCAGTGGTCAAAAGGGGGGACCTGGTCAAAAAGGGACAACTGCTTGGTGAACCTACCGCCTTCGTCTCCTCTTCAATACATGCGCCCATTGCCGGGAAGGTAACCCGACTGCTGGAGGTACCCCATGCGGCCACCGGCGCACCTACCCAGGCTGTGGAGATAGAACGCCAGGATGGTGACCAGTGGGCAGAGGGATTGAATGAGGAGAGGGACGTGTCTGGCCTGAGCCCCGAGGATGTGCGCAGTGCTGTTCTGGAGGCAGGCATCGTGGGCATGGGCGGCGCCACCTTCCCCACCCACGTTAAGCTCAGTCCTCCGCCCAACAGACCTGTCAGGACGGTAATTATCAACGGCGTGGAGTGTGAACCCTGCCTGACCGCTGACCACAGGCTGATGCTCGAACATCCCGACGACATCCTGGGAGGCTTACGCATCATTATGCAGACTCTGAGCGCTGAGCAGGGGTATGTCGGTATCGAAGCCAATAAACCCGATGCCTACCAATTGCTCCAGGAAAAAGCTGCTGGTGATGACAGCATTTCGGTGGCGCTGCTTCCGGTGAAGTATCCGCAGGGCGGGGAGAAGCAGCTTATCAAGGCGCTGCTCGACCGAGAGGTGCCCAGCGGTGGGCTGCCCATGGACGTAGGTGTAGTAGTCCAGAACGTGGGAACCGCAGCAGCCGTCTATCAGGCAGTGCGCTTTAACCGTCCGCTCATTGACAGGGTCGTGACCGTGACCGGACCGGGGGTGGATAAACCCGGCAATTTCCGGGTGCGCATCGGGACTCCCATAAAGTTCCTCCTTGAGCACGCCCGGGTGCAGCCCAATGTAGCCAGGGTCATTCTGGGTGGTCCCATGATGGGCATTGCGCAGGCCAGCCACGAGACACCGGTCAGCAAAGGCACCTCCGGGGTGCTGGTCCTGGTGGATAGACGCACCTTCGTCAGTCGGCCTTGCATTCGCTGCGGACGGTGCGTGGACACCTGTGTGGCAGGTATAGTGCCCAGCGAACTCAGTATCCTGGGGGAAGAAGAAAAGGTGGATGAAGCCGAAGCCGTTGGACTCCTGGACTGCACCGAGTGTGGCTGCTGCGCCTATGTGTGTCCGTCAAAAAGGCCCATCGTGCATCTAATCAAGTTCCTTAAGTCCGAGGTGATGAAGAAGCACCTCGCTGAACAGGGCAAGAAATAGACCACCGCGTGAGGAAACACGCAGCGAAAGCAACTCATGGAAAAAACTGACGTAACTAACCAACCGCTTCTGGTCAGCGCTTCCCCCCACATCAGGGACACCGAATCCATACCCAGAATCATGTGGTCGGTGGTGGTCTGCCTGGCACCCGCAAGTCTCTGGGGCTTGGTCGTCTTCGGCTGGTATGCGGGTCTGGTTGTGCTGGTAGCAGTGGGCGTTGCCGTCATCACGGAAGGCGTGCTCCAGAAACTGCGCAAAGTAGAGGTTACCCTCCTGGATGGTTCCGCGGTAGTCACGGGATTGCTCCTGGCCCTCGTCCTCCCCCCTAACGTACCTCTCTACGTGGCGGCAGTTGGCGCCTTCGTTGCCATTGCCATTGCCAAGCATGCCTTCGGTGGTCTGGGCTATAACATCTGGAACCCGGCGCTGGTAGGCAGGGCTTTCGTGCAGTTGGCCTATGCCGACGCCGTCAGCCTCAGCAGGTGGCCCATCGTCAAATCCAGCCGCTATTTCTTGGGTAACATTACTGATGCTGTCACCAAGGCGACCGAGGCAGTGGGCGGCTCGATGCCTGAGCCAACACGCTTAACTGCGGATGCCATCAGCCAGCCTTCACCGCTGGGCATCGAGGGCTTGAAGGCCCTCTACCAGGCGCCAGATGCGCTAGCGCACGCGGCTTACAGCATGAAAAGTCTATTCTTCGGCCTGGTGCCCGGTTCCATTGGAGAGGTGTCTGTTTTGTTACTTTTTATAGGTGGCATCTACCTTGTGGCCAGAAGATACATCAAGTGGCAGGTACCCCTGGTCTACATTGTCACGGTAGCGGTACTGACATTTGTGCTTCCCGTGAAGAAAACAGGGTTCGCGTCTTCCGGTTTCTTTGGGGGGCATCCACTGTATCAGATGCTATCAGGCGGGCTGTTTCTGGGCGCCTTCTTCATGGCCACGGACATGGTCACTACGCCGCTCACTGTCCGGGGAAACGTAATCTTTGCTCTCGGCTGTGGCATCTTGACGGCGCTGATAAGGCTATATGGCGGCTATCCTGAGGGGGTATGTTATTCTATACTCTTGATGAACACCGCCACTCCACTCATCGACCGCTTCACCAGACCCAGGGTTTTTGGAGCAAGAAGACGTGAATAGCTTACTTCGCTACAGTGTGATCCTGGTTTTCATCTGTGCTCTTAGTGCAGTAGGGGTGGGTGTGACCTATATACTGACCCGTGAAGCCATCCACGAGCAGCAGGAGATGGCCAAGGAGTCAGCACTGCCCATCGTGCTTCCTGAAGCGAAGGCCTTTGCCAAGGCAGCCGTCCACTGCCCGGAGCACAATGCCTGGATAACGATTACTTCGCAAGCGAGAAGTGAGGAAAAGATAACCTGCCCGGTTGGCGGTGAGGAACTGAACCTCGATGAGATCCCGGAAGGATTCGACATCATCTACGCAGGGTATGCTGCTGCGGAGCCATCCGATGAGCAACTGATGGGCTACGCCTCCATCGGTGAGGCGCAGGGGTACTCCAGCCGCATCCGGGTCATGGTGGGCATGACCGGCGACCTTAGCCGTATCGTGGGCATCAAGGTGCTCTTCCACCAGGAGACTCCAGGGTTGGGCGCCAAGGTCGATGAACAGGCTGACAAGCAAACATTGTGGCAGCGCCTGTTCGGTGAAAAGAAGGCTGGCGACGTTACCGAAATCAAGCCCTGGTTTCAGGAGCAGTTCCGTAATTTGCCTCCTGTGGACCTGGGTCTGAAAAGCAAAGGGAGAGGTGACATCGACGCCATCACCGGCGCCACCATCACCTCCGAGGCAGTTGTTGTGGCTGTGAAGGAGGCTTTCCAGAAGGTCTCCGCCTGGTTGAGGTCCCGCGAAGTGCCTTGAATTTGAGAAAGGAAAGACATCCAAGGTGGGTGAAAGCTTAAAGCAAATCGTTGAAGCGTTACTTTTTGCAGCCGAAGAGCCGCTCAGTGTCGCCAAGCTCCAGGAGGTAGCCGGAGGCACTTCTGCGGAAATCAGGGCCGCCGTTGCGGAGCTAAAGACCAGCTATGACCATAATGGCCATGCGTTTACCATCGCAGAAGTTGCGGGTGGTTACCGCATGCTCACCCGGCCCGAGTTCAGCCCTCACCTGGCGCAACTTTTCGCCCGTCGCCGTAAGACCAGCCTGTCACCTGCCGCCCTCGAGACCCTGGCCATTGTCGCTTATAAACAGCCCGTAACCCGCGCCGAGGTAGAGGCTATCCGCGGGGTGGGTTGTGGGGACATGCTGAGAAATCTGATAGAGGTGGGGCTGGTGCGTATCACCGGGCGACAGGAATCTCTTGGCAGGCCTTTGCTTTACGGTACCACCAGGAAGTTCCTTGCCCACTTTGGCCTTCGCACCTTGAGGGACCTTCCCAAACTCACGCAACTGGAAGCGCCCGACTCCTAGTGCCACGTGATGCGTTGGGATAGGACTAGCGGGCCTCCTGCTGGCGCTGAAAAGCGCGCACCCGGGCAAAGCTCTTGACTCCCGCACAGGCACCGACGGACAAACAATTAAGGGCTGCCACCGCATTGCCAAATCGGGCGCACTCGAGGAGCGACCAGCCCTTGAGAACCCCGGCGAGAAAGCCGCCTGCCCAGCAGTCCCCGGCGCCGGTGGCATCGACCGTTTCCACCGGATAAATGGGGACGTGCACCTCGCCCTCATTACCAAGCACGTAGCTTCCGGCCAGGCCCATCTTTAGTCCCACCGTACCTACCCCTCTGTCGCGAAAGAACCGGGCAATCTCCCGGTAGTCATCCAATCCCGATATGTGGTGCGCTTCGATGAGGCTGGGAAGGAAATAATCTATATAAGGCAAGCTGGACTCAATGGGCGCCAACCAATCCTCCACGCGGTCGTTATAGACGGTATCAAGGGACGTAATCACGTCCTGCTCCTTGGCAAATGTGAGCAGCTCTGCCAGCGGTGCGCCGTTGAAGGCAGAAAGCAGGTAATTACCTCCGATGTGCAGCATGTGGGCGCGCTTGATTTCCTCCTGGTCAACATCAGCGAGTGAGAAAGTGGCATTGGCTCCCAGGTTATGCAGGAAGGCGCGCTCGCCGTCACTGCCTATCATCACAAAGCTAAAGGAAGTAGAGTGCTCCTCGCTGGTGAGCACGCCTGAGACATCCACCCCTGCGTTTTTTATCATCTCCGTCACAAATCGGCCGAGGACGTCATCTCCCACCTTCCCCGCCAGCATCACATCCACACCCAGCCTGGCGAGAGTGACGGCAGTATTGGCGGCGCAGCCACCCACGTAGAATTCGAGCTGGTCAAACACCATCAGTGTTCCCTTTTCCGGGTAGTTGTCGATGGGCTTAGCCAGGGCATCTGCGATGATAATGCCCAGAGAGATGACCTTTGCCAACTATCTGTCTCCCAGGTTGAACTTGCTTGTTTCCGACGTGGAGGGCACGAGAGAGTTTACCATCAGTCCCCTGCTCTTACCTGATAGATGACGTAACTATGAGGCTCGTTAAAGTGCATGAACCTTTCTGTGTTTGCCAATTCGGTGATGGCCGAAAAAGGCGGGCCGAAGCTTTTCACCGGTTCAATCAGGCCTTCGCCTTTCAGTTTACGAAAAAGGTCGGGGGTGATTCGCTCAGAATAGCCCCAGCGGCGACCCTCGTAATCGAACTGGTAAGTCTCCTGCAACCGCCACAGTTCGGGATAATTCACAAAGAGATACCTGATTCCGCGGTGCACTAGTTGACGTGCGATGTCCTTGCTGTCGGGCGAACTCTCCAGGATTTCCTCCAAAGGATTGACATCGAACACACTCGCAAAACGGAAATTGCTTCCGAAATAGAAGGGCCTGGCCTCTCCGATGCCGAGCATCTTCTCTTCCGGTATAAGATATTCCTCTGCAAAACCTACTGCCTCATAGATAGGATACATCTCACTCAGTACATGTTCAGGTTTTCTGAGGTCCAATGTGCTGAGTGGTAGCGCATACATGACTGCCACAGCGGTCGTACCAAAGGCGATAACGATGGCCACCGTGACTTTCACCAGCCATCCGAATCTTTGGTTCGAGAGCTTTCCCAGCCCCCGGGCAGAAACCAGCAAGGCAAAGGGGAAGTAAGGCACCAGGAAGCGCACAATCTGGTGGGTAAAAAAGAACCAACCGAGATAGCCGAAGACCAGGTAGGTAACCAGGTAAACGCTGGTCCTTTCACGATTGGCCAGTGGGATGAGCGCTGCGGGCAGCAGCGCCAGTATCCACACCGAGGTGGAAAGTTCCGCCGGGGACCACTTCTTGATCATGTCGGTGTTCAGGGCAACTTCCTTGAACTTCTTGATGAAGTGTTTGGGTGAGACTGATTCAGGTGAGTGCGCCTGGACCCAGCGCACATTGCGCTCAGGACTCCAGTTCCGGGCGCCGAAAACGCCATAGAGCAAGGGATAGACCGGGTTGCGGGTGGCGACGTAATTCTTAATGAGCCAGGGAGCTGCCAGCAATACTGCCAATCCACCGTAAAGCACAGCCCGTTTCAAACCTGCCCGCGCCCTGCCCTGCCGGCAACCTCTGGCCAGAATGACAATAGCAAAAGGAACCAGGACAAAGGCAAAGGCAGGATATTTGCAGCCCGCGGCTAGCCCAGAGGCAATTCCGCAAAGCCAGACCCAATGCCAGCCACCCTTCACCGCTTTGGGCGATGTCTTCCGTTCTTCTTCCAGATAAGCAACCAGCGCATAGAATGCCAGGAAGGTGAAGAAAGTCCATCCCACCGTCACGTATGCCTTCAAGCAGGCGAGCACGAAGATGATGGGACAACTCACGAAGAGTGCCAGCGCAATTCTTCCTGTGAGCTTATCGAAGAAACGCTCGGCAAAGCTGTACATTCCCAGACCCAGCAGGCAGGCAATGCCCAGGTTCAGGAGTTTTGCCAAATAGGCGCCCCGCAAGGGACTACCCAGAAGTGACATGCTGAAGAGATACAACATCTCCATATTGAAGGGGAAGTTGCTATAGACGAGCTTCGGGAGATAGGTAATGCGCCCTTGCTGAAAATAGATGCTCGGTGCGCCCAAGTGGTATCCCACCACGTCGTAATCGAGTGGGGGCAGGAAGGTGCAAAGCACGCCCAGCATAGGTAATAGTACAACGAAAAACCATAGGAAGTAGTCAAAGTGTTGCCACTTTGCAGGTCGTTGCAAATGTGCTTTGAGCTTGGCCAGAAGACGGCGGATTTCAAAGAGGGAGGCCCCGAAAAGTACTGCCAGTGTGATAAGCGCAGCACCCCGACCCACGAAATCCAAAAGGCCGAATGCCAATGTGGAAAGCGCCATCCACGCCAGCCCCACGGCACCGCCAAAGCAAATTGCCTCCCCCAGTCGAAGGTCCCTGGCAATCAGCCTGACGAACGCCATTCCTCCGAGGACAGCAAGTCCCAGAACGATGGCAGCGCAGGCAACAAATACCAACCGCTGCCCCAAAAGGATTGGAAAGCCAAGGGGAGCATGAGTTGTCAGCGACATCATCAGGAAGAGCACAAAGACCGTGAGCACGGCCAGGAGCGAAGTGGCTAGTGCGGGCCTCTGTCGAAAAAAACGGCTCACTTGCGCTGCCCTTGCCTCACACGGAAGGCTGGTTCACCTTACACGTGTCTGTGATATGAAGAAGGCAGGATCACCCCGACCCTGCCTGCCAAAACAACTAGCTCCTGTGGATAGCTTTATGCTATTCTTTGCTGCTGACGTCAATGCGCCCCTGCTTGAGAAGCGTGGCAGCCTGGATAGGACTGAGGGCTGCTGCCCCCAGCGCACCTGCGACCCCTCCGCGAACGTTCTCGTCCGCGTCTTCCAAGAGCGCCTTCAAGGCCGCATAAACGTCGGCAGTGACCCTGTCCCCTTTCCCCAGAATGCAGGTAACGGCTTGCAGGGAGGCCAACCTGACCTCACCTTCCTCGGTGTTGTCGGCAGCAAGTCCCAGCAGTGCCAACAGAGCCTCTTCCTCACCCGCAGCTGCCAATGCCTTTGTGCAGAGCAGCTTCTTCTGGGTGCTGGGATTCGCCTTGAGCACGCCCATCACCATCTTCACCACATCGGCTGTCGGCAGTGCCCACACGTCCAGGTCGATCAGGCTGAGTGCCTTAAGTGCCATCAGTTCTGCATCAACCTGGTCAGGCAGCACTACCTCCCCGACTACGGCTGCTTTCATCCCCTTCACGACGGACTCGACATCCGCTCCGGAAGCGTCCTTGCCTACCACTGCCAGGGCTTTGTCAGCAACCGACTCTTGTGCCTTGGCCAGGTCATCTTCTTCTGCAATTACGACCAAAGGCACATCCTGCATGCGGGGAAGGCTCAACAGTGCTTCGGAGACTTCCGTGAAAAGGTCCTCACTCAGGAAAATGGCTCTGGGTGCAGGCAGCTCCGCGGCGCGAGCCAGCAACTGCTCACCGGTGCGGAGGGCCTGCGCCTGCCACCCCAGCTTGCTCAGTGTTTCCTCGAAGTGGTCGAGCACCCGGAGGTCAAGGTGGGCGACCAGAGCCAGCTTCTTACTTTCCGGCGACAGCCCCCACGACAGTGCTTCGAGCACCTGCTCTCTGCCTTCGAAAGGTTGCTCCGGCTCCAGACGCGCCAGGGCGCAGACCGCTGCCAACCTCAAGGGCAGGGAAGATGAATACAGCGCCCTCAAGAGAGGATTCCGGCTGGCATCAGCGCCCACTTCATCCAGCCCTTGAGCCCGAGCAGTATCACGGATAAGGAGGCAGAGGTTGAGGGCTACCCGCTGCCTTCCTGCCCCTAGCGCTAGCGCCCATCTGAGCGCATCAAGCAGGGCCTCCCGGCCAGTGCCTGTAACCAGCAAGCGTCCAGCCTCACCGGTCTGGTCCAGTTGAGACGCATAGACTTTCACCAGCGCCTCGACCAAGATTGATGAAGAAGGATGGAGCTTGAGTCCCCGGTAGCAAGCCTGCTTGGCCAGTTCTGCCAGATAGACCTCCCGGTCCACAAGCCTGTATGTCAGGCCCCCTTCCTCCGACCAACTCCAGATGGGCAGCTTCTCGTCGGGACTCGAAATCATTACTTCCTCGAGGCCAACCAGGTAACTCAAGGCCAGGGTCTCAAACAGTCTCTCCACCGAAGGTAATGCCTGAGGAGCCTGCCCCGTGATTACCTGGATGGCACCTGCTGCCTGCTGTTTTACTGCAACATCTTGCCCCGCACCTGCCCATATTGCCTTCAAGGTCGGCAGCGCTTGACTGTCCCCTGCCTTCCCCAGCAATGAGATGATGTCCAGCTTCAGGCGCCCACTGAGAGTATCCAGTGCCGCCAACAGGGGGCGGACAGCCGAGCTTCCCAATGCTTGCAGCGCCGACAATAGCAGCGTCCGGTCTGGCACCAACCCGGCGGTTTCCAGTCGTTTCAGGAGCTCAGGCGGCGCATATTCACCTACTGCCCTGAGGTCTTCGATGGTGCGGGCGCGCTCAGCAGGAAACACCAGCAGCGTGTTCACCAGGCTGCGACTGTAAAGCGGGTCTCTGCAACGACGCTCGGCTTCGGCGCGGGCCCGCGCCAGAACTTGCTTGAGCATGGGTTCGAGAGACGGGTGGGAAAGCAGACGGGAAAGTCTGGCCATACCGAAGCTCTCCCTGAGCTCCAGCGCCATCTTCCCATCCGGATTGAGTGCCAACACCTTGTCCAATTCCCGGGCAGCGGCCTGGGGCTCACCCATTTCGAACCTGTCCACAGCTCGCTGAAAATACTCAAGGGTCGCTTGCCTGGTGGGGTCTTCCGAGACTTCACCCGCCAGTGTTGCCCCAAGCGAAGCAAAGAGTAACAAACCTGCGAAACCAACGCCCAGCCATTTGCATCTCATCTGCATGGACCTGCTCCCCTAGATGTCTTGCTCCTTAAGCTCCCGACAGAAGAATAGACCTAAAGCATGAGTGTAGATTATAGTTTGACCTGATATGTGGTCAAGGGGAAAATGCAAGGGGCTCACGGGTATTCCGGTAGTTCCAGGCGGATGAGGTCTGCGTAGCTTTCGCGTCTGCGAATCACCTTGTAGGCATCGCCATCCACCAGCACTTCAGGAGCTCGGGGGCGGGAGTTGTAGTTGGAACTCATGGTGGCGCCGTAAGCACCGGCGCTGAAAACGGCCAAAAGCTCCCCCGACTTGACCGGAGGCAGCAGCCTCTCGCGAGCAAAGAAATCCCCACTTTCACAGAGGGGTCCCACTACATCCGACAGGACACAGTTTGCTTCATCGGCTTCGCTTTGTGGAAATGGTGCCCCCACCGGCCAGACCCGGTGGTAGGCATCGTAGAGGCTGGGCCTGATAAGGTCGTTCATGCCCGCATCGACGATGACGAAGCGCCTCTCGCCTGAAGGCTTAACGTAAAGCACGCGGGTGAGAAGTATGCCAGCGTTGCCCACGATGAAGCGACCGGGTTCGAGGATGAGCCTGACTCCTGCCGACTTTATGAGCGGTACGAGCTGGCGCGCAAAATCCTCGGCGCTCTTGGCCTCCTCACCTTGATAGTTGATGCCAAAACCCCCGCCGATGTCGATGCAGTCAACCTTGACGCCTCGCTCCAGGCAGGTCTGGCGAAAGGCGACCAGTTTCGTAAGCGCCTCTACGTAGGGTTCCACCTGTGTAATCTGGGAACCAATATGCATGTGCAGTCCCACGAGCCTGATGCTCGGGTATGAGCCGATGTCATCGACTACTCTTTCCGCGGCAGCGAGGTCAAGGCCAAACTTGTTCACCCGTTTGCCGGTGGTGATGTAGCGGTGCGTCTGGGGATCGACGTTGGGGTTGACACGCAAGGCTACCCGAGCCACCTTGTCTCGGCGCCTGGCGAGACAGGATAGCAGCGCCAACTCCCCCGCGCTTCCCACGTTGAACAGGGCAATGTCATGTTCCAGCGCGGAGGTGAGCTCCGCTTCGCTCTTGCCGGGACCTGCGAAGATGAGCTTCCGGGGGTCTGCACCTATGGTAAGAGCCCGGAAAAGTTCGCCGCCGGAGACAATATCGAAGCCAGCGCCCAACTCCTTCATGCGACGCAGAATCTCGAGGGCAGAGTTTGCTTTAACCGAATAGCAAATGAGAGGCTCTGCCTCGGCAAAAGCCTGGCGGATCTTCTCATAGTGCATGGCCATGGTTCGCCAGGAATAGAGGTAGCAAGGCGTGCCCACCTCCGTGGCCACCCTTTCCGCTGGAAGTTCTTCGCAGAAGAGCTTGCCCTCTTTGTAATTGAAGAAGTCCATATACGTTCCCCCTGCCCGCTAAGGTTACTTCTGAAGGTCGCGCTACATTATACCTCCTGGGCTATAATATTGAACAACTAACCCTCTTCGGGTAAACTCTTGCAACGACAAGCATGTCGGGTGGAGTTGCTATTTCTCGAATCCAAACCTTAGGGGAGGAATAAGGATGCACATACGTGAATACCTTTGCCGAGAAGCACGTCACCTCACGGACCGCTCGCCTGTCGATTTGCCAGCTACCAAAGAAGAGTGGCTCAAGCAGCGCCCGGAAAAGCGCAAGAAGTTCCTGGAAATGATGGGGATTTTTGACCTCCCACCCGTGGCAGAGCGCCCCCCTCTCGAAGTTAAGGTTGTCGGGACCCTCGAACGTGAGACCTACAAAGTCGAAAAGCTCTATTATCAGAGTCTGCCTCGATTGTACGTCAGCGCCAATCTCTACATCCCCAAGAAACTTTCCGGACCGGCGCCAGCCGTGCTCTACGTCTGCGGACATTCACCCATTCAGAAGGCGGCAGCGCAGTTCCAGGCGCATGGAAGACGTTTTGCAGAGCTGGGCTTCGTGGTGCTTATCATCGACACCATCCAATTGGGCGAGGTCAAAGGTTACCACCACGGCTGCTATCGCTACGGTTGGTTCCACTGGTACAGCCGCGGCTATACTCCAGCCGGTGTGGAGCTCTGGAATGGGATACGAGGTATTGACCTCCTGTGCAGCCGTCCGGAGGTCGATGCGGAGAAGATAGGCGTGACGGGTATATCAGGAGGGGGTGCTGGCAGTTGGTGGGTGGGTGCAGGCGATGAGCGCGCCCGCGTGGTAGCTCCGGTCTGTGGCACGGGGACACTTGCCTCCCACCTCGCAGAGCGCACGGTTGATGGTCACTGCGAGTGCATGTTCTTCATAAACACCGCGGGCTGGGACCTGCCGGACGTTGGCGCGCTGATAGCCCCACGCCCGCTCCTGATTGGCTCAGCCGACCGTGATGGCATCTACCACATTGATGCCATCCGGGAATGCTACCGAAGAGTCCGTCAGGTCTATGAGCTACTTGGAGTGCCTGCGAATGTCTCCCTGGTGGAAACGCCGGGCAAGCATTCGTATCACGAGCGCTCCCGGACTGCGATATTATCGCTCTTCCTGAAGCACCTGAAAGGAGTTGAGGTGGCGCCTGAAGAGGTGGGCGACATTGATCTCTCACCCGAGGCGGAAGAGCCTTACGAGAACCTGGAAGTCTATGTCCCGGGCCCGCCACCTGATGAGTCCACTTCCACCATCCACGATACCTTTGTACCGCTGGCAGACATTCCGGACATTGCCGATGCTGAGGCGCTGCGCGCCCACCGTGAAAAGGTCAGGAGCCAGCTCCAAGCCACCACCTTTGCGCACTTCCCCAGGACGCCTTGCGAGCTGGAAGCGAAGGTGGAAATGGAGTGGGAAGATGGCAATGCTCGGTGCAAGCGCATCTCCTTTGCCTCCGAGGAGGGGATGCGGTTGGTGGCGCGGCTGATGGTCCCTGACGAAGCCCAAACGCCCGCACCGACGCTGGTTTTCCTTAAGAACTCCCGTCCTCCTGCTGGCAAGTGGGGGGAGCCGCTCCTATCCGGCCTCACGCCGAACTGGGCACGGTTAGTGGTGGACACGCGAGGGGTGGGTGAGAGTTCCTGGGGAGACGAGCTCGCCTGGCACATCCGTCGTGGAGCCGCCATCATCGGCCGCACCATTGCCTCCATGCGCGTTCATGACACACTCCGGGCGCTGGAACTGGCCCGGACACTTCCCGAGGTGGAGGCATCGAGGTTGGTGCTCATGGGAGATGAGGACCTGGCTGCGGTAGCACTCTACGCAGCTCTGCTCGATGCGGGCCTGAAGGGGGTGGTGTTGTCCAAGCTGCCGGCCACTCAAAATGCGCCCGGCTCGCCGGATGGCACAGGGTCGGCTGTTGAGATGCTGAGCTGCCTCCGCTTTACCGACCTGGCCCAGGTGGCGGGAATGTTGTGGCCGGCGGAATTGGTATTCGTGGAAGGAAGGCCTGCGAGTTATGGCTGGGCCGAGAACCTCTATGCGCAACTGGGGGCGCCCGGGATTGTGCGTCACGTTAAGGACCTCTCCCGTTGGCGACCTTCGTGTTAATATGGGCTTGAATTCCTTTATGTTCCGATTAACATTCTAGGGCCGGGAGAGAGGCCCCGGAGTCCGCACGCTTGAAGCTAGAGGTGATGGTGGGAGCCGAACGGAAGTTGCTGTACGTGCTGGGAGCTCTCACTCTGGTCCTGATGATGGGCACACTGGGCTTCGTTATCATCCAGGGGTGGAGCCCGCTGGATGCGTTTTTCTTCACCGTCTATACCATCAGTACGGTCGGCTATGAGCTGCCCGACATCAGCTATGCCGGCAAACTCTTCAGCATCTTCTTGATGTTCTCGGGCGTGGGGCTGCTCTTGTATACAGTCGGTGCGCTCATTACCTTTGTGATTGAAGGTCGGCTTACGGATATCTTAAGGAGGAGACGGGTGGAGAAACAAATCGACCGGCTCAAGGACCACTATATCGTGTGTGGCGCCGGGGACACGGGCAGGCACGTGATTGGCGAGTTCATCAAGACCCGCCTGCTTTTCGTGGTCATAGAAAAGGACCTGGCGCGGCTGGAGAAGATGGGTTCACTGGATAACCTGCTATATCTGGAAGGCGATGCCACCGAAGACACCATGCTCATCGCTGCCGGTGTGCACCGCGCCGCGGGACTGGTGGCGGCGCTGGGTAACGATAACGACAACCTGGTGGCGGTAGTATCTGCGCGCACTCTGAACCCCCGCTTGCGCATCGTCAGTCGCGTGGTGGAGGATAGCTGCAGGTACAAGCTCCGGCGCGCGGGCGCCAATGCAGTGGTCAGCGCCAACATGATTGGCGGGCTTCGCATCGCTTCGGAAATGATCCGCCCCGTCACGGTCTCCTTCTTGGACACCATGCTCAGGTCCCGGGAGGGGGATTATCGGGTCGGTGAGACCGAGGTGCAGCGCGGCTCATCCCTGGTGGGAAAGACCCTGGCTGAAGCGCAGTTACCTAGTAAGAACGGCGTGGTGGTTATCGCGCTCAGGGACGCTGCGACAGGCAGGTTCATCTACAACCCCAAGGCCGATACCAGGATCAGCATCGGCGACTGTCTGATTGTCATCAGTAACAGCAAGCAGTTAGCCAAACTCCATACTTTGACAGGCTCGTGAAGCGCTGCAACCAGCCCACATGAAAGCCCTCGATGAGTGTGTCAGCTCACATCTCCTTAATCATTACCCACCCCAGGTCGGTCTGGTAATAGAACTCCTGTTTGCCCTTGAGCATGGCGGCATAGCCCTTGGTGCGCCAAACGAAGGGAAGGTACTGAGGAATGATTTTCCCTTGCATGATACGTGCCTGCATGAGCGGATAGGCAGCGGGTTCGGTCGTCTTGGTAACTTGAAATGAAGTGGCCTTCTCAGCAATGAAGTTGCCTACGTTCGCCTGTCTCTGGGCAGTCACCGTGATGCTGCCCTCTAGCAGACGCCCATCGGTAGGTGTAATGGCCATCTCAGTGCCCGCCTCTCCCTTTATCCCGGCAAGCGTGGCCGGCGCCGTGAACGTCAAATAAAGGGCGCCCGATTTCAGGTAGGTCCCGGCCGGGATGTGAGGTGGCTTGCGGCGCTCCGAATACGGACATTCCCCCTCGCCTTGCAGCAGTTTCTTTCCCTCCTCCAGATAGAGCCAGCTCCCCGGGAGGCGGGTAATGCGAATCCAGGGATATTCCTGGTAAGTGCCTTCCTCAGTGGTGAAAACTGTGCGTTCGGTGCCGATGTGCGCCTCAACCTCTCTAGGCAGTATCAGCCCTTCCGGGAAGTACATGCCCTCGTTAGCAACCTTTCTGGCCAACCCGGAAACCTCCAGCCAGTGGGGACTCAAGGCCTGATATTCCACTTCGATAGGACCACCCACAGGGTTGCTGATGGGCACCATCTCGCGGCTGATGATGCGCTCACACCTGCCCCTGGCGAAGCAGAGCCAGGGCACTTCATCTCTGAATAGTCTCGTCCAGTTACCGCCACCCAGCGCCCGGGCAAAACGGGGCTGCCTTAGGGGAACAGTAAGCTGGTATATGGCGCCGCCCTTCAGGTGAACAGGCAGGGGCAAGGTGGAGTGCTGAGCGGTGGGGATGATGTCACCCTTATCGCCGACCGCCTCCGTAATCTTCAACTCGACCTCAACCTTGCCGGGAGAAAGCGCGAACTGTTGCTGCTGCTGCGGGTGAATCTTGCCCAGGGACTTCTCCTGGAGACAGAACTCCAGGATATTGTGGCGGTCGCGGTTGAAAACCTGGAGTCTTACTATCTTGCTGACATCAACCCATTCATCCCCAATCTTCTCGTATCCCAGAGCTCCCCTGGCGCCAGGATGGTCAACCTCTAGTTTGAGCACCTCTCGAAATGCCTGACGTGCTTTCCTCTCCTCTCCCTGGCGCTGATACTCTAAGCCCATTTGGTAGTGCCTGTCCGCCGCGCGCTCCTGAACCTCGGGCTGCACCCCTGCCTGGCACCCACCCGTGAGCGCACAGAATAGGGCCCCACACACTATAATGAGTAATGCCCATGACCACCAGTAAGCACGGATTCTGGTTGTACTCATCGTGGCAAACTCCATCCTTCAAGACCCATAATAGTCAGTCCTGAACACTCAAGCCCTCTGCAGCATACACTAATTCTATCAATCCCAGCGCAAGTTAGCAACACAGAACCGGGCTGTTGCTGGCCTCAATTCGGTGGGCGTAAACGGCGGGCGCGCCAGCCCTGTTTGAAACGGGAGATGACTCGATGCAAAAAGTAACGGTCACAGACGATGGGCGTCAGAGGGAGAAGCAGTCGGCAGTGGTTACATACGGGGTTCGTCCCTTGTTTGAGGAGCTGGCGAAACTGGCGGTACTCAGGCCCATTCCAGACCTCCTCGAAACCTTTCTCACTCAGATGCCCCATGATGAACTCGTCGCGGTAAGGCAATCCGCAGCAGGGAAAGACGGCGCCGTCCGTACGCACCACCGGATTCTCAAAGGCCAACTTGCACTCGGGAGCAAGATAAGTAGCGCGCCAGTGCTCCTGGGTCAGGTCTATCCCATAAGCCTCTTTAATCTCTTCTGGTGAAGCCGTCAGCTCGCATAGGTATCCCTCGCGCACGCGCACATTTTCAACGTGTGAGGCAAGTTTTCCGAAGTAATGTTGGAAGAACTTATCCACTTTGCGCTGGGAAACGAAGTTGAAGGGGAAGCGCAAATAACGGATACGAATCCGGGGGAGCTCCGCCTGCAGCCTCTCCTTTTCCACGAGCAACACCGCGAGGGTGTCCAGCACCCGCGCCAACTTTGCGCCCCGGTGGTAGAGCTGATGCGTCTCATCATCCAGACCGCTGATGGTTATGGTGAGCGCATCGAGCTGTTCCCGAACCAGACCTGCCAGCACTTCCGGACGATTGACCATGCCATTGGTGCTCAGCCTGAGCTTGATGCTCGGATTCTCCCTTTTCACGTAAGCGACGATGTCGAGCAGGTCAGGATGAATGAAGGGCTCGCTCCAGTTGAAAAGCTCCAGTCGGCGAAGATGTGGAAGCACGGGGCCGATGAAACGCCTGAACTCCTCCCGCGGCATGAGCCTCTGAGGTTGAACGTTACGGCCCCTTCCTTCCGGGCAGTAGATGCAGGAGCAGCTACAAGTCCCCACAATGTCAACTGTCAAATAGGAAGGCAGTGTGTCCAAGGTTGGTTTCCCTGAACTTTTAGTTTGCGGGCAGAACCTGCTCAATTTGAATGCGGGCGGCTGTTATTCTTCCTCATCGAGCGTGCCCTCCCGTTGGCGCATGCGCAGGACGTGCTCGCGCACCAGTTCCTTAACCTCCAGGGCATTGGCAATACCGGTCATCTCCAGGATAGGCTCGGAAGCATCACTGGAGAGCACCCGCACGGTCCCCACGCCGAACATCCTGTCCAACACCTTCTGATGCACGGTGACGTCCTTCACCCGAGCCAGCTCAATCTCATTCCACAGCTTGCCCAGGAGCCCTTGCTCGATGAGGATGCGTTCGGTAGTGAGGCGGTACCGGATGGTGGTCTTCAGTTTGACGACCTTGTAAAGATTGTAAGCTGCCAGTCCGAGCAATAAGGCGCAAGCAACAATCCAGAGCGTCTTTTTCGAGCTGTCATCCGTCAGCTTATGGGAGAAATAGGCAGCCAGGAAGATGATAATTAGAAACGTCAGTCCTGCCACTATCAGCCGACCCGACATGGACTTAATGCTGGGCGTGCCCCGCCACACCGGCTTTTCCAGCTCCACTTCCACTTCGGGCACTGAGGCAGCCTCACTCTCGGGAGGTGCCTCATCCACTTGCCCCTCTTCCTCCTGTACCGGGGTCAGCGCCTCGAAAGCCTGCTCGTCAGGCCGACAGGCGTCGCCCCTGGCGGGCTGCTGCTCAGCTTCCAGTCTCACGCCACAGTGGTTACAGAAGGCGCTGCCTTCAGGGACCTCTTCGCTGCATTGAGGACAAATCATCTGCTTTGCTCTCCAGTTGCGCGCCTCACATCATACCCGCTCCGACGGCTCATGTCATCCCAGAAGTAGTCCAAGTTGTTCGCACCATCGTGTAGTTGAGCTTGGTTGGCTTGCCTAGCACGCCCCCGTCACAGCGGAAAAACTGGCTCTGTCCCTTATTTTGTCCACTTCCCGAGACCTACTGGCCACACGCGATGGGCCGTTGAGGACAAGATGCTACAAATCGCTTTCAGCATCTTCGAGGAGTCCCATGAGCGTTTCGCGGAATGCCTCACAGGCGGAAATGAGCGGGCCGTACTCGAATTGATGCAATTGATAGGCGCTGCGGCTTGGCTCGGTGAACTCGTATATGTACCTCCATGACTGGAAAAGATGCCTTGATCTTGCGAGCACCTCGGGGAGCTCTTTGGACTTACACGGATAGTCGTCCCAGAGTGGGTCATCGGCGGGGCCCTTGGCTAGGGTTATCGAAGCCCTTTGCCCGACCCATCGGGACAGCAAGGCGCCGTACCGGTCTTCTACAGGCGCCTTCCATTCTTGAGGTATTGAGTCGTAGAGGTTGCGGAGGTCGTGGTCCTGGGGGACTGGAAGCTCAAGGTGTGCGAGGAGGGTTTTCATGTAGAGCTCAAGTGCAAAGGCCAGATTACTGGCACACGCTACCAGATCGCCGAAATGCGTGGGAGGGGTACTGCAAGCGCTCCAACGGGACCCTGGGATGCCCCTGATCCTCGGTATGAGTGCCTCTGCTAGTTGCTGGAATGCCTGAGCGCAAAAGAAGCCTGCACTTACATCACGGCGCTTCGACGTGCCAGCCCCGCTACCCATACGCACCTCATTGGGAAAAACCAGGCACAGATACCATCTTATGGTCTCTTTCTGGGCCTGCCACGAAGCTACACTCGTCCATCACAGCCATCACCGGAGAACCAGTCCCTGTCGCTATTTTCGCAGCTTCTTCCGGAAATAGTCAATCGTCAAGAGCAGTCCCTCCCGCCTTTCCACCTGGGGCTGCCAGCCCAGCAGTTTCTCGGCCAATGAAATATCCGGGCGGCGCACTTTGGGGTCGTCGGCAGGCAATTCTCGAAATACCACCTTACTGGCACTTTCCGTTAGCGAAATGATTTCATTGGCAAGTTCCAGGATGGAG
>SDBU01004082.1_pt1 | contig 18187 bp, 17 predicted proteins | sample 2277071 | NCBI WGS metagenome assembly SDBU01 (sample SAMN10397929, study PRJNA504765) | marine sediment metagenome | isolation source: marine sediment core GS08_GC12, 126 cmbsf | place: Arctic Ocean: Gakkel Ridge, Loki's castle | collected 2008 | reverse complement strand
GCTGGGGGCACATCAACGTCGACCGGATCGTCCAGAGCGACGTGGCCCGCGGGGCCCGGGCCGGCAACGTGGTGGCGGCCGGGGAGGAGGTGGCGACCGCCTCGAGCGTGCAGGGGGGCTACCGGCCTGAATTCGCCGTGGACGGCGATGCCAAGACCCGGTGGGCCAGCGCGAAGGTCGTCGCGGGCAAGAGCGAGTGGCTCCGGATCGACCTGGGGGCCGTTACGGCCATCGATGGGCTGATCATCCGTTGGGAGAAGGCTTACGCGGCGGTGTACGAGGTGCAGGTCTCCAACGATGGGAAACGATGGCGGACGCTCCGCCGCGTCTCTCGCGGGAACGGGGGCATCGACGTGCTCCCCGGCGTCGTCGGGCAGGGCCGATTCCTCCGCGTGGTGTGCCTGAAGGGCGGGCCGCAGAAGCTGTTCTCCATCTGGGAAATCGGTTTCACCGACGAGGCGACCGGCCGGTCCCTGGCCGAGGGGGCTCGCAAGGCCCGCGCCGCCGCCGACCGCCGGGCCCGGCAAGCCGCCGCCGAGTGGACGGCCGGCGCCCGCCGGCGCCTTATCGCCCTCGGGGTCCGGGAGATCATCTTCGCCCTCCGCAAGGTGGACCCCGACGGGCACTGGTACGCCAACTTCAGCTATTGGTCGAATAACCCCAAGCGCACGCTGTACCACGACGGCGGCCGACTGTGCCGGCTGGACGTCGCCAGCGGCGAGGTCACCACGCTGCTGGACGACCCGACCGGCGGCGTGCGCGACCCCCAGGTGCACTACGACGGCAAGAAGATACTCTTCTCCTACCGCAAGGGCGGGCAGCCGTTCTATCACCTCCACGAGATCAACGTCGACGGCACCGGCCTGCGGCGGCTCACCGACGGGCCTTACGACGACATCGAGCCGGCCTACCTGCCCGACGGGGGAATCGTCTTCTGCTCCAGCCGGTGCAACCGCATGGTGCAGTGCTACTATGTCCGCGTAGCGTCGATCTATCGCTGCGACGCCGACGGCGGGAACATCCGCCAACTCTCCTCCAACATCGAGCAGGACAACACCCCGTGGGTGCTTCCCGACGGGCGTATTCTGCACCAGCGATGGGAGTACATCGACCGCAGCCAGGTGCGCTTTCACCACCTCTGGACGATGAACCCCGACGGCACGAACCAGATGGTCTACTTCGGCAACATGCACGGCAGCGTGGTGTTCATCGACGCCAAGCCGATCCCCGGCACCGGCCGTATCCTGATGTCCTCGAGCCCCGGCCACGGCAAGCGCGAACACGCCGGGCATGTGACCGTCGTCGACCCCAGTCGGGGGCCCGACCACCTGGGCAGTGCCAGGCGGATCAGCAAGGCGCTCTGGCGGGACCCGTACCCCGTGACGGCGGACTATTTCCTCGTCGCCGGCGACACTGCCATTCACGCGATGGACGCGACCGGCCGGCACGGCGCGCTGTACGAGATGGCGCAGGCCGATAAGGCGGCCGGGCTGAAGATGCACGAGCCGCGACCCGTCCGCCCGCGCCCGCGCGAGCGGGTGATCGCCTCTCGGGTGGACCTGTCCCGCTCGACCGGCCACGCCTTCCTCGAAGACGTGTACGCGGGGCGGAACATGGCCGGGGTGAAACGCGGGGAGATCAAGAAACTGCTGGTGCTCGAGGCGCTGCCCAAGCCGGTGAACTTCAACGGGGCGCAGGTGCCGCTCAGCATCGGCGGCACGTTCACGCTGGAACGTATCCTCGGCACCGTGCCGGTGGAGCCGGACGGGTCGGCCTTCTTCGAGGTGCCGCCGCTGAGGAGCGTGTTCTTCGTCGCCCTCGATGAGCGGAACCTGTCGGTCAAGCGGATGCAGAGCTTCATGACCGTCCAGCCGGGGGAAACCGTCGGGTGCGTCGGCTGTCACGAGCAGCGACTGATGAGCCCCACCTCCGGCGGGCGGCGGATGGCGACCGGGCGAGCCCCCAGCCGCATCGAGCCGATCCGCGACGTGCCGGACGTGATCGACTTCCCACGCGACGTCCAGCCGATCCTCGACCGCCACTGCCTGCCCTGCCACGGCTACGAGAAGACCGACAAGGGCGGGCCGCTGGCCGGCGGGGTGATCCTCAGCGGCGACCGGGGACCGCAGTACTCCCACAGCTTCATGACGCTGACTATCCGGCGCCAGTTTTCAGACGGGCGAAACGCCGACGGCAACCGCGCGCCGCGTACCATCGGCTCCTCGGCGAGCCCGCTGTTGACCAAGTTGGCCGGGGCGCATCACGACGTCAAGGCGTCCGACGCCGAACGGCAGATCGTCCGCTTGTGGATCGACACCGGTGCGGCCTACCCGGGCACGTACGCGTCGCTGGGCTCGGGCATGGTGAATGTGAACACCGGTGCGATTCGCAAGATCACCCAGAAGCGGTGCGGTAAGTGCCACAAGGGGTTCCGCTCGCGTTCACTCCACAACCTCACCCGGCCGGCGAAATCGCTGCTGCTGCTCAAGCCGCTGGCGCCGGAGGCGGGGGGCTACGGTATGTACAAGAAGACCACCGTCGACGGCAAGGATGTCACCAAGTGCGAGACCGTCTTCGCCGACACGCGCGACCCGGACTACCAGGCCCTGCTGGCCGTCATCCGCCAAGCCACCCAACAGCTCAACGCCATCAAACGCTTCGACATGCCCGGCTTCCGCCCCAACATCCACTACATCCGCGAAATGAAGCTCTACGGCGTCCTGCCCAAGGACCTGAAAGACAGCGACCCCATCGACCCCTACAAAGTCGACCAAGCCTACTGGCGCTCGCTCTGGCACCGGCCCAAGCCGCGGTAGCGCCCGGTGCGAAACCCAAGTGCACCACACCGTACGTTTAGCGGGCCGGCTTGCCGGCCGTGTCCGTGTGCCCGAACGGAATCGTCCCCGCGAGCTCGCCCGATGCAAAACACCGGTGGCTTCTGTGGGTTACATGGCATATCCTTGGGCGTGACCGACCGCCCGGGCGCGATGTCGACTTGCGATTCGCGCAAGCGAACCGAAAGGAGTGACCACGTGAAATATTTGAGTCTCCCACTCATCGCCGCCGTTGTGCTTGCGGGGTTCTCAGATGCGGCGGGGGCCAGACGGCGGCAGCGCCCTTCACCGACGGACGCCATCAAAGACACACCGGCCCTGCCGCGGGCACTGCTGATCGGGGACTCGATCTCCATCGGTTACACGCTGGCGACGCGGAAGCTCCTCGCCGGCAAGGTCAACCTGCACCGTATCCCCACCAACGGCGGGCCGACGACCCGAGGGCTGGAGCAGATCGACGCCTGGCTCGGCGACGGCAAATGGGATGTGGTCCATTTCAACTGGGGGCTGCATGACTTGAAGTACATCGGCGGGAAGCCGCAGGTGGCCCCCGATCAGTACGCCAAGAACCTTCAGGCACTCGTCCTGCGTCTGAAGAAGACCGGTGCCAAGCTGATCTTCGCCACCACCACGCCGGTGCCCAAGGGGGCCGGTGGGCGTATCCCGGGCGATTCGAAGAAGTACAACGCCATCGCGCGGAAGGTGATGGCCGGCCACGGTGTGGCCGTGAACGACCTGTACGGCTTCGCGCTCCCTCGCGAGAAGCTGATCCAACGGCCGGCGAACGTGCACTTCCACCCCGCCGGCTCGGCCCTGCTGGCCGGGCAGGTCGCCGCCCACATCTGCCGGGCGCTCGGGATCGACCCGCCCCGAACGGGCCCGGTCATGCCCACGGCCACGCAACTGCCCGCGCCGGTGGACCAATGGACGCTGCTGCCCGCCTTGAGCGACGAGTTCGAGGGCAAGGCGCTGGACGCGGCCAAGTGGCACCCCAACAACCCCGATTGGAAGGGCCGCAAGCCGGGCTTCTTCCACACCAAAAACGTCGCCGTCCGCGACGGCAAGCTGCAGTTGACGATGAAGATGGAAAAACTGAAGGATCTGCCCGAGGGCTATCACACCTACACCTCCGCGGCGGTCAAGAGCAAGGCCACCGTGCGGTACGGCTACTTCGAGATCAAGTGCCGGCCGATGGACTCCCACGGGTCCAGCGCGTTCTGGTTCTACCGCAACACGCCGGAGATATGGACGGAGATCGACGTGTTCGAAATCGGCGCCGCCGCGCCCGGCCACGAGCACACGGTGCACACCAACGCGCACGTCTTCCACACATCGACCGAGAAGAAGCATTGGTCCAAGAGCGCCAAGCACCAGGCCCCGTTCCGCCTGGCCGACGATTACCACGTGTACGCCCTGCTGTGGACGAAGGAGGCACTCACGTTCTACCTCGACGGGGAGGTCATCCGAACGATGACCAACACCCACTGGCACCAGCCGCTGCACATGAACTTCGACAGCGAGACGATGCCCAAATGGTTCGGCCTCCCCAAAGCCGACGAGTTGCCCGCCACCTTCACCATCGAGTACATCCGCTCCTGGCAGCGAAAGGCCCGGCCGACCCCGGCAGGCCGTTGACGGCGTCGCGGCCTTGAAGAATAAGGAGCGATAGCGACTCCCACCTTGGATATTGGATATTCCTTGTTGGCTGTTGGATATTCAAGACGAGGGCTACCAAACAGCGACAAGCCATTGATGGAACGTTGATCAGCCCCGCGCTGGGGCAGAATGCCTGGCTGAAACGAAGGAGTCACGAACCTCTGTTCTTGGTTCCTCTTCGGGCGGCCACGCGGGCGGGGGCCGCCGGGAAGAAGTTCCCGACGTCGATCCGCGGAGGGGAAATAGAATGAAGCGCGCGAAGGGGAACTGAATATCCAATAGCCAACAAGGAATATCCAATGACCAAGGAAGGAAACAAAGAAGTCAAGAATCATTATAGGCACCAGCAGGTTTAATGGGACAGGCAGATTTAATGGGACAGGCTACTTTTCCGGATTTAATGGGACAGGCTACTTTTCCGTTGCTGATACGCAGATTTAATGGGACAGGCTACTTTTCCGTTGCTGATACGGGTGGCGAAGGATTTAATGGGACAGGCTATTTTTCCGTTGCTGATACGGGTGACGGCGGGTAGCATGATGGTATGCCGAGCATGAATAAAGTAGCCTGGCCCCTTTGTCTCTGGCCCCTTTGTCTGGTGGCCCCTTTGTCTGGCCTGGACAACTGGTGTAAAGGGCACGAGGGAAGGCGCGGAGCAGTTGCATGCGACTGAGCGGACAAGTAGCAGGACTGAACTGCGGGCGCACTAAGGAGGTGGGGCAATGGACAAGAAAATGGTGGCGATGCGAAGTGCTGTGCTAACGCTACTGCTACAGGTGTTGCTGGTGGGGTGTGCTGGTCGGGGAGTTAGCCCGCAACGTCTTGACAGTAGCGAGGGGCGTGTCGTACCGATATCTGTAGGCCGGCCCCTTGAGTGCCATGGATACGCGAGGCTTTCGGTCCTGTCACGCTCGGAGACCAGGAACGTGCTGAATACTCGGATGCCGCCGTTGTCCGACGCAAATCGGTCGATGTCTTTGCGCCAAGTTGTTGAAGATGCCACCAAGCGGGTCGTTGTGTTGCCCCCTGATTTTCCCGAGCATATGCTCATGGACAGGCGATACGACACCTCCTCGAGGCTCCCTGGCCTCAGGATGCCGATAAGGACCGTGGGGAGCCTTTTTTCAAATCTCTTCTACGTCTTCGGCCGGGAGAACGGGAAGGTTGGCTTCAAACTCGTGACGGTTTGCACGCGCAGATACATCCAAGTTGTCCCTATCGTCGATGACAACTATGATCCGCGATGGCTGGATCGTGCTCTTGACGAGTTGGAGTAGGTAGGAAACATGGGGAAACATGGAAACATGGGGACGCTACCCATGTTTTGGAGGCGGGTGGCATGCTTCTGCTCGTGAAGGAGCATTGCGCAGACGTGGACCGTGAAGGGAAAAAGGGGTCAGGAATCCTTGTTTTGACCAGACAAAGGTTCCCGACCCTTTTCCCCCGAAGAAGAAACGAAACAAAGGTTCCTGACCCCTTTGTCAGGTCCAGTAGCGGAGAAGTAGTCGGTCCCCTTTGTTCTCTATTGATGTAGTGGAAGCCATAATGGCCATATTATCGGAGTCCTGAGATGCGCATCGACATATGCCTTTTGAACATGGTACTCCTCACCGCAGGGATGACGGTAGGCTGCGGGAGTGAGTCTCCTTCGCGTGCGGCATTCAGAGAGGTAATCCTTGGTAGCCCCATCACCCGACCTCAACTGTCCACTTACCAGCAGCAATGCGCCAGCGAACTTCTCTGGTTGAGCACCCGGGAGGGCAACGTCGTATCGAAGGTCTGGGGCAGGGCGGATTTCGCCGGCGTCGGCCACGAATTGCCTGACGAACCGGCAACTATGGCGAGCGTACCATTCATTGTTCTGGAGCAGCAGCCGTGGCTCATAACGTGCCGCTTCGAGTACTACGGATTGAAGGACGCCTATCCCTCAGGCGCGTGGAAGTCGGAGCCCGCCAACATGTTGGCAGCCCTATTCCCTCACGCAGACTCCGTGCTTTCTGGGGAAGTGATCCGCGAGCTTTTTATACACGTCAGTCGCGATGATTCGACCGTTGTGATCGAAGATGGCGCGAACCGCCTATGGCTCGAAGTTCGCCAGTTGAAGGACTACACACATATCCGCGGGTATTTGTGTGCTGTCTGGCTAACTCCCTGGCCATCTAAATACCCGCTGCTCTACGATCTGTTCGGTGATGACATTTCGCCTCTGGCGAATCTGGCCGGTTGGTGCTGGTACCAAGCTCACGCGCCAACCAACCGACCCACCGAGGGTCTGTTGGGTAAGTACAGGAGGTTCCGCGCTAATATGCTCAATGCATCGGCATTCTTTGACAGAAGTCGTACTCGCGCGGAGCGGCGCGTTCGGCCATCGGCAACATACAAGCCGGCGGCGCAGCATTGGGACTCTCGATTCTTCTCCGGTGCCCTTGAGCTTGCGCAATAGCTATGGGGCACTTGACAGTCGGGCCGGAGAAGGCGTCAGGAACGAATGGCATGAAGATAAGGGGCAACTGACGGCGGGTCCAGGCCCTGACAGAAGTGGCCTCCACCGTTTTGGTGTCGGTTGAATGACGAGAACGCCAAAGCGGAAGGAGACCACGGATGGCTGCTATCGCACACTGGGCGGGAGTTCTTAAGACCCAAGCGGATCGACGGCGAGGAATCTGGCGGCAGGCGGTGTCGGCGGAGGCGATCGGGGCGGAGCGTGCGTTGTTAACGTCGGGCCTTGCAGTCCCTTTGGGAGGCCCGGTGAAGCGATACCAGACTCTGGGCACGCGATGGGCGGCGAGTTGAGGGTTGGCGGAGTACCGAGTTCTGTGGCGGAGTCACGGTAACATGATGATGGCGGGTGGCGTGGTTTGCGGCCGTTGCCGCAACCACGTTCTTTCGCGGGGCGACTGGCGGCCCCGGGACACTTATTGACAGTAATGAGAAGATTCTTGGGAAAACAGTTTTGTCGAATGGCACCGTCGTCATCCGCGTAGTACCAAGAAAGTGGGGCGACGCGGCACAGAAGTGCTGCCGGGAAGGTGGGTAAGCGAATGATGAGGTATGCAATCATTCTGTTGCTGCTTGGCATCGTATCCAGTGGATGCACCTCTGCCCGGGTCGCCTTCATCCCCGATCATGAGATCGACGCTTCCAACGCGCAGGACCTGCGGCTTGTGTCGTGCTCGAAGTACCAACATGAAAGTCTGCTCGATCGCATGGGCCTGGGAGTGCACGCCATTGGGCCTGTCGCCGTGGATGGACGGGCGGGCCTGCTCTACGTGCGTCGTAAGGTCCGAGTCGGGCTTCAATGGGGACAGCCGGTGACGGTGGACACGTACGATCTTGCGACCGGCAAGAAGCTGCGCGGCACGAGAATCCCGAGGCACGCTGACTTGACAGGATGCGACACCCACAGTCAATCGGAAGCCTGGATGGATGTTTCACAGCGTCTTGCATACGTGGAGATGGACTTGGGCATGGGCGGCACGAGCGTCATGAGGCTGAACCTGGAGGCGGACGCGCCCCAAATGGTGGCGAAGGAATCCATCACACGACTGCCGCCCCATCCCGATGCAGGCGAGCGGCGACTCCTCCTAGTCATCGGGGAACGGTTCGAGGATGAGGGAGTCCTCTGGATCGATAGGGGCACCGGGCACGTCTTGGGCAGCTATGCGTGGGGCGCGAGCGCCACCTACAGGACAGATAGGCTTGGGCCGCAGATCCTTGGTGTAGTATGGCCAACGGTCCTGGGCTGGGTGGATCATGCCCAGGACGGCGTGGAACTCCAGGTGCTTCAGGGCGACGGCGAACGCTTGCGTCGGATCAACGCCCTTACGCTGCCGTACCCTTGGCGCATTGGCCTCACGGAGCTTGACCAGGAGCGTCGGCAGTTGATCGCGGTTATCCACCATGCTCCTCACAGCGATGCCGTCACACAGCAGAAGATAAGAGTGTATGATCTGCCATCCCTGACCATGACAAAGGAGATCCCCCTGGAGGATGATCCGGCCTCAATGGGCCGCATAGGCCAATTGCTCTTTCTCGTAAGCGACGAGTCGCCTCAGGTGTTGAAGGTTCTCGACCTCGAGACCGGGCAGATCGTGGCACGCAAGAGCCTCAGGAACGGCTGGAACGACGACTGGGGAGGTTGGGACGTCTTCACCGATCCGCACGGGCTCTACGTGGGCGTCTGGGGCTCGCACTGGATTCAGCTCTTTGCTGTCAAGCCGGATTAGCATAGTTCCCGCGGCGGCACTGTACCAGCCTCTCGGCATGTGGTGGGCGGCGAGTTGAGGGTTGGCGGAGTACCGAGTTCTGTGGCGGAGTCACGGCAACATGATGATGGCGGGTGGCCCGGTTTGCGGCCGTCGCCACAACCACGTGCTTTCGCGGGGCGACTGGCGGCCCCGGGGAAACGTAGTTGACGCTTCGCGTCAAGCCGCGGCCCCCGGCTAGCGGCCCATCAAACTTGACATTTGAGATGCAGGCTCCCATAATGGCAGGATCATCCCAAGAGCAATACAGGCCGATCTGGAGCGGCCCCTGGTGATGTTCCCCGCCGTGGGGCGTGTCGGGTCTCGCCAGGTCGGCAGACAACGCTACAACAGAGAAGGTTCCTGACCCCGTGCCCGAACCTAAGCAGCCGTAGCGTGTCCGCTACAGCAGAATGGAGAGAGTGCCATGTGGTCGGAACGACCCGAAACGAAGGCGGCGGTCCTTGTGCTGCTCCTGTGTGGCCTGTTGGGCAGCACAGGCTGCGCTTCCTTCTACGCGAGGCAGACATTTAACGAGGCAACACTCGGCCAACCCTGGTCGCAAGTGAGCGGATCCGAGCAGTATTCGCTGGGGCGGGGCCTGTTGGCGGTGAGGTCTATCGAAGGCCCTGGAGAGCAGGCCGGAACAGACTATTTGATCGTGCTGTCCGACAGTGGGAAAGTGATTGCGAAGGCGTACAAGATTATGGGGCGTCCCACTGCCTATGGACTTCAGATCGAAGCAAAGTGCTGGCAAGAGTTGAAAGAAGTGCACAGTCACTATCCTTATACGGTGGTCGTCGAGCGTGTGGGCGATGTCGAGATGCTCGAGTACGTGTATCCGCCGCTCGTCGATCCGTTTTCAGCGGACGACAGAGTGCTCGCCTCGGGTGTGCGGCAAAGCACTTGGGCGACGTTGATGCGCTTCATGTCGGGATGGCCGTTCCAAGACAAAGATGGACGCCGGTTCGTAGAATCGAAAGTTTACTGGAACGGAAGCCTGAAAGGCTGGCCTGAAGTCGCCAAGTCGATGGACCAGCTTCCCACTGAGGGCACCATCACCGTGTTCTGGGGCAAGGGGCCATTATCACGCTGAGTAACATGCGAAGCCATGCAGCGAGGCTGGGGGAGTTCCGGGACACGGCGGATGGCACAGCTCAGGTGATAAGAGGACCAAATGAACAGGCATCTGAAGCAAATCGGCACAGTTGGCCAAGGAATCATCAACTGGTGCGCGTTGCCCTTGCTGCTCGGCGCGTTTATGGGCTGCGGTTCACTCGCTGTCTCGAGTGACCTCGCAGAAGAAGGCATTGTGGTAAGTCCTTCCGGGCACATATTGGACTTCCAGAAACCTGAGGTCATTCCACTAGGGCCTCTGGTGCAGTCGATCATTGGTTACGCGGAGTCAGAGCCGTATTTCTCGCCACGAATTGAATCGTGGCTTCACGGGGCATTGCCATCCCCGAATGGCCGATTCGTCGCACTACTTCATCGCAACAACAGAGATGTCTGTATCGTGGACTTGCGTTCCCGGAAGGCGATGACCGTTGAGCGCATCGACAAGGATCGTGACGTGTATCTCGGCGGATGGAACCCGGATGGCGACCGCCTGCTCTGTCTTGGTCGTACTACGACGCTTGTGGGGGATGCGGCGGAGGACAGGCATCGAGGTCACCTTTTCGTCTTAGAGCACGGGGAAAAGGGATGGTCTTGGCAGAAGCTCGCCGAAGCTGGCGAGGTGTCCGTCAAGAGAGGCCGTGAGCCCCTAACTGGCAGTTGTTGGACTGACAACGATGCCATCGTGTTCACAAACGGCGGGCGCATCACCAGGTACGACCTGAGGGAGAAGCGTTCTATAGTTGGCCCCGAAGGCCATTCGGCCTACAGCTGTGGGAAGGACAAGCTCCTGTTCAGGCTTGCAGATCAGTCGACGTTCTTTTTCCCTTTTGTGATGACAACGTGGCACTCACGTCGCCCCACTGGCCCTGTAGTCGAGATGTGGGGAAATGGAGTAGTGATGAATGGACGTCCTATCGTATCTCCTAACGGCGAGAAGATCGTGTTTGTATCTAAGGAGATGGTGAGCGTCTTCGGACATGCGGGAATACGGCCTCGGCTGTGCACATACGACCTAGAGTCAGGGCAATTCAAGACAGTGTTTGAGCGTAGGAAACACGCTGACATGATCCATGCTGCGGGGTCAGGTGTATGGATCAATGACCGATACGGACTGGCAAGAGCGGCAAGAGGCGCCGCCAGCGAGAGGTAGGCCTGCTACATACGATCCGTTAGCCCGTATGGTCCTCAGGCGAACGCCAGCACCAGCCTGTCGTTCGGTCGTGGTTTACTGTCAACGTCTGTCGCCACGGTTTGCTGGGCATCTACGCGAAGACGCCGGAGTTCCGGGGGCACCGTGAGCGCCGGGGCGAACCGGCGTGGAGTAGAGGATGAAAGCGCCTTACGTGGAAGGCAGTAGCGGTCAGGATGGTGACCATGGCGGGTGCCAGTGTGGGGAGCGATCATACAATGGGACATAGACGGAAGAGAAGGCGAAGCACCCACGGCGAGCGTTCTCCTCGTACCGAGGATGACGCCCAGATCTGGGCTATCCCATCGGTACGGAGGTGTTGCAGATGATCCAGAAACGCCGATATCATGTGATCCGCAGCTTGGTCATCGTGGTCCTGTGTGCCGCAGGGCCAATGGGATGCTCGTACCAGGGACCAACGGGTGGAATGCAGTTTGCGCCCAATGGGACGACCGTCGCGTTTCTCTGGAACAATGGGACCGGCTGGCCCTGGGTCGATGGAGGTGTGCTCACAAGGAACACCTTTCTAATGTGGTGTGACGCGTCGAGCCCGTCCGATCTACATGAGGTCCCGTTAGGTTCGGTCCGTGGCCAAGCTGCCTGGGCGAGAGTGGGCGACTGGCGTTTCTCGCTGGATTCGCGTCGCGTTGCGGCGCTTCTTCCATACCCGGGACAGCTCGTTGTCGTCGATCTGACTTCGGGAAAACGGCGAGTACTCACCCGCGAAGGAGATGTCGCCACAAGCTTCGCGTGGGCTTCTGCCAACGAGATCTTCTATGCGATCTGCAGGATGTCCGAGGAAGGCACGTACGTTCGCTCCTTCTGGAGGCAGGATGTCCTTCGCTGGGATGAGCCTCAACTGGTGCTTGCGGAGAAGGCAACCGCGGAGCGCCTGGTAGGGCAGGTGTCCTGGTTGTTTCGGAAGGAGTTCTGGTCACCAAGCGGGTCCCACGTCCTCTTTATGGAGCGGACCGAGGGACAGCTCATCCTGCTCGATATGAGATCGGGGACCTCCCGAGCCCTTAGCAAGAAGAACATGGTATTAGGGGAGGCATCCTGGCATCCTGATGGTCGGCAAGTGTTCTGCATTATCCGAGAGAGAGGCGAGCCCGCAAACGTGAGGGCGTTGACTGTCGAAAGGGATTCTGGGGCTGTGGTTGATGTGTCCGGACAATACGGGTCGCAGTTTCCCGACGTCAACGTCACTCCGACGCTTCAGCCTGAATGGACCCCTGATGGATTGTTTGTGTTGGCCAATCATCTGCATAGGGGAGCGGCTTTGATACGGCCTCGCGATGGGAACGTCGTCTGGGTAGGGGAGCAGGCTGCCAGCAGAACCGGCCGGATAAGTGGTGATCGCGCCCCTTGGTTGTTCCGCCTACCCATCCCCGGCTGGGTCGGACTACAGACCACGAGCGGCCTGTTCGCTTCCACATACCAGGGGACGGATGTGACAATGCTCCTGAGAACCTCTGATTGGTGGGCATTTGCGCCCGATGGAACTCTTGCGGCTACTTTGGACAGGAATAACAGGTTGCGTGTTCATGATCTAGGTGAATGGTGGCTCCAGTCCATCGACACGGGTAACGGGGCCATGTTGCCATCAGGGGCTGTCCCCGCGGCCAGATAAATGGGCCAGTTCCGGGGGCACCGTAAATAACTCTTGCTGGCGGTGGTCGCTTCTGGTAGAGTCGTGATACGGCACGGGTGGCGCGAGCGGGGAAAGAGGGTCAGGAACGTGTGTCTGGTTGCACTTGAACGAGAAAAAGATTCCTGACCCCTATCTGACCCCTTTATATGCTCTTAGAGGCATCTGGCGGCCCATCGCACCGCTCTATAAACGAAGAGGAGTTGAAGGACAAGAGAGAGATTCTTGGGGTGGGCGCAAGATAGGACTCCGCTATGCTAAGATATATCTTTCCGATTGGATATCTGCTGACGGCCTGCTACCTTGTCTTTGGCCCTCCTGGCGAGGCGGGTCATGGGTACGGAGTGGAACTTGCCTATCGGTTGGCGCTGCCCGCATCACTGTTGCTACCCGATACGGGCGGGTTCTATATACTCTTGTTCTTGGGCCTGTGTGAGTATGCACTGATTGGGTTCACGCTGGACCGTGCAATGTCCGCATGGAGTGGCAAGAGAGGATCGCGGCATGGCTAGGTTGCGCGAGGTTCCGGGGAGGCGTTCCGGGGACACCATGAGCGCCGGGCTAAACCGGGATGGAGTAGAGGATGAAAGAGCCTTACGTGGACGGCAGTAGCGGTCAGGATGGTGACCATCGCGGGTGCCAGTGTGGGGAGCGATCATACAATGCGACACAAGCGGAAGAAAAGACGAAGCACCCACGGCGAGCGTCCTCCTCGCACTCAGGATGAGGCCAAGCACCCGATGATCTGGGCTGTCGGCGCTTTCCTGATCCCGTTCCTCACTCTCACACCTATTCATGCAGCGTTCTACCGTCTAGCGGGAGGCCAGTTCTAATGGTGAAATCGGCGTCGCGACAAGTCATGCACCGTCCGTGGCCAGGAACGCCCAACGTCTCGACATCAGGGAGCCGTCCGTCGGGCCAACGGAAACGCGATGGAGTTTGCTGTGGCCCAGGAGCTACAGCGACGGCCGTGTCGCTGTGCATTTGCTTGGCAGGTGCAATAGCGTTGAGTGGATGCGGAGGACGCACCATCGTCACCGGGTCGGGCACGACGTCACGACCAGCCACGTCGTGGGTTTTCGACGCGGGATCAGAGCTAGCGCTGGCGTGGCATGTGTTCCCCATGATTGACATGGCCACGATATATGCCGGTGCTTACCACGATGGCCAGTTGATCGTTCTGTGCAATCTCGGAGGCCAGAGCGAGGTTCTGCGCCCCTCCCATGCGTATGTCCTGAGCGTGGAGGATGGGCGAATTCTGAAGAGCGTTTCCGGGCCGAGCGGTCTTGATTTCCCCAAGGTCGTCATCACTGATAGGTACGCCTACTTTCGCCACCTTTCACAATGGAGAGCATTTGATCTCGTCGGTGCGCGTGTAACGGACAAGCCGCCTCTGCCTCCTTCGGGAAGACTGGCGCGGGCCAAGCCATACACGTTGCTTCATGACTCCCGTGCCGAGGTAACCGAGGAACAGGTCTGGCAATATCGCCTAGGAAAGCGCTACCAACTTACGGTTTCCGGAAGACCTGGACATAAGCTTTCTTTTGATCTGTCCTGGGACGACCCATCCGGCAAGATCGAGCACGTGCGTCTCTGCCAGCTCCCTTATCGAATGTATCCGGGGGGCCGCAATCTTCTGTTCCTTGATGACGGGAAGAACCTCGTCTTCTCGTGGTCCTGGTACCTCATCTGCGTTAACGTCGCCGGTGGCTAGGGCCGACAAAGGGGGCCGACAAGGAGGGCAGGAAGCTTTGTTCTTGTTTCTTCCTCGGGCGGCCACGCGGGCGGAGGGTGCCGGGAAAGGATTTCTGCCCCCGTTTCTGATTCGCCAGGAGTAAGGAGAATGATAAATGACACGTCACGGACGTTGGCGTAGAGTTGTGGCATTCGCAGCGTTTGGCCTGGCCTTCTGGACACTCACAGGCTGTGGTCGTGAGTCGACCTCCCGTCTCGATTTTCGCATGGTGCGGCTCGGCCAGGAAGCGGATGACGGCCTCGAGCGATGGTATTCGGGGCGCGGCGGCAATATGGAGGCCGTCCGAGCCACAGTCGATGACACAGGTAGGGTGACTGGCAAGGTCTGGCTGCGCTGGAACTTGTCGGGGTGTGGCCCTGCTGCCTTCTCGGGGGCGCCGTCTGTGAAGAATGCCAAGTATCCTTTGCTCGAAGCGTTACCGACGGTCGTGTCCTGCGAGTTCGAGGGCTTCGTCCGAGCGGACGCCGGAGGTCTGGATCAATGGAGAACGCGGTCGCGACTGCTACTGACAACGCTGTTTCCCAGAGCCGAGCGAGGCCTGCAGGCAGCCGGCGACCTGACTGTCCACCAAGTGACGTGGGGCCAGTATGCCGGCGAACGCACAGTATTCCTGAGGATTGGAGGGGAGCCCAACAGTGGCCTGTCATGCCAGATAACCATGCGGGGCGATGTACTACGGCTGCGCGGGTTTGCGTACGCCCTCTGGCCTCAGGCCGCCGTTGTTGGCTGGGATACCATGCGGGATCCCGGCGGCACCGCTCTGGGGGACGTGCTTGGCTGGGCGTGGTACCAGGGCCTGCGCCACCGGCAGGGCAACGAGAATCCGTCCTGGGACGAATACGTACAGTTCCGCAAGGACTGCCGGCGGTACGTGTTGTGGTATTCCGAATACAGAATGGATCGGGAATGGCATGGCGACAGTTCGGGCAGTTCCGGCGAGACCCCGTATGCCGTTTACGACTACGTGCATCTGTATCCGGCCCTGAAGGGACTGACGTCCTTTCGAATTCGACCTGTTCCTGGGAAATGACCGGGGCGGGGGCGGACATCGTATGGTCCGATACTCGAGCGCGGGTCTAAGGCCGGCAAGCAAGGGGTGTCGACCGTCGGCCGTGTTGGCCGGGGGAAATTGGCTGTCGCGATGCGGTGGGGACTACAATCGGCTCGGCGGTGACGTCGGAAAGGAACTCGACTGAAGCAGTTCACCCCGGAGCAGATGGTTGCGAAGTTGCGGCAGGCGGCGCGTGTTGCTTCACCCAACGCCGCCAAGCCCCAATATCGTTACCGAAATCTTCTCCCGTCACCCGTTTCAGTACCGAACGGCATGTGCCGGACTGCTCAGGGTCTGTCTCCAGCATGTCGATCAGCGGCGGGACTGCCCTGCTGCCCAGGCGTACCAGGGCGGCGTCGGCGTCGTCGCTCACCCGGCACCAGGGGTCGGCAACCAGCCTGCACAGGGCTCGAACGGCTTCAGGGGTTCCCAACGCCTCCAGGCCGATGATAACGTGGACGCGTACGTCACCATAGTCGTCTCCAACCGATCCAATCAGCGCTCTCAGCCCCCGGGGGTCTTTCCATTCCGCGAGCCGCATCGCGCAGCCGGCGCGCATGTTCTTGTCCGGGTCCTTGAGACCGGCAATGGCCGTCGGAACGACATCGACGCGACCTTGCTTGCGCAGCACGTCCAAGACGCTGCAGCGTCTTCCCTGCCAATCGTCGGATTGGAGTAGGCTGACAAGGAACTGGTCTCCTCGTGGGTCGTTCAACAGGCTTAGGCTGCGAAAGCCCGACCATTGAACATGCCTGAACTTATGGTTCAGTGCCGCCGCCATTCGGCCGAGCGTCCTTGGGCTGACAATTCCGGCCAAGGCGCAGGCTGCGGCCTCGCGGACATCCGCACTTGGGTCGCCGTCGGCCGCCTGCTCCAGGGGCCCGATAGCCCGGACATCGCCGATCTTGCCCAGCGCCAGAGCCGCGCGGGTCCGCAGGGCAGCCAGGTCGTTGCCAAGAGCGGTGATCAGAGGTTGTATGGCCGGCTCGCCTATGGAGGTGAGGGCGCTCATCGCCTCGTTGCCGACCGGAGTGCCGATGTAACGAACTAAGAATGAGGGGCTCCAGGCATAGGTGTTGTCCCCTAACAGGGGAATCAGGAAGGGGATGGCAACCGCCGCCTCGGGGCCGTGAAGTCTCGTGCACGCGTGGGCCCGCCACTGAGCGTCTCGATAGAGCCGGCGGATGTTCTTGCGGACCTCAGCCGGGGCCTCCCGGGGAATGCTCGTGCGAGGAGGCATGCGCGACAGCATCGGGTTCGCGCAGCCGCAAGTCACAAGCAGGCAGACGGCCAGCGCCACCAAGAGTGTCAGCCCGGCCTTCATCTCCCGCCCTTTCCTTTCTGCGACCTGGTTTGCCGTGACCCGATACCAGCAGTCTACCGGCCCCGGCATGCGGCGGCAAGGGGTATCGGCCGTCGGCCGTTCCGGCCGCCCAGACCGCGCCTCCCGCCGGGAAGTCTCTGAGTCTCTCGCCCGGCCGGGCCTTCGGGTCATCAGGGGGTTCACGTACCAGTCACCTGTAAACCCACGCCGCCAGGGCCAGCGGATCGTACAGTCGAAAGAGGTTAAGATCGACCCGAAAGCGCCGCTGTCCCAGGTTCCGCACCCGGATGCTACCACCTGCTACTGGCCGGAATGTGCGGTCGTATCCATCCTGCTCGATGCCCTCCAACGGCAAGTGCTGGATTGACCGCATCAGATGGCTGAACCCGCCGGTTACGGACATGAGGACCGTGAAGTTCGCTCCTGCAGCTACTACCAGCAGGGGGGGCAATGGCTTGCCCTGCCAGCTCGGGGTCAGATCGATCTCGCGCACCGCATTGGTGAGGTAGCCGCGTAGAGTGCGGCAGCTCTTGATGCCGGCCAAGGCCCCGTCATCTTCTGCCCTCTCCGCCGGATACAGAGGTATGCGAGAGGGCAGCTGCAGCTCCACGGTGCCCCGCATGGCCGCCGAGGTCAGAAGTACGTAGCTGGACCACACTTGCGCGGAGTATGACTTTACGATCGCCCGCCCTTCGGCGTCCGTCTGTACAGCCACCGCATGCATGCCGATCGACAGCGGGACGGGCCAAAAGCCAGAATCGCGCCAGGAAAGCGCCCCTGCCGCTTGGACATTCGTCGCACATCCAGCCGTACCGGACTCGTCATGATGGGGTCGCAGCAGGCTCTGCTGCGGCACCACCTGGCCCAACTCCACCTGCTGATACATGCGCCAACCGCGGTCGCACCCGACCATGCCGAGGGCTAACCCCGCGACAGCAGTCAACACATGTCCCGACTTCAGCATGTTTCGCATCCTGTCGATCTGCCGGACCACTCTCATCGCGCCACCCCTTCGCTTCCGCGACTCGACTCGTCGTGACCCGAGGCCTGCAGTCTACCGGCCCCGTGGGCCATACGGCAAGGGCTGTCGACCGTCGGCCGTTCCGAATGCCGGGAATTGGCTGTCGCGATGGGGTGGGGGGTGCTACAATCGCCTCGGCGGCGGCGAGGCGGGGCGGGGAAGGCCGGGACTTCGGAGATCCGCACCCACATGCCGTGGCGCCGCAGGCACCCACACAGGCCCACGCGAGCGTGGGGGTGGCACCGGGCTTGCTGATCTCTCGGAGTGTGATAGGATCGCTGAAAAGGCCCGCGACGGTCGTGGGCTGGCAGTCATATGGGAAATCCCCATTTAGGACTGTCTTCG
>SDBU01004081.1_pt1 | contig 18189 bp, 19 predicted proteins | sample 2277071 | NCBI WGS metagenome assembly SDBU01 (sample SAMN10397929, study PRJNA504765) | marine sediment metagenome | isolation source: marine sediment core GS08_GC12, 126 cmbsf | place: Arctic Ocean: Gakkel Ridge, Loki's castle | collected 2008 | reverse complement strand
GTCGGTATCCACACTACTCACTGACCAGCGAATGAGATCCGCTAGCTTTTCCAGTGATGTATCGAATGCCTGCCTTCGCAACATTACTGTCTCATACAAGATGATCCTGTCTCCTTCTTCGGAAAGAGCAAAAACTTTCAACTCGGGATACTCCGTAAGTAGGTGGCTGCAAAGTCCGGAGTCTTTTCCGTACCGTGGAAAGTCGATAGCCACCACATTAGCATGAGTATTCCCCGTCTTAAGCAAGACATCGACGGTATCAGTTGCCTCTCCAACTATTTCTATGTCTGGCTCCTCCGTCAGCCTTGTTTTCAAGGCAAGAATCAAATTCATACATGAAAGTCCCAATAAAACTCGAATTCTTGGCATCAGAAAACACTTTTTCCCAAAGCGTAAGAATATACATAGTGAGGATATACCCCAATGATATGAAATGGGAAGAGAACCCGAGGTCTAAAAAAATATCAGACAGGGTTCTGTTTTAGTACTAACTACAGTTGAATGTAATGGTACTGGTACCCCGAACAAAGGCGGGTGGACAAATCGATTGAAGTCCTGAGGTCCAGAGTTAAACCGTGGCTAGGATGAAGGTGGATTCCTTGGAACATCAAATCCAATACCAAACCACGATCCTGAGGCTAACAGGGGCTGATACCGGTAACTCTTAGTTGCTCCCTACAGCTAGTCCAAGCTTCTGGGTGTAGGCCACAGCCTCCCGACGGTTGTTGACCTGAAGCTTTTCAAGGATGTTGTGGACGTGATTCTTGACCGTTTGGAGTTCTATCCCGAGATGTGCGGAGATTTCTTTATTGCTCATCCCATCAGAGACAAGTTGAAGCACTGTTAATTCTCGCTGGGTTAAACTACTCAGTTCGTTATCCTGTACTAGCTGGAGTTGAGTCCGGAGCGAAGCGATACGCTCAAAAAGGAGGGCCAAGATGTTAGGTGGACACGATGCTTCACCCCGATGTACCATCTGGATCGTTTCAATCAGATGTTCCAAACGACTCTCTGGTAAGATATAACCTGAGGCCCCAGCCTCTATATATTCCAGGCTTTCGTTTTCTGTCCCGAATACCCCTATGATGACCACTTTCGCGTCGGGAAATGTGTTCTTGATTTTCTGAATTTGATTTGTAGCAGTATTAGCAGCCAACTCTGAAACAGCTAACACGACATCCACCGCGCTGCATTCTTGTTGTTCTTTATGTAGAGTCTCTTGTGGGGGGAGTTCGACGACTGTCAACCCAGGCGACTGGAGTAGCAGTGACGCAAGGCTCTCCCTTATCACACGAACTTCGTGCGTAATTAGGACTCTGATTCTTTCGGAATTATGATAATCCTCTTGCGGCATACTGCCACCTAGGCTTTTATCGGCTCACCTATTTTCCCTTCGAGACCCTGCTTGAGCCTAGTTAGGCCTGAGCCTAGGGATATGAGCTCAATTACTTCTCCAGTTTCATAGTCTATGCTTTTGACTTCATATTGCCTCGCTTTGTCTGATTCCCAATGAGTGCCGAGGGCAATACCAGCATCATCATATTGAACTATCTTGAAGCATCTGAATGTCCCCGCAGGTACGGTGATTTCTTCTATTCGCTCCACTTTATAGGTATGATTAATTGTCTTGGTCTCTGTTTGCGTCTTGCCCAACATGGTGGTAGTCCTAATCTCAGTCTTTATCATCTCGCATTCTTTCCCCACTTGCAAAGGGTAGTAAGGCTCCCCCAAGAATTCATATGAGTGGCTTGACGTTTGTATGAATGGTAATCCCTGATATTCACCTGATATCAGCGCCCTGAGGAAGAACATCGTCTCCTTGTCAAACTCCATCGATATACTTCTAATCACCCCTCCTATGGGCGGCTTAAAAGATCCTTTTACGACATAGCAGCCATTGCCATTGGTGACGTCCTTAGCATTCACCTTTAATGGGACACCAAACATGTCAGCTAGTTCTTGTTGTGTCAACAGTTTGGAAATACAGAGCCTTCCGGCCTTAAATCCAAGTGATGATTCTTGGTTAACCGATAGAACTTCAGTCATAGTTTTGCACCTCCCCCCGACGATTCTAGCTTGTCTAGCTCAGAACTGGTATTCATCATTAACACCATCTTGACGGACAATTCTGCACTTATGGATTTGGGTCACTAGTGGTTCAATAAACCCAGTACACAAATATTTTTACATTTGAGACTCCCACATATTAAGTTTGTCGCATCCTTGTTAAAATAGGGTGATAATAAGGGTAGAATTTGGTTATAGTTTGGAGCTCTTTCCACTAATTGGAGAAGAGACGCCTCACCTCTAGAGATGATGCGGACCTTTCCCTCACACAAAACTTCATCCCTGAAAACGCTCACTTTGTCAATAGTGAATAAGGGCCGGACAAAGTCACCCAGCCCCTTTGGGTACGAATACCCACAACAGCCGCTCTAACTTAAAAGGTGGTAGGTGCGTCGTCAGCATTTCGGGCACGACCTCATCGTGCCCGAAAGTCCAACCGGTTGCTGGTCAGAGAAATCGTTTCTCACCCCGCCACCCCAGGCATCAACGAAAATTTCTCCTGGCACTATTGACATCAATTGGCATACGGCAGACAATGTTCAGTAGCTACAAGCATATCACCAACAGAGTTAAAAACTATGTTCAAAGGAGGTAACATGAAGAAAAAGTATCCCGGTCTTACTCGCCTTATAAAGAAAGAAGTGGTTCCACCAAAACGACGCCATTACCCAGAAGCCATTTCAAGACCTACCGGGGCGAACGAAATTAGGGGGTCGAAGCAAGAGCCCCTAATTTCGTAGCTAAATCACCGAACGCTAGGCGTGAGCCATCACCTCTAGCGTGTGAAGCAAGCGCTCTAACCACTGAGCTAACCGCCCCAAATCCTGACGAAAATCCACCAAAGCAAGAGGTCTTCCCCAGCCTTCAAATAAGAAAATCCAATACCTCTTGCCTCGTTCTTGATGGCATTATATATAAATAGCACTCTAATGGTCAAGCTACAAAGCTTCAGCTTTAAGGCCTAACATTGCCAAGGTTATAGCATATTGGCCTGGGGATTTCACCCTCGCTTTTCGGCAGCGTCTCTTTTCACTGCTGTCCCCATCATAATCCTGACAGCAAGGAAGGAGCCGGAACATAGGGACAGGGGTTTCGTGTTAGGCGCAACCGGCTACATAGTAAAGCTATTCAGACAGCGAGACCTCTTGGAGCGTATAGAGGCCCAGGTAACAGTCCAGCCTATTAATCTACATTTGCTTCAACATCGGCACCGCTGCTACCTCTGCCAGCATTGTGGCCGGGTTATACCAGCGAAGCTAAAAGGCTCCGAGGCGGAAGATTACCGGGTCTATATTAATGACAGTGCCGCTCATTGGAGTTCGTTCCAGTTTGCTCCCCTTCGATGGAGTCGTTATGGCTGCGTTCCACTACCAGGCTGATTCCGTCCACCGCCGCTATGCTTACCGTTTCACCAGACCGCAGGCTTTCGGCACAGCGCGCGGTCCACAGTTCACCCTCAGCCCGGACCAGGTATTTAGCCGGATTATCCGGGCTTAGTCTTGATACAACCGCAGCCATGGTGCCGATTAGTCTCTCGGCTCCGGTTGTTACTGGTTTCCTCATTGACCTGGTTATGAGCCAGTACGATAAACCGGAGAGCAAGGCTATGACTACATAAATCGGTACCGCGAAGTTAAGAGGCATCAGCCAGAAAATGGGCAGTGCTATTACTGGCATAAGTAAAATCAGATGACACACGGCTAACCTGCCTCCATTTTGTTAGTGACAAAAACTACAAAGAGAACGGGGACTACCGAAACTTAACGCTTCAAAGACACCGTCAGGGTTGTACTTACCCTCCGCTATCAAATCGGCGCCAGGCTTGAAATTATCAGGAACGATTCCTTTATAGACTACACTCAGGCTCTCTTTATCATCGGTTAGGACGAATCTAATAACCTGAGCCTTGTCATCCCAGTCAATTGAGCCTGGAACTACTTTGCCCTCAACCCTTAATTCCTGGTCATAAAGGGACTCCGCTTGTGACCTCAACTCACTCACGGTTAGAGAATCGGCTCCATTGTGACTGAACAGCAAGTACGCGGCGTAACTGACCCCTACCAGTAAAATTATCACCGCGATGATAAACCATGTTCTTCTCCCCAATTACCTTTTGCCTCTCTCAAGATACTAATAAGGTGCGAAAAACGATAACGCCGATGACAAGCACGGCCGAAACCATGGCCCCCTTTTTAATCCAACCCATATTCCATCTCCAGTGTGCCAGCTTTCGGGACAGGCCGTGGCGCTGAATACTCTCCAGCATGATGGTTATACCGACAACATTGGATAGAACGCCAATGATAATGAAAAGAAGCTGGTAGCTGGCGAAAAAGGCAGCCAGGCCAGACAGACCCAGAACAGGCAGAACATCGGTGAGGTGATGAGCGCAGCAGGCGGCCATAGAACCGGCAGAAACACCTCCCGAGGTAGCCACGCTGGCGGTGGCGGACGTCTGGCGCTCCCGGAGACCCTGCCTGATAAAGGAGAATAAGCCAGCCTGAATCCCAAAACCTCCAGCCAAGGCCACCACCCAGTACCACAGCTTGGCGGTCTGGTCCAGGGCGTGTTCTAGGCCCTCCGCCAGCGTAATAATCCCCATGTAGACCAGGAGCAGCAGGACGGCGGCCCCCACGCCGGTTAGAATATGCCTCTTCATCGTTCACCCTGAAAGTTATGTTTTAGTCTTTTTCACAGCTCCCATTTTAAAACCCTTTCCTTAATGCCATCTACATCGTGAATCACTATCTCTACATACGTAGCCTCCCCCTGGCGCAGGGAATCAGGGAGAGGGAAAGTCAGGGTGCCCTGGCGGTGATGCCCCCCCGGCGCAGAGTCCCAGGAAAGGGGGCTATATTCTTTACCTTCATTGTCCCGGAGTACCGCCAGTTCCCTTAGGTCATACTGGTCCAGGTCCACTGAGTGAGTGTTCATGGCCACATGAAATACCAGGGAGTCGTCCCCTTTCCCCTCCCATTCTACGTCGATAGTCACGGCTCCCCCGCTGCTGGACTGAACCAGTCCATTGGTGGGGCTATGGGAGGAAGGGACAGACGACGGTACCACAGGGACGTCTTCCTTCCCTTGAGAGACAAAACCCCTAGAACATCCGGCAGTAAGTACGGCTGCCAGGATAACAGGAATGACTAAGCCGAGCTTTCTAAAAATCCGGCTATACTCTTTTCCTTCGGACATTCTTGTGTATCCCTTTGTTTATCTTAGCTGGTTGCTGTGCGCCTACTATGCCCTGCAGATCACGGTGATAGCCGCACTGCAGACATTGTTCATACCAGCCGTGATGGTCGCGGTCAACCAGTATGTCACCCTTACACCTCGGACAACTCTTGAATCTCAACATCATGGTTCCGCTCCATCAACTGCAGGCACAGGTTTAACAGCAAGATGTCTCTCCGGGTGAGGGTAACCGTGACCTTCCCATCTGGGCTTTCGTCTTCCCTCAAAACTTGGTTCATGTTCGCCCCCATATTCTCGTAGTCAGTGGCAAGCCGAGCTACGTTTTTCTGACCCCGGCGGCTCTTCTTTCTCAACCGTCTCCGGGTCATGCTGATGTCCACCGCCACAGCCGCCCATTCCGCGGCCGCGGCCACGGAGCATTAGCAAAAAGAGCAGGCCAAAGAATATCCAGATACCATAGCTCTGCAAGAATTCAGCCATTTATCTCTCCTTTCCTAATTGCTAATTCTAACGAACAAAGCTTAATCCAGGGTTAAAGAATGCTTAGCCCAAGATAAGAATTTCAGGCTTTAGTTCCTTGACAGGCTAAGGCCAACCGTGGTAATAACAATAGTAAGAACATAGGTACCCGCTGCCGGTAGCTCACATACCTGTCGTCGAAGTGGCTTTCCATTTCCCTCTCTTCCCTGCGCGCCAGTCGATAGTACGTAAACATTAGTATCGGCCACATGGCGGCAGGGATAAGCGTTGGTCACCTCCAGGCGTGCCCACTGGCTGTAGTCCGGCTGTCTTATGGCGCAGTAGTAGACAAAAACCGACCTTGGTCGGTAGACTGTCTAGAAGGGTAAGCCATTCAAATGTAGAAATTGGCGGTGTTTCTATACAGTTTCGTACGCTAAGAAGCAGGCTCGGACTGCTTGCTTTATTTCACTAAGTATCTATAGACGTAGATGAGCCTGTAGAAAACTACCAAGTTGGTCAAAGCGGCGATGATGATGAGACAGAAGTAGGCTTGCCCAGTAATTCCCCCGAGCATTATTAAAAAAAGTCTTATATCACGTGAGGCAAGGGATTTGAATCCTTTATCGAAGAGATGGCGGTGCTCAGAACTAATACGGGCTCTGGTATAGCTGACACAAATAGTACCGGCGATGGCTAAAAAGCCGGCTAGCCAGATTCCGGGATAGGTCTCGTGGGACAAAGACCATAAGGTAAGCCCAAGGAGTATCAAAATATCAGCATACCGGTCAAGCACAGAATCTAGAAAGCCCCCGAACGGCGAGACCATACCTTTCATACGGGCTAGGCTACCGTCTATACCATCAACAATAGATGATAACTGAACCAAAATACCCCCTATTATATTTTGACCAAAAATGAAACTGACAAAAGATAAAAGTGCCACGCCGAATGTTGCCCAAGTCATTTGATTGGGCGTTATTTTTGTCTTTGCCATTAGCCGGGCCACTGGCTCAGATGCCTTCCTATTCACATATTTAGAGATATAGCCATCGTATACAGCTTCCAACTTTGTCTCCTACACTCTCGCCATATTCAAGGTTTCCTCGGTATCCACATCCACCCAAAAACAGCCGCTGACATTGCAGGTGTCAAAACGATGCCCCCCGCTGATGAGGAGACGGATAACATCGCTTATCTCGATGTCGATGCCAAGCCTAGGGACAAGCGCGTCCAAAGCCCGAAAGAAATTCTCTGTCAGAAGAAAGACACCGGTATCGAGACCATCCCAGTAAATAAGGTTCTTGCCAATGTCCTTAATACAACCAGCTTTATCAACAATAACCTTGGTTGCCTCGGCTGGTTGATGGTGCTGGGCTGGAGCATAATCAACACATAATGTCTCATTGAGAGTCTGTCTATCTAGGAGACGCTTGACCACTTTGTCCTCGATCAAGTGGTCTCCCATGCAAAGAACAATTGGGTCGCCTTGCGCCCAATCTCTGGCCTTATACAACGAAATAGCATTACCTCCGAGATAATCGGGGTTGAAAATATATTCGGTTTTCACACCGAAGCTGCTCCCATTGCCCAAAACCTCTACTACTTTGTCGCCTAAGTAGCCAACGACAATCGCTATTTCGCTAATTCCAGCCGCCACCATTGCCTCAATAGGATAACCTATTAGTGCTTTGCCGTTAACTGGCAACAGGGCTTTTGGACATGTGGCTGTTAGAGAGCCTAAGCGGCTACCATCACCAGCAGCTAAGATAATACCTTTATTAACTCGCTGACTGAGCACCATGAAATCTTGCCCCCTTTGAATAAAGATTCTGAGTAGTGTTGATTCAGCAGGTAAGAATTCACTCTCTTGGGAAATTTAAGCATACTTCAACACGTACAGGCCATAGAATAGAATACCTAGCAGGCGATAGTTTGTCAACCAAGCATAGCCGGCGCTTGTGGATATCGCTCACGGGTAAAGACGGTTGACATCGGGGGCGGCGGCATGGAGATTACCGCTCGTATCCTGTACCGAGCGGCGGTTCACTCCCCAATAACACATCATTGAACCTGTCTGGTCAACGAGGTTGGGAAACTTGTGTTATAATAAGGCGGAGTTTATGCTGAGATTGCCGGATACCTCGTGACAAGAAAAAGGTATTGACATCGTAACGCAAGTATGCCTAAATTAAGCAATGTTTAAAAAATATGCTAAGATAAGATACTATCTGGTATAAGGGTGGGAAGTGAAATTACTGGTTGTTGGTTTAGGACAATGTGGTGGCAGGATTGCTGATGAATTTGCCCGGCTGAACCGGCGGGCACGCGTCCAGCGTGGCGTTGACATAATCACTGACACCTTTGCCGTTAACACGGACATCGCTGATTTAAGCGGACTATCCTTTATCAGGTCGGACTACCAGCATAGAATTCTCATCGGGGGCCAAAAGACCAGTGGTCACGGTGTGGGTAAAATAAATGAGCTTGGGGCTGAGATAGCCAGAGAGGATAGCGACAAGGTTGTAGAGGCGGTGAGGGAAGCGCCACGCTTTGCCGAGACAGATGCCTTTTTGCTGATTGCCGGTGCCGCTGGTGGCACCGGTTCCGGCGCGATACCGGTAATAACGCAGCAGATAAAAGAGCGCTATGCCGACAGACCTTTATATAATATGATTGTTCTTCCTTTTGAGCATGAGGAGCAGACCGAGCAAAGAACCATTTATAATGCGGCTACCTGCCTTAAATCCGTTTACCTCGTGTCTGATGCCACATTTCTGGTTGATAACCAGCGGTATATTAAAAAAGACTCTACGATTAAAAATAACCTGGATAAGATTAATACCCAGGTGGTGGCGCCATTTTACAACTTACTTTGTGCCGGTGAAGAAAAGAAGCCCAAGTATATCGGGTCAAAAATACTGGACGCTGGAGATATAATACAGACACTGGTCGGCTGGTCAGTTATTGGCTACGGCAGGGCAAAATTACCACTGCTCAAGTTTTTCTCTGAAGGAAAACGTCATTTCCGGGATAAAGCCACGGAAACGGAAAAGGGAATTCAGGCGATGAACGAGGCCATAGGTGAGTTGTCGCTGAAGTGCGACCCGAAAGATGCCCGGAGAGCCCTGTACCTGATGTCGGCGCCACCCGAGGAAATGAACATGAATGTAATCAAGGAACTTGGTGCCTCGATGAGACAGATAGCCGAAGAAGCGATAATAAGGAGCGGTGATTACCCCAGAGAAAAACACTCGATGGATATCACCATAATCCTGTCAGAGCTGACCAATGTGAGCAAGGTTATGAACTACTTTACCCGAACGATAAGCTATATCTCGGCTATCAAGAAGAGATGGAAGGGTATAGAGGACGAACAAAAAGGCTTTGAAGAAGCTTTCAAGGATATACCCTCGTTGTTATAATTAACCCGCCTGGCTATACCGGGAGCACGGCAGAGCTAAACTTGAGCCCGGCCATCTCTTATGCGTTATATTACTCCTTGGCAAAGATTTTCCAGGCTTGCTCTATAGTTTGTTCGCGAACCTTCCAGGCTTGCGCGAGAGTTTCCTGTTGGACTTTTAGAGCTTGCTTCACACTCTCTTCATAAGCCCGCTTGGATTGTTCTTTAGCATCACGGTAGGCTTCGTCGGCTTCCTGTTCCGCCTTCTCACGGCTTCTCAAGGCTCTTTCAAGGGCCTGGTTATAGGCTCTATTGGTTTGCGCTTCAGCCTCTTTATAGGCTTTCTCCACTTGAGTTTCGTTGGTCTTATACGCCCGGGCTACTTCTTTTTGAGCATCCATGTAGGCGGCGTAAGCCAGCTCAGCTCGCCCTAAGACTTCAGCCAGGGGTTCTATGGTTCGTACTCCCTGAGTTGCCGCAGGAGATTCGGCGACCGGCTCTTGCGCCTTAACTGAAGGGCTTCCGGTTTGCTCTTCGGCTTTGGGCCCCTCTTTCTTGACAGGCTCTTTCGGATTTGTCATAAGACACCCCCTTTTAATCCGGAATTATTATTTTGCTGGCTGATGTGGCGGTCCCGGCTTCCCTCAGCCATTATACCGTTATCATGCTCCATCTCAATGTTAAAATTAGTAATTACTGGAGGTTGCGCCCAGTATATTGTGTGCCCCCTGAAAAGTCAAGTGGTTTCGCATATTTTTAGTATTATCTTATCTGCTACTTTAGTATTATCGTCCTGACCATTTTCTGCCCGTAACCGGGGTAGTTTCTTCTGATACAATTGACTTGAAATTTCCAACCTGTCAGATGGATGATACATTTTTCCGTCAGTTCCTTTCTTCAGCTTTCCTTGTTTTCTTCTTCGGCCTCGTCTTCGGCCTCGTCTTCGGCTTTCTTTTCCTTGTTGGCCGCATACATTCTCGCCAGGAAATCTAAGCGGCTCTCAATCTTCTTTTTAACCTCTTTGCTCTCCCCTTTTTCTTTAGCGCCCCTTTTCTCAGCCCGGCTTATGGCTTCCTCGATTATTCTTAACGATGCCGCTGCCCCCTCTTCTGTTTCCTTGCCTGATTCTTCAGACTTATTCACCGCCTGCTGTAAAGTCATCCCAGTTGTCTCACTGATTAATTTATCTATTTCACCGGTTCCGCTTAGCGCTTCGGTAAATACCCGTATTGATGCCTCCGCCGCCTCCTTGGCGGCTCTCTTGGCGGCTTCGGCGGCGTCCCTGGCGGCTTTTATTGATGTCTCGGCGGCATCCCGGGCTGATTTACTCTCCTCCTCGGCGCGGCTGATTGCTTCCTGTGAAGCTTTTTTAGCCTCCTCGGCGGCGTCCCTGGCGGCTTCTACTGATGTCTCGGCGGCATCCCGGGCTGATTTACTCTCCTCCTCGGCGCGGCTGATTGCTTCCTGTGAAGCTTTTTTGGCCTCCTCAGCCGCCTCCTTTATCGCTCTTACCGATGCCTCGGCGGCCTCCCGGGCTGATTTACTCTCCTCCTCGGCGCGGCTGATTGCTTCCTGTGAAGCTTTTTTGGCCTCCTCAGCCGCTTCTCGGGCTGATTTACCCTCTTCCTCGGCGCGGCTGATTGCTTGCTGTGTAGCTCTTTTAGCAGCCTCAGTGGCCTCCCTAGTGGCAATTACCGATGCTTCAGACGCCTCCCTGGCGGCTCCGCTCTCGGCTTCGACCCTCGTTATGGCTTCCTCGAATACCCTGACTGATGCCTCGGCAGTCTCTTTCGCCTCTTTGCCCGTTTCCTCTGCCCGGGCTATGGCTTCTTCAAAGGCTCTTTTAGTCGTCTCAATGGTCTCTTTTGCCTCGTTACCGATTTCGTCTGCCCGACGGGTAGCTTCCTGTGAGGCCGTGGCTGATGTCACTGCGGCCTCATTGGCCACTCTTATTGCTTCCTCAGCCGCCATCTGAGCCGATTTACCGGCGTCCTCTGCCCTGGTTATTGCTTCATCGGCGGCCCTCTTTGATGCCACTGTCGTCTCTTTGGCCCATTGGCTCTGCTCCGCAGCCTTGATGGCGGCTTCATCGTAGGCTCTTTTAGCCTCCTCAGCCGCTGTTCCGGCCCGTTTGCCGGTCTCCTCGGCTTTAGCTATTGCCTTTTCAAAAGCTGCCTCCGAGTCCAGGAAAGCCCTCTCGGCTGATTTACTTACTTTCTCCGCCTGCCGTACCGCTTCCAGCGAGGTTTTTTTCCCGGTATCGGCCGCCTGCTTAATTTCTCTACCTATTTCCTCAGCCCGTCTTATGGCTGTCCTGGCAACCCCGGTGGCTTCACCAGCAATCTGCATGGCTGACCTGCCGGTTTCCTCAGCCTTACTCAGGGCTACCTCAGAAACCCTTATCGCTTCCTCAGCCGCCTCCTTGGCCGATTTAACGGTTTCGTCGACGCGGTTCACCGCCTCCGTGAAGGCTTTGGTCAAAGCCCAGGCGGCATCTTTGGTGATTGTGCTTGCTTCCTCAGCCTTAGCTATCGCGTCCGCAAAGGCTTTATTCGATGCTTCAGCGGTCTTCTTGGCTTCCTGGCTCGTCTGCTCGGCCTTAGCCAGCGCTTTCTCGGAGTCTCTCTTAGATGCCTCAGTGGCTTCTTTGTTTGCCTTGCTTGCTGCCTCAGCCTGCTTTATTGTTTCCTGAGAGGCCTTTACCGAATCTTCAGCTGCTGCCAGCGCTGCTTTGCTCAGTTCGTCAGCCCGGATTATTGCTTCCTGGGCGACACTTCTTGACCTTTCCGCCGCCTCTTGAGCTAGCTTGCCCAGCTTCTCAGCCTTGGCTACCGCTTCCTCAAATATCGCTGTATTGTTTTCCATATCCTCATGGCCCCGGCATGAATTTTACGTGGTGCTATGCCTTACCGGCTCAAATATTTGTCAGCCTCATCCTGATATGTATATTATTTTATGGCAGATGGTTCAGTTTTGCAATAGTAGGTATAAATTAAAGCCGATTGTTAATGGGCGGCACTTGGGCTACAATGTGATGTACCTGTTTGTTTAGAGAATACCCCATTCATTCTGAAAATTCAATTGGGGAAAAGGAGGATAGTCATGGGAGACATTTATCCGAGGTTTACAGTAGCCGCCGTTCAGGCAGCATCAGTCAATTTTGACCGTGAAAAAACGATAGATAAGGCGGTCCTTTTCATTGAGGAAGCGGCCGATAAAGGTGCCGTAATCATCGGTTTTCCGGAAACCTTTATCTCCGGAGAACCCAATATGTGGTATATGGCCAAGAAAACAAATCCTCTATTGCGTCAGGGGCAGATGTTCAAAGAATATGTTAAAAACGCGGTCCAGGTTCCCAGTCCGGCTACAGACCGCCTTTGCACCGCGGCCAAAAAAGCGCACGCCTATGTCGTAATCGGTATTGCAGAACGTGATGAGGTGTTCCCGGGAACGCTCTATCTCTCACAATTGTTTATTTCCGAGGCGGGGGAAATCATTGGCGTCCACCGCAAACTGGTGAGTACATTTCTGGAGAAATTCGTCTTCACCTATGGCGATGGCAGCTATCTGAACGTTTATGATACGCCCTACGGGAAACTTTCCGCGATGAATTGCGGGGAACATGCGCACAGTCTGTTCAAATATGCCCTGCTGGCTATGGGTACGCAGATTCACGTTGCGTCATGGTCATCTTTTCCTGACCATATTTACCAACAGGCGCAGCGGAATTCGGTGGATTTTCGTGTGCGGCAATTTGCCCACGAGGGCAAAATTTTCGTCATCAATTCTTGTGGCATCACCGACAGGCAGAATATAGACTTCTGCTGTGACACTCAGGAAGAGAAAGATAACATCGTGGAAAATAGCGGCGGCGGCTCCTCAATCATTGCCCCCAGCGGAGATTATCTCGCCGGGCCGATGCCTGAGGGCGAAGGGGTCTTAACCGCGGAAATCTCCCTGGAAGATGCCCTGCCCGGCAAACAGCTACATAACGTCCTGGGACATTACACCCGGTGGGATATCTTTTCACTCAACTTTAACCGGGAAAGGCTCACGCCGTTTAAGAATGCCGGACCTCCCCGGGCTAACTTCGCGGATTTCTCTGCGGAATTGCAGACAGCCAGGCAGGAAATCGGTGAGATTAGTGAGCGGTTGGATAGGATGGTGGAGAAGCAGGAACCGTGATGGTCTGATATTTATAAGAAATGGAAGGCAAAATCATTGGTAAACTCGGTATTGACATGTACACCGCCTGGAGTCTTGAGATGGGACTCCTGAGATGCTATAGTGTGGGGAATTAGCCCCGTCTTCGGCGATAGGAACCAGTTACCCCTCGCTGTAGTTTATGCCTGGGGGAGTGCCGGAATTGGCAGACGGGCGCGGCTTAGGACCGCGTGCCGAAAGGCGTGGGGGTTCGAGTCCCCCCTTCCCCACCAGGGGTGTCAATAGGCAGAACTCCTACTGTCTGAGTCTCTTCACCGTATGGCTCAGGCAGAAAGGCGTAGTGAGACTCAGAGAAGGCAGTCTAGCCGTTGATTATGTATTCGTAACTAGGCACATCACTGATGTTATACCTAATCCTTGGATGGCATACGAAGTTTGTGCTGAAATAATTGGCTCCCTCATAGCTAAACATGGCATCAAAATGGTTACGAATAATCTAGTATTCATCCTAGAGGAAATCCGCAAACATATGGAGAAAGAGAAGGACCGATTAGCTGAGCAAGTGTTTAGAATGTTAATCAAGAGTGGGCAAATGCGCTTTTTGATTATCAAAAACGACCAAGGGTATCATTTGCCTAGCCGCAGGAAAGTGAAAAAAACAAGCAATTGTGACATTACAATACGCTAGAAAATGCAATGCTAAGAGCTTGACAAGGTTAGCCCAACTGTTTAAGCTGTCTTACTCCAGGAGCTCCTCTACCTCGTGCTCGGCATCGTGGAAGTTATCCTGTTCCAGCAGTTCGATAACTTCCTCTCCCCGCACCTTTTCATCCCCCGTTGCCATGTCAATATAATGATTGAGATGGTGCTTAGCATCCACCGAATCCTCACCACCAATGGATGCCAGGGCTAATTGCAGGTGTAATTCCTTCATTGCGAGTTCGGGCTTCGCTTTCGTTACAATCATTTCCTCGATGGCATGGCTGGCATCGTGGTGGTCACCTGCCTGTATATCCTTTAAAATATCCTCCATCTTGGACTTGTGCTCTGGGTCAATAACTATTTCTATAATATGGAGGACGTGATGCTCTGCCTCGTCCGGGTTATCCGATTCCAAGGCATTCAAGGCCATCCAGTGGTGCATGAGCAGGGCATCGTCCATAGCTACAGGTTCAATGTGTTCGTCATCATGCTCCAGACTTATGATGTAGTCGGCTATCATCTCTAGCTCATCATCGCTGATCAGTTCAGGGCCTGAGCGTGGCATACTGCCCAATGGACTTCGCACCTGGCGCTTTATTTGCTCCTCGTTATGTCCTTGGAGTGCCGGGGCGGTATCCGTACCCTCGGCGTTCTGACCATGGCAAGCAGCACACCCCTTGTCGATAAACAATTGCCTTCCCGCGACGACATGATCAACGGGAGTGGGTGTAGACGCAGGAGTAACCTCATCCGGTCTGTCACAGGCAACACTAAAGAGCACCGCAGCACCTATAAGCGCCGCTACCAGTACCCTCATATGAAAAAGCCGTAAGAACCTCACTTGACCCATGGTTGTCTTAACTTCCCCAACTGACATAATATTTCTTCCTTCACCGTATAGCTGTTTCCAACAGCTTTCCTCCGTTGCTTTCAGCACGCATTATATAGTCAATTATGTTTGGCTGTCAATTCCTCTAACAGGGTCAAACGTAACGAAACGTCTCATTGTGCAACATGGCTGATGGCGGCTGGTGAGGTATACTGCAGGAATCTTGATACCTTGATTTCAGTAACCAGTAAAACTGGGTGGGTTTCAAACCTTGATGGAAAATGACTTTCAGGAGCAGTTGCAAGCCTGTTTTATCTCCGCCACTACTTCTTCCTTACCGTAGATACTGCTAGGGACTGGCAGTGTCTTCCATAAGTTCAACATACATGTCCTCAAGGGCGGATTGCCGTACCGACAGGTCAATCAGCGCCCAGTTCTTATCGGATATATTTTGCAGTAACGAGGCTATTTGACCGGCATCATCCGCTCTGAACATGTAGTTATCTCCCCGTCTTTCGTAATCCAGGTCTGCATCCGCCTTGAACACGACCTCGTACTCCCTCTTACCGAATCTCTCCCTGATTGACTCCATAGTATCGCAGACGATAAGTTCGCCGTTTTTCATGATACCTACCCGGTCACATATATACTCTATATGAAACAGGTTGTGGGCGCTTAGCACAATCGTCTTGCCTTCATGATTCAGCTTCTTCAGATAATCGATGATAAAGAAGGATGTCAGCGGGTCAAGGCCGGAGTTAGGCTCGTCAAGTACCAATAATGATGGGTCGTGCAACAGGGTGCGAGCGATGGATACCTTTCTCTTCATGCCCTTAGAAAGCTCGCCGGTATACTTATCCCTATCAGCGAGTTTCAACGAGTCGAGTAGTGAGTCGATACGCTCTCTAGCCTGTAAGCGGGGCATCTTGTAGAGTTCGGAGAAGAATATCAGGTACTCCCTGGCGGTCATGTTCTCGTAAAGAGGGTTTTCTTCAGGCAGGTAGCCGATAGATTTCTTAACGTGTGTACTTTCCTTCGTCATGTCATGCCCCATGACCTCAATGGTACCGGAGGTAGGTACCAATAGCCCCACCATTATCTTTAAAATGGTTGTTTTGCCAGCACCATTATGGCCTATCAATCCTAGTATTTCCCCCTCCCCCACTTGGAGGTTAACATTATTGACGGCCGTGAAGTTTTTATATAGTTTGGTAACAGATGTCAGCTTAATCATGGTCTTTAGGTATAACCATCCCCGGAGCCTTTAACGTTGTTATGAAAAACATCCTGATAATTTCAAAACGGGAAATCACCCGCCTCAGGACCCGGTTCAGCGGCCGGTCACGACTTATCGTACTGGCTATTGTCATCCTTTCAATTGTTTGCTCCTATGTAATTTACCACCAGGACCTGGTAATAAGCAAGGGTTTGTACACCGTGGGTGTATCCGCTGACGGCCCCTCTATCCAAGACAAGCGCTTTAGTGTTGTCGAACTCGAGCGTGGTGCTGGCTACAGTTTGCTCCGCCAGGGCACCATTGACCTGTATGTCGATGGGAATGAGATTGTAAGCAAGGGAAATAATCGCTCACAGTATGCCGCCGGGGCTTTACAGCAATACCTGGAAAAGCAGGAGTTGCTCAGGATATCGAGTGAGTATGAAATCGCTCGTGCTTTCCCGCTTCGCGTCGAAATCCGCTACCTTGAGGTGCCAGAAGGTAGTCCCAGCACAGAAACCGAGACATCGCTCACGGATATTCTGGAATCGACAAATCCAACTACGCAACCACCTGATGTATCAGAACCAGCATTACCGCTGGAACCTGAAGCTCCCCGTATCTCAAAATCGCCACCACCACCGGAGTCTGAAGTTCCCGGTACTTCGGAAACAGCATCATCAGAGACTGCGCCCCCGGGCACGCCAGAACCCGCCGGGATACCGGGTGAAACTCTTTCTAAACCGCCGCCATCTGCTGTCAGCCCCACTGATGCCGCGGTCAGGCAACAGTTAGCGGAACTTGCCGGCAGCCGCCGGTTACCAGAATTCAAAGCGGAGTTCGTATCGGAAAGCGATATCATCATCCCGTCCCTGATGAGTCCACCGATACCGCTTGCCCAGGTGATAATTACATTCTTCTACGTTGTTCCGATATTCTTCGTCAGCCTGTTCTTTACCAGTAGCTTTACCGAAGAGAAGGTTAATCGAAAGCTGATTGTCCTGCTATCAGCCCCGGTCACCCGGCTCCAGGTCATTCTGGGCAAGATGTTGCCTTACCTTGGATACTCTGTCGTCGTTATCATCGCCATTACCCTGGTGCTGGGAGGCAATGTGCTGCTTGGCCTAGCCATATTCGCCCCGGTGATGTTATTCATCTTTTCCATCTACCTGATAGTAGCCCTGACCTACCGGACGTTTAAGGACCAGACGTTCTTCTCGGTTTTAGCATTATCGGTTATTACCGTTTATCTGGTTGGCCCGGCGATGTTTACCGGGGTCAGTGACCTGAGCTACATCTCGCCGCTCACTCTCGCCGTTGAGATGTACCGGGGAGAGTCATTCGGTTTTCCGGAGTACTTTCTGGCCACGACCCCGCTGTACCTGATATTCCTGCAAACAATGTTTATTGGAACACGCGTCTTCAACGAGGAGTACCTCATGGGCTTCAGACCACTGCACACCAAAATAACTGAGGCGCTCTATCTGGCCATGGACAGAAACCACCTGAACGTATCAGTGCTTTTGTTGGGCCTGTTCCTGGTCCCCGTGGTGTTCATGATACAACTGGCATCCATTGTCTTCGCGTCTAACTTGCCCATGCCCTTCACATTAGGGTTCTTACTGATAATATCGGTCATCATAGAAGAGATTGCCAAGTCAATGGGTATAGTCGTACTTTTGCAGAATAGCGTCATCAAATCATGGAAGGGCGTGGTAAAACTATCGTGCCTGTCAGCGCTGGGATTTTTGTTGGGTGAGAAACTATTGTTGTTCATTGCCTTGAGTGTCCTGTCCGAATCAGTGTTCATCTCGGCTATCTTTGGTACCGGGCTGCTGGTGGTACCTCTAGTACTGCACGCTGTATCTACCTCCGTTGTCTGCCTGATAACGTCACGCCTGGGTATCAAATACTATCCTTTAGCCATCGTAGCTGGCGCAGTGATTCACACTGTATACAACCTGTATGTGATAGGGGCGGTACTGTGAGCCAATACCTTGTCCTGTTAAAAAGGGAACTCAAATCGATCACCAAAGAGAAGACGATAATGTTCGCCATCATGGTCCAGTTCTTCATCGCGTCATTCTCGTCCATCATCCTGGTAGGAATCATGGCTTTCTATGACCCTACCTCCATCGGTGAGAACACCCGGGT
>SDBU01004080.1_pt1 | contig 18195 bp, 14 predicted proteins | sample 2277071 | NCBI WGS metagenome assembly SDBU01 (sample SAMN10397929, study PRJNA504765) | marine sediment metagenome | isolation source: marine sediment core GS08_GC12, 126 cmbsf | place: Arctic Ocean: Gakkel Ridge, Loki's castle | collected 2008 | reverse complement strand
CCAAAATAACTTCTCGAAGAGCATGGCATTCAATGTTTTCTTTTGAAAACCTAATAAATATCATAGCTGCTATGCCAAGCTTCTTCACTGGAAACGCGCCCGTGGGTGTTCTTTTCTTAGGACTTGGTTTTGCAAACGACATAATAATCGCAAGGCAAGAGAACTACTACTATAAAGGAATCTTGCCTACAAAATCAGAAAATATAGAAGCCATAAAAGCTGCTACAAAAGCTGCTCAATATATGCGTGAGGAAGATATCACACCTGAAATGAGAAATCTGCCAAAAATCGACGAAACACCTTCTTTCTTCTCCTCTTCCACTATATTAAATCCTGGACTTACTTACTCCGTAGTTGGCGATTTTGATATAGATGAGGAAACAAGGAAAGAAATACAAGAAATTCAAGAAGTCATCCAAACAATAGATGTGGTCAAAAAGATTGGTGATTTCGACCTTACTGCTAAAGTCCCTAAATTGTTGTTTTTTACTCCGACCCATGAGACAAATCTTAGAACATATCTTATTAAGGATTTACACATACCTGGGAGGGCTTTAGAATTAAACGTTTATGTAGACGGTTTAGAGGTTAAACCTACACAATGGTCTGAATTTTCAATAAACCCTCAAAATATCATATCAATAATACCTTATACGGGATTATTACTAACAATAAAAAATATCGAGGCTAAAATATTAGTTGAAGTCAAGAAAAATATAGACAAACAAGAATCTGTTATCGAAACTGGTATATTGTCAACCCAAGAGATAGATACACTTCTAAACTTTTATGGAAGTCTAAATTGGAATTATAAAGATAGAGGTAACTGGAATGAACGTGAAAGCCCATTTCTTGTTCATTACAAATTCTTTATCGATTACCTTGTTAGCATTTTACCTGATAGTATTGTGGTCTATGATTACCATAAGATTGGAGAACTTATATCTCCTTCGAATGCACTAGCCGCGTATCAAAGTAAGATTAATAATTTAAGGAACGGAGACCAATTTGAAGTAACAGTAGACACATTAGATAAGTACTTTGCCAAAATATGGTATGAAGTTGAAAATAAGGTTACTAATTCACTTACTAAGCAAACCATTTTAACAAAGTTAGATTCGCTTTTTGCAATGCAGTATAACCTTTATGGATATACAAGTGACAACCCTCTCTATGCCAAACTAAGGAAAGCCTATTATAAACTTCTCATGATTACTTTTAAGAATGGCTTAGTTCCATTTACCAAAGATGATTTTAATAAAATATTTCAATTTGATCCTCATTTTAACAATTTGAGAGATACCAATGTTATACCTTACAAACAGACATGGTTAGATTTAGAAGGCAGGATCCTTACTAGTTTAAGTCTTAACGATCTTGTCCATTTCACCCCTCTTATTAATTCTATAATCGACGATGTTACTTCCGCTATCACTAACCAGCGAAGAAGTTATGACCTATTGAATCAAATAAATAAACAGAGCGCAACCGGGGAGAAACTTTTTCCAGATGGGAAGAAGAAGGAGCTACTTAGACGAATAATTAACAGCCCTGATACCGATATTTTGAAACTAGTTGACGTTAATCGTGAACTCGCATTTCTCTTATTCGATATTTATGAACACAAATCTGGCGGAACATCTTTAGAAAGTTATTTTAGTAATACTGAATTTAAATCATTCGCTTATATTGACCGCATACTTATGCGCGTTTCTGAATTAACCCTTTCTGATTTTTATAAAGTGAACTTAGGAGGAATCTTGGATAAAGATTCTCTCGACAAGCTAAAAGAGCATGTGGAGAGGGTGGTATATGAGTTTATTCATGAGTTTAACTTTATTAACTATGATCTCGTAGGCATATCTTTTGAAAGTGAAAATTTAAAAAATTTACAAATCAGTGCAATTAGGGCTCTCTGGAAAACTGCTGTACTCCATGAAGGTAGGTTCCTCTCTTACGGAAAAGCAGGATTTAGTGGGGTTTATGATGTCTTTAAAGGATTTTATGGTGCACACATAACTGGATCTAGCATGATGGGTCCTAGTTTAGTAAATTTATTTTTACACAAGTTAGAAAGTTTCATATTAGAAGAATCCCCTCCTTCCATAACTTTTTATGATATGCGCCGAAGCGTCGACGTTGATCCAGTGTCCGCTTATTCATATGAATTTAACGAGAAGATGCAATCTTATTTCGATGCTATAAATTTATTATATCAATATCAAAGACAATATAAGCGAGAATTACATATATGGAGAACAAGTGAAGCAACAAAAACTTGGTTTGAGAGACAATTCTCCCCGTCTCTAGGTTGGATGGCCGGCTATGCAAGTGGGTGGTATAATCCTTTATATAAAGGCTTATCAATAGTAACAGATTTATTCGAGGGTTTTGGCACAGAATTTCTCTCGGGAAGAAACATTAAAGATAAATTCTTTGATCTCAGCAATCCACTTTTATATGAGCGTCATCATATAGACAAAAATAAGTTAGATCTAGCATTATACAACCAGATTCTTACAATTTCTACTAAGAATGACTTAAACAAAGTTCATAAATCATATGAAACAATGAGTTTAGCTCAGCAACAGGTTCTTAAAGATGGATTCATCAAATTGATAGGCATTGGGCTATCTAAAAGCTCAGCGCAACCTTACTCAGGTGGTGGGAACGTGAATCAGTGGATCACTGAAGCTGACTTTAAAACAATATTCCGAGATACATTAAAATTCTCGTTTACTTACTATCCCTATGCAGGACCTTCACAAAGATACTCCCTATCTCTATATCAAATATGGGACACACTTTATGGCGGGGGTGATTTTAATTCAAAGCTTTTTAATCTAAATGACAAAATACAATTTTTCAAAGACGCCGAGGCTGCAGGAAAAAATCCTTGGTTAGAATTTATAAATAATTTCTATTCGATTGCTTCAGGAACGTATTTAGACCTTGCTGAATCTATGGTCACTTTGCTTATGAACCTTCACGACAATAATTTATTTACCGGTCCACATAACATTTTTGATATACTTAGTCCCGACCAAATCACTCTATTAAGAATAATTTTTGGGTTTTAATTTTTTTATTTTTTTTAAGATAACAAACAGACAGGCAAACTATAAATATTTAAAAATAGATATAATGCTTATATAATGGTTCAGATGACCAAGTTTAAAATTAGGAAGCAAAAAGATCCGAAGTTACGGAAGATTCGATATGAAATAAGGACATTGTGCTACTTACTTTATAGGGACGAGATGCTACGGTTACGCAATAAGTCAGATAGAATCACACGGGAGAAATTCCAGGAACGTTTTATGCAACGCCCTATAATTTGTTACAGTTGCGGTAATAGAATGAGAGACTTGGCACAACATCCTGTATCTAAATTCTGGTTTTGCGCAAACGGGAGGTGTACGCCGACTTATGACAAGTCATTGGAATAAAATTCGATAGCACTATTTCGGCTCGAATAAATATCATATAGTGTGTAATATTCACTATTATCATCTTCTTCATCATCTCCTCTAATATAATTAACCGAATGTTTGCAATTATTAGAAAGAAAGTTATTTAACTCTTTTTAATTTGAGTGCATAGAGTTCTTCACTTAATTAAATTATACTAAAAAAGGTTAAAATATTCCTTAAAATCTTGTAAATCTCTTAAATAGAAAATAGCCACCAAAAATAATCTTCTAAAAAACATCCCATAATATAATAAAGATTAGCGACATAATTTTATGAATTTAATCTTTGTTGAAACATTCCTCATTTGCTTGGTATAGTTGTTTGAGGTGATCCAGTGCGAATTGAATAAGGGTATTTTGATTCCAGCCCTCAACTTCATTAATACTACTAAATAAGTATGAATCGAATATAACAAAATTTTAAAATCAACATTTTTTAAGTCTAAGACACTTTCTAAATTAATAACTATATCTTGAATTTTTGAAAAATAAACAATGCCCGAAAAAGGAAAACAAGAAATTCAACGGATAAAAGAAATAGAAAGCATCAATTTAGCTACTGACGATATTAGAGATCTAGTAATCAAAACTAAAATAGAAGTTGAAAAAGATAATGAGCTTTTGGCTCAAAGAAATAATGAGGAGTTAAAGAAATTCAATATCAAATCTCTAGATATAGTTGGGGCTATCGGCGCGGGAAAAACAGCAATAATTGAAAAAATTGTTGAAATTTTAAATGAAAAATACCGAATACTAGTTGTGTGCGGAGATGTAACCACTAGAATTGATGCTGATAGAATACAATCTCATAATGCTGAAACTGTCCAGATCAATACTGGTCGAGAATGTGCTTTAAATGCTTACCATATACATCAAATTATTCAAAATAAAGATATGGCTAAATATGATTTATTAATTATTGAAAACGTAGGAAATTTGATTTGTCCTTCTGATTTTACTCTTGGTACTGATATACGTATTACTGTAGTCTCTACAACGGAGGGAGAGTGGGTTATAGAAAAGCATCCTATGCTTTTTAAAATGTCTCAAGTTGCAGTTATTAACAAAATTGATTTAGCGGAGAGATTGGGAACTGATGTTAAAAAGATGATTCAGGATGCTAAAGAAATTAATCCCGAAATACACGTTATAACTATAAGTGCTAAAACGGGTAAAAATATTGAAAAATTAATTGAGATTTTAGATTTATAATTCTTAATTTAAATGATTATTATGAAAGAACTACTACAGCAATTAGAAATTTTACTTAGCGAAAAAGAAATTGATTTAGCAAAAATAAAGCAATTAAAAACGAAACTTTTAAGTGACCATATTAAAGGGTTAAAAATAGATAGTTATATAGGAGATTATCCTACATTCATGGAACCTGTTATTCTTGGAGACAAAGTCAAAATTGGTGATGATGTACTCATCGGACCAAATATTTATATCGGCAGTAATTCGACAATAGGGGATTATGTTGAGATTTCTAATTCTATAGTATTTGATAATGTAGAGATTGGAGATAACATTAAATTAGATAATTGTATTATAACAAAAAAGACTAAACTTAATTTTAGCAATTTCACTGATAAAAATTGCATATTAAAAGGGTCTGCTGACTCTATAGAAGACCTTAATATAATATATTTTTAGCTGCACCTTAACTCAGCACAAGGTATATATCCATCATTTAAATGATGGAATTATTTCCTCTGCGAATTTTTTTATTGTGTCTGTTAGTTTTGTTGTTCGTTGAAAGCTTGCTAAAAAGTAACCTGCACCAGAATCTGCAGCTTTTTCCACTTTTGTTTTATATTCTCCTAATTCAGTAGGTCCCATCTCTCCTCCCATAAACGTTACTTTATCAGTTCGATCATGAAGTTTTGCCGATTCTATAACAATTTGCTTCATATCTTCAGGTTTCTTCCCTGGCCAAGGAGGTAAAAAGCAAATGTTTCCATATTGACCTGCTAATTTAAGCATTCGTGTCCCTTGACTTCCAAAGATTATTTTTGGATAAGGTTTCTGCAAAGGTTTTGGATCCAAAACAGCTCCTTTGGCTTGATAATATTTACCTTCGAAGTCAACCTTATCTTTTGTCCATAACTGGGTCATCAAATCAAGACCCTCATATACTTTGTCCACTCTGACTTTTGGACTATTCCATTCACTATATCCTTCAAATTCTATTTGAGACCATCCAGCACCTGCTCCAAACAAAGTACGCCCCCCAGATAAAACATCAGCTGTAGAAATCATTTTAGCTAACATACCTGGAGGTCGAAAAGGTATTGGTGTAACAAGTGTACCTATTTTAATTTTTTCTGTTTTAGCCAATAAATGTGTTATAGTTATCCATGTATCAAGAGTTCTATTACTATCTGGTCTATCATGCCATGGTAATTTCCCCCACATATAATGATCGGGGAGTATTGCCCCATCAAATCCTCCACTTTTATCTGCTGCAATAACTGCTTCTTCAATAAATGCGAAATCATTATACCAATTCCCTAATCCACCTAAAATGAATTTCATCATAATAATATTTTATATCTCACGTTTTATTAATTAATAGAGTAAAAATCATTTGTTAATCTTTCCATTTTTATTTCTTGAAATGCAATTAAAAATTCTTCCATCTAATTTAATAGGATTAATTGATACTTATACAATAATGATCCAAAAAGTTAAAATGCTTAAGGAGAAGCATTTAAGAGAGTTAAAACAAGAATTAAATCGTGTTATTTCAGAATTAATTAATTTGGGCGCTATAAAAATTATAGAATTTGGATCATCGGTAAGAGAGGAATTAAGTTTAACTAGTGATATTGATTTAATTGTAATCATTAAAACTGACCAAAATTTTGTAGAACGGTCAGCAGCAATTTATAAAAAAGTAAAACCTAAAGATGTAGATTTGCTCATCTATACCCCAATTGAGTTTAAACGTATGAAAAAGGAAAATTTGTTTATTCAACACGTATTAAAAGAAGGAAAGGTAATATATGAGGGAAATAAATAAATATTCTAAGGAAGCAAACAGATGGTTTGAACAAGCATCAGAAGATTTAACAAGTGCTAAAATTCTATTTGAACATGAACGCTATTATCTTGTCTGTTTTATATCCCAGCAAATTGTTGAAAAAGCTTTAAAATCTGTGATTTATTTTAATAAAGAAGATCTTGTTTTAGGGCATTCAGTTAAGAAATTAGCAGACTGGGCTGGAACTTTCGATAAAAGGTTTACAAAATTAGGTGAAGATGTGTCTATCTTAGATAGTTATTATATTCCAACAAGATATCCTAATGGACTACCAGAAGGAATACCTGCTGAAATATTCAATAAAAAGGCGCTAATGATGCATTAGATTTAGCTAAAACTACTATTGAAATTGTAAAATCATATTTAAGCTTATAAAAAAATATTAAGGAATTTACTTTCTCAATTTTAAATATAAGTACAACGTTAAAGATATGAGTTCCGGTAATAGCATAGAGTCGGCTTCTTTCCATAATTGAATAAATTTCGCTTTCTTTCCCACGTTTTTACCACTTTTACTGGTTTTTGTAATTTCATGAGCGTAGGATTTATTTTCTTTTAATCTAAGAACAAATTATCCCCTAATTGTTTAACTCTAAATAAAAAAAAATACCAATATCCTTCACGAATGCGCCTATTTAATATTTTTTAAGAAAGCTTAAAATCATTCGTTTATAAAATTTGGTTTGTCGACCTTACTCAAGCCCCTGAAAGAAAGAATAAAACTTTGCATCAACTCCCTTTAGAATTTCTAGAAGATGCGGCGACGGGTCACCATACACTGCAAAACGTTCTGGGGGGAAGTCATTAAGAAGTTTTTGCAAGGTTTCGCCAAGATTCATCACATGTTTGATTACAGCCTCTGAACTTTTATATTCCTCACGAATTTCGCACTCAGTCTGGTCGCTGCTAAGAAAACAGTCATACTTAAGAGTTTCATTGTCTTTTCTTCTTACCAGTTTTGTACACTCGGTCGCAATTTGCTTAAATTCTTCCAGCCTACCCTCTGGAATCTTTATAATTCCGCTTAGTTGTAGATTACTTATCTTTTCCATATCAATACTTCCTTATTTTTTATAATTATATCCTAATCAATTCTATTAATACATTTTTACATTTTTTGATAGATCTCGTTAATCAATAAAGAAGACACTTGAGCAAACAAATTTTATGGATAAGTATCTTGAGTGTAGATTTTGATCGTGAAATCCACCTTTCACGAAGATTTCATAATGATAAAATATCCCTTGGAAGAGCATCTGAAATAGCAGGAATTTCCATATGGGAGATGTTAGATGAGCTTAAAAAAAAAAATGTTACACTAGACTATAAAATTTCTGAAGCTGAATTAGAATTTGAAAAAATTTTAAAAAAACACAACAAAAAATAGATTTTAGATTCCGCGGGTCTTATGATAACATAATCATTGTTCTGAACATTCATTTTGAAATCTTACTCTCCTCTCTTTATAGTTCCATTAAAGGAGGAAAATTGCAGAAATGTTTTAGAATCCCCTTCAATTTTAGCAAAAATATTTACTGGAGACGCTGCTTTTGGTTTGTCATCTTTACTAGCAGGTGTAGGTCCAAAAAAGATACAAAATCCCTTCCCACTAGGCCAATATCCAATATCGCCTACCTCACAGTCAACTTGAGAATTTTCCTGCCCTATAGAGACGGGAATCTCGCCATACAATTCTTCTCCCCAACGGGCTAAATTAACTTCAAACGGCAAAGCATTCCAAATTGCTTCGCAAGTCTTAGGATTTTTGTCGATGAGTAGCTTTGCCCTTAAATTACCAATTTTTTCATTTTCGATTATAATATACTCCATTTGGAAATCAAGATTTTAAACAATTTTTAATTTTAAGTAATTTTAATTTTAAGTAAGTTATTTTATTATTTAAACAATACAGATTTTAAATACTGGTATTAAAATGAAAAATCTCCGAGATCTATATCAGTTAAAGTTTATACCTTTAAATAAAGCTGCAAGTATTATTTCACGAGCATTTCATGATGATCCCTTATACTCCTATATTATTCCCGATGAATCTGAGAGAGAAAAATATTTTCCATACTTATTTAAGGCTTATATTTGGTACTGTCTTCAATTTGGAGAAGTCTTTACGTCTTCACCTAATTTAGAAGGTATAGCGTTATGGGTTCCTTCAGAATTTGCATATATCACACCAGAACGGTCTAAAGAATGCGGTGATGAGGTTTTTTTCTACATGTTAGGTAAAGAATATCTCGAAAGACTATCAGTTACTTCTCATGCCAATATTATCCATGAGCAACTTATAAAAGAACCTCATACTTATCTCCTGACTATTGCGGTTGATCCAAAATTTCAAAGAAAGGGTTTTGGTAGAAAGCTTCTACTCCCTATGATGGAATATTTAGATGAGAATAATCTTAAATGTTATTTAGATACGAATAAAAAAAGCAATGTTTTATATTATCAGAATTTTGGATTCAATGTTTTAAAGGAATTTGAAATTGAGGATACAGGAGTATTAAATTGGTCTATGTTAAGAGACCCCAAGAAATAACTTTTTATGGTAATAAATATAAATGTGACAAAAAAAGGAAGGAATATAAATGAATTCAAAAGAGCCAACTTCGTTAATTTGGGTTCGAGAAAATAAGGATAAACTTGTAAGATTAATTCAAGATCTTGTTCGTATCCCGAGTGTTTCTGGGAAAGAAGAAAACATCCAAAAATTCGTTTATAAAACACTAACAGATTTAGAGCTTAATCCTGAATTTATTTACCCCGATGTAGAGACGTTAAAAAAGAGTGTCGATTACTTTGAAACAACATCATTTACAAAATTTGGTTATAAAAATCGGCCTAATGTAGTAGGAATCCTCAAAGGAACTGGAAAAGGTCGCTCTATCTGTCTTAATGGCCACATTGATGTCGTTAGTCCAGAACCAATAGAACAGTGGATCCATGATCCTTGGGGAGGTGAGGAAGAGGGTGATTTCATATATGGACGCGGTGCAGGGGATATGAAAGCAGGAGTTGCATCAATGATTTTTGCTGTTCAGGCACTTAAAGAGACACAGACTGAATTATTGGGAGACGTTTATATAGAGACAACTATTGAAGAGGAAGATGGTGGTATAGGAGGTACCTTATATTTACGTTTAACTCAGCCGAAAGCAGATGCTGCAATAAATCCTGAACCAGGAGGTATTGCCATAGGTATTGCAAGTGCAGGAGTTATGTATTTTCGTGTTATAGTTAGTGGTATTCCAGCCCATGCAGCATCAGCACATTACGGTGTAAATGCAATTGTTAAGATGGTCCTTATAATTGAAGCGCTTAAAACTCTAAATAAGGAAAGACAAGAAAAAATCCATTACAAATATGCTGAAATACATGAAAAAATGAAGGGAAAAGCAACAACTCTTAACATTGGAGTGATAAAAGCGGGAGATTGGCCTTCAACAGTGCCAGCATTGTGTATCCTCGAATGTCGAATTGGTTTTCCTCCTGGTGAAACCCGAGAAATGGTAATCAATCAAATTGAAAAAACTATTCTAAACGCTGCAAATAAAGATGTATGGTTGAAAGAACACCCCCCAAAAGTGGAGTGGTTTGGGTGGAAAGCAAGACCTCATGAGCAGGATCCTGAACACCCTTTCGTTAAACTCTTAGATAAAAATATTAGAAAAATAGTGGATGATGCGCCCGTTTATTTCGGAGGTTCAGCAGGGTTGGACGCTCGCTTTTTTGTACATCATGATACTCCAGTAGTGACATTTGGGCCATTTTCAGAAAATAATCATTCCATTGATGAGAGAGTTTCTATTAGTTCAACAGTAAAAACAACAGAAATAATAGTCAGTACAATACTAGAGTGGTGCGGAGTAAAAGATAATAGTATATAATTAGAAAGTATTCACAAACTGTATCTTTTAAGATATGGAGCAGAAAATGCTATATAAATAATAGTCAAAAATTGCAAACAGCTAACTATTTTATATGATTTTAGAAGAAACCATAGATTTCATTAAGCAGATCTATAAAACTCATATGATTGAGCTCCCCACAATCACTAAAGTTGTAATCGGGTTGAATTATACGGGTGTAGAAATTAAAACTCCCGATTTTAATTCTTTTTTAGGTTTAGCTTCTACTTTAACAAGTATTACAAATAAGGATGATTGTAGTGCACTCAAATCTTCAGGTTCACTTACCACGAAACCCATAACAGAGCTTTTAAACTGGTGCTCCGAGACTCCTAGTATAGAAAAGATAGTTGGTATCGCAACTCTCAATTCTGTATCCCAACATGTCCTTTCAGTAATAAAACCTTACAAAAGGATCTCTAAAAGTTTGTTGGAATATTTGAAAATTGATAAGCAGACGACAGTAACTTTTATTGGGTTAATGAAACCTCTAATTCGAAAAGTAGGGAAAATTACTAAACTTATTACTATAGTCGAGGACACAATCCCCGTAAATAAAGAATTCGAAGAATTTAACATCAACCATAGAATACAAGAATTAAAAGGAAAAGATTTATCAACTGACCTTTTAATCTGCAGTGGTACAACATTATTAAATGATTCACTTGAAAAAATATTGGATTTATTCAGAAAAAGAGCTCAAAAGGTAATTATTCTCGGTCCTACAGCAAGTTTGGTTCCTGATATTTTATTTAGTCATGGTATAGATATAATTGGTGGGATTGAAATCACTGATTTAAACTCTGTTTTCCAAATTATACAAGAGGGGGGAGGTACTAAATTATTTAGACCATATGTGGAAAAGTACAATTTAATAAAGGAATAACCTATTAATGATATAAAATTAATAACATACTATACTTCCTCTTGAAAATTTATGGCTGTAAGCTATACGTTTAAATGTATCATTATCGGACCTCCGGCAGTGGGAAAGTCGAGTCTAATTCGTCGTTTTGTTCAGAATTATTTCTCAGTAGATTACAAATTTACATTAGGTGTAGATTTTATGGCTAAAAGTATTGAATATGAGGATGAGAAACTGATTAAGTTAAGTATCTGGGATATAGGGGGCCAAGAACGTTTTAAATTTCTAAGAAGAAGTTTTTATGAAGGAACCCATGGAGCATTGTTAGTTTTCGATCTTTCACGAGAACAAACATTTTCTAAAATGAAAGATTGGCTCAAAGATATGCGCAGTATAATCCAAGAAGAAATTCCTATGGTGATACTTGGTAATAAATCGGACCTTCTCGTAGAAATTGGCGAAATAATTAAGAAAAAAGAAGCTCAAGAATTTGCTGAAAAGGAAGGTAGTGATTATATTGAAACGTCTGCAAAATCAGGCGAGAATGTTGAGCAGGCTTTTATTAAACTTGCACGGATAATGGTTGAAAAAAATTCTTAGCTCAATCTTCAACAAATAATTAAAATCTAATTTAATGCTAATCCTTTAGGTCGTTCCTATATAAATTAACACTTTTTGAAAATGTTTAAATAGCTGATTAAGATTATTTATTAGAACCTATAATTTTGTTGGAGTTGTTCTAATTCAAATATGCCGCTCTATGTTTTTAAAATCATTCTAATTGGGCCTGGAGCAGTGGGGAAAACTAGTTTATTGCATCGCTTCGTAGAAAATCAGTTCTCCTTGCGTTATAAATTAACGATAGGTGCAGATTTCCTTTCTAAGATCCTTGAAGAATTCCCAAAGCCAGAAACTACCTGTAAATTACAAATTTGGGACATTGGTGGTCAAGACCGTTATAAATTCTTGCGCGCTAGTTTTTTTGATGGAGCTGATGGGGCACTATTAGTATTTGATATTTCAAGATGGCATACATTTGATGAATTAAATGAATGGCTTGCAGATTTACGAGAATTTGCGGGAAAAAATACACCCTTTGCATTAATTGGGAATAAAGCAGATCTAATTGAGGAAGCTGGAGATTATGATAAAGAAAGTGCAAAACGTTTTGCAAAAGAAGAGAAAGGGTTTTTTTTGGAGACTTCAGCTAAAACTGGTGATAGGGTAGAAAGTGCATTCAAAGATCTTACTCAAAGAATTATTAAAATCAAAGGTCTTAAATAAGTTTAGATTAATCGACAATTCTAATAATGGCAAATGATAATATGTTTGTGTAAAATTTAGCTAGGTTGCGCCTATTCATTTCATTTTTATTATCTTCTCGCTCAAAAGCTAAATCATCAAGTTTTTTATGACTAATTTCTAAATCTTTTTCAATATATCTAATTTCCTCTTCTAATTTATCTAAAGCTTGCATTCTCTCCTGCTTTTTAGTATCGTCTCGCAAGTTTCTTATATTTTGACTTTGGCGGTTTGTTGGTCTGTTCCTTTTTTTCCTTTCTAACCGTAATCGCAACGAATCTATTTTTAAATTTAAAACTTGCCGATTATGTTCATATATTTTCTTCTTTTTATCAGTTTCTCTTGAAAATATAGTATTATTTAGCTTTTTTACTTCCCGTTTCCATATGGATGTCTTTGATTTTACGAGTTTTTTGGCTTTTTGTTGGAGTTTTTGAATAGATTCATAATTTACATTTCCAGTATCCAAATCCCTATCAAATCGAAATATTTTTTGGTAATTCTCAATATCCAATAAGAGATATTCAAAATTTTTTATCTCAATCCCATTATTATCAATTACAATAGGGACGATCTGATTTTCAATAATATATCCCTGAAATTTTATATTGAAAATTGTGAGATATAATTCAGTCTGATGAATCAATTCATGGAATTCAGAATTTGTATGTAAAACTTTTTTTTTTAGATTAAGGATGGAATAAGTGCCCGGAAAGGAATCTTCTCGGCATATATCTAAAATTGTATTAATCAATGGATGGCCTAGTGCAAAAAAGTCTATTTCTTCACGTTCCCTCGCAAGTTCTAAGTTAAATGTTCCAATATATTCATATGAAAGAAGAGGTTTCGTACTTTTTAGTAATTTGTCATTTAATGTAATTTTTATTATAGAGGATTCATCTTCTGGTATTTGTTCTAAAGGTTGGTCAATTTTTTCAAATTTACCATATTGATTATTTAAGAGATTAAAAAAGTAGCTCATAAGAAGATAAAGTTCATTATGAGTAAGCTTAACATCATAACAAGAGGCTAAAGAACTTATCAATCCTTCCATCTGAAATGATTTCTTATCGATCATTAAATCATCTAATTGCATCTCAATTTCTTTTGCTCTCTGCATTTCTTCATCTAAGGTTCGGTAAAATTCATTTAATTTTGTTCTTTTTTTCTGATTGTCTTCAGCAAAAATAACGTTTTTTAAATCTCTTTCAACTCTACCAATGATGGGTTCAAGAATCCCTATTGATTCTTCAAATAAATTAATCCTTTTTATCAAAGCATACAATACATCAGCCTCAACTGTGTTTTCTATGAAAAAATTATAAATGAATATTTCTCGAGATTTCTGCCCAATTCTATCAAGACGTCCAATTCTTTGTTCCAATTTCATTGGATTCCAGGGTAAGTCATAATTTATTAGTGTCCTACAGAATTGAAAATTCCGCCCTTCCCCTCCAATCTCTGTAGAAAGCAAAATTGAAAATCCTGAATAATTTCGAAATCTTTCAACCGCTTCATCTTTTTGATTTTTATCTAATCCCCCATAAAAAATTTCCACTAAACAGTTGTCATTTTCTTTTTTTAACAATTCTCTCAAAAATTTAAGAGTATCAACAAATTGAGTAAAAATAATTAGCTTTTCTTTAGGGTTTTGGGAATAAATTTGAGTTACAACAGTTAATAATTTGTTAGCTTTTGAGTCGTAAGGAAGTTTTTTTAATTTTTCGCAGAATTCTTTCAAGATTTTCTCTTGATCCAAAATACGAGAGCTATCTTCAAATTGTTTTTCTACGTACTTATTACTCTTTGGATTAAAAACTTCAGAATCAAGAAATTCATTTTCAGATTCAAGTTCAAAATACTTAGGATCACTATTCGTTATATCTTTTAAATTAAGTATAATGTGCTTGTAACGGGTGATTTGTTCTAATCTTCTTTCAAGGCTCTTTAAAATTGCATACTTTGAGCTGGTTAATAATTTTTGTAATGTTGTTATTACAAAACCCAGGCCAGCATTCTCGTTACTGACAGATGAATTATAAGTTTGTGCAAGATAGAGACGTATTTCGTTATAGATATTCAGTTCATCCTTTGTAGGATTTACCAATATTGTGCTGACAATTCTTTTATTTATAAGATCATCTGAAAAGATATTTTTCTTACGGTTTCTAATTAAGTATTTTGATAAAGTATGATCGTTTTCAATTCTTTTTAATAAGTTTAGTCTAATTGATTCATTATCTAAATCTGCTAAAAATTGCTTCTGACTTTTATCAATTTTTATATATTTAAGATCTTTTAACAGTTTTAATATGTTCTTTGCTTCAAAATTGTTTAATTTTTCAATTTGATTAATATTTGTTGTTAGCAGATTTATAAAAGGCATATTTTTTCTAAAATGCTCAAACTCACCAAATGAGGCAAAAACATTAGGACTGATAAGATCTATTAAAGAGAATAGTTCAAATGAATGTAACTGAAGAGGGGTTGCGGTTAATAATAACAAACATTCTGTATTATAGCTCAACTTTCTTGCTAATTCATAATTAAGCGTTTCTCTAAATTTTCCTGTAGTGGAATTTGTTAAATATCGTCTTAAATGATGAGCTTCGTCGAAAATTATTATATCCCAAGAAATTTGAGATAAGTCTTCAATATATCTTCTATTCCTCGCGAATTGAAGTGAACAGAGGATTAAATTATCATAATAAAAAGGATTTTGCAATATCTTTTGACTCTTATAACTACCTTTCCGTTCTACTTCTTTAATTTTTTTCCCATCATAAATGGTAAAACTAATGTTAAATTTATTTTTTAATTCGAAGCTCCATTGTGACAGCAAAGAACTAGGGACAATTATAAGTACACGTTCAACGAGATTCCTTGCCATCATCTCCTTGATGTATATACCTGCTTCTATTGTTTTTCCTAATCCAACTTCATCCGCAAGAATGATTCTCGGAAAATATTCTTCAGTTAAACGATGTGTGACATTTATTTGATGCTGCATCAAAGTCAAACGAGAGTTTGTAATACATTTTATCCTATAGCTCGTATAATATGAATAGAATAAATTAGCCCAGTATTTGATTAAAAAGTTTCGAGGAGGATCGAGTTTTTGTTCCGAAATTAATGTTTCAATTGGTTGTATGTACTTAGCATAGATTTCATTCTCATAAATTTGAATCTTTTTACCATTTTCTTTTAAAAGTTCATAGGAAATGATACCGTCTTTGATTATAAAATCTGTAGAATTTATATATCCCATTCCATGTTTACTTACAACTTGTTCATTAACTTCAAACACAAAATGAATTAAATCAATAGGAGGGGTAGTCTTTACGATATTATTATTGAAAAGAATCTTATATTTATAAAAAAAATGTGTGTCTTCATCATCAAGAGTTTTTGAGGTTGGGATCTCTATGACTTTAATGATTCTCCCCAATCCAAGATTTTTATTTAACCGATAAAGAACTAGATTTCCTTTGTTAAATTTCCGCCCCTGGCAATATATATTAAAGCACTTTGCAAATTTGGATTCTAATTCATTTCCACAAAAAGGGCAATTTTCTTTTAAACGCTTAATCTGTGAAACCATTATTTCTATATTATAAATAAGATATAGAAAAGTAAAAATTTTTGGATCTTAAATTAAAATAACGAAGAAAATGGTGAAGCAGTATATAAGGATCTGATACAAAAAACTTCTGGAATCCAATTCTTTTTAAGATTTTCAATGAAGTTATTATAAACTTGTCCTAAATACAAAAAATAACCAAAATAACAATTCAACAAAGCTATTAAGCATATATCTAATGTTCTTATAAATAGATTTATAAAAGATTACAGCCAAAGCAGAGATTTCAGACAAGATACTTTGACCTACCGTATTGAATTTTTTAATTCTTACTTCAATGAATCTCTACAAAATAAAATGCCTGAAATAATTAATTATAAAGAAATAGGAAACTAAACCAACAAGGAGATACTAAAAAGCTACGCTTTTTCCAATAGGGGGATTCTTTTACTTTCCCAAATTCATAATATCTCCAAACCTACTTAAATTTTTGGAGTAAATTGTATATATGAAAAGTCATAAAAAAGAGAGATAATTATTCTAATAAATTTGTGACTAAAACCTTATACTACTCTAAGGAATAAAAAAAAAGCAGTTTAAACACAAATTATATTGCTGAATGTAGTTCGATTTGATAAAAGGAAGAGGAAAATTTAAGAAAATATAAAGAGAAAAAAAGGAAAAAATTAGTGGAAATAATTCTCCGAATGAGTTTACCCCTATGTAATTTTAATTTCATTTATTTTAAATACTGCTCGATTCATCCCCACATGCGTGGGTGCAATAAACTTTCTTTGATGTCAATAGACAAATAACCCGATTCATCCCCACAAGCGTGGGTGCAATGCTATTGTTTGCGACAGATGTAAAAACGTTTACGATTCATCCCCACATGCGTGGGTGTAATTTCAAGGATTTTAATTAAAAAAAGTTGAGCTTCGATTCATCCCCACATGCGTGGGTGTAATATGAACGTCTGGGATGGAAAAAAATTTTAAATCGATTCATCCCCACATGCGTGGGTGTAATAGTATAAGCATCCTTAATTTCAATAAATTCACCGATTCAACCCCACATGCGTGGGTGTAATGACCCATTAGCTAAGGCAAAAGAGAATGCCAAAGATTCAACCCCACATGCGTGGGTGTAATACTTCTTTTTTTAACCGAATTGGATATTCCGTTAAAATATTTGTCGATAGAATTTCTAAGTATTGTGTGATGGTTACACCACGTTTACTATTTGTTCTTAAAATTTAAAATCGATTTTCACTAAAATACTTAAATGTTAAGAATCTCTTTTCCCTTCATTCATCCTCTTTGGTCGGTGAGTAATTCCGACATTTTCTCAAATTTTCTTAATTTCACTCTTATTTTATTTATTAGAAGATAATAATAATATATAAATGCTCTCGTCTATATAAATTTAGAAAAGAGTGAAAACCTTATACAGTATAAATTAATAAATACTTTGAAGGTTTTGATAATTCTAGAGAGATAATTTATTCATTAAATTTTAATTATTTTTTCCTAATAGTAGTGTCAGTATTATAGAAATATCAAGACCAATCATTACGTGTTTCTGTTTTTAGGTTCATTTTTCAAAAAATCAACTATTCAATTAAGTCTTTTTTTTTAAATTGTTTAAAGGATTTAATATAATATGAGAGATCATGGTACTAAACCTAAGTTATTTGAATATGATGAAACAGAGTAGCACAATGATCAAATTCCATATCTGAAATAATATAGAGTTTGTTTGGCATATCTTCCTGTGGTACTTTATAACCAATTTTAATAAAACCCAAATAATAATTTTTAAAAATGCCTGGCAAAAAAGTTCTAGCGCCTGGTCGTATTTTTCAAATTTTTTTAATAAAAAAAAAATAGAATTCATAAGACCAAAGGCTGTTTTAAGTAGAATAGAAAAATTAGATATTAATGAAGAGTATTATTTTATCTTTATTGATGATGTTATAGGGACAGGAAATCAATTTTTAAAATTATTTAA
>SDBU01004079.1_pt1 | contig 18198 bp, 13 predicted proteins | sample 2277071 | NCBI WGS metagenome assembly SDBU01 (sample SAMN10397929, study PRJNA504765) | marine sediment metagenome | isolation source: marine sediment core GS08_GC12, 126 cmbsf | place: Arctic Ocean: Gakkel Ridge, Loki's castle | collected 2008 | reverse complement strand
TGAATTAATCCAACTGGCGCGACTTTGATACCGAAAATGGCCGGTCCGAATGTCGTCCGAGGTCGAGATCGTCGATCCTGGGGCATTTGTGGCCCGTGAGCTTTTTGAAAAAGTGGGCGATTCAATTTATTCACACGCTCTCCGTTGTGCGCATTGGCGCCAAGGAAGTGCCGAGGCGTCTGATTGTCCGTAGGCAGGCGGGCCCATCCGTGCACGCACAACGGAGTGAGTTGTGCGTGGCACCTGAGTTCCGGCGTTGAATTATCGGACACCCTCACGCTTGCGTGGGCATGCTCGTAATGCCCGCTTCGCCCAGAACGGGCCAGGCTCCTGCGCCGAGGTGTGATCGACCCCGGAGGTCACCGCCGAGAGACACCGTTCCGTGTGCAGCAAGGAAAAGCGCTGCATAGCCTACGGATTCGGAGCCCCTGTACCGCCGGGGCCCCGGGCTGTCAGAAAAGGCGCTCGGAGGGGGGGTCGTGGGAGGGCAATGACAGTTTTGACAGGTGCCGCCGGCGGGTGTGAAGTTCGTAAGTTGTTGTTGTGAAAGAGGATTACAGTAGCAGGCATGAACATTGCTCAACAAGCGCCGGGTACGGTGCGCTGGGCCTGTAGGTCCGGCGGGCCGGTTGTGGCCGATGGGTTCGGCTTGCAGAACGCTTGGTACGAGATAGCAATGGTTCCTGTGAAAGGAGGCCATCGAGATGGCGGTCAAGCAGTTGACCTTTGATGATGAGGCCCGCAAGGGATTGCTGACGGGCGTGAAGAAACTGGCCCATGCGGTCAAGAGCACCCTGGGCCCCCGCGGCCGCAGTGCGGTGATCGACAAGGGCTGGGGCGCGCCGACGGTGACGAAGGACGGCGTGACGGTGGCCGAGGAGATCACGCTGGCCGATAAGTTCGAGAACATGGGCGCCCAGTTGGTCAAGGAGGCGGCCAGCAAGACCTCCGACGTCGCCGGCGACGGCACGACGACCGCGACGGTGCTCGCCGAGGCGATCTTCGCCGAAGGGAACAAGAACGTCGTGGCCGGTGCCGACGCGATGGCCCTGAGCCGCGGCATCCGCAAGGCCGTCGAGGCCGTGGTGGCGGAGCTGGCGAGGATGTCCAAGCCCATCAAGGGCGACGAGGACGTCCGCAATATCGCCGCCATCAGCGCCAACAACGACCAGATGGTCGGCAAGATGCTTGCCCTGGCGATGCAGAAGGTCGGCAAGGACGGCGTGATTACCGTCGAAGAGGGCAAGGGCATCGACACGGCCGTGGAGGTCGTCGAGGGCATGCAGTTCGATCGCGGCTACCTCAGCGCGCACTTCGTGACCGACCCGGAGAGCATGGTCTGCGAGCTGGTGAAGCCGCTGATACTCATCCACGAGGAGAAGATCTCCAACGTCACCAAGTTGATCCCCCTGCTGGAGGCGGTGGCGAAGACCAAGCGTCCGCTGCTGATCATCGCCGAGGACGTCGAGGGCGAGGCCCTGGCGACGCTGGTGGTCAACAAGCTCCGCGGGATCGTCAGCGTGTGCGCGGTCAAGGCCCCCGGCTACGGCGACCGGCGGAAGGCGATGCTGCAGGATATCGCGATCCTGAGCGGCGGGTCGGTGCTGTACAAGGACCTCGGGATCGACCTGGAGAACGTCAAGCTCGACACGCTGGGCACGGCCAAGAAGATCACCATCGACAACGACAACACCACCATCATCGAGGGGGCCGGCTCGACGGCGGACATCCAGGGCCGGATCGCCCAGATCCGCCAGGAGATCGAGACGACCACCAGCGACTACGACCAGGAGAAGCTCCAGGAGCGCCTGGCGAAGCTGGCCGGCGGGGTGGCGCAGATCAACGTCGGGGCGGCCACCGAAACCGAGATGAAAGAGAAGAAGACCCGCATCGAGGACGCCCTGCACGCCACGCGGGCGGCCCTGGAAGAGGGCCTGCTGCCCGGCGGCGGCGTGGCCCTGATTCGTGCCGCCAAGGTGCTGGAGACCGTCAAGGCCAGGGGCGACGAGGCCACCGGCGTGGCCATCGTGGCCCGGGCGCTGGATACCCCGTTTCGCCAGATCGTCGCCAATGCCGGCCAGGTGGCTTCCGTGGTGCGGAAGAAGGTGGCCGAGAGCAAAGTCGTCGGCTTCGGCTTCAACGCCCAGACGCTGCGGTACGAGAACCTGATGGACAGCGGCGTGATCGACCCGACCAAGGTGACCCGCTCGGCCCTGCAGAACGCCGCCAGCGTGGCGGCCCTGCTGCTGACGTGCGGCTGCGTGGTGACCGAAAAGCCGCAGCCCAAGGACGAAGGCCCGCCCCCGGGCGGCCCCGGCGGCATGGGCGGCATGGGCGGCATGGGTGGTGGCATGGGTGGCATGGGTGGCATGGGCGGCATGGGTGGCATGGGCGGCATGATGTAGCCCATAGCCGCGGCAGGCCCTCGTGGGCCCGGGCGCCGGGCCCGGCGGAATTGTCAATACAGGTGCAAGAGTCGATAGCGAACGGAGAGAGACACGATGGCAGTGAAACCCCTGGAAGATCGCGTTCTAATCAAGCAAGCCGAGGCCGAAGAGGTGACCACCGGCGGCATCGTTCTGCCGGATGGAGCCAAGGAAAAGCCCCAGCGTGGCAAGGTCGTGAACGTTGGGCCTGGCAAGCTTACCGACACCGGCAAGCGCGGCAAGATGGGGCTGAAGAAGGGCGACCAGGTCTTCTACGGCAAATATGCGGGCACCGAGGTCGAGATCGACGACAAGAAGTACGTCATTCTTCGCGAGTCGGATGTCCTGGCGGTAATCGAGAAGTAGGCTGACCGCCATGCGTCCCGCAGCCGGCCCCTCGAGGACATCGGGGCCCGGTCGGCCGGCGGGTGTGGCGGCGCTGAACGCGGCGATCGGGACACGTCCGGGCCGCATGAATGGAGAACCACGATGGCGAAACAGATGCTGTTTGACATGGCGGCCCGGCAAGCGGTGCTGAGCGGGCTGGAGAAACTCACCGGGGCCGTCAAGGTGACCCTGGGCCCGGCCGGGCGGAACGTGCTGCTGCAGAAGTCGTTCGGCGGCCCGAAGGTGACCAAGGACGGGGTGACGGTCAGCAAGGAAATCGACCTGGACTCGCCCTTCGAGAACATGGGCGCCAAGATGGTCAACCAGGTCGCCTCCAAGACCTCCGACGTGGCCGGCGACGGCACCACCACCGCCACCGTGCTGGCCGAGGCGATCTACCGCAACGGCCTGAAGCACGTGGCCGCCGGGGCCGACGCGATGGCCGTCAAACGCGGCATCGACCTGGCCGTGGACGCGGCGGTGGACTCCATCGCCGCCCAGGCCAAGGCCGTCAAGGGCGCCGACGACCTCCGCAAGGTCGCCACCATCAGCGCCAACGGGGACCCCGGCGTTGGCAAGCTGCTGGCCGAGGCGTTCGAGAAGATCGGCGGCGACGGCGTGATCACCGTCGAGGAAGGCAAGAGCCTGGAGAACGAACTGGAAGTGGTCGACGGCATGCAGTTCGACAAGGGCTACATCTCGGCCTACTTCATGACCGATCCCAACACGCTGGAGTGCGTGCTGGAGGACGCCTGCATTCTGATCCACGAGAAGAAGCTCTCCTCCTTGCGAGACCTGGTCCCGGTCCTGGAGAAGGTCGTCTCCGGCGGCAAGCCGCTGATGATCGTCGCCGAGGACGTCGACGGCGAGGCGTTGGCGGGGCTGGTGGTCAACCGGCTTCGCGGCACGATGCACGTCTGTGCGATCAAGGCTCCCGGCTTCGGCGACCGCCGCAAGGCGATGCTGGGCGACCTAGCGGTGCTCACCGGCGGGCAGGTGATCAGCGAGGACCTGGGGCTGAAGCTGGAGAACGTCGAGCTGTCGATGCTCGGGTCGGCCAAGCGGATCGTGGTGACCAAGGACGAGTGCACCTTCATCGAGGGCGGCGGCAAGAAGCGCGAAATCAGCGGCCGGTGCGACACGATCAAGAGCCAGATCGAGACCACCACCAGCGATTACGACCGCGAGAAGCTCCAGGAGCGGCTGGCGAAGCTGGCCGGCGGCGTGGCCATCGTCCGTGCCGGTGCCGCCACCGAGGTGGCGATGAAGGAACGCAAGGACCTCATCGATGATGCCATGCACGCCACCCGCGCTGCGATGGAAGAAGGCGTGGTGCCCGGCGGGGGCGTGGTGTTCCTGCACGCGTTGGCCGCGGTGAGCAAGGCGCGCGACAAGGCCAAGGGCGACGAGAAGACCGGCTGCGACATCGTGTCGGAGGCCCTGGCGTACCCGACGATGCAGATCGTCGAGAACGCCGGCGCCGACGGGCCGGTGGTGGTGGACGAGATTCGCCGGCGCGGCAAGAACATCGGCTACGACGCCGCCAAGGGCGAGTACGTTGACATGATCGCCGCCGGGATCATCGATCCGGCGAAGGTGTCCCGCTCGGCCCTGCAGAACGCCGCCAGCGTGGCCGGGCTGCTGCTGACGACGGATCTGCTGGTGACGGACCTCGATGAGGACGAAGAGGCCCCGGAGATCGTCGGGGCCGTGAAATAGAATAAGCCGGCGTGCCCACTCGGGCGTACGCCCGTAGCGAAGGAAGCGCCCAGGACCGCCCGGCGGGGTCGCCCTGGGCGTTCGGCACGTAGATGGACGGCCGGCAGGGGGCCTGCGGGAAGGTGACGTGGCCGACAAACGCGACTATTACGAAGTGTTGGGCATCGGCCGTGATGCCGACGGCGACGCGATCAAGCGTGCCTACCGCAAGTTGGCGATGAGGTACCACCCCGACAATTACCGGGGCGACAAGGCGGAGGCGGAACGCAAGTTCAAGGAACTGGCCGAGGCGTACGAGGTGCTCTCCGACGGCCAGAAGCGCCGGCAATACGATCGCTTCGGGCACGCGGGCCTGCGGGGGGCGGGCGTTCACGATTTCTCCAGTATGGGCCTGGGCGACATCTTCTCGATGTTCGGCGACATCTTCGGCGGGCTGGGTGGCTTCAGCGGCCGGGGGCGACAGCGGTCGCGGCGGGGCTACAACCTCGAGACCGAGGTGTCCCTCACGCTGGAAGAGGTGGCCACGGGGGCCGACAAGTCGCTCGAGTTCGAGCGCATCGACATCTGCGAGCCCTGCGACGGCAGCGGGGCCAAGCCCGGAACCGAACCCGAGAAGTGCCAGGCCTGCGGCGGGCAGGGCCGGGTGCAGCAGGCGGTGCAGAGCTTCTTCGGTACCAGCGTTCGCGTGATCGAATGCCCCCAATGCCGCGGGCGAGGGCATCGAATCGACACGCCCTGCCCCAAGTGCCGCGGCACCGGGCGCCGGCGGATAAGCCGCTCGCTGACGATCCACATTCCCCCCGGCGTGCACGAGGGGCAGGTGGTGCGACTGGCAGGGGAGGGCGAACCGGGCCAGGACGGGGCCGCCAGGGGCGACCTGCACTGCTACGTGCGGGTGGCGGAGCACCCGTTGCTGTCGCGGAACGGCAACCACCTGATCTGCCAGGTGCCCGTCAGTTTCACGCAGATGGCCCTGGGCGGTGAGGCGGAGGTGCCCACCCTGAGCGGGCCCGAGCCGGTGGACATCCCCCCGGGCACTCAGCACGGTGAAGTGCTGACGCTGAAGAAGCGCGGGCTGCCCGACATACGCACCGGCCGCATGGGCGATGAACTCGTGCAGGTGCTCATCGAGGTGCCCAAGAAACTCAACGACAAGCAGAAGCAGCTCCTGCGAGAGTATGCCGAAACGGAATCCGAACACTTACAGCCCGCCCGGAAGAGCTTCCTGGACAAGTTGGCCGGCTACTTCAGCGGGCGCCAGGAAAAACAATAGACTCGGCGGATCAGTCGCGACGGCGATCGCGTAAGGAATTTGGGGTTCTTTTGATGAGCAAGATGAGCAAGAAGAAGGAAAAGCCCGACAAAGCCGGCAAGCCACCCGAGCTCCCCGTGGCCGAGCCGGCCCCGGCGAGCGGAGAGGCCCCCGAGGCCCTGCAGAGCGAGCGGGACGACCTTCTCGCCCGCCTCCAGCGGGTCTCGGCGGACTACCTGAATTACCAGAAGCGCGTCCAGCGTGACATCGAGGAAGTCCGTCAATACGCCACGGCCGAACTGGTCAAGGCGATGCTGGAGGTGCTGGACGACCTCGAGCGGGCCGTCGAGCACGCGCGGAGCAATCACGACAGTGACGATCCGCTGCTGGTCGGGACTGACCTGGTGTACAAGAAGGGTCTGGACGTGCTGAAGCGGTTCGGCGTCGAGCCGGTCGCCACCGAAGGGCAGATGTTCGACCCGGCCGTGCACGAGGCGCTCATGCGGCAGCCGACGGAGGACGTGCCGCCGATGACCATCGTCTCGGAGGTGCAGAAGGGCTACGTGTTGAAGGGCAGGACGATTCGTCCGGCCAAGGTTGTGGTAGCCGCGGCGACCGAAGCGCCCGAAGGGCCCGCCGAGGATGCCCCGGAGGTCACCGGGGGCGAGCGGCAGGAGTAGCGATGCCAACTTACGAGTACAAATGTGACGCCTGCGACCACGAGTTCGAGCAGTTCCAGTCGATCACGGCCCCGTCGCGGCGGAAGTGTCCGTCGTGCGGCGAACGGAAGCTCCGCCGGCTCATCGGGATCGGTGCGGGCGTGATCTTCAAGGGAAGCGGCTTCTACCAGACCGACTATCGCAGCGAAGACTACAAGAAAGCCGCTGAGGCCGACAAGCCCAAGGCCGAAAGCTCCGGCGAGAAGGGCAAGGCCCCCGCGGCCGGGGCCGGCGAGAAGGGCAAGTCCCCCGCGGCCGGGTCCGGGGAGAAGGGCAAGTCGCCCGCGGCCGGGTCCGGCGAGAAGCCCGAGGCCGAGCCCAAGAGCCCCGGGTGACGCTGCGGCACCGACGTGGGAGTTGCCCGTGACGCTTCCTTCGCCGGCCACCGCACCTGACGTGTCGCCGTGGCGCCGGTCGGCGATGGGTGAACAGGCCCCGCCGGAGGCCCGCGGGCGTTCGACCCACCGGGCAGGGGCGTGTTCACCGCTAACAATCGCTGTTTTTTTGGGTTGCGTGCCGCCGGGCCGCTTTGGTAGAAAGTGTACACACCGGCTGAGCGACTGGCTGAAATCCTGCTGCGGTGCCGATATAGGACCGCAAGGAGGCGCGCCATGGCGTCCGGGATGCGGTTTGTTCACATGTGGTGGTCACCAGCACCCAGCGGCATGGCTATGGGGCGCGGACAATGAGGCAAGGGCATCGGTCGCGGGGCGGTCTGTCCCCACGGCCTGAGGGCGTCGCGACTTCGGCGGCAGCCCGGGTTCAATGAAAGGAATTGCCATGGCGGACGAGCATCAGGAATTGCGGCGAGTGAACTGGACGGAACTGTTCAGCGTCACGCATGTTTTCAAGAGCTTCCGGATGGCGATCCATCCCAGCAAGCTGCTCTTGGCATTGGCGGCGATCCTGTTGATCTACATGGGCGGTCGCGTTCTGGACGTGCTCTGGGGCTTCGGCGGCGGCACGGCCCAGGTGAGCGATCCGTACGCCTACTACACCGCGCCCGACGGGACGACCTACGACAAGGGCGTCGACGCCACCGAGAGCGCCAGCGCCGCACGACTGGTCGAGTGGTACGTGCGGGCCAAGCAGCCCGGCTGGGCCTACCGGCCGGTTGTCGATGAATACATCAAGGCGGGTGGGAGCCTCAACTCGGAATTCGGCACACGCTTTATGGAGGCGGTCACCGACCGGGTGACCGAGCAACTCAGGGAACCGGCCAAGGAACCGGCCGACCCGGGCGTGGTCGCCGTGGCGCCGGCCGAGGTACCGGCCGACAAGCTCGGCGCGCAGGGTATCTGGAAGCGTCAGGAGGAAGTCCTCTCGGGCGTGGAGAGGATGTTGAAGGCCATGGGCAGGTCCGGCGACACGAGGCTCCAGGTTGAGCCCGCCGATGCCGCCCAGGATATGCTGAACCAACTGAAGGCCGACGCGCCGGGGGTGACCGAGGAGAAAGACTGGGTCCGCAAGTATGGGCAGGTCCTTACAGAGGGTGTCAGCCTGACCGAAGCCGCCGAGGCCGTCGCCGACGATAAGGACGATGCCTGGGACGTCTACCAGGCCGCCATCAAGAGCGCGATTGATGACTTGAAGGACGACGTCAAAACGGCGAAGAAGGCCGCCGAGAAGGCCGTTAGTAGCCTAGGCAAGAAACGGCAAAAGGCCGCCGAGAAACAGCTCGAGACCGACGAGAACGCTGCAAAGCGGGCCTTGTGGAAGGTCCGCCTGGCGATGATCAAGCGCCGGGAAGAGCAGGTATTCGGGCGGGGTATCTTCGCCACGTTAATGCACTACGAGCACACCTGTGCGATCAATGCCCTGACGGCCCTGCAGAAGGGGAACATCTTCACGGGCTTCTCCGACGTGCTGAGGAGCCGCAACCAGGCCGACAACGCCTCGCTGACCGCCGGACCGGCTGTGCCGTTCGACGATCGGCTGGCCCAGCCCTTCGCCCGGCGGGGCCAGACGAACGAGGTGGGCTTGCTGCCCTGGGTCTACCTGATGCTGTGGGGGGTGATCTGGCTGCTGGCGGATCACTTCCTCTACGCCCTGATCTTCCTGGTGTTGGCCGCCGCCGTCTGGGCCGTGTTCGGCGGGGCGATCGCCCGGATCGCCGCCCTCCACGCCGCTCGGGAGGAGAAAATCTCCATGGGCCAGGCCGTGCGGTTCTCGCTGGGCAAGTTCTTCAGCTTCTTCTCCGCACCGCTCATCCCGCTGATCATTATCCTGTTCCTGGGCGCGCTCATGGGCCTTGGCGGCATGTTGGGGGCGATCCCCGCGGTCGACGTCGTCATGGGTCTGCTGTTCTTCCTGGCCCTGATACTCGGGGCGGTCGCCACGTTCCTGGCGATCGGGCTGCTCGCCGGCTGCCCGCTGATGTATCCGACGATCGCCGTGGAGGGCTCCGACAGCTTCGACGCCATCAGCCGGAGTTTCAGCTACGTCTTCGCCCGCCCGTGGCGATACGGGTTCTACACGTTGGCCGCGGGGGTGTACGGCGCCTTCTGCTACGTGTTCGTTCGCTTGTTCGCCTTCCTGACGCTGTTGCTGACCCATTTCTTCGTTGACAAGGGCTTCTTCTCCTTGGGCATGGGCCTGGATTCGGCGCCGGAACTGGCCGACGGGGCCACGAAGATGGACCTGCTCTGGCCGCAGCCGACGTTTGAGAACCTCGTCATTCCGCCGAACTTCGCCGCCACCGGCGGCATCGAGGCGATTGCCGCGACGGTGATCCACATCTGGGTCTGGGTGGTTGCCGGGCTGGTGGGGGCCTTCGTGCTGAGCTTCTGGGTGAGCGCATCGACGAGCATCTACTACCTGCTCCGCCGCAAGGTCGACGCCACCGACCTCGACGACGTGTTCGTCGAGGAGCCGGAAGAAGAAGACGGGCTCGCCGTCGAGGAAGAGCCGCCGGTCGAAGACCGGACTCCCTCCGAGGACGCACCGGCGTCCCCGGCCGCCAAGGAGGACAAGGCCGGCGAGACGGGCGAGGCCAAGACGCCCGTGAAGAAGAAGGCCAAGAAGAAGGCCAAGAAAAAGGCCGCCGACGAGAAGGGCGACGACGACGCGTAATACTCCGTCCAGGCAACGCTGTGTGGTGCCATGCCCACGCTTGCGTGGGCATGTTCGCGGCGAATAACACGAGAGCCCATTGGTTTCGTTTCGATCGGTGGGCTCTCGCTCTATGGGCACAGGCGGGCGTGTTCTCGGGTGCAGAAACGGTCGGTCATGCCGGCGATGTAATCGCACACCACGCGATGGACCCCGTCGCCGTCGATGCGGCCGGCGTAGCGTGACGGCAGGGACGAGGGGTGATCGATGAAGTGGCCGAACAGGTCGGCAATGCACTGTCGGCCCGCGGCCGCCTTGGGGCGGGCGGCGTCGTTGGTGTAGACCTCGCGGTGGAGGAACCCCTGCAGTTGCCGCAGAGGGCCGGCGACCGCCTCGCTGAAGGCGACGCACTTGGTCCCGGCGGCCCGCACGGCGGCCGGGCTGTCCAGCCCCAGTCGTTCGATCGTCTCCAGGGCGGCCGTCACGATGTCCTCGGCGAGGATGGATAGCACCGTCTTGGTCGCGCGAATCTGCTTGTGGATATCCCGGGCGGCCGGGGCCAGCCTTTCGGCCCGCTGCCAGGCCGTCCGCCACAACTCCAGTTCGTCCAACTGCTCCGTGCGGATCCAGCCCGCCTGCAGCGCGTCGTCCAGATCGGCCGAGGTGTAGGCGATCTCGTCGGCCACGTCCACCAACTGCCCCTCCACGGGCGCCTGCCCGGCCGTGTCGATGTCGCCGTCGCCGGGCGTGTCGTACCCGGTGGTGTGCTTGGCGAGGCACTCGCGGACGGCCCGCGTCAGGTTCAGGCCGCGAAAGCCGGGGTAGGGGTGCTCCAGGTAGCTCACCACGCGAAGGCTCTGACGGTTGTGCTCGAAGTGCCCGTGATCGGCCATCAACGCATCCAGGACCTCCTCGCCGGTGTGCCCGAAGGGGGGGTGCCCCAAGTCGTGGGCGAGAGCGACCGCCTCGACGAGGTCCTCGTTGACCCGAAGCACCCGGGCGATGTCACGCCCGACCTGGGCCACCTCCAGCGTATGCGTCAGCCGGGTACGCAGGTGGTCCTGCTCGTGCGGGATGAACACCTGGGTCTTGTAGTCCAGCCGGCGGAAGGCCGAGCAATGGACGACACGATCGCGGTCGCGCTGGAAGCACGTGCGGTAGGGGTCTTCCGCTTCGGCGTGCACTCGGCCGCCGCTGTCGGCCTCGGCGATGGCCCACTCGGCCAGCCAGCGGCGATGGTGGCGGGCGAAGCGCTCTCGTGGGGCCGGCTCGGCATCCGACACGCTCAGCCCTCCAGCAGTCCCATCTCCCCCGCCCGCTCGCGGAGCTGAATGTACAGGGCCTCGAGGGCCTGGGGGATCACCCGGACGTCGCCCAGGACGCTCATGAAGTTCGTATCGCCTTTCCAGCGGGGCACAATGTGCATGTGCAGGTGCCCCGGCAGCCCGGCCCCCGCGCAGCGGCCGAGGTTGACCCCCACGTTGAAGCCGTCGGCGTGCATGACGCTTTCCAGTAGCCCCTGGCAATCGCGAAGGGAAGTCATCAATTCCACCATGACGGGCGTGTCCAGCTCGTCCAGTCGCCCGACGTGGGCGGCCGGGGCGATCAGCAGATGCCCGCCGGTGTAGGGAAACCGGTTCATCACCACCATCGTGTGGCGACGGCGCCACAGCAAGAGGTTATCTCCGTCGCGGTCGGGGTCGTCGCGGTACCGGCAGAGGAAGCAATCCCCGTCGGCCTCGGCCAGCTCCTGGATGTACTCCGTCCGCCAAGGCGCCCAGAGGTTCCGGCTACGTTCGGTGCTGCCGTCTTGCCCGTTCATCGTGCGGTCACTATAGCCCTCCCGGACGACCCCGGCAAGGGCCCATCGCCCCGGAAGCACGCCGCCCGGCGGCTCGACCGAGGCGAGATTTTGCTTGCCGCCGGGATGCGGAGGTCTATACTGGCTGATCTTTGCACTTGGCGGGCCTCTTGTGGGCGGGCCCGCGCCGGTGGACGGGCCAAGTGCAGATGGAAACTGACTTTGGAGAAGGCGATGGCAGCGCAGAAGCCACAAGATATCCGCAATATCATCCTCCTGGGCCATGGTGGGGCGGGCAAGACCACCCTGGCCGACGCCATGCTGGCGGCCGCCGGGGAGCTCAATCGGGCCGGGAGCGTGGATGACGGCTCGACCGTCATGGATTTCGATGCGATCGAGAAGGAACGGCACCACTCGATCGATCCGGCCCTGGCGCACCTGACCCACGCGGGCAAGGAGATCAACCTGATCGACACGCCGGGATACCCCGACTTCGTCGGCGGGGCGATCTGCGGGCTCGGCGGCGCCGACGTGGCCGTGCTCGTGGTCAGCGCGGCCGCCGGTGTGGAGGTGAATACGCGGCGGATGTTCAAGATGGCCGAGAGCCTGAACCTGCCCAAGGCGATTGTTGTCAACAAGATTCAGGCCGAGCACGTCAACCTGCCCGATGTGATGGCGGCGATCACCGAGACGTTCGGCTCGGCGTGTAAGCCGATGAACCTGCCGGCCGACGGGGGCACCGGCGTGGTCGACTGCTTCACCGGTGACAGCGGCGACAGCGACCTCGGCGGCGTCGATGAGGCGCACACCGAGTTGATGGAGTCGATTATCGAGGCCGACGAGGCCCTCATGGAGGCCTACCTCGGCGAGGAGGAAATCTCCCCCGAGCAACTGGCCCAGGCCTTCGGCAAGGCCATGGTGGCGGGCACCGTTATCCCGGTGCTGTTTACCGACTCCCGCGCCGCCGTGGGCACGCGCGAGTTGCTCGACGCGATGGCGGCGCATTTTCCCAGTCCCGACCAGGTTCCCGGCCGGGCGGTGCGGCGGGGCCCCGACGCCGACGCCGAGGAGGTCCCGCTCGCCTGCGACGCGGACAAGCCGTTCGTGGGCCAGGCGTTCAAGGTGACCACCGACCCGTTTGTGGGCAAGCTCTGCTGGATCCGCGTGCTGCAGGGGAAGGCCCTGCCCGAAACGACGTACGCCCTGGGCGATTCGAAGAAGAGCTCCAAGATAGGCCACCTGTTCAAGGTGATGGGCAAGGACACCAAAGAGACTTCCCACGGGGTGGCCGGGGATATCATCGCGCTGGCCAAGGTCGAGGAGATGCACAACGGCGACGTGCTGCACGCCGAGAGCGGGCCGATGTTTCGTGACGTCGTGCCCGCCCCGACGTCGATGTTCAGCCAGGCCGCCGAGCCCAAGAGCCGCGGCGACGAACAGAAGATATCCGAGGCGCTCGCCAAATTCGCCGAGGAGGACCCGACCTTCACCACCGGCCGCGACAGCCAGACCGGCGAAACCGTCATCAGCGGCATCGGCGATCTACACCTGCGAATGGTGTTGGAGAAGATGAAGTCCCGGTTCAACCTGGAGATGATCACCAAGCCGCCGAAGATTCCGTACCGCGAGACCGTCACCATCAAGGCCGAGGGGCACCACCGGCACAAGAAACAGACCGGCGGGGCGGGCCAGTTCGGCGAGGTCTACCTTCGCATCGAGCCGCTGGAGCGCGGGGCGGGCTTCGAGTTCGCCGACGACATCTTCGGCGGGTCGATTCCCCATCAGTACATTCCAGCCGTGGAAAAGGGCGTCCGCGACGTGCTGGCCAACGGCGCCATCGCCGGCTATCCGCTGAGCGACGTGAAGGTCACCGTGTACGACGGCAAGCACCATCCGGTGGACTCGAAGGAGGTGGCCTTCCGGGCGGCAGGCAAGTGGGCCTTCATCGACGCGATCCAAAAGGCCAAACCCGCGCTGCTGGAGCCGATCGTGGACATGGAGATCACCGTGCCGGCCGAATTCATGGGCGATATCACCGGCGACCTGAACGGCCGCCGCGGGCGCATCATGGGCATGGACTCGCTGCCGGGCGGCATGCAGGTGATTCGCGCCCGGGCCCCGCTGTCGGAGGTGATGACCTACAACAGCCAGTTGCGCAGCGTCACCGGCGGGCAAGGCTCCTACACCATGGAAATGAGCCACTACGATCCGGTGCCCGGCAACGTCCAGGAGCAGATCATCGCGGCCGCCAAGAAAGGCGGAGAGACCGCGTAGACCGTCGGGCCGATCGGCCGGCGGTTACGGTTCCATCGGACCGGGCAACCGTCGTGTCGTCGCCGGCGTTCCCGACCGGCCCGATGGGGAAAGCGGGTGTGAAAATGCCAAGCCGCCGGACCACGAAACTCGACAAAGCTGCCGACAAGATGCTCGTCAGCTACGCCAAGCAGCCTCGCACGCACCGGCTGGACGGGGCGCACATGCCCGCCCGGTCGGAGATCACCGGTATCATCCAGATCTGCGAGCGAGTGCTCTTCCCGGGCTACTTCGGCTCGGTGACGCTGATGGCCGAGAACATCCGTTGCCACGTCGGCGGGCTGTTGGCTGAACTCGACCGAAGGCTGACCGAGCAGATCTACCGCTGCCTGTGCTACCAGCGGTCCACCCAGGCCGACCGCACCTGCCCGCTCCGACGCGACGCCTGCCGGAAAGAGGCCCAAGGGCTCGCCGAGACGTTCCTCGGCAAGCTGGAGAAGGTGCGCGACATGCTGAACCTGGACGTCGAGGCCGCCTACGACGGCGACCCCGCCGCCAAGAGCTTCGACGAGATCATCTTCTGCTATCCCGGGTTCCAGGCGGTGATGGTGTACCGGATTGCCCACGTGCTGCACCGGCTGGACGTGCCGTTGATGCCGCGAATCATGACCGAGTATGCCCACGCCGCCACCGGTACGGATATCCACCCCGGGGCGGAAATCGGCGAACGGTTCTTCATCGATCACGCCACCGGCGTGGTGATCGGGGAGACCAGCGTGATCGGCAGCAACGTGAAGATCTACCAGGGCGTTACGCTTGGCGCCTTGAGCTTCCCCAAGGACGAGCGGGGACGGGTGATCAAGGGCCTCAAACGCCACCCGACCCTCGAAGATAACGTCACCGTCTACGCCAACGCCACGATCCTCGGCGGCAAGACGGTGATCGGCAAGGGCGCGACCGTCGGCGGCAACACCTTCGTGATCAGCTCGGTGAGCGCCGATGGATCGGCCCCGGCAGCCGCCTCGGCCCGGCGGGCCCGGCGCAAGGGGCCGACGCGACGGCGGTAGGGCCGGGCCGACTTGCGGCGGGACCGGTCGGCCGATAGAATGAAACGTGGTGCCCTTGGCACCCAGTTGGCTTTTGACGAGGCGAGATTCCGCCCATGAGCAATAGTTTCGACGCGTTCAGCGACGATGTGTTCGTCAACGTGAGTCTACAGACGGCACTGCCGCTGCCGGACGGCCGGGAAACGATCCTCCAGTTCTGCGAAGCCTGCCAGAGGAAGTTCCCCGACATGACGATGTTCTACCAGCGAGAGAGCGGGGAGTATGTCCTCGAGGGCGACCGCGACAGCGGCACCTACCGTTGGCTGGAACTGGAGTCCCGGCGGCTGACGGGGGGGTTCTTCAACCCGCCGGACGTGAGCGAGGGCGTGGAACAGCACCGGTGGGTCCTGGAACACTGCACCTACTACCTGGGCGTCTCCCACATGGACGTCGAGTGCCTCGACGTGACCCTCGGGTTCAACCTCGATTTCCAGGGCAACCGGGATGCCGTGGTCGCCGAAGCAATGCTCGGCGGGGCCCCGCTGCTGGCCCTGGCCGACGAGGCGGAACTGACCCCGCTGAATTTCGAGCCGAACTTCGTGGTCAGCCTCGATCGCGACTGCTATTTGCAGGCTCGCCTGAGCGTCGAGACCCGCAGCAACAGCTACCAGGTGCGAACGGGCAACTACGAGGACGAGCCGATCAGCATCTACATCACCGTCCGAAACTACCCCAGCCCGGGGCGGAAGATGAATATCCTGGAGTCCTACCAACAGCAGTGGGAACACCTGCAGGACCTCTCCCAGCGCATCATCGTGCCTCGGGTCGTCCGCCCCATCGCCGCGGCCATCGCCTCCAACCGCTGAGGCGGCCAGAGCAGCTCAAGTTCGATCCGCCGCCTTCATGCTGCCTGTGGCTCCGCCGGCGGCGCCCCGCCCGCGGGTCGCCGGCAGGACCGCCCCTGGCGTGGACCCAAAGAGCACTCACCCATCTCCTCACGCCCATGCGTACCGTTCGAGCTGGCATGCCGGGAAGGGCGCCGCGGGAACAGCGCAAAAAAATGGCGGGTCTGACGCAGGGGGGGACGTCAGACACCGCCTTGGCATTCGAACCGGTTTGGGGGAGAGCCGGCTCGATAGGGGTTACACTTACATGCTGTATATCTGAATACTCCCAATAACACTAAACGATACAGTCCATATAGTAATATATACTGAGACCCCTCTTTTATGCAAGCATGAAATGTGAAATGTTGCCGTTTTCCCCGGAAAAGTTTCCCACAGGCGCATGTTTGGCCTTTGTGAGTGTAAGAAAATCCCCTAATCGCCAATAATCTCCAAAGTATTCCCATTGGTGATCTAAGCCCAGGGAATAGGGGGCCGTGTGAATCGCCTGGGGGCCACTTGGCGGGCGAATTCGGCAGGAAACTGGGCTCGGCTGCGTGAAGCTGGATTGACGGTTTGCCTGGGGTGGATGATAATGAAGGGGTTGGCCGACGGCGGCGATGGCGTTGCGGAAGGCCACAGTGACAAAGGGATATGATGGCGGATTGGCGCAGGGGCGTTGGGCGGTCGAGCCCGGTCGGATTGAAGGCGACACTGATCGTTGTGGCAGTGTCTTCGCTGGTGGTGGCGGTGTTCATTGGCTTGGCGGGGTTCGGCCTGGCGCTGTACCACAACGGCGAGGTGGGTTTGGCCGACGTGGCGTGGGTGCTGGGGTGGATCGCCTTGGGCGCGGTGGTGTACGTGTCGTTGTGGTCGCTGATGTATCTGGTGGGGCGGGCGGCAAGCCCTCGTGTCAATCCCTATGCGGGGCCCTGGCCGGCCGACGTACGCGGCGTTCCGATCGCCAAGGTGCTGGGCGAAGAGGAACCGTCCGTCTCCGCGGAGGCAGTTGACCTTGGCGGCCAGCTCGGCGAGCGGATCCTTGCGGAGTTGGCCGAGCTGAACGCGACCGTCCTGCTGTCGGCGGAGCAGCGCCGGCGGAAGCACGACGATCGGATGGAGGCCCTGGCCCGGCATCTGGCGGGGACGATCGAGATGGCGATTGGCCAGGGCGATTTTGCCAGTGCCGACCGATCGCTGCGTGACCTGGTGAGCTGCGGTGCCGACCCCGAGGGGGCCGAGCGGCTGGCCGAGGACCTCCACGCGGCCACCCAGGGGGTCGAACAAGAAGACGTGCGCGACGTCGGTCGGCACTGTGACGACCTGATGGCGGTGGGGGACTGCGAGCGGGCCGAGGAGGCCGTCGCATCGCTTCGGGGGCGATACGCCGAGTCGGAGCAGGCCAAGCGGCTGGCGGACCGCATCACCGGCGAGGTGGCGGCGTATCGACAGGAGCAGCGCCGGCGGCTGTACGCCGAGGTGGATGCCCACGTGATCGCGCGGCGGTGGCGCCAGGCGCTGGCCGCGGCGGAGACACTGGTGGAGCGGTACCCCGAGGGCGCCGAGGCCGAGGTGGTGCGGGGGAAGATGGCCACGCTGGCCGACAACGCGCGGCTGGAGGAGGTGCGCGAGCTGCGGGACGAAATCGGGGAACTCATCACGCGGCAGCGGTTTGCCGAGGCGGCCGAGCGGGCCGAGTCGGTGGTGCAGCGGTTCCCGGGCACCGCGGCCGCCACGGAGCTGTCGGCGCAGTTGGATCGCCTGTGGGAACGGGCGGCCGAGGCGCAAGCCGCCGATGCCGCTGCCCGGTCGGGGGCCCCGCCGCCCGACCCGGCGACCGCGAGATCGGTGCTGGCGGGGCTGGGCCGTCTGCAGACCTCGGCCGAGGAGGGCGGCGACGATGAGCCCGACGCGGAGTTGGCACGAATGCAGGCCGACGTGAACGAGGACGATCGGTTGGCCGAGACGGTGGCCTCCGCCGAGGAACTGGCGTCTGTCGAGGACCTCCAGCAGATCAGTGAGTGCTGCGAGCATCTGATTGCCGACGAGGAATATGCCCAGGCGGAACTGGCCGCGGCCGACTTCGTGGCCAAGCACCGCCGTTCGGCCGAGGCGGCCGAGCTGGGCGCCCGCGTCCACGGGGAGGCCGAGGCGCACCTCCAGCAGGAGCGGCGGCAACTGTACGAGCAAGTGGATGAACACATCGTGGCCCGGCAGTGGCGCCAGGCGTTGGTCGTGGCCAAGCGGTTGCTGGACCGGCATGCCGGCTCGGCGGAGGCGGAGATGGTCGCCGAGAGAGTCGACACCATCAGGAACAACGCCCGGATCGAAGAGGTCCGCCAACTGCGAGACACCATCGAGAATCTCATCGGCGGCCAACGCTTCGTCGAAGCGCTGTCCAAGGCCGAGGAGGTCGTCCGCCGTTTCCCCAATTCGGCCGCCGCGACCGCCCTGTCGGCGCGGATGGAGCAGCTCCGGAAGCGGGCGCGGTCCGAAGGGCTCAGCTAGTACCCCGTCCCGGCAGATCTGCGGCAGCTCTGTGTGGTGCCATGCCCACGCTTGCGTGAGGGTGTCCGATAATTCAGGCGGCCCAAGGAACTCATGGTAGCCACGGGCGCGAGCCCGTGGAAGTCCGGCGACCCCCGGAACGGAGCTGCCGG
>SDBU01004078.1_pt1 | contig 18200 bp, 14 predicted proteins | sample 2277071 | NCBI WGS metagenome assembly SDBU01 (sample SAMN10397929, study PRJNA504765) | marine sediment metagenome | isolation source: marine sediment core GS08_GC12, 126 cmbsf | place: Arctic Ocean: Gakkel Ridge, Loki's castle | collected 2008 | reverse complement strand
AGATGATATAGTGATAGTGGCTATCGGTAACAGAGTATATCCCGCGTTGAATGCTGCAGAAATACTCTCAGAATCGGATATCTCAGCGGCAGTAGTTAATGCGCGCTTTGTCAAACCCATTGATATAGATTTGATTTTGCCCCTGGCTACACGCGTTCGCAGAGTGATAACAGTTGAAGACAACGCTGTAGCAGGCGGATTCGGTAGCGCACTGCTCGAAGCCATGGCAGAACATGGACTATATAACGCCGCCACCGATGAAATCGGGATGTGCCAAGTGCGGTGTTTAGGAATCCCAGATGAATTCATCGAACACGGTGACCCAAGCACTTTACATCAACTGTGTGGTTACGATACCGATGCGATTGTACGCGCAGCGCAAGAATTGCAAATATGAAAAGCCGCTTCGCCTCTCCACTTCGTTCCGAGACAACGAATTGGTGGATTTATCGAATAGAGGATGGTTCATTTCGTTTTCCGTTCTCCGTCCAAGAGCCAATCGTGGAGTAACGAAACAATGTATCTTTAATCCCAACAGATTGAACCATCCATCTTAAGCATTCGTAGTTCTATACTGGTTTAGGCTTGGCATTTCCCAGATTACGTAGTTTAGGGGCTTGTCCCCGTTGTAGAGTCTACGAAACGCCCACAAGGGGCTAAACTATGGATAATTCTGTTTGAATTGAGAACGGGAAATTTCAACCCCAAATCGGTATAAGTGGGGAAATACCACCGCGAGGAGATTGCTTCGCTTTGCTCGCAATGACAAAGAAGGGTGCCGTCATTGCGAGGAACAGAGTGACGAAGCAATCTCATTTTCCAGCGAAACGTGTTTCCACATTTAAGTCGGAAGAACCGCATTCGTTTAATTCTTTGTATTAGTTGTCATACTTCTCTCTAACACGCTTTACAGTCACTTAACCTCTGAAAGGAATTTCATGAAAACCACAACCATATTCATCCTCAACTTAACATTGACACTTCTTATTTTCCCTCCGGTGTTCGCTCAAGCGCCGGTACGGCATACTTCAGGAAACATTGATATGGCAACAACTGATTTTGGCGCTCTCACTACACTACAAAACGGCGCTTTATTCCCCAATTTTCGGTATCCTCTACAAGAAGAAGATAGTGTTGTTCTTTCCCAATTCTATCTCTATCCATTCTCCGAAATTTGGGTAGGAGACGCGCAAGGCAATGTCGCCAGCGGTTATGATGCTTCGGAAGATGGTGGTATCGATCTAGGAGAATGGCAGGCTACAGAAGAGGGCGCGCCGATGTATCTGACTGGTTATGGCGGCAGACAGGAAATCATCGCGCAGTATACCATGCGTGAGGATAAAGATAAAATATTGCCCTTTGAAATCCTAATTGACCAGCATACCTTTTCATGGAATGCGACGACATATCCTGAGGCACAGGATTTCATTGTGATGAAATTGATGCTTACAAACTTACAGTCTATCGACGTTGATGGCATTTACGTAGCGATTGCGGCAGAGTGGTCTGTAGGTCCTCAGGGCGATTTGGCGGATTTTGATGTCGGGCGGCAGGCGTCTGTGGTGTTTGACGCCTTCGGTTTGAATCCCGTATTTGTCGCTGTAGCGCTACTCGAAGGGGAACTCAACGCGCATAGGATTATTCCGAAATCCGCGTGGGGATACAGTGATGCGAACAGGTCTGTGTTGATGAGCACACCGGCGATAGATACTTCAGGGACCAGCAATATATCACCAGGCGCTCATATCACTATGCTTTCCGCTGGACCGTATACAATCGCCGCGCGAGGTACGAAATCGGTGATATTCGCATTTGCCGCTGGGCAGAACGCAGATGCACTGAGCGCGAATATCGACGCCGCGCGCAGGTTCATCACAGTGCCAGATATGCTCACAGCCGAACCGACAGATAAAGCTATCCGTATAAGCTGGCGTCCTGCTATTGGAAATATCTGGCGATACCGCATCTATCGCAGTAACACTAGCGGGAGCGGATACGTCCACGTTGGGCCTCGCCTTATTAGCAACGCAATGTATTGGGACATAGGTTTAGAAAACGGCGTGAGATACCACTATATCGTGCGGGCTGTTGACGCGGCGGAACAGGACTTACCTTATGATTCCGAAGAGGTCAGCGCTATCCCCGACATTAAACCCGAAACGCCATCAGGTTTGCAGGCGGATGCCAACGGGACAACCATCCATCTGAGTTGGAATCCGGTCGTGGACACAGATATTGCCGGCTACAGAATCTACCGCAATCTAATGGATGAGGAACCTTGGACGACAATCGGAGAAGTAAATGTCCCAGAATCTCGATTCGCCGATGAAAATATTCATCCGGGTATTTTATACCATTACACAGTAACAGCAGTTAAGCAGTCAGGAATGCGGAGCCGTTTCTCCACGCCAGTCGTCGCACAGCTTGATGTCCCGCCCCCAGTTCTGCCTCAAGAGACGTTGGATAATGTCATCGTCGCGCCCAATCCCTACAATCCTTCGACAAACGGACATAATGGAATTCAATTCTTGAATTTAACGCCGGAAGCGACCATCCGAATTTACACCAGCGCAGGAGAGCTAATTACCAGAATCGAGCATATAAGTGAAACAAGCACTGAAAGATGGGAGCCGAAAACCGACGAAGGGGATATGCTATCCAGCGGCGTTTATGTTTATTATATAACTGCCTTCACAGCAGGCAGAGAAGAATTGAAAGCGCATGGGAAGTTTGCGATTGTGCGTTAACTTGACTTTGTTAGATTCCACGTTCCTCCATTTCTTCACTTCCGAAACTGAATTATCTTATTGATTTCGTTGTTTTGACATGCTATAATTCAGAAAACAACCTTTTTTATTTTATCAGATTTTAGAGATTGGTTCAATAGGAATAGACGGAGTATACCGCTTACCAGATATACAAAGCCCCAAATTGGAGGGATGATTATGCGTTTAGAAGACTATTTTGACTTTCTGGGTCCGAATGTCATTCGCATTAAAGGACACCGTATCAACCTTGAGGATATTGTAGATTACTACCGCGAAGGCTATAGCCCGGAACAAATCGCCCAGGAATTTCCAGGGCTGAGTTTGGAAAAAATCTATGCCACGATTGCGTACTACTTGCACAACAAGACTGAAGTTGACGCCCAGATGGTGCGATTGGAAAAGAGGGTCGAGGAGGAAATTCGCGAGGAGGAGGCGCAAGAACCATCACCTGTGGTGCAGCGCATTCGGATGCTCAAAACGCAACAAGCGTCGCGGGAGGCGTCGGAGTATCGCACTGCGTAAGGAGCATTCTGATGAAAGTTCGCTTTTTGCTTGATGCGAATCTATCCCCTCGCTTGAGGACGGCTGTGTTGCGGGTTAATCCGATGATTGACATATTACGTGTCGGAAACGAGGGCGCGCCGACATTGAAAACGCAAGACCCAGATATTCTGCGATAGTTCCTAAATCCATAGACAAATATGGACATGGGTCTAACAGTGGGCAATGAATAATTCCGTTGCAGCAGTTAGGCAGGTGAACATACCTACAGATGTTATTCCAGTCGGTAGCTCTATGGGACCGTATTAAGGGTAGCCGAAAGGTGAAGGTGTGCGGTCTGTAAAAAGCCTGTTTAACAACCACGAGGAATATTTCACTCTCACATTCAGGAGGTCCTAAAAGACATTATGAATGTTTATGTAAAAAACAAAAATGGCAATCCTCTGATGCCTTGCAAACCTGCCAAAGCAAGGAAATTGCTCAGAGACGGGAAAGCAAAGGTAGTTAATCGTTGCCCGTTTACGATTCAACTTCTTTGGGACTGCCAAGAAAACGTGCAAGAAGTCACTGTTGGTATTGATAAAGGAAGTCGCATAACCGGCGTAAGTTGCGTGGCAAACGGACGAATTTTGATGTCAGGTGAAATTCATCATCGGATTGACATAAAAGATAAAATGGATGCCCGGCGAGCTAATCGTCGAAACAGGCGTAACCGAAAATGGTATCGCCCGAAACGTTTTTTGAACCGTGCCTCCTCACGTAAAAGCGGTCGTTTGCCGCCAAGTATCAAAGCAAATGTCGAAGAAGTTATCAGGGTAGTGCGTAGAATCCCTTTGCCAATCAGTCATATTGTTATTGAAGATGTTCAGGTCGATATTGCACGACTAAACGCCCCTAAGCGGAAGGACAGTGAAACGCTGTCACCGCGTTTGATAGGCAAAGCTTACCAACAATCCAACCGCCTTGATGAAAACCTACGAATCGCAACTTTGATGCGTGATGGATTTAGATGCACACAGTGTAAGAAAAAGAAAACACGCCTTGATGCTCATCATATCTTATGGAAAGAGCACGGTGGCAAAGACACAATTGAGAATCTTATTACCCTTTGTAAACCGTGTCATCGAAAGGTACATCAAGGAAAACTTCAGCTTGACGTTGATGGTGTAAGTGGGTTTAATGATGTAATCGCTCAAAGGACGATGCAAGGAAAGACATACCTTTATAAAGAACTAAGCAAACAAGCTTCGTTGGATAAAGTCTTTGGCTATCAAATATCGGCTTATCGTAAATCACTTTCTTTGCCCAAAACCCACAATATTGACGCTTTGTGTGTCGCCACTTATCAAACTGGTGAAGTGATTTCTGCGGAAGGTTTCTCAGCACCCCGATGCAATCGGGACGTCAGGATAACACCGCGACGTGATGCTTCGCAAGCTCAGGGCGAAAACTTTTACAAAATCAATTTTAGACCAAGACAAAATAGGCGCCAGTACCACGACTTACCACGCAAAGGATTGGGCCGTGTACGGTATCAAGTCAATGCGGAGTTAGATGGTTTTCGCAAAGGTGACATCGTCAGAATCAAGGGAATATGGGTGAAACAAATCAATTCAATTTATAGTAATGGCTACTTAGCCTTTGCACGAATCAAAGGTGAGCCAAATTCCGCCAAACCAAAAGATTGCCAATTATTACAACGAGGGCAAACTATGGTTTGGAAAAAAGTGGTATAATTTTCAATGTATGACAAGAGTTTTCTACCCACAATTATTCGGAAATTTCCGTTAAGATCTCAAGATCTTAAGAAATATCAGTCTATATTTTCAAAGACTTGTTTCAATACGTGGAGCGCGCTCAGTGCCTCCTGGTCACAAAAAATCGGGTAAGCATGCCTACGCATGTCGCCACTCACTTAACCGCTGGCGGGCATCATTGGGGCATTTTTCGCGTCCGTCCTAGGGCGACGATTGGCCAACTAGCGGATGAAATCTGCCTGATATGGGAAGCCAGTGAAGCGGAGGAATGGGTTGACCAGATGCAATGGATTCCGTTTTGATTGCTGCCACATTACTTATTACGGTTTGTTGCTTAATACTAACTTGACAATGTTAAATAAAAAGTATGGGGCTAAAAGATATTTTAGACAAAGGGCAGTATGCGGCTTACAAAGCGGTAGATAATATTTTGGATATGCACAGAAGCCTTTTGTACAGAATTGTGCGTTTTTATCATTGCTACGAGATTGTCGCTACAGTGTCACGACAATTGAGTTGGAGACCTTTTGTTGTATTCGATTGAAAGAAGGAATGAAATGAAAACAGTAATTATCAGTTTTATCACTGGAGTTTTGTTAGCATTCTTTGGACTCATCTTTTTTGTGGGAATATCGAAGGTTGATCATGCCATGAGGTGGTCAGAAGGGTTTGAGTTTGTTTTTGGGGCTGTATTAGTCCTTTTCGGCAGCGGTGGTTTTTTATCAACTGTTGTGATGGCAATTAAAAAGCTTCATGAAGATTCTGGGATTAACAAGTTTCTCTGGGAACCCAATACAACAAGAGCACTAAAAAAGTTCGGTCCAAGTGGTTTGCAGCTAAGAAGGATATTGTTAGATATGTTCAATGAAGCTCGTATCGAAGCAAATACCGCGAAAGCTAAGTTTGACCCGTTTTTTGTAAAACTTACATATTTTGAAAGAGTGCTAGAACGAATAGCAGGGATGTTTGGCATGGAGAGAACAGTTGAGAGACTTAAAATGTCTCGGTATAGTCCCCCCCTCTGGCGCCAACGCCTCTGGCACAAACCCCCGCTTGATAATGGTAGTCTTATGACAGCGCAAATGTATGCTGCAGGTACTAAATCTATCTCGCTTGATGAACAAGAAAAGCGACTAGTTGAGACTTGGGATGACTATCGAACACACGCCGTACAATTAGTTAAAGATAACAAAATGACTGTCAGAGAGGTAAAGGGCGATGACTGGATATACCATTCCTGGCTTGAGATGTGGGCTTGCGTGGAGGAGTGGGATAGAGGATTAACGAATATGAATTCAGTATGCAGTATGCTGAATGATTGGACTAGTGGATACTACTGGCCTCTGAGATATTGGATGTGGGATGAGAGTGAAAAGATGTGGGACATAATTGTAGGGGCAGAGAGAGAAGCACGGGTGGAATTGAGAAAACAAGAACTGTGGATGAATGGGGAGATGTCGGAAACAGAGGCGGGGGCGAAAGCAGAAGAAGAAGCCCCACCTTTGTTAGAAGTGTATAATCAGTTGCAATCATTACAGGGCAGAGGCATTCGGTATCTTGAATATACCAGAGGATACAATCGTCATTACCGACGTGATTGGCTTGTAGTGATAGATTTTATTGAGGATTTTGAGTGGCGCAAGGCGGCGATAAAACACTTTGGTGCTAAGGACGAAAAGGTAAGGGAACTCTTTGAACAGATAAGAATAGAACAGGGTGAGAAAGAGTACAACATGGTTCGGGAGATGTTCTTGTCCTTTGTCGGCGCGAAAAAGCGATTAGAAGGGCTGTTATCAGATGATTATATTGAAGAAACTATGGATGGAAAATATCAACGCAACCGACAGACTATCAAGACTGTCAGGGATTTTATCGTTGACCGTTGCACATTGGGCGTATCTGTGCGAGCTGAATATGACGAATTATATGCTGCTTACATTGCGTATTGTAAGAAAAAAGGTTTAAACTCAGTATACCATTCTTTTTTTATTGATGAGGCATATCGTTTTATTGATGAAGTATATCGTTCGCAAAAAAAAATGGGGTACAGGCAGAACGGCTACGTAGTACCATATAAGGGGCATAGCGAATCTTGGTCTGATCGCAAGGTGTATATTTTAGGAGTTGGTATAAAGAAAAATTAAATGACAAGCAGATTATAAATGGGTTCACACTGCTTAAGAATGGTTGCACGTAAAAAAGATTAAATGAATTGTGGGGTAGTTTAGGAAACGGTGACTTTTGACAATACCTACTTTATCTTGAGGAGGTTAGTAATGATAATCACGTTTCTCTTAATCTGGGGTTTGTTATTTATCAGTCACATAGCTTATTCTTATAAGTTTCTGTATCGAAGAAGTTTCGAACGTCCAAGTGGTTTTTACGGGGTAAGACTAATACTTTTCTTTCTCCATGTAATTACTCTTATTGTCTTAAGCATATTTCTCATCGCAAAGGGAAAAATAGTATATACAATTATCATTATCATTGTTACTATCGCAATAACTATTGCTATGAGAAAGCTAGCTTACAACAGGGTTGTTAATGAGTTGTTTATGCGTACACTAACAGACGAAGAGCTTCTCATATCTCTACAAAAGTCTCGCCAAGAGCTTCGCACAACTCTACAAACAGACGAGAACGCATCGCGCGAGGAGTCTTTTACACGTGAGGATGCTAAAAGGGTGGTTAATCTTGGAATTCAGGATGGTACGAGAAGTAGATAGCAAAACCTATCTGGCTAGTTTTTTTAAGTATTGGGGGAGGTCCATCATGCTGAAAAAGATTAATGCACTCTTTGTTTTGGTTGGGCTATTATTTCTTGTATGTCCTTTGTACGCACAGGATACGCAGACAGATGTTGCACTGAAAATTAAAGAACTGGAATTAAAAATAGCAGAGCAGAATAAACAAATCCAAGAATTAAAAATTAAAAATGGAGAACAGGAAAAGGAAATCACGGAACTAAAAATCAAGTTGTTTTCAGTAGATTACGAACATTTTGATCTGGAGTTGAAAGGTAGCCTACTCAAGTGGGGGCTTATTATTTTGCTTGCTGTTCTCACTTTGTTTTCCTTGATAGGTTTGCATTTTATCAAAGACCGAGTAGATAAAAAAATCGAAGGAGAACAGGGTAAGTTTAAAAAAGCAGTTCGAGATATAAAAGCATTGCGAGAAGAAATAAAATTAACCGAAGATCGGGTTTCCGAATGGGTGCTGGCAGGTTTGCCCGTTAATAAAGATTTGGCTAAACGTTTTCCCTTAAAGTTTTTTGTGAATGCTTTAAAAAAGGCAGAACCAAATGAGGTTTTTATTATTCAGTCAGCAATAGAAGGGCTGGGGTTGAAAGAATATTCAGATGAAGTTCAAGCTAATGAGATAGTTCAACTTGTCTCAAAATACTTGAATTTTACTCATAGGGGTCATGGAAAGGCTACACTCTATATTGCTGCACGTACTTTAGCCAAAATAGGAACGCAGGAGGCTTGCGATAGGCTTCGCAAATTCGGAGAAACTGAAGAAGGAAAACCTGTTTTCCATGCAATGTTGAGGGATATATCAACTCCTGATGAAGAACATCAGAATACACAGGAGGTAGCTAAACTTATAGAAGATTCGAAAGCGGAATGACAACCAACGGACCACCTAAAAACCAGAAAACGCACAAGACTACGCGCTGTGCAGTGCGTATAAGGCATTGGAAAGGGGCTATGAATTGGAATTTCAAGAAATACTTCAATTGATTTTTTCTGGCGTTCTCGCACTTGCTACTACTAGTCTAATGTTTTTTACCATCGCTTTATGGCGGGCAACTAGCAAATATCGAATAGCTACGGAGAGAATGGCAGAAACACAGGAAGATGCGACTGCTATTCAATATAGAGCATTAGTGGTAGAGCTTGCAAAAATGGCTCAAGATGAAACCTATAATAAAACTAGTAGAATAAGAGTACCCAATGTGGACGTCATTAACGAAGCCCTTCAAAACGTAGTGGAGGATATTGAGAAGGAACAAAAAAATTAAGGAGGACTTACGATGCAATTCAAATAAAAACTCATAGATTTTGTGCTTGGTTGTCTAATTTTGATGCTTTACTCTTGCGGCGAGAATTGTATTGAGGATATATTGATTTAATGAATTTGGAACGTCAAAAATTGGTACCGTCAACAATGGCAAGACTTCCACGTACTTTTTGAATTCCAGAAAATAGTAAAAACAGGGAATTGAATCAGGATAATAACGTAGAAAAGAAATAATAAGTTAAAATAAGGAGATGATACAATGGCGAAGCAATACAAAGCTGGTCTTATCGGATGTGGACGGATGGGCGCGACGATTGATGATGAGGTGCGCGACCGTCCGGATAGTTTTCTATGGATTCCGTATTCTCACGCGGCGGGTTACGTCGCTGTGGAGAACACTACGCTTGTAGCTGTATCAGATGTAGTGCCGGAGAAAGTTTCTGCGATTCAAGAGCGTTACGATGTGCCGAACGGATACACCGACTACCGAGAGATGATTGAAAAGGAACAGCCTGATATCGTGAGCGTCGCCACCCGTCCCGTTAATCGTGCCGAAATCACCGTCTTTGCCGCTGAACATGGCGTCAAGGGCATCTACTGTGAGAAGCCGCTCTGTTGTTCAATGGAAGAAGCCGACGCCATGTTCGAGGCATGCACAAAAAACGATGTAAAGTTCAATTACGGTACTCAACGCCGTTATATGCCGATTTATCTAAAAATGCGAGAGTTGATTTCAAACGGAGAACTTGGCAACATCCAATGCGTTGTTGCGTACTGCGGCATTGGGTCGGCACAGTGGGGACATACTCACACTGCGGATATGGTGCTGTTTCTCGCGGGCGACCCGGAAATAGAGTTTGTGCAGGGGACGATTGTCGCTAATGAGTCAGATTGGGACGGCAACAAGCTCAACACCGACCCAGGTATCGCCAGCGGTTACGTGAGATTCAAAAATGGCGTTCATGGCTACTTGGTGGCGGGCACGGGGACCGAATATGAAGTATGCGGTACAAGTGGGAAATTGCGTACACAGAATAACGGCTTGTCGTGCCATATTCGTAAGGCGCAGGAGTGGGGACATCAATTGGAAACCCAGTTCCCCGAAATAACCCGCGGGAGTGGAACTGTCGGATGTATAGAGGATATCGTAGAAGCTATTGAAACGGGCGGCGAGACGACGGGTGGAATCGAACTAGCTCGACGCAGTCAGGAGATGATCTTTGGTTTTATCGAATCACATCGCCAGGGCGGCGCGCGAGTACCGTTGCCTCTAAAAGAGCGAGGCTTATATGTGTCAAGGCCAGGTTGGTAATTAGTACTTTGTCAACATTGGATTGATGGGTACCCGAATTCTTAGCGAATTCGGGTAAACCACTGAGCGAAGCGAGTCAGTTCACGAAGTAAGTCACGAAAGAAAGAGTAACCGTCCGAAGGCAGAATTCGGGACGCCTGCGAGCCCGAACTTTGGCAAGTTCGGCTACTACAATCCAATCTATTGAAATGGGGTGTTCTTTTAACTTTTCGTAGCAGAAGTCCCCGGAAGGGATGAATGCGACTATCTCGTTTTCGCGCTCCGATTCTTGGGATAACGGAGTTTATCCTGGCAGAGACGGGGCCGATTCTCTCGCTACCTGAAAAATTTCAATTCCTGTCTTGTTTTCTTGTTTTCACGTTTTCTTGTTTTCCATCTTTTTATATAGGAGTTATTATGAAAATTGTAATCCCAGATGATTTCCCGCCGGTGATGGCGGGGTCGAAAGAATTAGAACGTTTGAATGCCTACGGCGAAGTTATTCTCTATGAAACGAAGGCGGAATCAGAAGCTGAATTAATTGAGCGGATGTGGGGTGCCAAAGCTGTTATCAATGTTCGTTCGTATACTATTTTTAATGCCACCGTATTGGATTCCCTGCCCGATTTAGAGTTGATTTCGATTTTGGGCACAGGTACGGATAATGTCGATTTTGAAGCGGCGCGCCGAAATCAAGTGGTGGTGACGAATACTCCGGAGGCGTCTACTATCTCCGTCGCAGAGCACACAATGGCGCTGATGCTCTCCGTTGCTCGGCACACAGCGCTCTTAGACCGTAAAATCCGGGAGGGCGAATGGCATCATCCGTTGGGAATTGAATTATGTGGCAGAACACTGGGTATTCTTGGCTTGGGCAACATTGGAAAACACGTCGCCCGATTAGGGAACGGCTTTGGCATGGAAGTGATAGGTTGGAGCCGAACCTACTCGACTGAACGAGCAAGAGAATGCGGTGTAAAATTAGCGGAGTTTGATGATGTGCTTGCGAATGCGGACATTATATCTATTCATCTCCGACTGTCTCCGGAAACCGAGAATCTAATCAGCGCTAGCGAATTTACACTCGTGAAACCCACCGTGATTCTCATCAATACCGCTCGCGGAGCGATTGTTGACCAGGAAGCATTGATTGCCGCGCTCCGCGAAGGACGTATTGCTGGCGCAGGTATTGACGTGTTCCCCGAAGAACCGTTAAGCGTGGATAGCCCGCTTAGCACGATGGATAACGTTGTATTATCGCCTCACGTCGGTTGGGTGACACACGAAGCGTCAGCACGACTCCAGCGCATGCCCGTCGATAATATTATCGCCTATTTAGAAGGTAATCCGACGCATGTTGTGAATCCAGGTTGAGTCCACCCATATTTCTACATTTTTTTACGCAGTTTAGTAAAACGTGAAACGTAAAGCGTGTCAGGTGCGCCCCGATTACATCGGGATAAACTCCGCCATCCCGATTTATCAGGGGAGAATATGACAACTAATACGGAGGATTAAACGAATAATGCTATTCGATAAATCCTTGAATTCGTTGTCTCGGAACGAAGTGGAGAGGCGAATGGAGGCGAAGCCCCGCGAAGCGGACGGCTTTTCATATTTGCAATCACCTAATGCAATATTAAGATTGACAGATAGCGATAATTCTGATATACTAAATGCCGTAGATAGTTTTAATTTTAGAAACCAAGTTTTTCGCAAAAACTTGGTTTCTAGTACATAAGGAGTTGATAAATAATTGCGTGTAGCCCCAGCAGATGAAAGAATTGTTACTCGATATATTGAAGATGAGATGAAAGAATCGTACCTAACCTACGCGATGAGCGTGAATACGAATCGCGCTATCCCGGATGTGCGCGATGGATTGAAGCCGAGCACTCGCCGGATTCTATATGCTATGGGCGAATCGGGATTGGTACATAACAGACCGCATGATAAGTGCGCGGCTGTTGTTGGGGAGGTGATGAAGAACTATCATCCGCATGGCGATGGGCCAATTTACGAAACGCTTGTCGGGATGGCGCAGGATTTTGCGATGCGGTGTCCACTGATTGATGGTCAAGGCAATTTTGGTTCAATTGACGATGACCCACCGGGTGCGATGAGATATACTGAAGCGCGCTTAACGGAGATTGCTAGTGAAATGCTGGTAGACATCGGCAAGAATACGGTCGATTTTCAACCCAATTACAAAGAATCCACCACCGAACCGAAAGTGCTTCCCGCAAAATTGCCCAATCTCTTGATAAACGGCACGACAGGTATTGGCGTCGGATATTTGACAAGAATACCGCCGCACAACTTAGGCGAGATAGTCGATGGAGCGATTCTGTTATTGGAAAACCCCGACGTTAGCATTGACGAATTGATGGAAGTTATCCCCGGCCCCGATTTTCCAACAGCGGGTCTGATTGTTGGACGGGATGGAATACGCGATGCGCACACAATAGGTAAAGGCAGCATCACTATTCGCGCGCGCTCGGTCATAGAACGACAAAAAAACGGTAGAGAACGCGTCATCATCTCGGAAATTCCGTATCAAGTTAAGAAAAATGCCTTACTTGACCGCATGTATAATCTTGTGGAAAACAAAACTATCACGGGTATAACTGATATTCGAGATGAATCCGATAAACAGATTCGCATCGTTGTCGAACTCCGACGCGGGGAAATTTCGCAGGTTATCCTAAATCGCCTATTCAAGCATACGCAGATGCAGGTCACGTATGGTGCTATCATGCTCTGCTTGGTTGATAGATTGCCAAAGGTATTGAATCTTAAGGAGATGCTGTGGCATTATTTGGAACATCGCAAAGAGGCCATTCGCCGCCGCACCCAGTTTGATTTGGAGCAATGTCGCCGCCGCGCGCATATGCTCGAAGGCTATCGCATTGTACTTGAAAACATTGATGACGTTATCCAACTTATCAAGGGGTCTGAATCTTCAGCAGCAGCGCGTGAGCAATTGATGTCCACATTTAACCTCTCTAAAGAGCAAACCACAGCGATTCTCGACATGGCTCTCCGGCAACTGACAGCATTAGCGCAAAAGGATATTAACGAGGAATACAATAATTTGCAGAAGCGCATTGTAAGCCTAGAAGAAATTCTCGAAAACCCAGCGCGAATCCAACAAATCATCAAAGAGGAATTATTAGAGTTAAAGACAAAATATGGCGATGACCGCCGCACCGAAATTATTGATGAAATCGGCGATTTCCACATCGAAGACCTTATCGCCGACGAAAATATGGTCATCACCATTACTCATGAACGATACATCAAACGCATACCTGTATCCACTTATCAACGACAGCGCCGAGGCGGCGTCGGTGTGCGCGGGATGCGGATGAAGAGCGGCGACTTTGTGGAGCATCTGTTTGTCGCGTCCAACCATCAATATATCTTATTTTTTACTGATAGGGGAAAATGCTACTGGCTCAAGGTGTTCGAAATTCCAGAAGCTGGCAGGACTTCGCGCGGCCGTCCCGTTGTCAATATGCTCCGTATAGAGCCTGATGAAAATGTCACCGCTTTCATCCCCATCCGCGAATTTGACGAAGAACATTATCTATTTATGGCAACCCGCAAGGGTATGGTAAAGAAATGTGACCTACAACAATTCAGCCGCCCTCTCTCTTCGGGCATTATTGCCATCAATCTCAACGAGGATGATGAATTAATTGGCGTTAAACTGACCGACGGCAGCCGTGATATTTTCCTTGTGACTCGCGGTGGGAAATCGATTCGCTTCAAGGAGGACGAAGTGCGCAGCATGGGGCGGACGGCAACTGGGGTGAAAGGTATCAGACTGTCGAAAGATGATTGGGTTGTTGAGATGGATGTCGCAAGGGAAGAAGCCAGCATACTAACAATCACAGAAAATGGCTATGGCAAGCGAACTGATATATCTGAACATACTTTGCAAAAACGCGCAGGCAAAGGGCTTATCACCATCAAAACAACTGGACGTAATGGTCCGGTAGTCGGTGTAAAGATGGTTACCGATGACGATGAACTGATAGTAACCAGTTCTAACGGAATGGTCACGCGCATCGCGCTCACTGATATAAAGGTCATCGGTAGAAATACTCAAGGCGTAACGATTATGGCGTTGCAACCCGATGAGCAGGTCGTCGATATCGCCCGGATAGCAGCTACTGATGATAGCGAATCCGAAGAACTTACTGAATTGGATGAGTCAGAGAAGTCAACAACCCCTCCTGATTTTCAATGACTCTATAGAAATCCCCCTGACCCCCTTTCCAAAGGGGGGAATCATAGAGCCATCCAAATCAGAAGGGGCTTGTCTGAAATGGATAAGGCAAGCCCCATGTTGACCAGCCCCCTTTATCTTTGATAAAGGAGAAGTTACTTGTTGCATCACACCCTTGGATGTTCTTCCAGTCTGAGGCTCTGAAAAGCCGCTTCGCCGATTCACTTCGTTCATCGCGGCTTATTCGTAAACAGTTCTCGGATAAAGCCCGACGACTTCGTCTTACGGCGAGGGTAGGAACGGTCGGATAAGCGTAAAAACGCAAGATAACACGGGCGAGGAGGAACTCACTCTTTACACGTAAGAGGTCATAAAAGACATATACGTGTTCTTGTCGCATTCATCCCCTCCTGATTCGGAGAATCTGTAAGACCAGCGAAGCGCCAGTCGTCAGGCGAAGCAGTAGTTCAGAAGGGGACTTCTGCGACGGGAGTTAAACGGAAAACGGAAAACCGAAGGCAACGTTGCGAGCTTTGCGAAGCAATTAGAAGGGGATTGAACCCAGAAAGCCGGAAAGCCAGAAAGCCGGCGCAAAAAAAACAAGAGAGCATGACAGCATGAAAACATGAAAACACGAAAGAATCCTTTTTTTTTATGTTTTCTCGTTTTCTTGTTTTCATATCTTTTGCTGGCTTTCCGGCTCTCCGGTTTTTTGCCCCATTGCCCATTAACCCTTTAACCCTCTTGCCCCCTTGCGATTCCTGTTTTCGCTGTTGGCGTTATTTTTACCGCAGGAGAACGATAACCCAAAAAGTTCTATGAAAGGATGGTTAACGATGTTGAAAACAAATGTGTACCGACAAAACCGTAAGAATAAATGCAGTTTAACGGCTACACTTGCCTTGCTCTTTCTGGCTTTCTGGCTTTCTAGCTTTGCCCTATCTCCTTTGCCCTATGCTCAGAGTTTATCCAAAGCGATAGCAAAGGACTCTACGCTTAATTCAGATGCGCGAAGCCATCCCGAGAATTGGGGGTGGGCAACTAGTCAAACGACTGAACAAGAAATTCACGCGACGACTTTCGCGTACGCCCACTTTGCTATGTCCGAATACCTGAAGCGCTTCGGCAAGCTGGGCAAAGCAAAGGAAGAACTGCAAAATGCGCTCAAATATGCTGATAACTTACCGTTTTTATATCTCCAACTTGCCAGAATAAATATTCAACTTCATGACATCAAAGGCGCTGAAAGAAGTAGCAACAAGGCGTTGAAAATCAATGCCAACACCCCGGATGCTTACTATCTATTAGGTAAAATCAATGTCATCAGAGGCAAAAAGAAAGAGAAAGCTGCCATAAATTATTTTGAACAAGCTGTCGCATTGAATCCAGACCATCTAAAAGCCCACATGCAACTAGCAAACATCGCTATTGGTAATCGCGATTATAAATCTGCCATCACAGAATATGAAGCTTTAGTCCGCATCCAACCCTATTATAGTTATTTCCATTATAACCTGGGGCGGCTGTATCGCCAGGATGGACAAATTGACTCCGCTATAAAGCATTTGCAAGACGCGATTAAATTATCTAGTAAATATCTGCGCGCGCACAGCCTCCTGGCAGAAATATATAAAAATCAAAATAAACTGAAAGAAGCGGCAGAACAATATCGGTTTGTCCTTGCCTTAAAACCAAGTGTGATTAAGGAACGGGAAAATTTGATTAATATATACCTCAAATTAGAACAGTATGAGGATGCCGCCACCCAGTGTAAAATCCTTTTACAACAAAATCCGGATGATATGCATTTACGAGAAGTGTTAGCGACCATCTATCTCCAAATGGGCAATTACGAGGAAGCTCTTGTGCAGAGCCAGCACATGATACAAGCCAACCCCGATAACGAAAAAGCAAGAGAAGTGATGGCTCGAGTATACATCCAGCAGGAAAAATACGCAGAGGCGACGGCACAATGTCAGGCTATTTTGAAGACACATCCAGACGATATAGAAATCCGTGCGATGTTGGGCAGTTTGTATTTGGCGATGGAAAATACAGACGAAGCGATTAACCTCCTAAGTTCAGTTCTTGAAATAGAACCTGACAGTGAGGACGCCAATTACTGGATTGCCATGGCTTATGAAACTAAAGACGATTTTGATAACGCGGTTAAATATCTGCGCGCTACAATACAAATCAATCCCGAACGGTATGAAGCCTACAACGCGTTGGGATTTTTTTTCGCTGACCGTGCTGTGAACTTAGAAGAGGCAGTCAAATTAATCATGCAAGCCATTGCCTCGGACCCCCAAAACGGCGCGTATGTTGATAGCCTCGGATGGGCGTATTTCAAACTTGGAAAAACCGATGAGGCGCTGGCAGAACTGGAAAAGGCTGTCCAATATATCCCTGATGGCGCGGAAATCCGAGACCACTTAGGCGATATTTATCTAGAAAAAGGACTTACAGATAAGGCTCTTGAGGAATGGAAAAAAGCTTTGGAACTGGAACCCGATAATGAAAAATTCCAGACGAAGCTTAGAATACATAGCAAGTGAGTGGATTGAAGATTGAAGAATGATGATTGGAGAGGAGTAGTTCCGTAAGACCAGCGAAGCGCCAGTCGCCTGCCTGTGCTGAAGGCAGACAGGTCGGTGAGCGAAGCGAGCATATCCTCTCCAAACCTCACCTGAGAGGATGATGATTGACCCCACGCATGAATCTTTCTTTCGTGACGGAATGCGGCGGGTACACAAATCCCGCTGTTTCTTGCCTATTTTCTGTAAAACGTGAAACGTAAAACGTGAAATGTAACACGTAACACGCAACACGCAACACGTAACACGTAACACGCAACACGTCATTCATAAATGGATACATCACAAACATTGACCATTGCGGCTGAAATCCAGCGGAGTTTATTGCCAGAGAGTTGTCCGCGGCTTTCTCATTTTGACCTTGCGGCTGTAAGCGTACCTGCGGACAAAGTCGGCGGAGATTTCTACGACTTTATCGAACTGGGTGAAGACCGGTTAGGTATCCTCATTGGCGATGCCACAGGGCATGGACTTTCAGCGGCTATTTTCATGGCTGCCGCCAAAAGTCAGTTATTACGCGAGGCAAAGAGGAGCGAGTCTCCCGCTGTTGCGATGACTGCAGCGCATAATCGGGTAGTAAACTTTTTTGCTTCTCAAGCTAAATTTACTACCGTCATCTATGGAGTATTATTCCAACGAGACCACCGATTCGCGGTGACTACAGCGGGCATGATGCCTTACTGGGTAAAATCAGAATGTGCGGAGTGTATTGGACTTCAATCTCCTGGGATGTCTCTTCCACTAGGAATTCAACTGATAGAGGGTGAATATAAAAATCAAGAAATCGTACTCGCCCCCGAAGATATTTTAGTATTCTACAGTGATGGCCTAACTGAAGCACAAAATCGACAAGAAGAATTATTTGGCTACGAACGATTGGAGGACTTACTGCTGTCACACCGGACGGACACGGCTTTTGGAATAGTGGATACGTTAATCTCTGCCGTGACGGATTTTACCAACTCGGCACCCTTAGATGATGACCTGACGATTGTAGTATTGAAGGCCGCGCGTCCATCTGACGAACCG
>SDBU01004077.1_pt1 | contig 18205 bp, 1 predicted proteins | sample 2277071 | NCBI WGS metagenome assembly SDBU01 (sample SAMN10397929, study PRJNA504765) | marine sediment metagenome | isolation source: marine sediment core GS08_GC12, 126 cmbsf | place: Arctic Ocean: Gakkel Ridge, Loki's castle | collected 2008 | reverse complement strand
CTCCAATAGCCATGCAAGAAACTTACTGGATTCATCTTCGACACGTTCTCTTTCGATCATGAAACTCCTTAATGTAGGCGATTCTTTTTGTAATAGATTTTTTCCATATTTTTGAATTAGCATTTGGAAATATCCACTAGGTTCTTCCAATCTTACATAAACACTTCTCCCATCCCCAAGCGGAATTACCCAATCGTCATTTTCGGGTTTTTCACCTATGTAAAATTTGTAGTAATAGGCGAGTCTTCCATTATCTCGATACAACGGTAGATAATACGCATTCTCTTCTTCGTTATAAGTCAATTCATCTATCTCAAAACCTGCTAATATCGGATCTCTTTCTTTGGTTATATCTATTTCAGCTTGGCTTAGGTGATCTCTAATGTCTTGGATAAGGGTGTGTGGAGATATGCCAAGATGGAGATATTGACCTATGAGTATGCTTATATCACGAAATGCGACTCTGTTTCGGAAGGCTTTGCCATAGGTCTCACCGGCTCTTACGCTTCTTACGGTTTCTTTATCCCATTTTCGGCTTTCTTCTTCATCTTCTACAACGATGTATTCATTCTCGCCAAGCTCAATTTCATCTGATAGATTCTTTTTTGGTATTCTTATTTCTGTCCGCGTGCCAGTCTTTAATGGATACCATTTTATTGTTCCACCGAGGGCACGAATTCGTATACAACTGAAGTCTACACCCATTCTCTTCTCGCCAAAGTGCTTTGAGGTTCTAGCTCTAAAGATGGGTTTACTGTCATCATATATCAGCTCAACAGGCTTTCCATTATCTACTATGTTTATAACTAGGGTGTTTTTTTCGTAGAATGCTTCGATAATAATTATTCCGGTGAAAGTTATGTTTTCTGGTCTAATTCCTGATTCTTCAATTTTATCAACAAATGAATCAAATGAATTTTTTACAAGCTCCCATATTCCACGAACTAATGCTAAATCACTGGTAAGGGGCCTATTTATTCGGTCAAAAACAGGGTCGCCTGTGATTCTATCTATAAATGCTTTCTTACGTCCATCATGTATCTTTGTATCCCCATTATCTGTGGCTTCAGAAACCAGCCCCCTCTCCATCATATTAAATTCAATCGTACACCTAATTCCATTAACTATTCTTAGAATCGGATTAAATTTGGCGGCATTTTTGTCGGAAGTCAATATTGAACTTATATCTCGTTTTAATTTCTCTTTCTCTTCTTCGGTGAGTCTTCTTACTTCATCATAGTGCATGAGAGGTTTATTGGTAAGGCGTGGAGAACGTGGGGTGCCTATGGTTACATCGCAGATTTCATCTATTAGCTCTTTGGGTGGTGCACGGCTTTGTAGGCCTCCTACTAAGGTTACTCTATAAGGCTTACCTTTTATATCTACATTAAGTATGCCGGCCTCTTCAAGATTTAATACTTCTATCCTTACCGTTTCGTAACTATATGTGTCTTCCTCAGGGTTTTGTGAATTTTTAAGCCGGAGTTGTTGTAGTTCGCTGATTGTCAATGATTCTCCAGCCTTAAAGTTATTTGCTAATTTCTGTAATTGTTCATTTGGCCATTCTTTTGTAAGAAATATTGATCGCAAGAATTCAGCAGGTGAGCCTTTATCAGTAAAACCTAATTGTTCTAGTCCTATTGAAATGCGGTTAAATTTGGGGATAGAAGCTATCTCGGTCAGGAAAGCATCCATTTCGGGAGGCGAAAGATTGCAAATATCTGATTTTAATATATACCTATAAGGTTTACCCTTTCTTTTCAACCGGCTGGCTATCTCAAGAAGCCCTAATTTCTCAAGTGACCTTAATTCAAGTTTTACCGTATAAAGGGATAGTTTTTTGCCATCTTCCTTCTCGCGCAATCCTGCATCTCTTAAATCCTGGGCACTGAAGTCCTTATCTAAATCCTCGCCACAATATTCCACTATGGCACGAATGCATGCCGCAAGCGAACCTTCAGTGGCATCAGGCTGCCTAGCGGCTTCGGTGACGGCGGCTTCGGCGTCCGGCTTGTCCTCCGAAGCTTCAGCGAAGGAGGAAGCTTCAGCGGAGGAGGGCGCGGTGGTGGGCGGCATATCAACTTCTTGTGGTTTTCTGGCAATAAGGACTTTTCCTTTGTTAGGAGCTCCACCCAACTCGCTTTCCCAACATTCAATTAATAATCCAGATCCCGATTGTTCGACAATTCTGTTTAAATCCAACAATTTTCCTGTTTTCAAATCCTCATAGTAATCCCATATAAATAAATACCCTCCGGGCTTTAGAATTCGTGCCACCTCTCTCATTAACCATGGGATGTTTATAGGCCTATATCTATCTTTGTCAGCAATCAGTAATTCACTATTTGGTTCAATTTCAAACCCACGTATACCTAATACCTTCACAATCGATATTGCATTAAAAGAATTATCCCTGATATAAGGCAAGACATTGGAAATATCGCCGGTGATTTTATTTATTGTGCCAGAAGTATTTACTACTTTAAATCTGTGATTATCACCTATATCAGCAGAATTGAATTCCATTAAATCGACTCCCCACGGTTCAAGATTAAGTCTTCTTGCTAATTCTCTTGTATTTAATCCAACACCGCCATATCCTAAATCAAGAAGCCTGCCCTCTTCTGTAAATTCGATTCCGAGTTCTTTGATGGTACTCAAAAGTTTCTTATACTGTTCGCGCATATCATAAATTAGTTCCATTCGTTTCATAGGAGTAAACCTAAATTTAATGTCTGAGGGTTCCCTTATTCCACAGAATACTTCTTGAGCTGAATCAGTCCACCTTGCCCCCAGTTCTCTTCTTTCAGAGTCTGCTTCCGCTCCTGTTGCTTCGGCGTCCAGCGCGGCGGCTTGTAAAACTGCTATAGGGATTCGTAATCTAAGAATTGCGCCTTCCTTATCATCTCTATTTCTGATACCAATCTCGCCTTCTAATTTTCTTGTGAATTTCTTTATATAAAAATCCAGGCCTATTCCAGTTGAACCTATCAGACCTAATCTGCTTTTGTTTTTCTTTTTCCATTCAGTTTGATCTTCGAATACATTACCCATGCCATTATCTACAAGGTCAATAACAACGCTTCCGTTATCAATATACATTCTAACTTCTACTATTCCTCTTTCAAAGTCTTCCTCTTCATCAAAACGTTGAGCTATCGAATCTAATGAATTATGTGCCCCATGACTTATAATACCCGCAAGATATTCTTTTTTGGACATGAGTTTATCTCTATCGGATTCTTCCAATCTTAATAAACCCGAAACTGCTTCAGTAATTTTTAAAACTAGTTTATCAAACCACTCTAATTCGGCAAGTTCCTGTAGTTTCGCGATTGGTTTTTCTCCGCGATTTATTTTAATAAAACCGTGCGAGGTACCGGCGTGCCCATCGTCAGGTTTAGTCTCCGAAAATGGGGACGGCGATTCATGTTCAGCATCACTGGTGCCCGGCGCGGCGGTGGGTAAGCGGATGGTAAACGTCGTGCCTTTGCCTTCTTCGGATTCGACTTCGATTGTGCCGCCGTGGAGTTCTATAGTATGCCAGGCCTCTGACATCCCTATCCCTGTCCCTCTTTTCTTAGTGGTAAACGGATACACAAAAATCATTTTTCTACCATCTGGGCCTTTCTTCATCGCTTTTTCGGATATGCCTGGACCATTGTCGCTATAAGTCAGTATTGCCTGTCCACTTCTTGTGTCTCTCCCAAGAGAGATATTTATATTTAGCTTTTTGCCTCTTTCTCTCGCCTCTATTGAATTGACCATTAAGTTATTAATTAGAGATGCTAAATCCCTGTAATTTCCATTTATAAAAAGTGGGGTCTCTCCAAGATCGATATTTATTTCTATTGTTCGTCTTCTTTTTACTCCCTCTTTTTTCTCACTAATAATATCTCCTACGAAAGTTTGCAAATCTATGCTTTGAAGAACGGATTCTCCTTTAGCAAAAGTTATTCGATTGTCTAATATGTCAAGTGTTTCACTCATCCATTCTGTCAAGTCGGCTGTCGCTGTTGGAATCCATTCTATAACTTCTGGTCCTGTTGGAGTCCATGCTCCAATCTCTTCTTCTAAGACTCCTGACTCCATTAATATTTTTATCTTCTCTTCTAACTCTGGCATAAGTTCTTCGAGTTGCTGCTTGCATTCGTTAAATTCATTCCTAAGTTCGGACATTTCTTTCAACCAAACCTCTGCTAACGCATAATTCTTCTCTTGGCTATGCGATTCTCTAAGAACAGGGGAATATAAGTTATTGCCGTTCCTTACGAGCACGACTGCCATTCTTTTCCTAATGTTTTCTAAACGTGCACGCAGCTCTCTTGTTGTTTCTGGCAAATAGTCTCTAAATCTATCCTCGAGACGCATTATAATCCCCGAAAGTATACGACTTAAAAGGGGTTCAAATCTATAAGGACCACTTGGGTCATGTGACATAGAAGCTATTGCAACCGCTACCCTTTCATATCTTTGTTCCTGCGATTCTGCGTCATCCGGAGCGGCGGGCACGCTCCCCATAACTCTTGCTCCAATTTCCGCTACACTTAAACCTGCTTCTTCAAGTATCTCTAATCTCTTCGTACCATCAGGATTATCGATTAAAGCATTGATGACTGGTTGCGAGAGATCACTGAAATTCGCTCTTATCTGTCCTTTATCCAAATCAGCTAAGCGCATTGCTACTGCCTCTTCATCGGCGTCCGGCGCGGCGGTGGCCCCTGCAACTGCTAAACTAAATAAATAGAAGTTTGCTGTAATAAGTTCCTGAATAAGAAATGGGCCATTTACAGGAGCTAAGGCAGGGCCTTTTCTTACACTTGCAGGTTCTGTAGGCCGGCCTTTAAAACCAACTCTGGTATCAAAGGTGCCTTGTATATAATCTCCAAATCTCACTTCTACATCATCGCCATAAATCTCTTTGGGGAATTCTTCTTGACGCCTGTCTTCTTTTTTCGGATCGACATATTCTATATAGGCACCACTCATATAGAATGCTATCTGTCTTGCCAGGCGCATCCAATCTACAAGAACTGAAAATTCCTCTTTTAGTTCTTGTTTTTCTCTGTTTAGATAGGAGCTAATGAGAGTAAGGTAAACATCTTCCATAAAGGAAGCTAAACCTTTGAGGGCCTCTTCATCTTGCCAATCTGGCATCATTCCATTCTCAATAAGCCAGTCGCCATATAGAAGGGCTAAAGAGATGGCATATTCTCCTAAGAAGTGGAGGGTAAGGAAGTTGGGGGCTTTATCACCGAATCTTACGAGCAAGAATGCCCTTTCATCTCTTAATAATATCCCAGGGTTTTCTACTATATCCTGTATATGCTTTATCTCAGCCCAATCTCTTATTTCGCCATTTTTTCCTATGTTAGGATAAGCGCAGGCCAATCTCCAGGCTGTAAGTCTACCAGTAATTCGTCTTTCAGAAGGATCAATTAAAACAGATGACCAAACCCATCTTCTACTTCTTCCTCTACGTACCCTTCCAATGTAGTGAAATATATCTATTAATGCAGTGTGAACTAAACCTTTTTGCGCCAGTTTCCCTAACCTAGAGGCAGCAGAGTGAGCAGCGTTTTTGAAACATTTTTCTGTCTCGTTTTCAGTGATATATCCATCATATCCTGACTTTTTTGGCAACTTATAGGCAAAGGCAACGTATCTTTCATCTACCTGCAAGGAGAGAGATTTCTTTCCTGCCTGTCGAATAGTTTTTTTGAGTGCATTTTGGATTTTTCCCCTAACATCTTTTGGAAGTCCATTAACATCAAATTTGAAGCAATGAGTGCCTTCTATCTTAATAGGTTGTGGGAATTGATGTGAAAGGCTTTTGTCTGTATATCTTCTCTCCCATTCAAATTCAAACATCCTTGCCTCATATTCAAGAAGATACGGAGACTCACCTTGTTTAAGAAGTTTGACAACAAGCCTATTTCTCTCTTCATCTTCAAATACCAGGCTTCTTCCCAGGGCTTTTACAAACATAAGGCTACCTTGCATACCCGCTTCTTGTCGTAATTGTTCTAACTCTAATTCAACAAGGCTGGATACCCTTACATCTCCAATGAATTGTGGCAGATCCTCTGGTCTTTGTAGCTCGAGGGATGGTAAGAACTCTAAAAGCCTCCTTGCAATTCCGCATGAGTTATTAATATACCGACCGCCATCCAGCAGTTCTATTCCTCTTAAATCGAGAGCTTTATTGAGTATCCCTTTACATCCAGATTCTCTTAATAAGCTGATCTCTTTGCCAACAGCCTCGTTTAGATCCTTATCCCTTTCAACGTGATCAGATAATCTATCATACACTATAAGGTTTGCAAATAGAGAGATCGATTCAGATGCGTCTTCGGTAGTTTCTTCAATTACCTTAGAAATCCTCTTAAATTGAGTAGCGGTACTCCCTAATACATATGATAGATTTTCCTGAGTAACTTCTTCTATTATAAGGATGAGTCCGGCAATCCTAAATGCATATGATGCAGCTATACCTGTAGTCTGGGAGATCTTAGCAAGGTAATATTCGACTCTAAGCTGGGAAACATCTTCTGAAAGATTAAACTTTTCTATAATGAAATTTAACAGTTCTTCATAAGAGCGTTTAACATCAGATGGTAATTCAGATGGTAATGTTGAGAGATAATGAGTTATCAGTCCGTTAATATAGAGAGACTCCCCAACAATGGGCTCAAGAATCTCTATGATATCATCTAAACTTAGGTTGAAGCGCCCACAAAGGCTTGTTGTTAATTGGATATCTTCTTCGGTAAGTAATGGTTCACCTTTTTTGCCTGCTTCGTGTCTTAGCTCATGGGTTATACCTGTGGCAAGAAGTACTCTTAGGATTTCTGTTTGTTTCTCTTGAGGGATTTCTTGAGCTATTTTTTCAAAGAGGATTCTATTTACTCCTATGAAGTTGTTAGGTGAGTGGTCTTCAAAGATAGACCGAGATCTATCTAAGCGGGCTAATGTGAGGAGGTCTTCTTTTATACCTTTAAATGCATCTGGTCCTCTTATCTTTATTGCTTCAATTATCTCTTGTTGGAGTAATCTTTGTATCTCTATTCCATATTGCTGGGATAATCTTACTAATTCTGTATCTACTTCAAATGTCCTCTCACCTGCGCCTGGGATGTTTACTGTTACAGAGGTTAACCTATTGTTTTGTCTTAGATATTCCTTAAGTGCTGCTATTCCTTCGTCTGTTCTATCATATTCTTGCCCATCTACTACAAATTTATCTTCGCTGTAATATCCAGGTGATTTCTTTGGGTCTATGAAGGCTTGGAATTGAGTAGACAGATGCTCCTCTTCATCCGTATATGGGGGTCCTTCTCTTACGATGGGGATGTGTTGTCTTTCCTGTCCTATGCTGGCATCCGAGTCGGCTTCGGCGGTGCCCGGCGCGGCGGGGGACTCATCAGCAGGACGTCCCGCCTGTTTGATACGTGGTGGAAGTACGCCTGTCAAGGTTACTGTAGTTCCAACGTCTTCCATATCACATGGTATTACCTCTGCCCAATCATCTTTTCTCTGCGTAAATCTATTGCCTTCCTGGCCGTTGCGTTTTGACTCAAAAGAAATATCAAGCCCGGCACGAGCCGCATCGGATAAGACATCCATTGTTCCTCTTGCAACCCCACCTATAAAGCGCGTATTGGCTACTGGTTTTGTGGAAAAAGTCTCCCCTTCTAACCATAATCTTAGATTATCCTTATCAATTCCTACTCCTGAATCTGATAATACGAAATGAAAAACTCCTGTCTGCCTATCAACAAAAAACTTAAATCTTATCAATGCAGAATCTCTCTCTAGCTGGCCCTCATCTATTCTTTCAAAAATGGCATCAACCGCATTTGGAAGTAAATGATTAAGAATTGTTTCGAAAACAGGGTAGGATGAAAGAACGTCAGGTGCCTCTTTTTCAATGTGTCCTATAATACGATCAAATATAACGTCATATAAATCCAGCATATGTCCGACACGACCATCAGGCAGATTCGGGTCTCTATAGTAATCTCCAACCTTAAAAGATAGATTGATTTCCTTGCGTCCTAAACCTCTATTAGCCATAAGCAAAATCGCGCCTATAATGCCTGTATATAACGGATATATTTGCTTTAATATCACTCTTGCTAAGTCGTACCAATACATGAAGATTTCCGGATCTGGGAAGCTGTATGGTCCTTCTCTTCTATGTGGTTTTCCTGTGTCACCTTCGTCACCCGGCGCGGTGGCGGGCAGCGTGGTCTTCAAAAGAATAATATTCTCAGCTTCAACAGGATTGCATCCCATAAGCATAAGGGTAAGATACTCCATAGTAACATCCTTAGCATAATCGCTAGATTCCTTCTCGCCTTTTGAGTGAGCAACGTCCATTCCAAGTTGTAAGGCAATACCAAAATATATTTGTCCCATAATATCTGAGAAATCTGCCCGTCTTGTAAAAATAGAGGAAATACTACGAGGTGGCATATACTTTTTAGCACATTCCCTTGCCCTCTCATAGCGTTCCAAAGGATTCTTTATCTCATCTCTTAGATTTAAACCATTGACTACTTTGTCTTCCAAATCCAAAATGGCCCCATTTTCTCTTGACTCAAACCAAGGAATAGCTAACCCGATGGCAGAAGGCATACTAATTTGCCACCTTCTGGTAACATTCTTTGAGGCTATGCCTCGTCTTTCGAGAAAATGAATTACCTTACGGTCTAATTTTGTCTTAAATATTGGCAACTCACTGAAAGTATCCAAAACTATCTTTCCTATATTTACCAATAAAGCAAAATACCATCCGGCTAATATAACGGTAGAGCTTATCATAGTAACCAGTAAAGCTGGAACTCCAGAGAGCAATAATCCTTTAGCCAAAGGGGATGCAGTAAACATCAATATTGCGCCCACTCGTAAATATAATTCTTGATTATTTGGAACAGCAATTCTCTCTATTTTTCTACACAGGGAGGTAATTTCATATTGTGATAATCTGCTTAAACGACTCTGAATTTTCCCTGGAGCCATTTGAGAATAAGTCCTTAGTAGGTTTATCAATTCTCCTGGTCTTTCACTAATTACCTTTTTCTGTTCAGGACTGAATTTATTTCGATGCCAATTGTAAAAAGAACTTTTTAAATCTCTCACCGCATCCAATACCAATTTAACTCGGAAACGCATAGTTCTATATCTTTGGCCCCAAAGACGTGAAGCAACTCCTACCTCAATAGCCGCCCTAATATGCCTACCTGGGATACGAGCCACCTTCCTCAGCGCCGAATAGGCATCTCTTGTGTAATATAACCCTTCTGCTCTTAGCGCCTTCCGTGTTTCCAAATCTGGCTCTTCTGATACATCTGCTGCAATAATTATGCCTTCAGCCTTTTCAAGGGACAGTTCACTTTGGGGCTGTTTACCATCGGCGTCCGGCGCTTCGATAGGCGCGGCGGCGGGTGTGGCAACGTACATCCAGAACCTCTCTGGATGGTTGTTCACTACATCTAAAGGTATAACAACTACGCCTAGATCAACGAATTCATCATCTTTACCTTCTACGGGTTCAAATTGATCAGCTGCTATATCAACTATAAATTTTTTGCCTTTTATTTCAGTAACAACAAAAAAGTGACTATCTACTGTTAAATCCGGTAATAACTCTTTAGGAAATTCGACCACCTGTGTTTTAACAGGAAAGCCGTATCTTTCTAAAATACTAATAGCCCTTACACCACAAGCTGTACAGTTATATGGATATTTCGTTTTTGAAGGTTCATAAGGTTCCTTAAGATCTTGTTTAGCCTTTAGCAATTCCGGTATCACATGTCTAAAACGTTCGTCTGGGGCAATATCGACAATTCCAGAAAGTCTCTCGCGTAAATTTTGAGGGGTTACTCTGGCAAATCTTGCAAATTCTCCAGTAAAGACATTAGTGGCGCCCGGCGCGGCGGCTTTTTTGGTGGATGACGCAGACCCGCCTCCTGCAAAGGGAAAAGAGATTTCGCCATCTTTACGTGGGCTATAAGATATAGATGCTACTTGGCCATTCTCGCCAAAAGTTATTTCAGGTTTTATCTCAGATGCTCCATAAAGCCCGCCTTCTCCAAAGCGCTCAACGAATAACTTTACAGCATTCTCTTCTGCCTCCTGATAGGTTTCTCCTTCCAACATCTCCAATTGGAAATTATCCAGCATCCACCACCTGCCTTTATAGTTAACGAGCAATGTCGCGTGCGCTTCAGCAAGTGGCCACCTTTTAAATCCTACAATTCTTATATCTTCTATATCTGAATTGCCTCTTATCTTACGCACATAGAGAATATAGTGGGCTACACAAACGTATTCCCAACACACACTCCGTCCCTTACGCAAAATTTCTGAAAGATTCTGAGTATCGTAGGCAAACTCTTCATCATGCTCTATAGAAGCAAGTAGAAATGACCAGAGGTCATAAAGTAAGTCCTTTGAATGATACCCAAACCACACACAGACCTGTTCTAAATCCCTGCTCAGACCTTGTTCTATATCCTCCATCCGAGCAATTATCTCCTTTCCGTGTGTTCTGGCAGATTCTACTTCGAACCTGTCTCCTTCGGCGGCGGGCGGTAAAGCTTTCGTTTGCTTTGGTTCTTCTTGAGTTTCTCTTTGCACCCCGAGCCTTTCTGCTATTTCCAGTACCAGTTTAAGTTCTTTCATAATTTTTTGTATCTTTTCTTCTATATCATCCTGCATGAACTTATCTCCTCTTGCAGGATCATAGGTACGCCTTAGTCCAGCCAAAGCTTCTTTTAAATTGCCTTCATCATCAAAAATTAATCTATATGCTAATAGCCGTAATCTAATAAGTTCTCTTAAAATCTTTACCACTGCTCCTAAATTACTTGGCTTTCTGGTTTTTCGTAGCTCTCTAACAAGGTCTTCTTCTTCAATTGTTTCCCCGCCACTTGCCTCACTAAGTGTTTTTACTGCCTTATCGAAGGTTTGTTTATAATCTGGACTCCAAGCCTCTCTCAAATTCTTAGTTAGTACTTCCTCGTCCACTTGGTATTTTGCCAGCTTACTGGTTAAGTGGCTCAGCGGTTCATAAGTAGCATCACCTTCCGGCGTTCTATATCGCGATTCAAGTATCATGCCATCTATCAAAGCATGAAACTCACCTATCTCTGAAGTTACTTCCAATAATCTTTCCATTTGGTCAATAGCCTTCAAAATCTCATGTTCAGTGATAGCACTATTTTCCTCCCGGGACAGTCCACCTTGGGACCCCTCACCCCCCATTGCTGCTGGCCCTTCTTGGGGCGGGTTCTGGCTAGCTTTGCTGGAATGCGGCATGCCATCCCAAGTTTCAGCAGAAACAGGCGCGGTGGGTGGTTTGCAGGTTCTAGATAATGAGGCTATTTTGTTCAACATTTTACGTAAAAAGCTGTTAGCAATATATTCCCCATCGATTTTATACCCACTTGCACTACAGCTATGAACCCCCCTAATGTCCTTTGCTCTCTCTGTTATAACATCCACAAGCCTATCTAAGTCACTATCATTTTTTGCCCTACCTCTATCCTTATCTCCTACGTCCAACCATGACCCAATTATATAATCGGCTTCAAAAAGCACTACTACAGGGCTATCAAAAACAGGGAGCCTTTCAAATTCTTCAATTCCAGCAATGACTTTGATATTTAGAGGTTTGGCCATCTTCCTAACCCAATTAATTCCAACATTAGGATCTGTATCATCCCACATTGGCACTACAACATAAATATCTCCATTGAGCAATTGTCTTTCTCTAACAAAACGTAACCAACTCGTTACGTCTAACTCTGAAATATCCTTAATATCAATATGGAAATCAAAGACTAATAGTGTACCAGACTTATCTATAACTCTGGTATCTAACAACCCCTTAAGCCAATAAAAACCATCATTATGATTTTCAGTTAAACGATGAGGCAGGTTTTCTGCGGACGGTCCATCTGGCCTAGCCTTAGGCGGTCCTTCGAGTCTGTCCCCTTCGTCGGCGTCCGGTGCGGCGGCGGGCTCTTCCCGGGACGGTCCACCTTGGGACACCCCATCCCCCATCGCTGCTGGCCCTTCCCGGCCCGGTTCGGCGGCGAGTTCTTTTTGTGTGGAGGTGGCAGCAACTGCATCCATCATATATTGGTCATCCGGATACTTAATATAGGGTCTTGTGAAAATTACATTAAATGCTGGCCTTTCTTCTGTCCCTATAGTATGGAATCTTCCTGGCAGTGTCTCAAAGAACGAAGAAGATGTCCTTTTTGTTCGCCCGTCAATATTAACAAAGGTCTCGCCCCCCATATTTATGCAAGTCTCAGTCCCTATTCTGTGCATATGCGTTGAGGTAGTTGAATTTGGTTTTAAAAATTGCAACAGATATTGAACGGTTGTTGCATCATCTCCTTGAGTCCTGTATAAACCGAAATACACTGCTTGGGAACCCTCTGACTTTGAAGGTATGCCTTTTCTCCATTTTCTAAATTTTCTATTTATATATATCAGCAAGTCTTTGCCATCTTCAAAGTCTCTTATTATTAACCGGTCATATGCGCGGTCTAGTCTGGCTTTAGTAATTATGTTTATATCTTTTAAACCTGTGACAACTAAAATATCGTTCTTGTATCTTATAAGATCTTTTATATTATGTATCTTCCCGATTAGACTGTTTGGCAGCAATACATCCAATCCGTTTATCCTTAGCAAAGCAAATTGAGGATGCTCTTGGACCCGCACCTCCATCATTTCAAGCAATTTTGGATCTACTTTATCCAAACTCATAAATGAAAAATCTGGGCGTCTATTTTTAAAGTAATGCTGCTGGAGCCAAGATGAATCAGAGGCAACCTGTAACATGGCTTTTGTGATATGATCAGGATCAGGTTTAAAATCAAATAATGTTACCCTTAACCTATCTGCCCTTTCTTTTATTTCAGCTTTAGTAAATACCCTAAGGCCTTCAATCACGTTGATACCTATATTTAATATATAACTTGTATTCTTTATAAAATAATTGAAAAGTTCTGGGGCATGTACAAAATCACTCGCACTCCTTTGTATCCACAATGCGGCTGCCCGTAGTGTCTTTATCCTTAAATAGGCAGAACTTATGCTTCTTTCTATTATCTCATCAGGAGATACGCGATAAAACGACGGTGTACCATATAAGACTCTGCAAGTTTGTAGAGTCCTATCTGCATTAACATTAAACCTGAAACATTTTGCAAATACATCTTCGGGTATTATATTCAATGTGACTTCTTTACCTCTAGCTTCATTGACATAGGTTCTTCTGCCATCGTATGTGAATTTTGCGTCTTGTAAAACTTCATAGGCCTTGTCTATGTCTTTTACAATAACCCAATTGTCGTAATCCTGGAAGTCGCTTTCTTCTCTTGCTGCAGATCCATATAGAACAACTGAAACGAGATTATCTCCCAACTTCTTTTTTAACCAATCTACATAACCGAATTTTTCTTTCTCTCCATCGCTTAACTCAGCCTCTACTATTTCTATTTCTGTATCTCGGCATGCAAGAGGAATAATTCTTAAGTAAGCTAATAATCTCTTTTTTATCTCTATGAGTGTTTCTATACGCTTTTCTGGTGAGACACGAAATGACATATATTCTGCGTTTTCCGGTCTTAAGAGACCATATGCTACCATCATAGTCGTCAATCTGTTGTAAACATAAATCTTATTCATTAGAGTCTTAACGCTCCCTCTTCCCTGGACAATATAAGAGTCCATTGTACAAATGCGCTGTGATATCTCAGTCTGAAGTTGAAGTAATGAGGCCAAGACCTTTTCTTCCGGCGGTAATTCTTCCAAGCCGACTGCATCTTTTAATCTCTCTCTACCGAAACTCTCTTCGAGTTTATGGACAACGGAAGGGAGGTAATATTGAAAACCCTTTACTTCGCTTACCGTCCAAGGCAAAGCCAATGTATCGTCTTCAATAGAGCTTACCAAATCCATTAAATAATCAGGCGTTGGAGGTGAATCAATAATAACTGGCATAAAATAACTTATATCAGAATAGGCGGTTCGCCTTGCTAGAGGACTCTTCGTTCTGAACAATTCTTGTGACTCAAAAGCGGGTCTTATTTCAACGGTTGCTAAATCTAACTCTTCATGCGTAGGTCTTGCAGACAGGGGTTCTAGGATGGAACGTATTCTTTGCTTAGCGTCAGGGGGTGCTCTTCTGTATGGACCTGTCAGCCTATATTCATATGGCCTAGTTCTTCTACTTACTATTTCTAATATGCTCAGATGGATTAATCCATTTAGTTCCGTATATACAGTTGTATCGGAATAAGATTTTTTAGTTTTAGGATTTATCCTTTCTGCTTGAAATTCGCGCTTTGTAAATGTCCTGTCACCAAATTCTTCTTCTATTGTCTTAAGACCTCTAATAAGTGAACCTTCTGGTGCTGCGTTGTCATCCGGCGCGGCGGGTTTGCCCTCCCCAACCGGCAACCGTATCGTAAACGTCGTGCCTTTACCTTCTTCGGATTTGACTTCGATTGTGCCGTTATGGTCATAAATAAACCACCAGCTGAATGCTAAACCATTACCTCCTCCGCCTTTCTTTGACGTAGCCCTTACATCAAACATTTTATATCTATCCGGAAACGAACCGGGTTTAAATAAATTCTGAGCAATACCGGTTCCCGTATCCCTGACTTCAATTATCACATTATTACCTTTTTGGTTTATAATAATAGTTATATTTTTTGCTCCAGCCTTATCAGCGTTTATACAATATTCTATTAGCATATTTCTTAACAGCAATGGGTCTGTGGCCGCTACAAGCCCTTTTTGTATGCAAATAATTGAAAGTTTTTTGGCTATATGTGCTCTATGGTAATGTTGTTCGAGGAATAGCTTTACATTTTCGAGAACGGAATCTAGGACAATAGGCTCTTTCTTTTCTTTGGCCTCTATGTAGTCATAAAATTTCTGCATAAGCATTCTTGCCTGATAGGCCAAAGAAGATATACTCTTTATTTCTTCTCTTTCCTCTTTATTCGTTATGTTGTTAAGGGAAATCTGTTTTATGCTTTCAGATACTTCTTGTTCCAAAACTGTCAACTTTTTTAATAAAGTGTTATATTGAAGAATGAGCTTTTCGGTGTCGTTAATCTTTGAATTTTCAGAAATTTTATACAGCTCTCTAATATCGTCTATGAACCCCCTAAAGCCTAGTTTGGCATAAATGGACATTAGTGTTGCCCTGTCTTTCTCTGATATATTCGTATCGAGATAAGGGTTATATCCGTCGCTTTGCAAATTGGGGTTAACATATTTACATGCAAAATAAGCTGCGTCAGCTAGCAATTTCAGAACCGATTCTTCCAGGTGTCCAAGGCTACCATATACCATATTTATTGCAGAGATTACTCGTTCATACTTTTCTTGAGTATACGTGACGCCTTCCACATCTACATAAACCTTCGTTCCATCGCCAAGCGGAATCTCCCAATCATCGGGATTCTTTTTAGTGCCTGTATAGAATTTGTAGTAATAGGCAAGTCTTTTTCCATTATCACGGTATATCGGTAGATAATAGGCATTTTCTTCTTCGTTATAAGTAAGCTCATCAATCTCAAATCCTGTCAGTATTGGGTCTTGGATTTTTGTTATACCTAGTTCAGCAGCACTTACGTGCTTTTTGATTTCAGGGATGAGTGTATGAGGAGATATGCCAAGATGAAGATATTGACCTATGAGTATGCTTATATCACGAAATGCGACCCTATTTCTGAAAGGTAGTCCATATATTTCGCCTGCTTCTATGCTTCTAACTGTTTCATCATCCCATAATCGTCTTTGGTCTGTATCTTCTATAACAATCTTCTCGTCTGGGGCAATAGAAAATTCTGGGGGTAGTTTCTCTTTAGGTATTCGTATCTGGGTTTTTGTACCATCAGCCAGAGCATACCAATCGATATCTCCGCCGATTGTCTTGAAATATTCAATCATGCCTACATATCTACCGTCTTTATCATAACCATAAATACTGGCTCCCTCACCACCCATATGAATAGAATCTCTAGAACGACGCACAATGCGACCACTAGCATGTCTTTCAATTGTTTTTCCGTTGTCTATAACATTGATTATAAGATCGCCACCCTCATAGAATACTTCGATTGTAACTTCTCCTGTAAAAACTTGAGGCTCTTCCAAATCGCGGATCTTATCAAGCATGGAGTCAAGGGAGTTTCTAAGTATTTCGAGAAAATGTTTTTGAAATGTATCACTGTCAGAATAAATTCGTCCATCAAAAAGATGTGCTGAAAATTCAGGAGGGAAAGCGTTATAGAGACGTTGGCAGATAGGGTTGTTTTCTATATTATCAATGAAACTTCTTCTCTCAGCATAAAAAGTAGGCTCTGGGTAGCTCTCTTTATCCACTTTTATTTTCCAGCTCATAGTTGATCTAAGGCCATTGACCATCCTAAATATCGGCTTAAATCCACTCTGTGGGGCTAAGGTATGTGTATTCGGAAAGGCAAAAGCTACATTGGACACAAGGAGGGCTTGTATCAATACTATTGATATAACACGTAATATCTTTCGTTTATTGAATAACATATCTATAAGATAGCATAAAATACTACGCTGTATGTCACAGGAAGGTAACTATTTGAATTCCTAATGGGGTTATTTTAGTAGCGGCGGGGAGTCGAATCATAATCATATCCAAATAAACGTTCGTTTATTTATTATGCAATTACAACAACACCCCTTTCCCCCTCCCCCATAAAAACAATAAAAGAACCTACTGACTCCCCTCATCTCCTCGCGACCTGAGTTAATCAAGAGCCGCTCGGAGTAAATTCGGTCAAATAACTTACGACAACCATTTAGGTTGCCGTAAGTTATGACCTCATTTATAAAAGCCACCCAGATATCTAGCCCCAAGAACACCATACATACCCATCCCAAGACCGGCGCTCCCCTCCCATTAATCCAAAAAAGAAAGAAGAATACACATAGTATCAAGAACACCTAAAAGACATAGAATCTTAAGGTAAATAGAGGGGATTTAAAAGAGGCTTACAACCGGCATATAAAGATGGGGTGAATAAATACTCTCTTTAAGCTCTTTCTTATATTGTAAATGTTAAAAAGGAATGTAGGTGGTAAGCTAATTCGGTAGAAAGTAATAGTATTATGCTGACTGTAATGCTTTTAGTTTATGCTTATAGCGCTCTATTAGCCTATTATAATCCATTCTCTCTGCCCTAGGTAGGAATATAACAATCCTTCGTTCACTATCGTATGAGATAATTATTGGAAGATCTGGAGGGGTTTTACCTGCTTTTTATTCCCTCTTGCATGCCCTCTTTATAGCCCTCCGTATAACCCTGTTTGTATCCGTTTTCAAAACCGTCCTGGTATCCTTGCTTATATGCGCTAGTCGAATCCAAGTTTTTTATGTTCTTTTCGGAGGTCACTTCCTCCCCAGAGTGATTGTCTAAAAGCATGCCTCCCAGAATATTCACGCCTGCTCCGGCAAGGGCACCCTTCCATACATTTTTTCCTTTAGCTCCTGAAGCAAGCCCCCCCCCAACCAGTCCAGAACCTGCGCCTAAAAGACCTTCCTTCAATACCTTTTCGGCTGCATACGAAAAAGCGGCTGCCGTTAGAAATAGGATTACTAAAACGGCAATACGCATATTTTTTTCCTAAATAACGTGAGTTCGCCATAAGAAAATCAAGAAAATGTTGATAAAAAAATACAAAAAGGTACAGACACTTTTATTGACAGAAGATATAAAATAGTGTCTGTCCCTTTTTTCTACTAGTGTGTTTTTTCTTGTTTTTTCTTGTTTGCTTCGTTTTTTACGTTTTTTGCTTTGTTTACTTGTTTGTTGTGTTTATTCTTATCTTTCCTGCCTTTATCGCCCATGGTTGCTCCTCCTTTCTTTCTGGGTTAGCTTTTTCCAGATTAAGCGTGTTCTCTGCTCACCTATTTTGGCCTATCTATAAAAAAGACCCCTTATTATGGTAATTGTAACGTTTATATTATCCCTTTCGACAAATTTTAGCAATCTAAAAATACAAAACCTTTACTTAAAGAATCAGATATGCTATAGTAAAAATGTTGGGTTTAAATGGTTAACTAAAAAAAGGAGGTGACACATGGCAAAAACTAAGAAGGCAAGATGTCCTGCTAAAACAAAAG
>SDBU01004076.1_pt1 | contig 18206 bp, 13 predicted proteins | sample 2277071 | NCBI WGS metagenome assembly SDBU01 (sample SAMN10397929, study PRJNA504765) | marine sediment metagenome | isolation source: marine sediment core GS08_GC12, 126 cmbsf | place: Arctic Ocean: Gakkel Ridge, Loki's castle | collected 2008 | reverse complement strand
CCTCTGTATATCGGGGATAAAGCTCGCAGCATCATCCCAAATATACAGCGTCTCCTGGGGCGGGAGCTTGCCCAGGGCTCTAAGGTGTTCTTCATTTGTGATAGTCACGACCCTGATGACCTTGAGTTCAAGATGTTCCCTCCTCATTGCATCGTCGGCACTGTCGAGGCGGAGGTGATCCCGGAGTTGGCCAGGTACCCGGGTGAGATAATCATCAAGCGGCGCTATAGTGGCTTTTTTGATACCGCGCTTGAGGAGAAATTGAAAGAGCTCGGGCCGGAGAAATTAATGGTTTGTGGCGTACTGACCAACATCTGCGTGCTGCATACCGTGGCTGATGCCCGGAACCGTGATTATGAGGTTGAGGTGCCTACTGACTGCGTTGCCTCACCTGATGAGGCGGCACATGGCTTTGCCCTGCAGCACATCGAGAAGACACTTGGGGCAAAGCTGACCACTATTGGGGGTGTGGCCAAGTGAAGCGACCTAAATTTGAACCAAGTGAGGCTGTCCTCTCCGGGGAGACTGCCGATATTTACTTTGCCCGGACGGTAGAGATACTGCGTCACGAGGCGCGTAACCCGGTAGCGACTATGGAGGTGTTTTCCAGTCGGGCGGGGCTAGTCTGTGGCCTCGAGGAGGTCATGGTGCTGCTAGCCGGGGTTTTACCTGAGGGTAACCGTGAGGTATGGGCTCTTGGTGAAGGGGAGACAATGGATAGGAAGGAGGTGGTGTTGCGGATAACGGCCCCCTACCAGAGCTATGGCCTGTATGAGACTGCCATAGTTGGCACCCTGGCTCACTGTAGTGGCTGGGCAACGGCAGCCAGGGAGTGTGTAGCCGCTGCCCGAGGCATACCTATCATCAGCTTCGGTGCCCGCCATGTTCACCCTTCGGTGGCCGGGGCGATGGACTATTCGGCTGTTGCTGGTGGTTGCGCCGGTTGCTCCAGCATAGCTGGTGCCATGCTGGCTGGTATCGAGCCATCGGGGACTATGCCTCATGCCCTGATAATAATTATGGGGGATACGGTCACGGCCACTATCGCCTTTGATAAGTATACGCCGCCCGAGGTGCCTCGTGTCTCCCTGGTAGATACCTTCAGGGATGAGGCTGAGGAAAGCCTGCGGGTAGCTCAGGCACTAGGGGATAAACTGAATGCTGTACGGCTTGATACTCCCGGCGAACGGGGCGGCGTTACCAGCGACCTGGTCAAGGAGGTGAGAGCCAGACTGGACCTCGCTGGTTTCAAAAAGGTCGGCATTTTTGTCAGTGGCGGCCTTAACCCGGAGCGGATCAGCTACTTTGTTGACAGTGGGGCTCCCGTTAACGGCTTTGGTGTCGGCAGCTATATCAGTGGAGCGAGGCCCATTGATTTTACCGCTGACCTGCACGAGGTGGAGGGCAAGCCAATCGCCAAACGGGGCAGAATCCCCGGTATTACTTATAACCCACGGCTCAAGCGCACAATGTAAAGAAATTATCTACCTCACCCCCTTTATCCCCCTCTCCTTTGAAGGAGAGGGGGATAAACAATTTTTGAAGTGGCTTCGCCCCTTCAAACTACCCCTCATAAAATGCTCTACCACGAAGCTGATAATTATTTACGGAGAAGGCTTGACAGGCTATTCCACCTATGCTCTAATCCTTCTTAGATAATATAAAGGAGAAAGAAAGAAGTAGGGAAAATGGAAGAATTTGAAGACTTGGTCTTTGTTGAGGGTCATTGGGTTAAAGGTTACTTGCGCCGTAAGCCTGAACGTCGGCCTCCGCCATCACCAGAACGCATCTTCAGAGCTAGACGCAGGGATTATGTAGACCGAATCTTTAGACTTACCCGCGGGGATTACGCAGACCGTATTTTCCGTATCTGAAGGTAACGCTCCTACTAAGTCTGATAAGTACGGTAGAGAGACAGCCCCGCCTCAAGGGGTTGCTTCTCTGTTTATGAGTATGTTATCTTCGGCAGAAAAATAAGGGCCTTATCGGAATTACCAGTAGCCCGATTATTACAACTGCCGCTATCAGCTTGCCATTCTCAGGGATGAAAGTGGGCTTAAATCGGCACAGCGCCTGGCGAGGAGGATGGTCGAGATTATAAGAATTGTTAAGCTGGGCAAAGAGGCACTGAGCACGTAACTGCTGCCCTTTACGCTAGCTTGAGGCCGGGCACAACATCTAACTCCAAACCATCCACCTTACCCGCCTTAAACCTGAAGTAGCCACAAGCGGCAATCATGGCTGCGTTATCGGTACACAGGAGCGGGGCGGGAACCAGAACCGGGAGGGGCGAGTTCTGTACCAGCCGCTGACGAAGCAGGTTATTAGCTGCTACCCCACCGGATACTAAAATTTGCTTTACCCGGTGCCCCTCGGCGGCGGCGATGGTTTTGGTAACCAGGACATCAATCACTGCCTCCTGGAAGCTGGCAGCGGCATCAGCCTCACTTGAAATCTTATTCCCTTCCACTAGCCGAAGTAACGCTGTCTTGACACCACTGAAGCTGAAGTCGCTGGTGCCCTTTAGCCAGGCTCGGGGTAATTGAATAGAGGCGCTGCCCTTCCCGGCCGCCTGCTCTATCGCCGGACCACCGGGGTAGCCCAGGCCCAGTATTCTGGCTGATTTATCAAACGCTTCACCAGCGGCATCGTCGCGGGTCCGTCCCAGCAATACATAATCACCATGTCCCCTCATTAACACCAGGTCACTATGTCCCCCAGAAACGATGAGGCAGACTGCCGGGAAATCAATAGTATTAGGAGCCAGCCAGTTGGCGTAGATATGACCTTCAAGGTGGTTGACGCCGGTGATGGGTAACCTCTGGGCCAAAGCAATAGCCTTAGCCACATTGACGCCGACCAGCAGTGAGCCGGCAAGACCCGGCCCAGTGGTGACGGCGATGCCAGCCAAATCGCTCCAGGTAACGTTGGCCTCAGCCATCGCCTGCTGAATTACTGGGATAATCGCCAGGGTGTGCTGCCGTGAGGCGACCTCAGGTACGATCCCTCCGTAACGGGCGTGGATGTCTACCTGGGAGGCAATTTGATTGGATAGAATTTTAACCCCATCCTCGACTACCGCCGCTGCCGTCTCATCACAAGAGGTCTCAATACCGAGGACTTTCATACGTCTTGATTATAGCATACGTAGTACCAGACGAAATAATTTGGGGACTTGTGATTGTTTATCAACCTCACTTGACTACGATGTCTATTTACCTTTTTGACACACCTATTAGCCAGTGCTATGATTAAGAACATGGGATTGGTGGGTGTAGGCAATGGATATTACCCTCTTCCAATTAGGGCATCAAGAGGGGTTAAATTAAGGATATAGGCAAAGCCCCGTCATGTTACCCGGTAATGAATGACCTCACCGCCCCAAGAGTGGGGTGATGGTATGTCAGGTATTGAAATACTGTATTATCTAGTGCTGCTTTTCATCTGTTTGCTCTTGTCTGCCTTCTTTTCCAGCTCGGAAACGGCCTTTATTTCCTTGCAGAGGTTCCGGCTGGAGCACATGGTTAATACTGAAGTAAAAGGGGCAAAACGGGTCGCCAGGATGATCAGGCAACCGGAGAAGCTCCTGTCCACCATCCTGCTAGGCAATAACTTTGTCAACACGGCCGCTGCTGCCCTGGGCACTGTGGTGGCTATCTCCCTGTGGCCAGAACATGGGGTGATTATTGCCACTGTGGTTGTCACCGTTTTGCTGCTGGTATTCAGTGAGACCACCCCGAAAACGATTGCTACCCGGTATGCCGAGCGGTTAGCAATATTATTTGCCCGGCCGATAGAGATGGTATCCTGGCTGCTCACGCCGTTTGTGGTAACGCTGAGCTGGATAGCCTCGGGGATTACCAGGTTGTTAGGTGGGGAACCGCTACACAGGTCTCTAGTTAGTGAAGAAGAGATTCGAGCCATGATATCGGCAGGTCATAAAGAGGGGACAGTGGAAGAAGATGAGGCTGAGATGCTGCACAATGTTTTTGACTTTGGCAACCGACCGGTCAGGGAGGCGATAGTGCCGCGCACCGAGGTAGTCTGGGTCGAGAAGGGTACCAAACTGGCTGATTTGCTTAGCATATATGCCGAGTCGCCACTATCCCGCTTCCCGGTGTATGAGGATAATATGGATAATGTGGTGGGTATTCTCTCCGTAAAGGATGTGCTTATGGCCCTGGCTAAGGGCAATATTAATAATGAGAGTGCCATCGATGACCTCATTCGCCCCGCCTACTTTACTCCTGAGTCCAAGCGCATCAGCGAACTCTTCACCGAGATGAGGGATAGGAACTACCGGATGGCGGTGGTCGTTGATGAGTACGGTGGCACGGCGGGCATAGTAAGCCTCAGCCGGTTGGTTGAGGAAATCGTCGGGCCGGTAGGGGACGAGCTTGCCGGGGCGGAGAAGGAATATGAAGCCATCAATGAGCACACCTTCCAGATTGATGGCGGAATGCGCATTGAGGAAGCCAACGAAGAGATGGGGCTGGAGCTACCCGAAGGGGAGTACGAAACTGTAGCTGGTTTTGTCTTTGACCTTCTGGGACACATCCCCAAACCGGGCGAGAAGTTAAGGTATAAGGACTTGAAGATAGTGATAACCGAAATGCGGGGAGTAAAGATCGAGAAGATTTTGCTGACCAAGGAAAAACATGCAGCGTCTGCGGGTTAGGTTCAGCCGGGGAGAGGAGGTAAAGTTTATCTCGCATCTGGATATAGTGCGCTTGTGGCAAAGAGCTCTTCAACGCGCCGGGGTAGCACTGGCTTACTCCGAAGGATATACTCCGCATCCCCGCTTGTCACTGGCGGCACCTCTCGCCCTTGGGGTGACCAGCGAAGCGGAACTGATGGACGTTTTTGTTACTAAATGGGTCTCCCCCCACGGGTTCACCACCGCCGTAGGCCGGCAGCTACCACCGGGTGTTCAGATACTGAAGGTATTTTCTATTGCCCCAGTCCTGCCATCTTTACAGGCAAAGGTTCGGTACGCTGAATATGAGGTTACGTTAGAAACTGAAAATGGGCGGCAGGAGGTGACCGCAGCGCTTACCAGATTGCTCTCGGTAGAGCACCTCCCGTGGCAGCATCAGCGGGATACCGGCCCGCGAAACTATGACCTGAGGGCTTTGATTGATGACCTGTGGCTCATCGAGTGGCATGGCGGTTATTGCACTGTAGGTATGAGATTACGCTGTAGCAGCAGTGGCTCGGGGAGACCGGAGCAGGTTGCCGCGGCGCTAGGTTTTGACCGTCACCCGGTGTCGATGCACCGCACCAGGCTTATCCTGGAAACAAGCTAAACCGGCATGCCCTTGTTATTAAGAGAGGGGAGAAATCATTTGGTACGGCTTATATTAGTGAGGCACGGCGAGACCGACTGGAATAGGTCGAGACGCGTTCAGGGTGGCGGCAGCGATACCAACCTAAACGACACAGGAAAGGAGCAGGCAGAGGCGTTAGCATCGCGGCTTAATCCAGAGGCGATTCATGCCATTTATTCAAGCCCATTACAGCGCGCCCTGTATACCGCACAGGCGATAGCCTGCCATCATCAGCTAGAAGTGCAGGTTGAGCCCGCTTTAAGCGAGCTCAACGTCGGCGAACTGGAGGGGATACAGGTAGAGTTGCTCGGTAAGCGCCTCGATGAGTTGGTAACTGTACAGGGTCAGGACAAAACACAAGGCGGCGTGGGAGAAGGCCTGTGGGGCAGGATTGAACATATCGGTGGTGAGTCGCTGGCCGATTTGCAGCAGAGGGCGTGGGGCGCCATACAGCGCATCGTTAACCGGCATCCTGATGGGGTGATAGTGGTCGTCAGTCACTACTTCGCTATCTTGACCATTATCTGTGCTGTGCTTGATTTACCTTTGTCTCAAATAGGCAGGTTCAGGTTGGGCGTATCCGGTGTCAGCACCATCGTCTTTGACGGGTCTCATGCTCGCCTGACACTGTTCAGCGATATTTGTCATCTAACCGCGTAAAGTTGGGGGCGGAATTGGCAGCAAGCAAAGAGAAGCAACCGCTTGAGAAGCGGGTGCTGCGCTTTTTTGAGGAGCATCACTTAATATCACCAGATCAGGGACTAGTGGTGGCGGTATCCGGTGGCCCGGATTCGGTCTGTCTGCTCCATATCCTGTCCCGGCTTAAAGGTGAGCTGGGCATGAGGCTGCATGTGGCTCACCTTAACCACCAGCTGAGGGGTGCTGATGCTGATGCTGATGCCCAGTACGTTGCTGACATGGCTCACCAGATGGGTATTCCCGCTACCATAGAACAGCGCGATGTGGCGGCATATCAAGCCCAGCAACACCTTTCCCTGGAAGAGGCAGCGCGCGAGGTACGATATAACTTCCTGGCTGAAGTGGCTATGTCAATCGGGGTTGGACGGATAGCTGTGGGGCATACCCTGGATGACCATATAGAGACGGTTCTGATGCATATAATCCGGGGGACAGGGACCAGGGGGCTCCGCGGGTTGCAACCGCTCACCGAGTGGCGCTCAACATCAAATAGCCCAAGTATCATCAGGCCACTCCTCGAGATAAGCCGTGAGGAGATAGCTGGTTACTGTGCCCGTCACCAGCTTAAGCCTCGGTTTGACGCCTCCAACCTGTCGCTGTCGCTATTACGAAACAGGATCCGTCACCAGCTTCTGCCTTTACTTAAGACCTATAATCGGCGGATAGCGGAAGCGTTGCTCCGAACTGCCCGTATTGCCAGTGATGGTATTGCCTTTATGGATGAACAGGTCGCCCAGGTATGGGATGAAATCGCCCAGAGGCAGGAAAACATAGTCAAGTTAGACAAGGAAAGGTTTTGCCGGTTAGCCCCCGCTTTACAGCAATACCTTCTCCGGGCGGCAATAGAAAAGCTGGTGGGCAATGTCAGGGATATTGAGAAGCGCCACATTGACGCGGTAATGGCTGCACTGAGTAAGCCGGCAGGAAGGAGCCTTAACCTGCCCTTGGGGTTAACCTTTTTCGTAGACTACGACAAGTTCCTGATCAGTCGAGACTCGACTAGCCTATCCCCGGTCCCCGTCCTGAACGGCGAGCTGGCACTAAATGTGCCTGGTGAAACCCGGCTGCCTGGCTGGCGGGTAAAGGCAGCGATTATAGCACCACCAGTGATGGCAGACGATGCCCGTGGTTATAGGGCCTACTTTGACCTCGATAGGACTGGCAATAAATTGGCGGTGCGGAGTCGCCAGCCGGGAGACAGGTTTCAACCACTGGGGATGAGCCAGCCCAAGAAATTAAACGAGTTTATGATTGATGCTAAGATCCCTCGCCCCTGGCGGCACCAAGTTCCACTTCTCTGCTCGCCTCTGCACATTCTGTGGGTGGTCGGCTGGCGAATAGATGAGCGGGTGAAGGTTACAGATAACACTAAGCAGATTTTGTGCTTGGAATTCAAACGTGACTGGACTTCTAACACTTCACCGCACTTTTGTAGACTTGCAAAAGAATATTCTCAGAAGCATTGACGGGGTGTGATATAATCATGAGGTAGCCTCGTATCCGAGCCTTACCGCCGACTATTATCTCTTGGGAGGGGACACAGAATAGCACAAAGATTCTTTGAAGAGTTGCTAAGCAACCTCATTATTTAGAGCTGTGATAGAATGCGCCCGTAGATTTGATAATAAACAAGGGAGTAATGGATGAAAGACCAAATTGTAATCGAAGACATTGATGTATTGGTCATTGGCGGAGGTATTGCCGGAGTATTGGCTGCTATCAAGGCGAAGCAAGCAGGTACCAGCAAGGTTGTGCTGGTTGACAAAGGGCATGTTGGCAAAAGTGGTTGTGCCGCCTTTGGGGCTGGCATCCTATATGCGTCTCAGCCCGGTGTTGATGATGTTGATGGACAGTTTTATAGCTACGTTAGAGACCTGGGGTTCATTGGGCGCCAGGACTTATTGAAGGGCCATTTTGAAATAGCTTGGGATACCCTGAAAGAGATGGAAAACCTCGGTGTTGGATTGCTTAGGGGGGCAGACGGGCAATACCAGAGGGTCGAAGGCCGGGGAAGATTTCCGCAGCTAATGTTCCGCGGTCCACAGATGATGGATGCTCTGATGAAGGCAGCCCTTAAAGTGGGCGTAGAACAAATCCATAGAGTCATGATAACCGATTTGCTCACCCATGATGGTCAAGTTGTCGGTGCTGTAGGGTTCAGTTCGCGGACAGGTGACTTCTATGTGCTGAAAGCTAGGGCAACGATCTTAGCCACAGGCCCTTGCTATTATAAAGGTCATCAGGCGGCAGCTAAGGACACGACTGGAGACGGATATGTCGTAGCCTTCCGAGCCGGCGCAATCCTGACTGGTGCCGAGGGTAGCCTGGCAAACTCCTTTAGTGCTCGTTATGACATTGGACCAGGAATGCAGATGTATATCGGGCAAGGGGGAAGGTTCCTGAATGCCAGGGGCGAGAGGTTTATGGAGAAGTATAATCCGCGCCGGAAGGAGCGTGTCGGTCTCAGGCTATTGATTCCGTTTCTCTCGGTAGAAGTTAGGCGAGGAAATGGCCCTATCTACTTAGACATGACCCACTTTACGCCCGAGCAGGTGAGACTTCTAAAAGAAGTCCTCCCTCTACCAATGAAGATGTGGGCAAAACCCGGTCTGGTATCGGAAGATAAGTTTACTAGACCTATAGAGTGGATGCCAACACCGTGTCAGGCTCGGCTTGGTCTTCTGGTTAATGAAAGGTTTGAGAGCAGCTTGCCCGGGCTTTATAGTGCCGGCGAAGCAAGTCAAAATGAGTCCGGAGGGGGTCTCTTGCCCTCGGCTACACAAGGAGTAAGGGCAGGTAGATTTGCTGCCGAGCATGCCAAAGATGCAGCTCCACCTAACGTAGATCAGGATCAAGTAAGAGAGCTCAGCGAATACATCTTTCGGCCACTGGAGAGACAGGAAGGTATAGAGCCTGACCAGGTGGTATTGGCTGTTTTGGAGGCCATACGCCCGTATGATGTACTTTTGCTAAGACATAAGCAAAGAATGGAAAGAGCCCTTGCCGAGGTGGAAGACATCCGAGAAAGTCAAGTGCCTTTGTTGCGTGCTTATGATCCTCATTACCTGAGGATGGCCCACGAGGCTAGTAATATAGCGTTTGTAGCGGAAAATCACCTGCGTAGTGCAATTTTTAGAACCGAGTCCCGTATCATGGTTAGAGAGGACTATCCTTACGTGGATAATCAGAACTGGCTCAAGTGGGTAACCATAAGAAATGAGAATGGCAAGACTGTAATGGGCACAGAGGATGTCCCTATTGAAACATATCCGCTTAAAGTAGAAAGGACGAAGTCCCTAGCGCCTGTGTGGCAGGCAGCACAAGAAAACGGCGCAATAACGATCAGGGAAGGAGAGGTGGTATGGGCATAAGGAAGATTGATGCAAGGTTGTGTAATGGCTGTGGGATCTGTGTTGACCACTGTCCTATGGATGTCTTGAGGATGGATGAGAAAACAAAGAAGGCGTACATAGCATATATCAGGGACTGTCAGAGTTGTACATTGTGCGAACTGGAGTGCCCCCAGGATGCTATTTACTGCTTCCCGGTTTATGAGAGGAGGGTGCCGCCAGCATGGATGGTCGAGCCGCCAGTTAGGAGCAATGCCTGACTGTGGACGGCGTTGACAAAGTGTGTTACAATCCAAAGTGATGAGTCCCGTACGAGAAGCATATCTGAGATACGGTTCAGTTCTTTGCAGGGGACGGCGCGTACCACAAGGATTCTTTAGAGGATCGCTAACGTAAAGATTGGGAGGTGGTGACGTATGTAGTGATACACCCGGGCCAATTATTGAATTTTAGTTTTAGGAGGAAGCATGGAGAGGAAGAGATTTCTAATATTACTCGGAGGTATTTGCCTGGTGCTGCTGCTGGTAGTAATGCCTTTTGTGGGTGCTTGTGCCAAACCGGCTCCGGTACCACCGCCAGCGCCACCTCCGGCACCAACCCCAACCCCCACGCCGCCGCCACCGCCACCGCATGCGGAGAAAGAAATCATACTTCAGTCATATTTCGTGGGGTCAAGCGCCTACATTCTTAACTTTGCCATGGCAGAGCTGATCAACAAACATAGCGACTGGCTGCGAGCAGTCGCGGTAGAATCGGCCAGCAATGTGGAAAACATAGAGTTGCTCAAAATGCCAGAGAATAAAAAGAATATGATCGTACATAGTACTGATGCGACCTTTTACCAGACCAGAGACGGTGTGACACCCTTTGAAGAGTCATATACCCCTCTTGTAGTCGCCAAGGAGGCTCCGTTTGCCGTGGTGATGGTCACGCTTGACCCCGATATCAAGACATTCCACGACTTGGAGGGTAAAACGGTAAACATGCTCTTCCCGGGGACCAGCACCCATACGGTAGGGGGAGCGATCCTGAGGATGTACGGTATCTGGGATAGTATTAATGTGGTTGCTGGCGGCTTCAGTAAGTCTAAGGATGACCTTCTGGCTTTCACCATCGATGCTGGCTCACAAAGTCTGAATTTCGTAGATCCGGTTACGATGACCCCTGCCACTGAAGAGCTTATCACTACCAAGTCGACATATAACGTGAACTACCCGATTGGGGAAGAAGATGCGGTCTATGCGCAGCTTGCCAAGGAGGGGCAGTTCGTTCCGTTCCGGTTTGATAAAATACCCCAGTCGGCACATCCTAAGTTTCACAATGACTGGGTTGCGGTTGTAGGCTCTCTGTTTTGGCTCGCTGACCCCGAAATGGATGATGATGTGCTTTATGAGTTCAGCCGGATACTAAATGAGTATCAGAGCGAGATGGTAGTTTACTATGCCCCGGCAAAAAATTGGTCTGATGAGCATTTTGGGGATGTTCTGGTAGAAAGGCAGTATTGGCACCCCGGGGCACTAAAGTATTGGGACGAAAAGGGAATTGATATACCGTTTAAGGAGCCCAAGCATTAAATTGCCTTCGTGGCGAACTACTCTCCCTTAGGGAGGGTAGTTCGCCATAGCCACCCAGCTATTAGGTTAAGCTTTTCAGGACAGTTGGAACTACTGCAGGGGGTTATTATTGTTTAACCGCACTCTAGCTATAGCTACATCAGTAGTAGCTATGGCTATGATTATATACCAGCTGATTTCCCCGTTTCACCTTTTCGTCGGACCGAACCACCATCAATTGATTCACCTTAGCTTCGCTCTGGTAATAGTGTTTCTGGTTTTTATGAGGCAAGCAAGGATGCGGTGGTTTGGTATTTCGCTCGCCTCATTATACATCATACTAACTGTATTTACTGCCGTCTATACCCTTCCCCGGGTTTCGTGGCTTGAACTCCGCTCCGGTCTCCCCACCCTGCCCTTTATTGTTGTGGCGGTAGGGATAGTGCTCACATTTTTGGTGTTAGAGGCTACCAGACAGTCGTTTGGATTAGCCATACCAATAGTTTGTCTGGTCTTTCTGGCATACGCTTTTACGGCTCAATTTATCCCGGGTTTCCTGCATGGTCCCCCGGTAACTGTAAACAGGCTTTTTATCAGGATCGGTATCGGCGCTCTGGGCGTTAATGGGATATTCGGCCCTGTTCTGGGCATATCGGCTAATTTAGTATTCCTGTTTTTTGTGTACGGTGCTCTGCTCCAAACAACGGGAGGGACTCGGTTCTTTATACAGGTTGGCCGGTTGGTAGGAAGGAAACTGGCCGGTGGCCCGGCTCTTACCGCCGTGGTATCAAGTGCTCTTGTTGGCACGATTACTGGATCTCCAGGGGGTAACGTTGCCCTCACCGGGTCGTTTACCATACCAATGATGAAAAAAGCAGGCTATGCACCATACCAGGCTGGCGCAATTGAAGCCACAGCCTCAACAGGCGGGGCACTGATGCCCCCGGTAATGGGCATGGTCGCTTTTCTCATGGCAGCCTTAACTGGGATACCATATATAAGAATCGCCCTAATGGCAGCCATTCCGGCTGTGCTCTATTTTCTCTCTGCCGGGCTGTATGCGCAGTTCCACGCAATGCGAATGAGGGCTACTGGTACACTTGGTACCATGAAAGAGGAAAAGGCAGATTTTAGGCAAATGCTAGTGTACGGCCCATTATTTGTCTTGCCGCTGATGTTAATCATCATCCTTTTGATGCAGGGCTTCCCCCTGGGTTACATAGTAGCCATCGCTATTTTCCTCCTTTTTTTACTCAGCCTTGTGAGGAGGGAGACCCGCCCCTCGCCGAAGCAGTGGATAGTCGGGCTTACTGACGGAGCTATTGCTGGAGCTGGAGTTGCCGCCACTATGGCTGCTATCGGGGTAATATTGGGATCAATATCGTTTACGGTGCTTATCCCCAAGGTGCCAATGATTATTACTTCAATAAGCGGCGGAAATTTACTTGCTGCATTGATCTTAACCGGCATTTCCTCCATCATCCTTGGCATGGGAGTATCTATCATCGTAGCATACATAGTGGTGGTGTTGGTGACCGCTCCCGCCTTAATAGGAATGGGAGTAGCATTGCCCCAGGCGCACCTGTTCACCTTATATTTTGCCACCATGGGCTTCGTCACACCCCCTGTGGCCGCAGCCGCGCTTGTTGCCGCCAGATTAGCCGGGGCGCCATTCCTCAAAACCGCCCTTGAAGCTTCAAAGGTGGCGGTGGCCGGTTTCGTTGTGCCATTTCTTTTTATTTATAACCCTGTCTTAATATTGCTGCCTGGGACGAACCCAGTTTTGGATGGACTACTTGTAATAGGCGCTTTTATGCTAATCGTAGCTCTGCAAGTAGTGATTTGCGGCCAATATCTTACTCGCCTCAATCGTTTAGAAAGATACATGTTTGGGCTAATTGCATTAGTGCTCTTTATATCCTTTCCCCTCCAGAGCTATGTAATGATTACTACAGGGCTAGCCGCTTTTACTCTTGCAACCATTAGGCAATGGAGAAAGAGAAAAAGTGCTCAGGCTGGCTTATAACCTCCGTTTTCTGTGATGATGCCTGTATGAGAGGTTCATTCGGAAGGGATCAGAAGGCTGCTTGCTCCAGCATATACCAGACCTCTTAAATAGTGCACTCTACAGAAACCTCAATCGTTCAGTGGTTGTTTGAATGTATTGACCATTTAGACCGAATAACTGACCACTTGACCGTTACTGGCGATGCTATGATTTCCTGATAACACACACCTCGGGGTGAAGTGTCTTGATACTATCGGTCAATTCTTTGCAGCCTGATGCCCCAAATTGCTAAAATATATAGTGAAGACCGAGAATAGGTGAGAAAAACAGCATTCTGTAGAGTAATAGGCTAGTTTGGGATTTAAAACGCCCGTAAAGCGTTGCTACTGGTTGTGGACAGTGAGTTGGTGAGTTGCGACATGTGTTTGTCTAGGTTATGATATGGAATTAGCAGTCTCAGGCTGAGAGTGCTAATTTTTGTGGATTGATGTAAGGAGGTGAAATGGCAGCAAAGCTTCAACCGCTGGCTGACCGCTTGGTAGTCAAGCCTATTGAACGGGAGGAAGTGACCAAGGGCGGAATTGTTCTACCGGATACGGTCAGGGAGAGACCTCAGGAGGGAAAGGTTATCGCCGTTGGTCCGGGCAGGCTATCTGAGGACGGAAAACGGATCGCTATGGATGTTAAGGTTGGGGACGTGGTGGTTTACGCTAGATATGGCGGAACTGAGATTAAGATTGATGATGAGGAGCTGATAATTTTGCGTGAGAGTGATATCCTGGCCAAGAAGGTAAAGTAAGGTAAAGTAGGGAGTTAATTATTAAGGAGGAGAGGAAATGGCAAAACAGATTGTATATGGTGAGGAGGCGAGACATTTCTTAAAGAAAGGGATAGACACCTTAGCCGAGGCGGTAAGGGTAACCCTGGGGCCTCGGGGGCGCTGTGTCGTGCTGGACAAGAAATGGGGGCCTCCCAGCGTAATCGACGACGGGGTTACTATTGCCAAGGATATAGAGCTTCCTGAACCCTTTGAGAACATCGGGGCTCAGTTAGTTAAGGAGGCTGCCTCTAAGACCAATGATGCTTGTGGCGATGGTACCACCACCTCTACTGTTCTGGCTCATGCCATGATTACCGAGGGTTTCAAGAATGTGGCCGCTGGAGCCGACCCGATGGCGCTTAAACGGGGTATTGAGAAGGCGACCCAGGCCATTGTTGACGAGCTAAAGAGGGTATCCACTGAGGTAAAGGGCAAGGAGCAGATTGCCCAGGTGGGCACTATTACGGCCAAGGATAAGGAGATCGGGGACCTGATTGCCGAGGTGATGGAGAAGGTAGGCAAGGATGGCGTAATCACGGTTGAGGAATCCAAGGGCATAAAATATGAGACAGAATATGTCGAGGGGATGCAATTTGATCGTGGCTATATCAGCCCCTATCTGGTCACCAATGCTGAGCGTATGGAGGCGGTAATTGAGGACCCGTATATCCTGATTACCGATAAGAAAATATCGGCGATATCCGACCTGCTGCCGGCTCTAGAGAAGATATTGCAGGTGTCGAAGAATCTGCTGGTTATTGCTGAGGATATTGAGGGTGAAGCCCTGGCAACACTGGTGGTGAACAAGCTGCGGGGGACACTTAACATTTTGGCGGTGAAGGCCCCCGGTTTTGGTGACCGACGTAAGGCGATGCTGGAGGATATGGCAGTTGTTACCGGGGGCAAGGTAGTTTCCGAGGAGGTAGGGCGTAAGCTAGACTCGGTTACTGTGGAAGACCTGGGTAGAGCGCGCCGGGTAACCTCGGATAAGGATAATACCACCATCGTTGAAGGAAAAGGCTCAGAAGAGGAAATTAAGACGAGGATCAAGCAGATTAGGGCTCAGATAGAGGAGACTACCTCTGATTATGACCGCGAGAAGCTCCAGGAGAGGCAGGCAAAGCTGGTAGGCGGGGTTGGTGTCATCAAGGTAGGTGCCGCTACCGAGGTCGAGCTCAAGGAGAAGAAGCACCGTGTTGAGGATGCGCTATCGGCGACTCGGGCGGGGGTAGAGGAGGGCATTTTGCCTGGCGGTGGTGTTGCTTTGCTTAATTCAATGAAAGTTCTGGACAAGCTGGAGGTCACTGGCGATGAGGCCACCGGGCTAAATATTATCCGCAAGGCGGTGGAAGAGCCGATTCGCTGGATCGCAATCAATGCTGGCAAAGACGGCTCCGTGGTTGCGGATGCGGTTAAGAGGAGCAAAACCGGTGTTGGTTATGATGCGGTAGCTGACGACTTCGGGGATATGAGGGTGAAGGGCATTATTGATCCAACCAAGGTGGTTAGGTCGGCTCTGGAAAATGCAGCCAGCATTGCGGCCATGGTTCTGGTTACCGATTCACTGGTTACCGACATCCCGGAGAAGGAAAAGATGCCAAGTATGCCTCCAGGTGGTGGTATGGAGGGCATGTATTAGTCTTTAACCCCTATAGGGTGGCTTGGAAAATAGCCGCGGCCCAAAGGGCTGCGGCTATCCTGTTTTAAGATAGCCTCATCAGCTCGTCCAGCGGCTCGTCACCGGCGATAGGACCAACTATCGCCAGGCGGAGCTGGCCACCTACCAGTAGCTCCTCAGCCAACTGTTTGACCTCCTCAGCAGTGATGGCCTCAATAATGGATACTACCTGGTCAACGGTGAGGATGTGCCCGGTAAGAATCTCCTGTCCCCCTATCCAGGAAGCAACACTGCGGCTGTCCTCCATGCGCAGCAGCAGGCGTCCCTTGGCTAGTTCCCTTGCCTTGGACAGCTCGGACTGCGGGACTATTTCCTTGAGGTGGTAAAGTTGTTCCAGGATAGCCTTAACGGCTACTCGCAGGTTTTTGGGTTCTACGCCGGCATAGATGGTGACCGAACCCGAGTCGAGGAGGTGCTCAACATAGCTGTGGATGCTGTAAGCAAGTCCCAGCCTGTCACGAATTTCAGCAAACAGGCGGCTGCTCATCCCCTCGCCGAGGATGACATTAAGAAGGTCAAGGGTGAAGCGCTTGGGGTGGAGCAGTGATAGACCGGGTAGTGCCAGGCAAAGATGGGCTTGCTCTGTATCCCGTGTCTCAACATGCAGCCGTGGACCAGGTTGCTCGGTATAAGTAGAATATTTCGGGCGGGGCTGCTGGTTAGTCCAGCCAGCTAAGGCTTGACCGATGGCACTTACTACCTCCTGGTGCTGGATATCACCGGCAACAGCAATTACCGTGTTACCGGGTTGATAGTGATGCGCCATGTAGTTTAGCAGTGAGTCTCTGGTGATGGCAGTTACTGATTCATGGTTGCCGGCTATATCTCGTCCCAGGGGGTGGTTGGGCCACAACAGCTCATCAATGAGCATATCAACCCGCTGTGATGGCGAATCTTTACTCATATTAATTTCTTCAATGATAACCTGGCGTTCTCTTTCTATATCTTCAGGGTCAAACTTGGAATGGAGCAGCATATCTACCAGCACGTCCAGCGCTAGCTGCAAGTGCAACTGAGCCACCTTACACCAGTAGGCAGTTAGTTCTTTGTCGGTGCCCCCGTTAAGGATGCCGCCCACGCCTTCGATCGCTGCTGAAATGTCCCTGGCGGTTGGGTGCTCAGGTGTACCCTTAAAGCACAGGTGCTCGATGAAATGGGAAATTCCCGCCTCTTGCTCAGTCTCATACCGGGAGCCAACCCCAATAAAGAAGCTGATGGATACTGAGCGGGTATGAGGCATAGCGGCGGTGACGATGCGCAGACCGTTATTCAGGATAGTCTTTTGATACAATATTCTGCCTCTCTAGTCAGTATTACATGATATTCTAATGGTGTTATCGGCCGGGTGTCAATTTGGGGTAGGAGCTTGTTTAGAAAACCCTTTCTTCCCCCTCTCCTACCCAGAGTCACGTTTGGGGGCTGTGCCCCCAATCCCCTGCTTTCATTTAGGACGCACTGGATAGCCTCTTAGAGAGGTGTCCAAGAGGGGCGAAGCTCCTCTGAAAATAAATTCCCCTTCCCCTTAACAAGGGGAAGGGGATAAAGGGGATAGGGTTCTAATAAAAATTTAAGGGGGTGAGGTAGATAGTATCATAAATTGACTTCAACGGTCGGGCACTGGTAACATTGAGCAGGAGGACGAATTATCGTGGAGATAGCGCCGAGACTTTCTCTGTTCCCGTTGACTGCCGAAGTGAGCAAAGAAGGTCACCTGGTAATTGGTGGGTGTGACACCGTAGAGCTAGGCGCCGAGTTTGGCACGCCTCTTTATATCTTTGATGAGTTTAGCCTGCGCAGTAAATGCGCAGAATTTAAGGAGGAATTTGGCCAGCGCTACGGCGATACTACTGTTATTTATGCCTGCAAAGCGTTCATAAATAGGGCTTTGGCCCTTATATTAAAGGAGGAAGGGCTGGGCCTGGATGTGGTCTCGGCGGGTGAGCTCGGTATTGCCCAGTCAGTCGGGTTTCCTCTGGACAGGGTATATTTCCACGGAAATAATAAATCACCAGAGGAGATCAGGCTTGCCCTTAACTGGCATATTGGTCGGATAGTGGTCGACAACTTTCACGAACTTACCATGTTAGGTGAAATGGCAAAGGAGCTGGGTTATCCAGTTGATATATTGCTGCGGCTGTCTCCGGCGGTAGACCCGCATACTCATAGGTATATTGCTACCGGTGTTCTTGATACTAAGTTTGGCTTTCCGCTCTCCAGTGGAGAACGGGCAGTAGCTCAAGCTATGTCAATTCCCAACCTGAACCTTACTGGCTTGCATTTTCACGTAGGCTCTCTTATCTCCGATACCGGGCCATATCAGCAGGCTGTTGAGGTCGCACTGAACTTTGCCGCTGAAATGAAGGGGAGACATGGGTTGGAACTTAAGGAACTAAATGTTGGCGGTGGGTTTGCGATTCAATATGCCCTAGATTCTCCAGTGCCCCCCATTGCTTTTTTTGCCCAGGCAATTGTGTCTGGAGTTGTCGCTAAATGCCAGGAGCTAGGGCTGGCGCTGCCGCGGCTTATCGTTGAGCCTGGCCGGGCAATAGTGGGACAGGCGGGGGTGGCGCTGTATAGGGTAGGAGTGGTCAAGGACATTCCCGGTGTCAGGTGCTATGTCTCGGTGGATGGTGGTATGGCGGACAATATCCGTCCCGCCCTTTACGGTTCCAGATATGAGGCAGTGATAGCCGATAAGGTGCTTGAGAAAGAAGCCGGCAAGGTGACTATTGCTGGCCGGTTTTGTGAGTCCGGTGATATAATAATAAGGG
>SDBU01004075.1_pt1 | contig 18209 bp, 15 predicted proteins | sample 2277071 | NCBI WGS metagenome assembly SDBU01 (sample SAMN10397929, study PRJNA504765) | marine sediment metagenome | isolation source: marine sediment core GS08_GC12, 126 cmbsf | place: Arctic Ocean: Gakkel Ridge, Loki's castle | collected 2008 | reverse complement strand
TGCTAAAGGACAGACGGTCAGCTTGCGGACTGGGTCGTCTCTCCCTCCCCGAACATTTATTAACGGGTTAAATTACTACTTACCAAGGGATATTGCAGTTAAGGCAGTGTATAGGGTGGATGATTCCTTTAATGTTAGGCGTGATGCTCTCAGTCGGGAATATACTTATTCTATATTAAATAGCTTGACCCGGTCTCCAATCAGAGAAGGCCTTTGCTGCCTGGTTACCAAACATCTAGATGTTGACACTATGAATCTGGCTTGCCAGGCTCTTATCGGCGAGCATAACTTCATCTCATTTGCCAGCTCTCTAGGCAGCGAGATAAAGAGCACGGTACGGACTGTCTATAGAGCAGAAGTAGAAAGGGATGGCGAATTGGCTATTTTCAATATGGTGGCCAACTCCTTCTTGCCACATCAGGTGCGTAACACGGCAGGTGCCTTAATCAGAGTTGGACTAGGTAAGATGAGCGTTGATGAGTTTCATGGTATAATTGAGGCGAAAGAGCCCGGCTTGGCTCGACCAACAGCTCCTGCCTGTGGGCTGTGTCTTATGCGAGTAAATTATCCTTACCCTTTTAAGGAAAGATATAATGAGAACTTATAGTACCAAGGCATCAGATATTGAGCGGCAATGGCATGTGATTGATGCTTCAGGCGAAGTTCTGGGCAGACTGGCTACTCAGGTAGCTAGCTTACTTATGGGCAAGCATAAGCCAATATTTACCCGCCATCTAGATACGGGTGATTTTGTCGTGGTTATTAACGCTGATAAGGTTCGCGTTACCGGCAATAAACTTAAGCAGAAGATCTACTATAGACATTCAGGGTATCCCGGGGGATTGAAGAGCATTAGTTTAGAGAAAATGATGCAAACTAAGCCTACCCGGGTAATTGAGCATGCTGTCAAAGGTATGCTGCCCCATAACCGCTTGGGGGCTAAGATAATGAAAAAGCTCAGGGTCTATGCCGGTGATACTCACCCTCACCTAGCTCAGACTAAGGCTAAGGAGAGTGGAAGGGAATAGAATTTAAATGGAAAAAGAAAGATATTTTTATGGGACAGGTAAACGCAAGACAGCGATAGCTCAGGTGAGACTGTTCTCAGGCGAAGGGGCTATTGTTGTAAATGGTGTTCCCTATGAGGAACGATTCCCCCGTCTCGGACACCGCCGGGCGATACAGCAACCTCTCTTAGTTACTGATAATGTCAGCAAGTATAATGCCATAGTTAAAGTAGCCGGAGGCGGCATATCTGGGCAAAGTGACGCTATCTCTCATGGTATTGCTCAAGCCCTGGTCAGGCTTGACGAGAACCTTAAGCCAATTTTGCGTCAGAACGGGCTAATTACTCGAGACTCACGGATTAAAGAGAGGAAGAAGGTCGGTCTCAGGCGAGCTCGTAAAGCTCCTCAATACACCAAGAGGTAACCTTTGAGCGGATTGAGAGATTGCCCGGCGCGGGCTTTCAGCTTATCTCTTATCAAGAGCTTGTATTCTAACTGCTTTTGTTTGCTTATTTGATTAAACGCTCCCCACCGAGTGCGGTCAAGAGAAGGCAATACAAGGAATCACAAAGGAGCTGGGGTTAAAGCCCCAGCTCCTTTAATCACAACTACTCTCACCTCATCATCTTCCCTGCCCTCCCCACAGCTTCCACCGCTTGGTCTCAACTGAGCCGACAAAGCATCTCAATATACCAGACGGTAGACTCTAGCTGAGCAAGAAGACTTTCTAACCCTGGTACAGCCCTTCTAATGCCAGAGGTCTTTAGCCACATCATCCAGCCCCAGCGCCAGTAGCTTCTTCTGGCTAGGCTTGCCTGTCTCCGGATCCCAATCCATGGCTTTATAATATTCGTTGACTAGAGTATCCTCATCCACGGTGATATTAGAATTTGGTCCCCCCATCAGAGGTGGCTCACCTATGGCTCGCCCAGGCAACTTAAAGTCCTTGGGTGATAAACCTTCACGCACGTTAAATACCTGACGTATAGTTGTTATCCTTTCGCACGTCCTGGCGATTTCCTCAGGGGAAAGTTTCCAGCCAGTAACAAGCGGAAGAAAGATATCTACCCAATTAAAAGGCATGCCACCTATCCCCGCAAAGGCGCATCCCCCAGCGGTATTAACCAACTGAGTTTGGTTTCTGAATATAACCTCGTATTTGCCTTTTCCAGAGTAAGTATACCTCTCCAGGGGGGGCACCCCAATGCCCGGGCGCTGCCTCCCCAGTTCAGCGCCGGTGCAGCTACCCTGCATATGGCGAGCTGGAGTCGGGTCAGTGTGATAGACAGTGGCATAGCTAGGAGCACGTCTGGGGTCATGCATCGGCAACTCTTGCCCACGAACATGCATGGCGTATTTGTCTGAGTCCTTACCGATTTTCTCCGACGCTACCTTGCAACCATCAGCCAACACATCGCCAAAACCCTCCCTCTTGCCCATTTTCTCAATCATGGCAATGATGGCTCTATGGTTGCCCCATGTTAGCTCAATGTCATCAGTATCTTCTTTAGTGATAAGTCCATTTTCATAGCATTCAATGGCAAAGGCAATTGTGCCCCCGGTAGAAATGGTATCAATCCCGTAAAGATCGCATATACGGCATGCCATAATTATCGACTCAAGGTTATTATTGAGACACATAGCACCAAAGGCTGCCAGCGTTTCATACTCTGGCTTATGGGCGCCTGCCTCGTATTTATATTCTGTTCCTGCTTTCATGCGCCCACCACAGGCCATAGGACAACGGTAGCAGCCCTCCCTTCCCTGCATAAGCTCAATAACATGGGCACTGTTGAGAAGATTGGCATTAGGGAAGTTATCGCCAGTCCCACCCCAGTTTTTAACCGGGGCATCACCATTATAAGCACTTCTGGCGCCGTCGGAAGTGCCCCTACTTCTGAACATCGCAACCCCCGGACCCTTCATCTTGGCTACATACTCTTTCCTCAGGCTTTTAAGCTTTTCATCGTCGGCTATAGGAATTTTAAGCGTTCCGATTACTGCCACCGCCTTCAACTTCTTAGAGCCCATAACAGCACCTATCCCTGAACGATAGGCTCCTCTCCCTTTGTTGTTCGTAATACCGGAAATTAACGAGAGTTTTTCTCCAGCAGGACCAATGCTGGCAACCCGTGTCCCTTTACCTAGTTCAGTTTCAAGCATAGCCTCAGTTTCAGCTGTGGTCTTTCCCCATAGGTGGGTGGCATCTCTAAGCTCGGCTTTCCCATCCTTAATAAACAGATAAACCGGCTTTTCCGAGATCCCGGTAAAGAATACATTATCGTAACCAGCAAACTTGAGGTAAGCGCCAAAATCACCACCTGAATTGGCATCACCCCAACCTCCGGTCAATGGTGATTTCGTCACCACTGCGTATCTTGAACCGAAGGGAACCGCGGTTCCAGTGATAGGTCCAGTCGTGAAGCCAAGAGTATTTTCCGGACCTAAAGGGTCAACTCCACCCTTCTGCCGACTATAGAGAAGCCTGGCTCCTATACCATAGCCTCCGATGAACTCGCGGCACAGCTTTTCATCAAGCGCCTCATCCTTCAGTTCACCTTTGGAAAGATCCACCCACAGCATCTTTCCCATATAACCTCCTGCCATACTTCACCCCCTTTTTTATTTGCTAAACTCTTTTCCCGTGAGGATGGTATTTGACTAGCATCATGCTTCAATTACCATAATTATCACAGGTTAAGTAACGGGTAGTATACTTTAAAGAGGATTATTTTGTCAATTACATATCGTGAAGGGTGATAGAGAAAGAGGTTTGGTTTCAACTGAGCCGACAAAGCACCTCAATTTTCATTCTCACATCAGTTACTAAAAAATCTGAAGAGAAGTGTTGTCCTACAAATCACCCCCCGGTAGCTAAGGTAAGTAGCGCAATATGGTCACCATCTTGAATCTGAACCTCAGTGTCATCAAGGTAAAAGCTCCCGTTGATATTGAATGCATAATACTCCGTTAGCCGGTTTTCTCCGGCATGAATAACACGCCCCTCCAGGGCTGGGATTTCACGCCTGAGGGCGGCGATAACATCTCCCAAGCTTACCCCATCCTTTAGCCTAACTTCTATCTCCTGCAACTCGGTTATCTCGTGGGATAAAGCGAACAGCTCTACAACACATCTTATCATAGCCTGATGTTTCCCCTTCCTGCTCCACCTTACTGTATTATTGAAAGCCTAGATAAAATTGACCATCTTCATCGAGAGGGGCTGGAAATAGAGTAATGAACCCCAACCGATGAGATTTGTTTAGGGCCACAGCTCCTGAGCTACATCATCAAGCCCCAGTTCCAGCAGCTTTTTCTTTCTCGGCTTGGTTGTTACCCGATCCCAGTCCAGTGCCCCGAGGTTCCAGTATACTTGAGCCTCAATGTCAGCTTTCACGCCGGCCAGCGGACCCACCTTATAGGGAGGCTCGCCAATTATTCTGGGGTGTACCTTCCAGGCTAGGGGGTTTATACCTTCGCGCAGATTAAAGACATGCCTCATATTGGCAATTCTTTCGCCTATCTTGAGCAGCTCATCCATAGAACGCTCCCAGCCGGTTATGGCACTCATGAATCCCGCTATGTATTTTCCGGGGTCGGCTAGTACGAAGTAACCCATCATGCAAAGTCCAGCTGAGTTAACGATATGCCCCTGGAAGCCAGTAGGGCCAAAACCCTGGGTATGACGGCCAGGGGTGGCATCCATCTGGTAGCGAGCAGCCGATGGCCTGTCGGCGCGTAAAGGTGAAACTAACTTTGGGTCGTGCATTCCCAGCTCTTGACCTCCAATATGTATGGCGTACTGCTCGGCACCTCTGCCGATTCTGCGTGCTGCTACCTTGACGCCATCAGCCAGAATGTCACCAAAGCCTTCTCTCTTTGCCATCTTCTTAGTCATAGCCACGATAGCTCGATGATTACCCCAGGTAAGCTCAATACCCTCGGTGTCCTCTCTGGTGATGAGCGAATTCTCGTAGCATTCGATGGCAAAGGCGATAATGCAGCCGGCGGAGATGGTATCAAGTCCATAGTCGTTACAGATATGGTTCGCCATGGCTATTGACTCTGTGTTGTTGTTGAGGCACATTGCTCCGAAGGTGGCTTGGGTTTCGTATTCTGGACGGTGGGCGCCTGCTGGGTACTTGTACTCCCCTGTTCCCTCTTTTAAGAGCGCTTTACAGACCATGGGACAATGCCAGCAGGTTTCATGCCTCGCCAGGTTGGCTATGGCCGCATCACCGCTGACGCCGGCGGTGTTGGGGAAATCGACTATGCCAACGCCGCCCCAGTTCTTGACTGGGGTATCACCGCTATGAGCTGAGACTGCTGTCATACGAGTGGTACCATACTTACGGAATGGCTCAAAGTACGACTGGCCTCCGCGCTTTACTGCCATCAACTCTTTTATATTCTCTCTCCTTAACCTATTGGCGGCCTCGCTATCGGCAATGGGAACCTTCTGGTTTCCTCTTACTGCTACCGCCTTGAGCTTTTTGGAGCCCATTACTGCCCCTAAACCCGAGCGCCCAAGGGCAGCTCCTCTCCTGTTGATAATGCAGGAGATGAGCGACAGTTTCTCGCCAGACGGACCGATACAGGTGATTTGTGCCGTTTTGCTTAGTTCAGCTTGCAGCGTGTCCTCAGTTTCATAGGTGCCCTTCCCCCAGAGGTGACTGGCATCTCTCAATTCAGCTTTCCTATTGTCAATGAAGAGGTACACTGGCTTTTCTGAGACCCCGGTAAAGAATACACCATCGTAGCCAGCGAACTTGAGGTGAGGACCAAAATCCCCTCCCGAATTGGCATCTCCCCACCCGCCAGTGAGAGGTGATTTCGCCACTGCGGCGTACCGTGAGCCATTAGTAGCCGGGGTACCCGTGAGAGGTCCGGTCATAAAGCCGAGAATATTTTCTGGACCCAGAGGGTCAACCCCACCCTTTTGTCGACTATATAGAATCCTGGCTCCTATGCCATAGCCCCCGATGAAGTCACGACACAGCTTTTCATCAAGCGCCTCATCCTTTAACTCACCTGTTGAAAGATTCACAAACAGAATCTTTCCCATATAGCCTCCTGCCATAATTCACCTCCTTGTTTTATTTACTGAACTCCTCTTCCGGTAAGAGTGTTATTTGGCTACCATTGTGCCTCAATCAGCCATAACTATCACGGATTAAGTAACGGTTAGTATGTCTTAAAGGGGTTATTTTGTCAATACATATCGTGTAGAGTAGTAGAGAAGTAGGCTTGGTCTCAACTGAGCCGACAAAGCATCTCAATACACCAAGAGGTAAAAGCTGTATAGAATCAGATGAGTCGCCAGTCTTTGTAGCCCTGCTGGATAACAGATAAATACTCCGGGGAAGGCTTTGTTTCTTCGGCTTGCTGGATATTGATGTAGGCTATAGCTTCTATAGGCTCACCGTCTTCATCATTGACTTTAACGTTTAACCGTTGATAATCACTGCCTTCATATTTGTCTAAGCGCCTTAAACATTCTTCTGAAACCTCATAGATAGCACCCAGGACTTTCTCGTCTCTGGATGCTCTGATACTGGCGACTCCACCTCGCTGTTGTCTCGACCACCCGACAAATACTATCCTGTAATTATGAAGGGTGGCTATAAACCCTGGCTTACTGTCTGGACAGCGTTCCAGCATCTGTTTGCGGTTTAAATTGGAGGCATAGGCAAAATAATATATCGGCATACTTTCTGGTAGTTTGTTCATAGGTTCTTCATTTTCGCTTATCTTTAGCCAATTGCTCCTTAACATAGGCTATGTTCTTTACCGGGGTTGGGTCTATTTTATTCAGTATTGCCAGATAGTAGCTTGCATAGTCACCAAACAGCACCAAGCTCATTATCTGGCTTGCCGGACTGGTGCCCTCCCCATCAACAATCTGGTAATTGACCTTGGCTTGCTTGAGTAACTGGCAGGTTACCTGATAGCGAAGTTTAATCCGGTGTGGCAGGAGGGTAGAATTAAGCAGTACCACCATTACCTTGCTGGCTAACTCGGAAGGAAACTGATAACCGACCACAGAGTTATGATTTAGCTCAGGAAAAGCCTCGTAGAAAGCCCATGTCTTGCTGTTCTCATTAAGCTGGGTTTTCCAGCGGTGGGCTACCTCAGAGACTATGCCGGCTCCGTATGTTACTACTAAGTGTCCGTATAAGCTATTCGCCAGTTGCTTGGCTGGATTATTGGCCAGCAGTATCTTTTCGTTTGTTCTCTGAGCGAGTTTTTGTAATACCTCTACTGTTTCCGCCACATCTGCCGACTTATCACTGAGGAAGCCAAGCTTTTGCAGAAAACCAATAATAAGCAGAAAGCTAAAGCCTAAAACAGCACGAGGCTGAGCTTTATACTCAAAGCTAAAAACAGGGATATTTCGCTCCTCAGCCATGATTTTCAGCTTACCACCGGTAGTAATCACTAGCTTTTTGGAGTCTGTCTCCAGAGCCTGTTCGAAGGCAGACAGAGTTTCTTCAGTCATCCCTGAGTAGCTGGAAGCAATAACCAGGGTCTTGCTATCAACAAAGGCAGGCAGATTATAGTCGCGATAGACAACTATAGGCAGTTTAGCCTCCGATGCTGCCAGACCACTTACTAAATCACCACCAATAGCCGAACCGCCCATACCCAGGATAACCACCTTATCAATCTCAGAGTAGTCTTCAGGTAAGGTAAACTTCATCGCCATCTGCCACGCTTGCTGACATTGCCACGGCATCTCGTGGATACGCTCTAGCATACCTTCGGCATCATATCGTTTAAAAAGCTGCGGGTCATCCAGATTATTCATAGCTTAAACTCCTGCTATTCCTTTCCCTATCTCAATAAGCATTTCTGCTCGCTCTTGACTGTCACTTTCGGCATAGATACGAAGTACTGGCTCTGTCCCTGAAAATCTGATAAGTAGCCAAGAGCTATCAGCCAGGGTAAAATGAAAGCCATCGGTGGTGTTTATCTTTTCTACCTTCACATCATCAATAAACTGCGGCATGTTGCTCTTGATACGATTATTTATCACCTGGCGTTCTGCTTCTGGGAATTTTATATCCACCCGCTTAAAATAGTGAGGTCCTACCTTACTGTAAAGATAGTTGACAAGTTCTGACGGAGTTTTACCCGTCTTAATCATCAGGTCAAGGAAATAGAGACCCGCCAGAATGCCATCACGCTCTGGCATGTGACCTCGAAAGCCATAACCACCGCTTTCTTCTCCACCAATAAGGGCATTTTCAGCCATCATTATCGGGGCAACATACTTAAAACCTACTGACGTCTCGCGAACCGGCACATCAAATATTTCACCTAAGCGGTAGACCATACTGGTAGTAGTTATCGTCTTCACCATAAGACCTCGTTCACCACGTATCTCCAGCAGGTAAAGGCAAAGTAGAGCAAAGACCTGGAGCGGGGTCAGAAATGCCCCATTCTCATCTACAATACCAATACGGTCGGCATCACCATCGGTAGCCAGTCCCACATTAGCTCCCTGCTCTTTAATCGTAGCTGAAAGCTTGGTTAAATTAGCTGCAATCGGCTCAGGTTGTATCCCCGGAAATAGTGGGTTACGTTCACTGTTTATCTCTATTAGTTCTATGGCTCCCTCACCCAACAACATCTTGAAGAATCCAGCACCGACACCATACATAGAATCATTAACTATCTTCAACTTGGCTTGGCGCAGCTCGTCCAGATTAATCAATTGGTTTAGGTGGTCCAGATAAATTGGGGTCAGGTCAAGGTACTCAATTAACCCCTTTTCAACTGCTTTAGCTAAATGCATCCGGTTTATTTCCCCGGCATCAAAGATATGGGCAATATGCTTCTCCAGTTGTTTAATAACCTTAGTTGGGGCACTGGCACCGTCTTTAGTCTTAAATTTAAAGCCATTCCAGTTAGCTGGATTATGACTGGCAGTTATGATAATAGCTCCTCCAGCTTCTTTAGCCAGAACACCATAGCTTATTACCGGCGTTGGGGTAGCCTTGGGGCAAAGGTACATCTTTAGGTCATTGCCAGCAATCACCTCAGCCACCGCTGAGGCAAAGTCCTCAGAAGCAAAACGAGTATCGTAACCTATAATTAATCCCCGCTCAGCCAGCCCAGCTTCCTTAACATAATCAGCGACGCCCTGGGCGCAAACACGCACATTATCAAAGGTAAAATCCTGGGCAATGATGCCTCGCCAGCCATCAGTACCAAATTTAATTGGATTAGTTTTCAACCCTATCCCCTTTATCCCCTTCCCCTTGTCAAGGGGAAGGGGAAGATATTTTACAAGAGGGGCTTCGCCCCTCTTGGACACCCTTGCTTTAATTTTTTCATCCGAGTGGCTTAGGGGGTCTGCGAACAAATATCGAAATGCTTTGGCATAATAGAAATACGACTATTGGAATAAGAACCAATCCCATAATTAGACCTGCCATACCCCACACAGAATCAGATGAATTGCTAGTAGCCATAAGTCGAATACTTGGTAGAAGTAAGGCCATAACTACGCTTAATAAGCCTAACCCAACACTTAGTGTCCCAAGTGCTATGCCTATACGCACAATATCATCTGGGTGAGATGAAAATGCATGAAGTCTACCAAGAAATCCAACCTCTTCTATACTCAATTCTGCTTCCTTTGGCGGGTCAGTCCAACCAAGAGCATTTCTGTACCATTCGTTGATTTCTATTCGCCCCTCTTTCTTTGGTGTACCTCGAATCTGACAATATACTTTCCTTTTGTATACCTTAACCTTCACATAGGCTCTATCCGAAATAATCCCACGCAAGTTTTTCGAAACTCTTATCCAACCCTTACGTTCATCATTCTTATTTGCCAAGAGAATCTGTGATTTTAACTGGAGGACTTTTTTATTTTTCCACCAACACACTTATCCCACCTCTCTCGCCTCGTTCTTTAACCCAATGCCTCTTTCCTCAGGATTTCGGCTTTATCGGTCTTTTCCCAGGGGAGGTCAAGGTCATCCCGACCGAAGTGACCATAGGCAGCCGTCTGTCTATAGATAGGGCGGCGGAGGTCAAAGGTTCGGATAATAGCTTCGGGTCTAAGGTCAAAGTGCTTATTAATCAGGTCAAGAATGACTGCCTGGTCAACCTTGGCGGTGCCGAAGGTCTCAATAGAAACAGAAAGAGGATGGGCAACACCGATAACATACGAAACCTGAAGCTCCAATCGCTCAGCTAGACCGGCAGCTACTATGTTTTTGGCAATGTAGCGAGCCATGTATGTCGCTGAGCGGTCAACCTTAGTTGGGTCTTTACCTGAGAAGGCGCCGCCACCGTGGCGGGCAATGCCTCCATAGGTATCGACCAGAATCTTACGACCAGTGAATCCAGTATCGGATACCGGTCCGCCAAACACAAACCGGCCGGTAGCATTAACATAAAATTTGGTTCTCTCATCTATTAGCGAGGCAGGGACAACTGTCTTGACTACTTGCTTAATAATATCCTGCTCAATCTGAGCGTGACTGACATCCGGGTTATGCTGGGCGCCAATGACCACACTATCCACTCGTTTGGGAACACCATGATGATATTCCACAGTTACCTGTGATTTTCCATCAGGACGGAGATAAGGTAAAACATTACCCTTTCTGACCTGAGCCAGACGCTGACATAACTTATGGGCAAGTGAAATAGGCAGCGGCATAAGCTCTGGTGTCTCGGAACAGGCAAAGCCAACCATCATCCCCTGGTCGCCAGCCCCAATCTTATCCAAGTCATTACCATTGACGGCGCCTTTTTTTGCCTCCAATGATTTATCTACTCCCAGAGCAATATCAGTGGACTGTTCCTTAATGGAAACCATCACTCCACAGGATTGATAGTCAAAGCCATATTCAGGATAGGTATAACCTATATCGTGAACTACCCCCCGCACTATATGAGGGATTTCAACATAGCAATCGGTGGTGATTTCACCCATAACAATTATCAAGCCATTGGTTACTGCTGTCTCACAGGCTACCCTACCATAGGGGTCTTGCTCCAGAATGGCATCCAGAATAGCATCTGATATCTGGTCACATAGCTTATCGGGGTGCCCTTCGGTAACTGACTCCGAGGTCAGCATGTAAACTGGCGAGCTAATAAAACTATTGGTCATTTTTGTTCTCCTCTCTATGTTCCTTGTTGCCAACTGGACAGATATTCCTTTTGCTCCGGGGTTAAACTATCAATATTAATACCCATAGATTTAAGCTTTAAGTAAGCTACTCTCTTATCTATTTCTTCAGGAACCGGATAAACTTTAGGCTCAAGTGTTCCCTTATTTTTCACCAGATGCTCCAGGCACAGAGCCTGGTTGGCGAAGCTCATATCCATAACGCTGGCTGGATGCCCTTCGGCAGCCGCCAGATTAATCAGCCTGCCTTCACCTAGCAGATAAAGGTGACGACCATCTTTCAGAGTGTACTCGTCAACAAAGGATCGTATCCGCCGCTGACTATGAGCCAGGCTTACTAAAGCCGGGATATTAATCTCTACATTAAAATGTCCGCTATTGGCTAGAATGGCACCATCCTTCATTACCTCAAAATGGGCTTTATCAATAACATTTTTATTCCCAGCAGCCGTAACAAAAATGTCCCCTACTTTAGCGGCGTCTATTAATGGCATGACCTGATAGCCATCCATAACTGCCTCCAGGGCACGCAGAGGCTCTACCTCGGCTACCAGCACCTGAGAGCCGAGTCCCTTGGCTCTCATAGCTATGCCTCGTCCACACCAGCCATAGCCACAAACTACTACCTTCTTACCTGCCCACAGAATATTGGTGGCGCGGGTGATACCGTCAATAGTGCTTTGCCCGGTGCCATAGCGATTATCAAACAGATACTTGGTTTGAGCATCATTTACCGCAATTATAGGATATTTTAGCTTTCCTGCTTTCTCCAAGCTGCGTAATCTGACGACACCGGTGGTGGTTTCCTCGGTGCCACCGATGATATTTTTAATTAAGTCGCTGCGCTTGGTGTGAAGAGTGGTAACCAGGTCGGCGCCATCATCTACGGTAAGCTGAGGTTCATTATCCAGAGCAGTATCGATATGTTTGTAATAAGTCTTCTCATTCTCACCTTTGATGGCATTAGTGGGAATATCATATTCTACCAGGGCAGCGGCGACATCATCCTGAGTGCTGAGTGGGTTAGAAGCACACAGAATAAGGTTAGCTCCTCCCTCCTTCAAAGTTACTGCTAAGTTTGCCGTTTCGCTGGTAATATGAAGGCAAGCCGAAATTCGGATATCCTTCAGCGGCTTTTCAACAGCGAACCTCTCTCTAATTCGTTCCACCACTGGCATCTCTCGATAAGCCCATTCCATTCGCCGTCTGCCTGCCTCAGCTAGTGAAGCGTCTTTAATCTCATACTGGCTAGGTAAAATCAACTACTTATTCCTCCTATTACTCATTCTAATTATCTATGAGCGGCGCCAATAAGGTCGGTTAGATTATCTATTCCCTCTTTTTCCAGGAACTGCTCTATCCCTTCCAGAATATCAAGCGAAGCGTGAGGGTTAGTAAAGCTAGCTGTGCCTACCTGGACAGCGCTGGCTCCAGCCATAATAAACTCTATAGCATCGTTGGCAGTAGCGATACCACCACAGCCAATGACAGGCAACTCCACGGCACCAGCTACCGCATATACCATATATAGAGCTACTGGCTTTATTACCGGTCCAGATAGCCCACCGGTTATATTACCTAATAGAGGTCTACGCTTGGTGATGTCAATCGCCATACCTTTAAGGGTATTAATTAAGGATACGGCATCGGCTCCGGCTTCAGCCACAGCCGCAGCTATCTCAACTATATCGGTGGTATTCGGGGTCAGCTTGACCAATACTGGCAGCGAGGTAGCTGCTTTGACAGATGCTGTTACCCTGGCGGCTGATTTGGGATTTGCCCCAAACTCAGCCCCCCCAGCTTTAATGTTGGGGCAACTGATGTTTACTTCAATAGCACTAATTCCGGCTACTCCATCCAGTTGGCTGGCCAGTTGAGCATAATCGCCAATGGTTTCGCCGGCAATGTTTACGATGACGGGCACACGCCAGCCTGCCCATATTGGTGCTTTTTCCTTAATTAAGGCATCAACACCAACATTTTGAAACCCAATTGAATTAAGTAAACCAGAAGCTGTTTCGGCTAGCCTTGGCTGTGGGTTTCCGTCTCTAGGTTCAAGGGTGGTCCCCTTACATATAATAGCCCCCAGCCTTTGTATATCAAATATCTGGCTATACTCAATACCATAGCCAAAGGTGCCAGAAGCAGTCATCACTGGATTAGCCAGCAACAACCCTGGCTGGTGTTTGGGTGCTAGTTGAACTGAAAGATTCATAGTAAGTTACCCACACTAGATTGGTAATATTGCCCGCTTTGTTAAAGAAAAAGTTATCGCCAACTGAATGATTATATGTTATATGTCTTGGCGTGGCAACTTCTGCCTCGTGAATAACAGAGGGAACACTATATCGCTTAGACAGCAGGGGAGCCAAACGGCAAGGAATAAAAAGAAGAAGATGACCAGAAATATAATCCAACTCATTGTTTCGCCCAGCGCCATGATGATATGGAATAATGATGCCCAGGTGCTTAGCAATACGTGTCCATAGTGCGGAAACTTAGTGAACCGTTTCCAGCAACCAATGGCAATGCCGAGGAATGCTGCCGGGTTCACTAGCCACCATTCCTCAATGAAGCCAATATGAGTCCCCCTGTTAGGTAGCTCAAGGAGCATTTCCCCCAGATAGGGAATCAGCGAATCGCTTAACGTAGCTATGCCAATAGCGCCGAAATAGCCAACCAGGATTGATGCCCAGATTTTGCCATCACTATTCCTTCTGTATATAGCTGTAGTTACTACTGCACTCAATACAACATGGGTTGGATGTAAGATATAAAACACAGTGGGAGAAAGTCGGGAGACCTGGGGGAGAATATTAGTAAAAACTATGATAACCATGACAACAATGCCGATGACAGCCCCTGAAGCAGTAAATGGAGCGTGTCTTGCCAGCTCATTGGTTATTCGCCTAAACATCTATCCTCTTCTATAAAAACTATCTAATAAAATTTTAGGTTGCTTCTCCATGGCAAGTTTGACAAAGTCCAACAAACTCAAGCAGGTGGTCTTGAATATGAAACCCGGTCTCTTGGGATAGTCTCCGTTCCAGAGTGCCAAGGTCATAACCACTGAAATCAATAACCTTACCGCAGCTAGAGCAAATCAAATGGTGATGGTACTCCCTGGCACCAACTGTATAGCTATGGCAACTGCCTCCAGCGTGGAGTTCGCAGATGAGGTCTAACGTGACAAGCATGTCAAGGGTGCGATAAACGGTTACAAACCCGATATCAGGATGGCCTTTATGCACCTTCTCATATATAGCAGCAGGAGTAAGATGGTCTTGGCTGGAGGCAATCGTCTGTATCACCACCTTTCGCTGCGGGGTAAGCTTATAACCGTGCTGCCTCAATGTAGCTACTATTTTTCTCTCTGAAAGTCTCATTTCAAGCTGTAAATGAAAATTTTTATCACTTAGATAATAATAAATTCATCTCCTGATGTCAATACTTACCTGGATATCTTGCCTACCCTTAGCCTTATTGACAGCCCAAGGGGGCGGTTGTAGACTATCTTTAGCATCAGGTTTCACCTCAGAAAGGAAGGCAAATGAGTTCTTTAAGCCAAACTGACCCAGAAATTAGTCACACCTTTGATATAGAGGCGAAGCGACAAGGATTGTGGTTAACCGAAATGCTATTCCTTTTGACCCTCATCCGCCCCGGTTAGCCAGTGGCATTAGATTAGGCACACCAGCAGTCACTACACGCGGCTTTGGTAAAGAGGAAATGAAGCATATTGCCTCACTCATTGTGAAAGTAATCACCAACATTAGCAACCAGGACATTCAAAATCAGGTGAGGCAAGAGGTTAGCCAGATATGTTCCCGCTTCCCGGTACCTGGAATCAATGACTGACAATCCAGGTCATCTGTCCCAGGGTGAGGTTAGCCGATGATAGTGCTATAATGAGTGTATCTGGACGGATTAAGGCTATATTTGATTGGAGGTAATAGTTAATGGATGAGTTGAAGGTATTTAGTGGTAATGCCCATCCTGCCCTGGCCAAGGCAATTGCTGAGTATCTGGGCATACCGTTGGGCAAGAGCGAAGCCTTTGAGTTCAGCAATGAGAATATCTTTGTCCGTATTCTAGAGAACGTCCGTCAAAGAGACGTATTTGTTATTCAGCCCATCTGCTCTCCAGTCAACAAGAGCTTGGTTGAATTGCTTATTATGCTGGATGCCTTGAAAAGAGCATCAGCCGGTCGTATTACCGCCGTAATTCCCTGCTATGGCTACGGGCGCACTGACAAAAAGGACCAACCCCGAGTGCCAATAACAGCTAGGTTATTAGCTGACCTGCTTACCGTGGCGGGAGCTAACCGAGTGCTAACCGTGGATTTGCATGCGGCACAGATTCAGGGCTTCTTTAACATTCCCATTGATGAGTTGACAGCGCTTTATATATTGAGCCGTTATTTTAAGGAGAAAGCCATGGATGACCTGGTAGTAGTGGCTACTGATATCGGTATTTCCAAGCGGGCACGAGACCTGGCAACTAGGCTTGATACTCCACTGGCTATTATGGAAAAGAGACGGGTGGGCAATAAAGACAAAGCTGAGACATTGAATGTAATTGGTGAGGTGGAGGGCAAGGTGGCTCTCACTGTAGATGATGAGATAGACACTGCGGGTTCTCTGATTAACACCGTTTCCGTCCTAGAGGAACGGGGAGTAAAGGAGATATATGCCTGCTGTACCCACCCGATATTCTCTGGTCCAGCTATCCAGAGGATAGCATCGTGCCCGGTAAGAGAGGTAGTGGTTACTGATACTGTCCCTGTCACTGATGATAAGAAATTAGACAAGATTACTGTTTTGCCTATAGCTCCGCTACTTGGTGAAGCTATCCACCGCATCCATACTGGCCTATCTATAGGAGCTATGTTTGAGTAGGAGTAAATTGTGTTTAAGTGGCTCATAAGATTGTTTAGACGATTTCTCAAGTGGCTAGGTGGTCTTTTTGTTGATTCTAATGAGAAGGAACTGAAGCAATTACAGCCAACGATAACCAGAATAAATGAGCTGGAGTCTGATTTCGAGCGGCTTACTGACGATGGGCTTCAAGCCAAGACTGACGAGTTTAAGGCTCGGCTTAAAGCTGGTAGTTCTCTTGATGAGCTTCTCCCTGAAGCCTTCGCCGCTGTCCGTGAGGCGGCTAAGCGGACTCTAGGTCAGCGCCACTTTGATGTGCAGTTAATGGGGGGCATCGTCCTTCACCAGGGTAAAATTGCTGAAATGAAAACTGGTGAGGGCAAAACTCTGGCAGCTACTCTTCCTCTCTACTTGAACTCACTAACCGGGCAGGGTTGCCAGCTAGTTACCGTTAATGACTATCTGGCTCGGCGAGACCCTTACTGGATGGGACCCATTTATCATGCTCTGGGAGTAAGCGTAGCCAGTATTTACCCCGGACAGACCCCGGATGAACGTAGCCCTGCCAAACTTTATGACCCCAGCTTTGACTCAGGAGATAAGCAGTGGCCTCATTTCCGCTCTATCTCCCGCCGTGAAGCTTATCAGGCCGATATCACCTATGGCACTAACAACGAATTCGGCTTTGATTATCTGCGTGACAATATGGTTGTAGACCTATCCCAGTATGTTCAGCGGTCGCTAAACTACGCTATTGTTGATGAGGTAGATAATCTCCTTATTGATGAGGCACGCACTCCACTTATCATCAGCGGCGCTCGCCAGGAATCGCTTCAGGAATATCGGGTATTTACCCGAATCGCTGCTCAACTACGTCGAGAGCACGATTACAAGATGAGTCAGAAGGGGCGCTCGATTGAGGAGATAACTGAAGTCGGCTACGAGAATGCCGAAAGAATAGTAAAACGAGCCGGGATACTAAAGTCAGGCAAAATCTACGATGATGAAAATGCTCACCTGCTACACCTGCTGAGAAATGCCATCACTACCAAGGAGTCCTATCACCGCGACCGCGACTATGTGGTTAAGGATGGTCAGGTCATTATTGTCGATGAGTTCACCGGTCGCCTGATGTATGGTCGTCGCTATTCAGAGGGGCTACATCAGGCAATAGAAGCTAAAGAGCACGTCAAAGTTCAGCCGGAGAGCATGACCTTTGCCTCCATTACCTTTCAGAATTACTTCCGAATGTATGACAAACTAGCAGGAATGACGGGCACTGCTGTTACTGAGGCTGAAGAGTTTCACAAGATATATAAACTTGAGGTGGTAGTTATTCCTACTAATAGACCAATGGTTCGTGAAAACCTTCCCGACCAGATTTATAAGAATGAACAGGGCAAATTCAAGGCTCTGGTGGGCAAGATTGAGCAACTTCACCAACAGGAGCGTCCGGTGCTAATCGGCACCGTATCTATTGAAAAATCAGAATACCTGAGCGACTTGCTAAAGAAGAAAGGCATTCCACTTCAGGTGCTTAATGCCAAGCATCATGAGAAAGAAGCTGGCATCATCGCCCAGGCAGGACAGCCGGGAGCAGTAACCGTTGCCACTAATATGGCTGGGCGCGGTGTTGATATTGTTTTAGGTGGGAAAGAACCCGATGACGGAAATAAGCAGGAGTGGCAACAGAAACACGAGAAGGTGATTGCACTTGGTGGGCTTCATGTTATTGGCACTGAGCACCATGAAGCCAGGCGAATTGATAACCAGCTCAGGGGTAGAGCCGGACGACAGGGTGACTCAGGAAGTTCCAGATTCTATGTATCCCTAGAGGACGATGTTGTCCGCCGCTTCGGTGGTGACCGAATTAAGGGCTTTATGGAATGGGCTGGCATGAACGACGATACCCCTATTGAGAATAAGCTGGTTACCCGGTCTATGGAGAATGCCCAGATTAGGGTAGAAGGCTACCACTTCGATATACGTAAACACCTGGTAGAGTATGACGATGTGGTTAACAAGCATCGTGAGCTTATCTATGACGAGCGAAGAAAGATATTGGGTGGCACCGACCTCAAGGCAAACATCCTGTCAATGGTTGGAGAGGAAATCCAGCGTGTGGTGGCAACTCATCTCGGTGATGGGCATGGCGTTGACCAGGATATGGAC
>SDBU01004074.1_pt1 | contig 18209 bp, 17 predicted proteins | sample 2277071 | NCBI WGS metagenome assembly SDBU01 (sample SAMN10397929, study PRJNA504765) | marine sediment metagenome | isolation source: marine sediment core GS08_GC12, 126 cmbsf | place: Arctic Ocean: Gakkel Ridge, Loki's castle | collected 2008 | reverse complement strand
CTCCTCTAATTTATCTTTATTGTATAGCTACATTGACTACTTCAAAGATTAGCCGACTGTGAGCTTAGAGTCAAGGGGCTGTCTTCTAGAACTTGAGTTAGGTTGCGGTTAGTATCATAGATTTGCTGGCAATCAAATCTGGATAGGGCTTAACATAAATTTGCGATGCGGAGGGGGCATTTATGCGCTGTGGAACTGAGACTTCCCTTTCAGTTAGCTTCAGTAGCTAACCTGCTTTAGGTCTCCGCTAATGATGTAGGAACCCGGCTGAATAGTATCAGAGAGGGCTACGACGATGCCAATGCTGTCATCCCAATTAGAAGGGTTAGTGCTACTAGGTACGGTCTTTTCTGCCTGCCGCAGCAGCTTGAACTTCCAGGTGTTAAGTCCAGTGCGAGTCAGGGATTGTGTGTAGTCATGTGTACTACCACTCTCCTGGTCCACAGAGAAGCATTCCACAGTGATGCCGTCGGGGATGTCCAGAGTCAACTCAGCTATCAGGTCCTCGTTGCTGGCGTTCTCTAATGGCAGCAGGATGAGAAACAAGTCGCCGGTATCCACCTCAGCGGCAGCCTGAAAAGCAGTGCAGTCATCGCTGGCACTCCCAATGTAACGGTCTGGCAGGTAGTGGTTGTTGGGTAACGTCTGGCCTGTTATCCCCATTACCGGGTTAGTGTTTATCCAATCAGTATCGTCAGCAACAAAGACCGGTTCTCCGACGCATAGTGCTTGGCTTACTGTTACTGGTACTTCACCTCTAATCTGGCCGACAATGATGGTGCCTATAGCAGCCCCGGCACCAGCCACAATCACAGCGAATACCAGTAGCCAGATTGGTATTGCCGCGCCGATAATGCGAGCTTTGCCTAAAATGCGAACTATCCCAAAGATGCGAACTTTCTTTTCCGTTCCGCTTGGTATTGCCTCACCCTCAATATGGACTTTTCTTTTCATTTTTTGCACCTCATTTTGCAGGAGTCAAATCTTTCTGCATATCAAGAAGCGTTAAGGAAGACAATAATATTGTTTGCCACTAGAAATATACCGATGATAGTCAGGATACACGGGATAATCCAGCCATATTTTCTGATATAGTAATACGAGGCGAAGATGAGGAACAACAGTATGACTGTCTTGACTACGGCGAATATGACAATGCCTGCCGACAGCTCTAATAAAGTCCTCGCTATTGGGTTAGTTTCGGTAGCGCCAACTGCGAAACAAAGCGCGGAGGTTAGCACGTCACCAAAACCATAGAATATAAAGGCTGGAATCCACCAAAGCGTAAGGGGCGTAATTTCCTCTCCTTCGGTAGTCTCTATATCTTCTATGTGATGAGCCTGGCTGTAGTCAGTATCTTCGATTATCTCTGTAGTCTTGATTGGTTGCTCTTCATGTACAGTAGGAGCCTTTCGCGGTAACCTCAAAATATTGATGACCAGTCGAATCAAGGCAGCCTGTCGTAATCTCCTCACATCCTCCTGAAGCTCGGACACCTCTGTCTTTTGAATTTTACCTTGACGCCTCTTCCCTGGAGCGTCACCGGGAGCATAGTCGGTTATGAACGGAGCTTTCTGGTAGGCCATCTTCTATTAACCTTCACGTTAGGTCAACTTTGATTACTATACATAATTATAGTTCAAGGAGGTCGTATTGTCAATGTTCACGAGATAAAGTGAGTGGCAATACATTATATAGGAAGAAAACCGCAAAGAATATTTGGTTAGGAAGCCTGGAGATATCGGAGAGTATTTGTTTTTATTCAAAATGAAATCGTCCTACCTCAGTTTGCCAGTATCCGAGATAGGACGATACTTGGTGATTCCGAAATAGAACGGGTAGCTACTCAACTATAAGTTTTAAACGTTTCTTGAATTCCTCAAACTCGCTGCGGGTGACAAAGTCCTTTATTCCTTCGTTTATCCTCGCCTCTTCAGTCTGCACGGTGTTCTTGAACTCATCGAACTCTCTACGGGTGATAGCACTCTTTATTTCCTTGCCCAGTTTTGATGTTTCTGCCTGTACACTTTTATTGAACTTATTCAACTCACTACGGGTGACAGTGTTCTTTATCTCCTTACCCAGTTTTGATACTTCTGCCTGCATAGCATTCCTGGATTCATCCAATTCCTCATGGCTGACAGCACTTTTTATTTCCTCCCCCAGTTTCGACACCTCTGCCTGCATGGCATTCCTGGATTCATCCAGCTCCTCGTGGCTGACAGCGTTCTTTATTCCCCCCCCCAGTTTGGATGTTTCTGTTTGTATGATATTCTTGAACTCGTCGAATTCACCGCGGGTGATAGCGTTCTTAAGTTCCCCGTTTATCTTTGATTCTTCTGCTTGTACACTTCTCTTGAATTCCTTGAATTCACTGTGGCTGATAGTATTTTTTATCTGGCCACTCGTTTTCGACTGCTCTGTCCTTATATCCTTCTTCAATTCCTCAAACCCACTTCTTAATACGATTAGTTCATCCCAGACGCTGTCCTTACTCAGTTCCACTCCCGAAGCTACGAAGAAATCAATGAAGGCTGTGACAAGAGTCTTGACGCTACGTTTGAACTCTTCAAACTCCTCTTTGGGGGCATAGACAGTCATTTTCTGCCCTCCTAAAAGAGCAAACTTTAGTTCACTAGTAGTACTTTTCTTTTTAGATTTAATCTTCTTTTGATTGCTCATAACTCTTTCCTCCTCACAAGTCTGTAGAGCATTATAATCATGCTTGTCTAAGTCTAAATCTACACGGACATATATTTCACGTCAAGAGTTATTCGTCTAGAACTTTAGTAACGATATACCGGAGACCATGAGCTTTATCTGTGCTGTCATCAGCATCGGCACGGCCCAGGAGTAGCTATCTCGGGTTACTGAACTATCATTAATTGCAGTGTAGGTAGGCGTGTAGACGCGACAGAATATTCTAAAAGGATTCCCTGCAATTCGTATTTTCCACCAAATTGGCACCAGTTTGGTGCTGTTTGAGCACTCTAGGCACTAAAGCTTGAACCTTGACGCGTTATACTGGGGCATATAAGGAGGTGTTCCATGGAGAGTTTTGTTCTGACAGGGAAAGCTAAGACTGTTTTTCGGCTCGTTGAGCTTAAGGCCAAGGCAGAAAAAGCGAAGAATGCAGAAAAGGCCAATTCGAAGAGGAAATCTTCCTGAGGGATATTATCTGCCTTTTGGATGTTCTAGTAATCATTAGAAATAGGTAGAACTATGGTAGTAGGAGGGGGAAGGTGAGATGAAAAAAAGAATGAGTATGTTCAGCAAGAATAAGATTCCCACGTGGCTGATAGCACTGGCGCTGATAGCCTCTGGCGCCGGCGCCGCGGCTGGCACAGTTCTGGCAGGCAGCGTAACTGCTGAGGTGCCCGTAGCTGTGAGTCAAGCCTTGTTAGTTTCTGGCCCAAGCTGGTTAACTTCGCTGGAAGATACAGTTAGTCAGGATGCACCTCAGCAGCTATATAACCACCTAAGCTGGGTGCACGCACCAAATCGAGGTGTTGCCGTAGTCGCTGATGATAATACTGGTTTCCAGGCAGCGGCTGAGGTGGCAATCGGGGACTGGATTGCTTTCAAGTTGCCTATTAAGAATGCCAGCGATAATGACCTGGTCGCTGAGCTCATGCTCTCTGTTCCTGATTGTCTTGAGATTGAGGTGTTTTCCGACTTAGATCTCCAGGGGAACGATGTGGGCAATCCGGTCCGTACTGGGTATAACACATGGAAGTTTGAAGTAGGGGCTAGTTCCGACGGCATCACTGACCCCAATGACATTCTCTACGTCATAGTCAGTATAGATGATGATTGTTTGCCCGGATACTTCTCCATCACTGGCACCCTTAAACAAATTTCCTACTAAAAAATAGCAGTAAACTGACCAAGTATCTGCTCCTGAAGTATTTAATGCTTGTAGGTCGGGTTTCATACATAAACAGCCGAATGATAACCTGGCCATCTGCTCAGGAACTTCCTCAGTTACCCCGCAAGATAACCTTGCTGACGACTCCGCCAGTATCACAGAAAGTTGACATAACCATGTGCTTTCTCTTCGTTATTCAAGTAATTCCTTGCGTGTCAAAGCTATAATGGTATATAGTTCTTGAGGCAGGCGGATTCTCATATGCGGGGTCAAATTGAAAGCAGATTTTACTAAATTAGATAGGGCTTTTAATCCTCGATGCCTAACAGTAGTCGGGGATAGTAAGAGGACCAATTACCATTGGCTTCGTAATCAAAACAATTTCAAGGGCAAGCTGTATTCTGTACAGGTTAATCCTGAGTCAATCGAGGGTATTAAGGAATTAGGTGTAGAGAATTATACCAGCCTTTTAGACATTCCGGAACCTGTGGACCTGGTGATTGCAACTGTGCCCCGTGAGGTGGCTCCCCGGATTTTGAAGGATTGCATTCGTAAGGAAGTAGCGGCTGCCCATTTCTTCACCTCAGGCTTTGCAGAGACGGGTACCGAGGAAGGGATAAGGCTTGAACGGTTGCTTGCTGAGATGGCAGAACAGGCGAACTTCCATCTTGTCGGTCCTAATTGCCGGGGAATCTTCAATCCCAAGATTGGGTTGAAACAGATTGGGGAGCAGTATAGTGGTTTTGCCGGGCCGGTTGGTATCATCTCACAAAGCGGTGGTTTTGCCATGACCTTCTGTCAGGAGGCACATCTTCAGGGAGTGGGCATTAATAAGTCGGTGAGTTTTGGTAATGGGATAGTGCTTGATGCCAGTAATTACCTGGAGTATTTTGGTCGTGACCCGGAGATTGAGGTTATTGGGATGTATCTAGAGGGAGTGAAGGATGGGCGGAGGTTCTTCAATGTGTTGAAGGAGGTTTCTGCCCGGAAGCCGGTGGTGATATGGAAAGGTGGCTGGACGACAGATGGCGGACGGGCTATTGCTTCACATACCGGGTCACTGGCTGTGTCTCAGGCTGTCTGGGATGCAGTGGTGAGGCAGTGTGGGGCGATAAAGGTGTCGGAGATGGAGGAGCTCATTGATACCCTTAAGGCTCTCCTGTATCTTCCACCGGTTCATGGCGATAGGGTGGGTGTAGCTGGGGGGGCGGGCGGACAGTCAATAGCTATTACTGATGCTTTGGCTGGGATTGGTTTAAAAGTACCCTTGCTTACTCAGGAGTCTTATGACGAGTTAGCTACGTTCTTCAGTCTGATAGGTGGGAGCTATCGCAACCCTCTAGACACAGATACTGGACGTAATCGCAAGGAGCTGGCGCGCATCTTTGAGATTCTTGACCGAGACCCTAATATTGATAACCTGGTGCTGCTATCAAGAGTTGGTTCATTTCTATTCTCTCCTGAGCTGCTTGAAGCTGATGTCAAGGCTGTGGCCAGTATTAGACGGAAAACGTCCAAGCCAGTAATGGCTATTCTTCCTTACTCTACTCCTGAGGAAATGAAGGAAGCAATAGACGTTATTCCAAAATTCCAGGATGGTGGTGTCCCCGTATTCCTCTCTGTGGAGCGCGGAGCCACTGCTCTGAAAAATGTCCTGGACTACTACAAGGTTCGACATCAACAGGACACAGGCGCCATGAATTCAGACTAGAAGAGACTTTTGGGGATTGTTCTTGCTCCGGCTCCATCTTCTTACGAGTTCTGGTGTTGGCGGTAGGCTTGGATATAATTCTGCGCATAACTATCGCGACCAAGGAGCAGGTCAGTAGCCAGCACAGCCTGGCGCACTTTGGCTACATCCACAGTAGGGCAGGTTACTCCTGCAGCGATAGATAATGATAGGAAAGCGTTATTAAGCACGCCACGCTCCGGCAGACCGTATGAGATGTTGCTGGCTCCGGCGGTTTGATTAACTCCCAACTCCGCTTTCACCTTACGGATAGCCTCCAGTGCCATCAGGCCAGCATTGTTGTCGGTGGCTACCGTTAGCACCAAACAATCGATAATGATGTCTTCACGTGGGATGCCGAGGGCTTCAGCTCTGTCCACGATTTTATGAGCGATAGCCACACGGCGGTTAGCGTCCATGGAAATGCCTTCGTCATCAATAGTTAGCCCGATGACTGCTGCTCCATACTCCTTAACCAGAGGCAAGACTTCATTTAGGGAACGTTCCTGACCAGTGACCGAGTTAATTATTGGCTTGCCCTTGTATATCTTGAGAGCCGCCTTCAGAGCCTTGGGGTTATCACTGTCAAGGCTCAGGGGAACATCCACTGTTTCCATTACAGCCTGTACCGCCTGAGGCAATAAGGCTGTTTCATCGCCGCCAGACATACCGACGTTGACATCCAGAATGTCTGCCCCGGCTTGCACCTGAGCTATAGCCTCCCGGCGGACAAGGGTCATGTCACCGGCTTGCAGTGAAGTGGCTAGTTTTTTCTTTCCTGTTGGATTGATGCGCTCACCTATCAGCACTGTTGGCTGGTTGTCACCGATAAGCACCTCTTTGTCGGCACTGGATATCTTTGTTTCCATGGCTAGAACGTCCTCTGTCTGTTTTTGTGTCAGCGTTGCCCGTGTTGATTCATATCCGCTAAAGGTTCAGATAGAAATAGGATATTTGCCATACTCATGTATTGCCCTGACCATCTCCACATAGTTCTCTGGCTTCACCGCAGAGTGAATTGAATTGCTGGACATGCAGATATACCCTCCGCCTCGGGCAGCCTGCCTGACGCATCTCTTTACATCCTCACTTACTTCCTCAAGAGTGCCCCAGGAAAGGACATAAGCACAATCAACGTTTCCCATCAGGCAAAGTCTGTGGCCATACTTCTCCTTAACTTCCCCGAGGTCCATTCCGGCATTGGGGTCAATTGGATGCAGACCTTGAATGCCGGTGTCTATGATTAGGTCAAGGATGGGCATCAGATTGCCATCGGTATGCTTGGTGGCGTAGGCACCCCGGTTTTTAGCCTCCTCAATCAGTGTTTTCAGCACCGGGATAACGTGTTTGGCGAAGTGCTCTCTAGATAGCATAGGCCACTTTGTGGTGGCGTAGTCTCCGGTGACGTGTATGATATCAACCCCCACCTCTATACAGTTCTTGATGTATCTAAGGTAGTAATCGCGTATCAGTCCAGCCAATCGGTCTACCAGGTCAGGGTTTCTAACGAAGTCCATGTAGTGATTAGCCGCTCCTCGCACTTCGTTGGCAACATTAAATGGGTCGGCGAAGGCGGCGATAATAGCCTTTTGCCCTTTATACTTACTCACCAATTCTTTTAGCCGTTCATATCTCCACGGCTCATCAGGGTCGGGAGGACTCCATTTGTCGAGATCTTTCTCCGACTTAACAGCACCTTCTACTGGATGAACCAGAGACTCTGCAGTCTTCTGCACAACCGTACCCCATTGATTCCGGAAATGGGATGCATCCAAAGTCTCCACCAGGTAACCTGGAGACCTCCTGTCATCTACGCTGACTGCGTCCAGGTCAAAATGCTCAACCACTTCATCAAACGAAGCGCCAGGGAGTATTTTATCGATTATGTTTTTGTTAGGTGCCTCGTAGAACGGAACCCTATCTGGTTCTTGAATCTGGAGCGCCTTAAACATTCGCTCTGCACCGCTAAGCGTTTTCATTTCTATCTCCTCAAAATAATCACTGACGGCAATTTGAAAGACGATGGTGTAAGGTTAGGCTATTGTACCAGCAGACGGAACTTTTTCGCTGCTTCGACAGCATCGGTTGCATAGCAATCTGCGCCAATTTGGTCAGCATAGCCTTGTGTGCATACCGCACCACCAATGGCTATCTTAACCTTGTCTCTAAGCCCAGCAGTTTTCAAGGCCTCTATTGTTCGCTCCTGGTTGGGCATAGTGGATGTTAGTAGGGCTGATAGTCCCAGGATTTGGAAGTTATTTTCCCTTACTGCGGTGCAGAATTCTTCAGGAGATACATCCACACCAAGGTCAGTTACCTCCCACCCGCTTCCTTCCAGTATCATGATAATAATGTTCTTTCCGATATCGTGAACATCACCTTGAACTGTCCCTATTGCCGCTTTGCCGATGTAGCCTGTGGCTCCTTCGCGTTGAGTCAGCAGTGGTCTCAGTAAATTCAGCGCTGCCTTCATTGCTTCTCCTGACATTAAGAGTTCGGGTAGAAAAATCTCCCCCGTCTCGAACCGCTCACCAATGACTTGCATTGCCGTCACCAGACCCTTTTTCAGTATTTCCTCAGCCGGTATATTTGCCTCAATGGCTGCTTTGGTCAGTTTCTCGGTCTTGGTGGCGTCCATTTCTACCAGACTCTTCACAATGTTATCTAGGTCGGTCATAAGTGGTTCTCCTTTTTGCCTGAATTCCTGAGCCTTGTATTGTCAGTAATAATAGCATGACTCAAGTCTATACCTCAAGGAGTTGTCTGTTCTTTATCAAAAACTTGCCGTGTTGTCAATCAATTTCCTCTCTTTCACCATCTATTATCCGGTATCGCCCCAGGTAATTTGCCTCAATGAAAATCTGCATGAAATCGGGATTATTGGCTAATTCAATGTAGCCTACCCGGGAGGCTATAGCCTGTGCTTCAGCTCGCTTAGTAAGAGAGATGAGAGCAAGTTTGGCGCCCATGCCGGCAGCATTTCCCACCTGCTTGAAGCGGTCCAGTGGCAGTGATGGTAACATTCCGATAGCTATGGCACTGGATACATCTATGTAGCTGCCAAAAGCCCCAGCAATAATCACCTGCTTGATTTCCTCCTCAGAACATCCGTTCGTTTTTAGAAGTACTTGTATGCCAGTACGAATGGCTGCCTTGGCCAGTTGCAATTCTCGTACGTCCCGCTGAGTAATAACAATGGCTGGATGCTTACCCTGTGTTTCCTTACTTACCAGCACAAACTCCCGCTGCTTCTTGATGGTACGAATACAAGGGTGGTTATCCTTCATCCTACCCTCTTTGGTAATGATTCCGGCCTGATAGAGCTGAGCTATTGCATCAAGTATCCCTGATCCGCAGAGACCAACCGGTGGTGCTTCACCAATGGTCTGATATTGAACGCTATCACCTGTTATTTGCACCCGTTCGATAGCACCGCTGGCAGCCCGCATGCCGTCCTTGATGTGACCTCCTTCAAAGGCAGGACCAGAGGCACAGGAGACAGCAGTTATTTCTCCACCACTTATTAGGGAAACCTCGGTGTTAGTCCCTATGTCTAGAGCCACAACTGGGCCTTCACTCTCCCAAACCTCTGTTGCCAGCAACATAGCTACGTGGTCGCCACCAACAAAACCGGCGATATTAGGCAGCAGGTGTACATACGCTCCTGGAGCAATATGTACGCCTAGTTCACGAGCCTTAATATCCAGAGCCTGGCTAATCGCAGGAACAAACGGAGAGACGGACAATTGCTTTACTGGCAAACCGAGAAATAGATGGTGCATGGCGGTATTGCCAACCACTACTGCCTCAACGATTTCCTCTGTGTTGACATTGATCTCGGCGCACAGGTCTAGAAGCAGCTTGTTGAGTGCTCGCACAGCCAGCTTCTGCAATCGTGTGTCTTCGTCTGGTGACTCTGTGGCGCGGCTAATGCGGCTGATAATATCCTCTCCGTGACTGATTTGGGGATTCATCATTCCCTTGGCAGCTAAGGTCTTGCCATCACTCAAGTCAACCAGATAACCGGCAATTTTGGTGGTGCCCAAATCTATAGCTAAGCCTAATTGGCTACTATCTCTGGGGCTAACAGCTATTACTTCGTCGTTGCGGACTGAAGCGCTACACTCCCAGTTCCAGGACCGCAGTTGAGGAGAGAGAGTGTGCAGAACATCACTATCAACTTTATTACAGTATAATCCATGCTCCTGGTTTAGTGTTTCCAGCAAGCGGTCTCCATCGGCTTGCATGTCAGATAAGGAAGGGGCTATTAGTTGTAAGGGATAGGCTTGGACGGGTGCCTCTGGCTGAACTGCTATCTCTATTCCCTCTACCTGGGTTCGTTGTGGCGTGGTCATCGACTCAGGAGGTATACTCAACTTGCAATCGCTGTGAGGATAGGTCTGGCAGGCGAGACGCCAACCATCGTGTAATTCTTGTGGTGAAAAGGTGCCTAGTTCGTTGGAGGTTGGGTCTGAGATAGTGCCGCTTAGGACGCGTACCTTGCAAGAGCGACATGTCCCTGCGCCTCCACATACGTTACTAATGCCTATATCGAGTTGGCGGGCACAGGTTAGGAGGGATTCATTGACTTGGCATTGCCCTCTTCGGCCCAGTGGTTCAAAATCAATGGTGTAAACTGACATATTATTTCCGATGAACACTAAAATATTAAGCGAACCGCTTGGCATTGTCAAATTTGGCATTTCCTAAATTCAAGAGGCAGAGGAAGTCGAGAATCTATGAGCGTGCGTAGATATAATAAAGAGAAAGGCTCATTGCTATTCAGATAAGGCTTGTATTAGCAAGGCGTGCTCAATTGGCACTATTTTATCCGTATACATCGAAAATAATTGGTAATTAATTAGCATAAGGTCTTGACAAAAGGCGTAAAATGTGCTATATTATTGTCTCTTGGCACTAAATGCGTAGTGGAGGAAAGAATGTTCCCTAGTGAAATGGTAATCCTGATGGCTATTGCAGTGGCTAGAAACTCCGGTAAGAGATTGCTAATTCCCCAAATGGATGTTGCCGGTGAATACGTTGCCTATTTATATGACTCACTGGTTAGACGCGGCTATCTAAGAGGAAATAGTTTAAAGGGATACCAGCTCACCTCGCAGGGTAGAGGGGTTCTTTTCCAATTCCTGCATGAAAATGAAACCAGAGTTAGAGAGACGATAAAGACACTACAACAACTGGGAATTGAGATTGGGCAAGAGGAGGATAAAGTAGGAAAAGATGTAGTGGGGGTCAAGTAGAGATGTAGAACGCCGGCCAGCGATTTTCTTTTTCATCGCGGCTGCGTGCAGGATGCTGCGGGCAGTGGTCGTCTCCTTTCTTGTAGAGAGCCGTACATGTTCCTAAGGTGGAGTGTATGGCTCTCTCTCTTTGTAATCTGGAAATAGAAAATCACATCCTAGTCCACTACATGAGCGCCCGCATTAAGCCTGCTATCTTAAAGATTAAGGGTATGGGTCGGAAGAGACAGCGTCTCCTCCTCTTGCCTTTTTGGTGTTAAACTGGGTCATGCCCCACCACTGAAACCCGGCCGCAGCAACAAATGCCACCGAGGCAATTATTCCCCAGATGAACAGCGGATTAGCTGGAAAAGCGTCGAGCAGAATACCGCCCAACAATGGCCCCGAAGATGCACTTAAGCTCGTGCTCAATCCGAAGAAGCCCATGTATCGCCCTCGCTTGTCCTCTGGAGAAAACTCAGCTACTACAGAAAGTGCCAGAGGAGTAACAATAATCTCACCTGCAGTGACAACCACCATTGCCATGACAGCCCAGCTAAAATCTGTTATCCAGGCAAAGAGTAGCCAGCCCAGCCCGTAGAACAGACTCCCCAAAACAAAACCCCGGGCTCTTGGTAGCTTGTCAACACCTCTGGATACCGGGTACTGGAAGACAACTACGATAAGACAATTGATGGTGAGTAAGAGGCCATACTGGGCTATCGTAAATCCTATGCGGTCTACCGTGAAGACCGAGAGGGTGCTGCCAAACTGAGCCATGGATAAAAAGCTGAGGAAGATTAGTCCATTGAATATCAGAAATGCTCGGTCGGTAGCGACCGAGAACACGCTGCGAAAGCCTACTTGCTTAGTACTACCGTGAAAGGACTCTTTGACGAAGAAAAGGGCGAGAAAGAAGGCGACTGCACTTGCCAAAACTGCTGCCCCGAGAAGCCAGGCGTAGGGGAAGATAGTTAGCAGGTATCCCCCTAGTGCTGGTCCAGCAGCAAAGCCTGCATTTACTCCTACCCGCATGAGGCTGTATGTCTCAGTGAGACGGTCTTTCGGGGAGAGGTCTGCTACCATTGCTCGAATGGCTGGTCCAGCCATCATCAGTATTGACTGCCCTAAAATGTAGGTAAGCATGACGACCCATATCGGAGCGGTAACTCCCACAGAGACTGCCAGCCCGGAGAGTACAAATACGCTTATTCCCATCGTCCATAGCAGAAGACTTCGGCGACCGAACCGGTCGGTAAGTGCGCCACCTATCATCTGAGTTGCGCTGGAGCAGAGCCCGCCAATTAAAAACATCACCCCGACCAGAGTCATAGAGAGGTCACGTTCCTGATGCAGGTACAGGGCGAGAAAAGGAAAAGAAACGGAGTAGCCAGCAGCAATGAAAACCTGGATTGCAGTAATGACCCATATCTCCCGGGGGAACCGACCAAAGACATCTCGGCGTAACTTTTGGACTAGTGTTGACGATGAGTTCGTAGCTAATGGCATGGGTGTAAATCTCTTGCTTCAGCCTTCATGTTTTGACCCTTCTAAACAGGAATGGGGTGCCTATGATTCAGCCAGTGCCAGGTTAACTGCAGCTTCAGCATGGAGGTGAGTAGTGTTGAACAAGGGTATATCCAAGTCATTAGGCTGGATAAGCAGCGGCAGTTCTGTGCATCCTAGAATAACGCCCTCAACGCCTTGCTCTACTAGTCTATGGATAACCTTGAGGCAAGTACGGTGCGAAACAGGTCTGATAATCCCCCGGCAGAGTTCGTCGTAGATTATTCGATTAACGGTACTTCTACCTTTATCCTCAGGCACAACCACCTCAATATCAAAAACATTCTCGAGTCTTTCCCGGTAGAAAGGCTCTTCCATCACGAAGCGAGTTCCCAGTAGCCCTACCTTGCGCAAACCATACTGCATGATAGCGTTACCAGTGACATCAACAATGTGAAGCAGTGGCAAGTCGACTCTCTCAGCTACAGTTTCAGCCACTTTATGCATGGTGTTAGCACATATTACCAGAAAATCAGCACCAGCCTGTTTGAGTATAGTGCCTGCCTTGGTGAGGATGGTGGCAGCATCATCCCAGCGTGCCTCATGCTGTGCCTGTTCAATTCTGTCAAAGTCTAAACTATAGAGGATAAGAGATGCTGAATGAAGCCCGCCCAATCTCTGAGCAACCAATTCATTAATAAGGCGATAATACTCCGCCGAAGAAATCCAGCTCATGCCGCCGATTAGCCCTATGGCTTTCACAGTTTGCTCCAGTGCTCCATTCGATGTTTGGCTCTCTTATTTGGCGGGTGGGTGCTTGACATTATTGACAGCTAACGGGACGACGGTCCTCGTTATTGCGGAGATGACGCTTACAGCTGTACTGGTGGTACCGCTCTTCAAGTCCCCCGTTGACCAGCAGCGGAGGGAATTGCATACAGGGCTTTGATTGGCCTGTCCAGCTTCGGTTACAGGATGCCTTGTAAAAGTGTGGTGGTATCCTGGACGCCCTGAATGCTGCGGACATCGCTGACGATTGTCTTGGTCAGTTCAAAAAGGGTCTCGGCTTCGGCAATAGCTATTGCATCCCATTGTCCGAACACCAGGTTTACATCCGAGACCCCTGGGGTGGCGCGAATCTGAGAGAGCGCATCCGCTTCTAATCCCGGCACTAGCTTGATGAGAATGTAGCAATTCATCATTTGACAGTATTATACTTCACTCTAGCAACGCTGGCAAGCACTGGGAAAGCAAACCAATTCCAAACAGTTTACTCACGACAATCACACCTTAAAAAGTTAAATTGATTTCGTACGAGCGAAAGAAATATAGAGGTAGGTTATTATGAGGCTAAGTGGTCTATGAATGAGTACTTCAGTGAAATAGATGCTATAGCCTGTGGTGTAGAGGCAAAACTGGATTTACTCATCGGTTATTCAAAGGTAGTGGCTCAAAGAACCATTGATGTTGCTCGGCAGCTTGATATACCTGAGAAACAACTTCAGAGGTGGGTGAATAGGAGAGCAATTCTTGACTCTCATAAGAGTGAGGTAATTAAGGCATCGCTGAAGAAACTCGAGCGAAGTCTACTTGCCCAACATAATGGGCTACCAGAGCTATATCTCCATACATCGAATCTCAATAAATCCCAGAATTGAGAATAAGATAATCTGAAACCTTGAGAAATTCCTCTCACTTCTACTCAATGCCAAACACGAAGAAGTCGATGGGAACAGGGTTTTGTCAAACAAAACATAGCAATTCATTCAAAACCCCAGTAACCTTCCCACCAATTCCATTCTCTGATACCCGTATAGCCACGAACTGCTTCGTAGATATTTTTGTATAAGTACTCGTAACCTTCGTAGTAATTTTGCCAACCAGGAATGAGCGGGTCCTCTGAGTACACAACTCCAGGTGTTCTTCCTGAAAAGAGTCCCAACATCTCATACTCGCCAGTTATCGCTGTCGTTTCAATAGCCACTTTGTGTTCTTCTGTGTACACAAGCACCCATGCGTGATAACCTCCGTCCTCTTCCCAAGGTGCCGGTCCGATAGCTATATGGGCATTGAAGCCAGCATTTTGCAGAGTCCATTCAAGGAATGCTGCTGACTCGCTGCAATCAAATACACCAACTTCGTAGTCTCTCGGCAATGTGAATTCAATGCTTAAAAAATCCTCAAGCTCCTTGTAATGATTGGAATGCTCTGGGGATTTATCAGTAGAATAATATGATTCGGGTATGGTAATCCAGCGCCAATTATACGCTTAAACAGATTACCTTTTATTCTACGAATCACCGAAGGCCTCCAATTTAATGCTATACGTATGCTGAGTATCACTTAGTTTACGCTAATTGGTTCTATTCGTGCTGCAGTGCTCGTTTACTAGCTAGACATATCTTGCGAATCAATAGATTCACTTAATCTTTCTCAGCCTCTTTTCTTTATTTTACCGTTCCAGCTTGCTTAACTAAAAGCGGCGCATATTGATTTAAAATCCATGAAAATTGCTCTTTGTAATCATACATCATAGTATTCTATAATATCCGATAGTGTTTCCTCGTATCAGCTACAGACAACCTGAAGGTAGCCTCTCCTTTGTCTGCCTAGATATCTTGAGGAGGAGGTACATAGGGCCGAGAAAAATGATGAGAATTTGGGCGACCGGCACCTGCGCGAATATCCGGTTTATCAGTGAAAGATAGTGCGACTGCTATAATTATTCTAAATAAAGGAGACGCAGATATGTCATCAAAAGAACTATTGAGCAAAATTACACAAAAGTACGAAGATGCCTACGAAAAGCGAACAGCAGAATCGCGGATGACTGGTGAGAGAGCCGAAAAATACATGCCTGGCGGCAACACCCGCGCGGCTATATTCTTCCAGCCATATCCCATCTGGATTGACAAAGCAAGTGGTTGTAAGTTCACTGATCTAGACGGCAATGAGTACATCGACTTTAACAACTGTATGACAACATTGGCGCTGGGGCATGCTAATCCGAAGGTTGTGGAGGTGGTGAGGGAACAGCTTGTGAAGGGCACGGCGCATGGGGCGTTGCTGCCTATTGTCATAAGATGGGCTGAGATAATGTGCCAGAGGATAGCGTCGGTCGACAAAATAAGATTCGGTAATTCCGGCACGGAAGCGACGATGATGGCAGTGCGTGTGGCTAGAGCATTTACGGGAAAAGACAAGATTCTCAAGATAGAAGGAGGCTACTACGGTAGCTTTGACCCTGTTGTGTATCCGTCCAACACTGCAGGTTTACCCGCAAGTGTGCAGACTGATTCTATGATTGTCCCCTACAATGATAAGGAAGCCGCGGAGAGAGCCATCGTTGAGAATAAGGATCAATTAGCAGCTATTATTGTCGAAGGCATGATGGGCGCCGCTGGTCAAATCCCTCCAAAGGATGATTATCTCGGTTTTTTGAGAAAGATTACTGCCGCTAATGGTGTGCTTTTTATTTTGGATGAAGTACAGTGTTTCAGGGTTGACCACGGTGGAATACAGAATGTATTCGGAGTCAAGCCTGACCTTACCACCTTTGGTAAGGTGATAGGTGGTGGCTTTCCTGTAGGTGCCTGTGGTGGAAGAGAAGATATCATGAGCCTCTTTGCTCCACGGGCGCTCAAGGTTGGCCTCAGTGGCACGTTGAATGGGAACCCGGTAACAGCCACAGCCGGTGTCGCTACGCTGGAGCAGTTTACCGCCGAAGAGATAGCCAGAATCAATGGGCTGGGCGAATCTCTGGCACAGGGCATGCGCAAGATTTTCACCAAATTGAATATCAAGGGACAGGTTACCGGAAAAGGTTCGCTGCAAAACCTTCACTTCAGCCCGGTGCCCGTGACAGACGGTAAAACATCTCAACAAGCCAATGACGCGGCTCTATTACACTTGCTTCACCTGGCTGTGATGGAAAGAGGCATCTTCATGCCAGGGAGAGGCTTGTTTGTCGTGTCCACACCGATGACAGAAAAAGAAATTGATTTGGCCATAAGTGCTGTTGATGATGTTCTGAGCGAACTAAGACCTCACATCGAGCAGATATGGCCGGAATTTATTGGCACGCCAATAAGCGGTTGAATCCTGAACCGGAGGCTCTACTTTAGTCCTCCTCTTCATCCTCGTCTTCGTCTATATCTATATCCTCGCCCTCTACTTCATCTTCCTCGTCTTCACCTTCGCCCTCTGCCTCATCATCGATTTCCTCTGTCTCTATCTCGACAGCCATCAGTGAGCCATCAGATTGGGCGACTGCTTCAATCTTCACGGTGGCGCCGACCTCCAGTATACCTTCGATCTCAGTGGCTTCGTTTATGATAATCTCCTGACCGTCGATGAATACACTGGTAGTACCATTTTCATTCACGATTAGGTTCGTGATAGCTCCTTCTAGCTCAACCTTATCCTCTTCCTCACCATTGTCCACATCTCCCTCTTCTATTTCCTTCTCTTCCGGCTTGCCCTTGTCCTCAGGCTTACCTTTGTCCTCGGGCTTACCTTTGCCCTGTTCCTTCTCTTCTACCTCTATCTCTGTAGCCAAGAATGAGCCGTCCTTTTCCAGAGCCTCCACCTCTGCCCAGGAGTCAATCTGAAGGTCTCCCTCAATCTTCACTGACGAGTCCAGAGTGATCTTGACCTCTTGTCCGGCAACTATCAGTACCAACTCAGTATCACTGAAGCGTGCAATAATACCTTCGATTTCTACTTTGGTGCCTTTTTCTTCTGCCTCTATCTCTGCTTCTTCTTCCATTTCATCCTCGTCTTCCCCAACTGCGCCTTCCTTAATGGTTGAAGGAACGAGCAATTTGACCACCGGCTTCAGCTTGAATTGACCTGCACCAGTAATCTGTAGTGAACTAGCTCCGTCAAAATCCAGGAGAATAAGCGTTGTTTCACCTTCCTTAACCTCAAAGGGTCTGGCGAGCTTTAATTTACCACTGGGTACAGAGGCAGTATGCTCTTCACCACCGACTATCACCGTAGCTTCTGTGACTGTAAAACGTACCTGGGTATAGGTTCCTTCAGGCACCTCTTGGCTGCCGAGGAATTTTTGTACTTCGGCGATCTTCAACAAGTCGAAGGTGACGGGCTCACTTAATATAGTAATCCACTCGCTATCAGGTCCAGCAGCTCTATGTACTTCTATCTCAGCCACTTCCACCAAGACGCTATCTACCTCTGGAGGCGGTGGGTCACTAGCGCGGATTTGAATAGTACCTATTCCAGCCACTAACAATGGTGTCGGGGCAATACTAGCAGCGGTCTCTATAACGGTACTGTATTGCTCACCTGACATTTCTAGAGCTTGTGTAATCAATGGCATAGTCTGTTCGGGTACTTCATTCAAGGTCGCTTCCAGAGCGCCAAGTTGTTGCATTGCGCTTTGTTCCAGTCGGATTCTTACATCACTGATGTCAATTCCAGCAGTAACAAGAGCTTCAACTAAATTATTGGCCTGTTCCAGGTGATTGACTAGCGCGGTTGTAAGGCTGGTCATCTTCTCAACCTTACCCTCCCTACCCATCTCAATCGTCTCCTGCACCCGACGCTCAGCAAAAGCTATGTGGAGCTGCGCTTTGCTCGTATCGGAAGGGGTGAGTGCCAGGCGTGCCTTCTCAGAGGCAATCTTTACTGGATATAAGAAATCATCAGGCATGCTGCCCTGAGAGGCGTAAACTGTGCTGCTACCAGCAATAAGCAGCACCAGTACGGTAGCGATGGCAACCGGAGCAAGCCTTCTTGCTGGTGCTAATGGCTTTAGCCAGTCGAATATTCCTACTCTTCGGCGCTCGGTGCGAGCCGGTGATGGTTGCATTACCTCAAGCAATCGCCTTCTGGCGCGTTCCTTGAA
>SDBU01004073.1_pt1 | contig 18210 bp, 48 predicted proteins | sample 2277071 | NCBI WGS metagenome assembly SDBU01 (sample SAMN10397929, study PRJNA504765) | marine sediment metagenome | isolation source: marine sediment core GS08_GC12, 126 cmbsf | place: Arctic Ocean: Gakkel Ridge, Loki's castle | collected 2008 | reverse complement strand
TACTTTCCATCGCCTTATCAACTCTGGATTACCCTTTTTCTTTTTGTATAGTTCTTTAAGGTTAAGCATAACTCCTACATCTACATTGTCAGTGATAAAGCCATGACATATATTGTGGGACAAATAATAATTCTTCTCAGTATAATCATTGAATCTTCTTGGTAATATGTGGTGTCCACCAAGATAAAACAAATCTTCGGGGTTATTCCTATGTCCTTTTGTGCCACACCACTGGCACATATAATTTAATTTCTCGGCTACTCTATCACCTATTTGGTTCCAGATATCTTGCTTTATGCGTTGCTTAGAACTAATCTTGTTTAAGCCTTTCTTGGCTCGAAGTGGAGTCCTTCTCTTTAATGGGGTTTTATTCATTCTTTATGTCCTTGTTAACTGATGTTTATTTGGTAAATACAAGGTCTAGCTTTCCTTCGGCTTCTTGCCGATGGTCAGGGCAGAATGTGATATCAAATTCCTTCTCTCCCACTTCCCCTTTAGCTTTACCCCATCCCTCTGGTAACTTCTCAGCCCTACTTTTCTTGTTGCAAAAGGTACATTCAAACATTTCAACCTCCAGTTATATTGATGTTAGTTTGCTAAGAATTCATAAAACATAGTCTTGCATCTTCCGCATTCCAATTCTAAATTTCTTGGGTTAATTCCCTTATCCGTATTACCTGCACCCATAACACGATGGCAGTCATACCTGCATTTAGGACACCTTATCGTGTTCCCCTTTTCATCTAAGACTTGCCGAAGAGGATGGAGTATCTCTTTCATTTTTACCATCATCTACTCCTACTGATTGAAGTTTATTTAGGTAAAAGCCCCCTGCGATTTGCCTCTTGTATACAGGCATGCTTCCCACAAGTGGCTGGCTTATATTTTGGTAAGTATTCATATTCCTTTCCGCATATTGGGCATCGGTCTTTCACCCATTGTTTTCCCATATCACCCCTCCCTACAGATGTTTATTTGAACTTGAAATAATTGCAATATCTGCATCGGTCACTTTCCATCTGTTCATTTTCCCTACTATAGAAAAGATGGCGGTAGACACCTTTCTTCCCACATTTAGGGCATATTCTAAAGTTCCAATGCCTACCCTTCATAATCCCTCACTGATGGGTCTGATGCGAGATTTCTTCATTTCAGCATCTCCTGTTTCATAATCTTTAACCAAATCAACATTACTTTCCGCCGTAGTGGTGATAGCCGTTGGCGGTTTTCCCTGAACCATTGTAATGCCTCTTTATACACTTGGAAACCCCTGTCTTAATACTGGATATTTGCACATTACCCATTCCTTCGCAGCCCATTGGCAGTTACACATAAGTTGAGCTTCAATTAACGGCTTCAAATTATTCTTCAAGAACACAGGGATACCAGCCTTATCCGCAGCCTGGACAATCTCCTGTACCCAAGAAATAGGAGGCTGTGCTGTCCACTTCTTGCCGTAGGGCATCAGAGTTAATTCGGGATACCTCTTTATCAGGGCTTCCATCTCAGCCTTTGTGCCTGTGCAAGCCCCTATAATTACCCACTGACAAATGAAATCTCTTATCAACTTTATTGACAAAGCCGACATTCTTTCTAGTAAAGGTTCAAAACTGATAAACCTTGTCTTGGCTACTATCCTATCGAAAGCATAAGCAACTGCAATCATATCTCTATCGTGAGTAACAGTAGCTCCAACTATGCAGTTATCGGGGAAGGGGCTGAACTTAATGAGATTCTGCTGTTGCTTGGTGAGAAAGACAAAGGTATGTTGAGGGCATTTCTCAATGGTGTCAAATAACCTGCCTTTTAATGTAAATAACCCATGCTCATCCTCTCCAAACTGACCTTTGGGGCTTCCACAATAACTTGGGTCAAACTCAGGGCAATCCCCGAATAAATCTCCCATAAAAGCACAGAATATTCGACTTGGCTTTTTTAGACGAATTGGGGAGCATAATGATTCGGGGTAAATAGTCGGCTTAAAACTATTAGGATAGTGAGCTTTAAAGCGTTGACTGATTGAGTACGCCCAGCACTTAAAGTTGCCTGATTTACATATTCCGTCTACTTGGTTATCACAACCACTGGCGAAATTCCAAGCATAATCTCCATATTCGATCCCTGTTTTACTAAGCCTAATCAATTTATTTATTTCCCCACCTCCTCTGCTAGAGCTTCTGCTAAAGGGATTACATAATCTCTAATAACTTGTATATATTCTGGCTTTGCATTAAGATTTGTCAGGAGTTTTAGGTTGGCATCAAGCCTATCCCTATCTATAAGTGCAAGTCCATCATAGGAGAGGATGCGTTTTACCAATTCCTCACAAAATTCTTGTTTAATAAATAGATAGCCTTCTTCTTCGTATACTTCTTGCCCTAATAACATTCCACACCCTATTGCAACCTTACCCCACGCCACCAGTTCATCTACTTGCTTATTCTTTCCATAAGCATCAGTCTTAGCTCCATCACTCAGTGCATCTTTTATTCTCCTAACTTTTCTCATACTTTACTCCTTAAAGGTTAATTTATTAACCTTAGCTCCTTCTGGGCAAAATTCTGCCAAATCACAGAAACCCTTACAACGCCTCCCATTCCAGCGTTCATTGTACGGACACAATTCTGGGAGCATCTTATCTTTAAGAGCCTTTATTAAGGCAGTGGATTTCTGATAGAAATAATCTATAACCATTTCACCGTCAAGTATTTCTATGGGCAATAATAATATTTTTTTGTCGATTTTATTGATATAGGCTGTTTTCGTGCCACCATCCCTTACTGTGCACTGGACTAGCATTCGGCTAATTGGGAAACCAAACTTCTCAGCCTTGAGGCGGTAGTCATTTAATTGTAAGGCGAGTTGCATACGTTCATAATCACCATTATCTTTTAATCCCAAGTGTTTGGCTAGAGCAAAAGAACCCCAAGTTTTGTAATCGGTCATTTTGTAAAAACCATCTTTAAGTTCATCGGGTTCTAGTAAATCCAAAATTCCTGTATGTTGCTGGACTTCGGTTTTCTCCAGTTTCTTCTCACTGATTAACCCCTCTATCTTCTTGGCAACTAATTCTAATCGCCTATGGTGTCTAGTGCCAAGTAAAGCGAATGCATAACCAAAAGGGTCTAACGTATAAGGCTTAGTGATTTTCAGGTATTCCATCCTAGTTGGATTTAAACATTGAGTTGTAGATGGCGTACCTGTCCATTCTCTTTGTTTCCCTGTATCATATAAAGTCGGCAAACTCAAACATCGACCTTCTGGTTCAGGGCATTTCTCAAGGCATTGTGCTATTGCAATGATATTACCATTTGGGCATTTAAAATATGTGGCTGGCATTTAACTTTTACTCCTATTTCGCCTAAAACTTTTTTGTGTCATTCCGTAACCAATCAAGCCCTTTTTTATATGCTCGTGCCAAATCTGTCCGTCTTTGTGCATATGTGATACAAGTCTTTGGTGTATTGGGTTTTTGATTAAGATGCCAGTGTTCTATTACTCCTTACCTCCTAGAGCCTCAGACTCGTTACTCTTTTGGCTTCCTCTGGAACCAACCTTCTGTGCCATCCAGTTTATTCTGCATATCTATTGCGGGCTTTGCTGTAATAAAAACAACCACAACTACCACTAATATGCCCCCAATTATCAACAGTATGGTGCCTATTCCCATTACACCTTACCTCCTAGAGCCTCGATAATTTAAAGTTACTATAAAAAACACAAATCCTGCTAGGATAATGACCATAGTTGATGCTCCATATGCACCTACACCATAAGTTTTGAAATATAATACAGTAGCGACACATAATATAATCCCATAAATACAAACTCTTTTTATAATGTCAAACACCTTATCTAATTTACCTTTCCCCATCACCCCTTACCTCCTAGAGCCTAGATGGTTCGTTTTTACCATTGCACAAACATTGGCATTATTACAATGGTCAGTCCTTCTATGTCTCCAGTGAGCTTTATCGGAGAACTTAGGTTAGTAAGTTCTAATGTATTTAAAGAGAAAGGCTTTAGAGCATCTAACATATAGGAAAGTTGGATTGCTATTCTACTCTTCACTCCAGACTCTATCTTGACAGGTGCTTTTAAGGTATATTTACCACAATCATCAACCCCAGTCCCGATAGAACACTCCTGTTCCCCAAACTCATATCTCACTACACCACTACCTACAGTAGATAGTGGATCTATCATCATTAGCCTCTGTGCCATTACTGGTGTAGAGAACGTAACCTTACAAGTACATTCAGTTGGTATCAGTACATCATAGTTTGGAAAATTTCCTTGTATTAACTCGGAAGACATCCATATATTGCCTGACCTGAAATACACTCGTTTTAGCGTATTAGCTTCCTCGTGTACTTCAAAGGCTATCTCCATGCTCTCCTCTTTGCTAAACAACCTTCTCATAAGATTTATGGTTGTAAAATGTATTATTGCTTGGTTTTCCCCCAAGCCGAAGTTTAATCTAGTATCTTTTAATAATACAAGCCTGAAGCCATCTGCTGAAGCCATAGCCCCATCCTTGAAAGACACCCCTGTAAGAATAGGTCGGCTTGCTTCTTTAGCACATGCTGTAACCATAATCTGTAACATCTCACAGAACCACTTGGCATCCAACTTCGACCATGATAGATTATCAGGTTCAGGGAGTATAGGGAAGTCACTCGGAACTGAAGTTCCTCTGTGTTCATATTGCCCTATATCTTCTCTTCCCATAATGACATCCGCAGGGGTTTCTCCTAGTTCAAGGTTTACCTTGCCGTTATTCCCCACCAAGAACTTCTCCGTTTCTCTTAATGGCAAAACCAATGAGAATGGTTTGTCTGACTTACATTCAATATCAACCCTGATATATCTCCCTAAATCTGTCATAGCAATTGAAGCCCTACTATCTACTATCTTCATAAAGGCATTAGATAACATAGGTAGTTGCGGGTTTATCTTTATAGGCTTCACTTTCTTCAAGGCTTCTCTCAGATCCCCAGTTTCCATTATTGCTTTCATTTTGCTTCTCCTTCTTTTTTGTTCTCGTCAACTTTCTTCTTGAATTCACCACCACAGTAATAAGCGTGAACCATTGCTAATGTTGGCTCTAATTCTCCCCCACAATCCACACATTTATCTTTGTTAGCCCAATTACAAGCTCTACACTCTTTGCAATACACTACACTACTACCCATTACCCCTTACCTCTCAGAGCCAGAATTTTAATCAATTATCTCTATTTTATAAATTACCCTAGAATAAAGCATCCCTTTAGGATTAGGGTCTTTTGTAGTAATTTTATATTCTCGCCCAATAGCTAGGCTTATATTAGAATCCTCTACACGAATAGCATTACCATTTATGTAGATTACCGTGTACTTATCAGATGATTTAATACCACTAACAATTCCTTGGAAAGTTTCATATTCAGCTATTGATTCAGTACAAGCAGGTAATAGTAAAACCACTAATAGTATAGAGACCAATAATATAGTTATTTTTTTCATTAATACTTACCTCTATTTCTTGTATCAATTGCGAACTTACAACATTTATCTTCGTATGATTTCTGAACAGAGAAAGCCGTATAGACTATCAGGATAGTTGGGATTGCTATTATTCCACCGATTATTAATTTTAACTTCATATTCACATCCTTATCCTCTACTTTATGTTAATGCTTTTTGTCCATTACCAAGGTATTTTAGGGCTATTCTTACCTTGTCTTCTAATGTTCCATTTACTGGATTATCGCTAATGTAGGCAACAGCATCCTTGACCTCTGGTGATGAGTACCCCAAACCTCTGAGAATAGTTTTAAAATCCTTATCATCGGTGATGAATACTGTTTCGACTTCTTCTTTTATATTGTATCCATGTTTTTTGGCAAGATGGCTTGTGATTTCTAAGGATAGAATGCTGGTCAAGATTGTCCAGGCTATCAAAGATTTTATTGCCCATTGAGCCAGTTTCTTAAGCAGGCAAATAACTAGGCTTATACTTAACACTAACCCTATAGAATAACCGATAAAAGGATTGAAATTAAAATACCAGGAAACAATACCTGTGATAATTAGAAGTAATATAGTAATAAGTAAAGCCATTAATATCTTCGCCCTTTCAACCCTAGCATTTCAGGATATTCTATTAGCCAAAACTTGATGCAATTACCTGTATGCCTTACTATTCCCATTATCCCTTATCTATCCTTAGACAGTTCTTTTTTATGTTTGGCACTTATATTACTACCTTGCCGATGTCTTTTGCCACATAGTTTACAAATATAATAATATTCTGAAACTGCCATTACTTACCTCCTGAAATATTATATTGGCTCATCATCCAACCAATTATACAGCACAAGCCCAATATGAATAACCAAGCAAAGATGTTTAATCCTAGTATATACATTACCCCTTACCTCCTAGAGCCTTAGACAATATCCACGGCTTTGCTATTGACAAAAACTCTCTTGCTTTTTGTAAATCAAATCTCATATTATCCGTAGACCGAATATGTGTTTCGGCATCTATCCATATACTTACTCCATTAACTTTACCAGCTATACTATTTAATTGCCCTTCCAAGTTAGACGGCGACAACCCACCAGCATACCCACAATAGTTCCCGACTGGCTTCTCCCATTCCTTGGGGAGTATTCCTGCCCCACCAGACAAATCAAATAAAGGCACAGCATTCACCCCGTTATCTCTAACGCCATAAAGCAAGGCATTATTAACATCATCGAATTGAAATATAATTTGTTGCCCCTCAACACTTAATGCTTTTAAAGAGCCAACGAATGTTTTAATACTTTTTATCTGGTGTAAATAAGAATGAAAATTCAACTGAAATCTTTGGAACATAGGGAGTATATTGTTTATATCGTTACATATTTCATAGCCCCCACTACAGACATCTCTCACCCATCGCCCACAGATATGCCCTGATAATGCTACCCTTTTTGCTTTATCCCCACTTTGCAACTTTAGTAATTCGCTTAACCAATTGTAAGATGGGAAACGTGGATTCCCTACAGATGATTTTGATAACAATATCCCCCACTCTACAAAAGGATATTCCCCTGATATCTCGTATAGTTCTATGGGGTCTATACTGTCATCCACACCTGTCAGAGTAACAATTTTTATTATTTTCTCTGCCATTACCCCTTACCTTCTAGATACTCGGTCACATAACCAACTAGTTAATATGCAACCACCTACGCCTAAACATACCCCTAATATAAAAAGCCAATTTGGTATTTCTTCTGCTAACCACCAACTTGGGGAAAACAGCCATTCCATTATCCCTTACCTCCTAGAGCCTCAATTCGTTTCTCTAATACATCAGTCATATTACAGAACTCTGTTAGTCTATGGAAGGAGTAGCCTATCAGTTTATGCTTAATTGCAAACCACCCATTCTTCCATTTGACCATAACGCCACCAACATGATTAACCTTCATATAGGCATGTTGATAACGCCGAATATCCTTAATGGCGAATTCCATTTTTACTGAGTCTGCAAAATCTCTTATGTTTTGTGGCATTACCCCTTACCTCCTAGAACCAAACCTACAAATAACATACTCTTTGGCTTTCTCAAATGATGCAAAACGAATAGGCTTACCACCATCCCTTATCACTGATAATCCTGTAGTATTGTTGGGTGCTCTATCACTCCAACACCCTTCATAAAGTGTCCACTCACCATTAGCCAACTCTTTAACATAAATATAATTGTCGAGATATATACCACGATTTTCTTTCCCCATTATCCCTTACCTCTTTGATGTTTGTTTGAGTTCCTCATCTATGTCAACATACTCAATACCAAGCTCTTCAATAAAGCGGTCAACACCAGTCATTGCATCGGTAAGAGCACCTTTGAGCCATCTTTGGTGCCCGTTAAGTGCCCTAAGACAATCCCGCTTTGTTTTCAATTCGGGAGCTTCGGGAATATCAAATCCGTAGTAGTCCCTGAATTTCTTTACTTTAATTATGACTTCTCTTGTCCTCATTATATCTCCCTTTAAGTACCCTGTGGGGGCTGGTATGTCCCTTTAGGCTAACGTCTCCATTTACCATCATTAAGCAGATGTATTAGCCTGTTCTGCTCACCCCCATCAGGAACTTGCCTGAGCCTTAGCACTAGCAGAACCTAATCCAAGCCCTTCTTGGTAGCCTGCTCGGATATTGGCTCAGGCTTTGCCAGCTAGATAAAACCAAGTGTCTCAATCTGAAACTCCCCTTGCCCATTTGGGTAGCTGACAAGTTGCTGACTTACACGAATTCATTCTCATTTATTGCCCCTTTGTATTCCTCAAAGGGTTTCCCTTTTTCATATAGCTTATTAAGTCGACTGTGTATCCGCTCTAGTTCAGTAACATCATTGCCAGATAGCCCTCGGCATTGTCCCCAGTCTTCTATTATCTTGGAAAGCTGAAATAGAGTAATCTCAAACCGCTTACCTAGATTTCTTATGTATCGCTTGTCCATAATTATTTCTCTCCTTTTAACGACCCTGAGGGGGCTACTAGGGGGCAAGTATAGTTGTCTAACTACCCGTTCACCCCCATCAGGGATTTGCCTGAGCCTACTGGTCTTAGGATTACCCTCTAGGGTAACCGCCTTTCAGGTTCAGCTTTACCTGTTCACCATGATATGGCTTTAAGGTAATTAAACCTCCACTCGGCTCAGGCTTTGCCAGCTAGATAGCTTAACCCAGTAGTCACTATCTCACAGGTAGGGATTTCCTACTCTGGGGTAGCTGGCACGGGGCAGAGCAGCTTAAATACTGATGCCCCTACTTACTGGCGTGAGATTTGAACTCATCTTATTGCACACCAAATCGGTCAAGGTAGGACTTCAACCTACGGACTGTCGCTAAACAGTAGCCCAACTGCACCAGCAAGCCTATTAAGTTGTTAAAATTACCTCTTCACGCTTTGAGATATTCTTACCCTGTGCCTTTCGGCATCTTGGATGGCTACTGAACTGATACGACAATAATCATGTTGGATTAAATATCTAAGTGCTCTTGCGATTTCTTCTTCCGCAGGTACATTTTTGCGGTTCATAAACCATTCTGTGAATTTATCCTTTGAGCCAGTTTGTAGAACATTAAGAAGCCCACTGTCAAAATAGATAGCTAATGTGACTTTACGGTTTATCTCTCCTACCTTATCGCCATCTAATAATTCAGGTTTTTGCCCTACTAACTCTAAGATATGATTGGCTATACCTTCTAATAAAGGATTGCCACCTATTGATACTCTTTTCTCACCAAATAAATCAATTGTTGGCTGGTTCATTACCCCTTCACCTCAAGTAATCTTGGATTCTCCCAGATGTTTCCGATGACTTCTAACTCACTATCGTCACCAGACAAACGGCAAAGTGCATTGGGAGTGGCATGCCACTGTAAGAGAAAGGCATCCCACTCAACCGCTGCTTTAAGAAGTTCCCCTTTTATCTTGTCTCGCCCATACCACCGCCATTGAACTATATCCCCACCATATATCTCAGTTCCTTTTGAGTCCTTGCGTTCTGTGTATAAATCTCGGCTCAGTAAATCACGTTCTATTGAGACAAGGGTATACTCAAGGAAATTAGATATATCACCATGCTCTAAATGCTGAATGTCTGTAATGTATTTAATGATATGTCCATTTGGCTTTTTAAACACATACCTAAACTTAATTTCATCCATTATACCTTAACCCCTTCAAGGGCTACTCCTAATTTATCATAGAGAGCCTTTGCATTTTTATATGATAAGGCTATATGAGTTCTGGCAACACGACCATATTTCCCACCATCTGCCATCCCAAAATTGGCTTGCACAGAACTCTGGTAGTACATGTCTGTCTGTGTGTCGAAGGTTATATCAACCTGTTTATCTTCTTTATTATTATCTACCAACATTGAGACCTCCTATGTGGTGGGCTGGTTAATGTTAGCTATCCTTGATATTACTGCTTCTATTCCTGGCTATTATATCTATTATGGTGATTGCTGTAATAAAGGCAAAGCCTATAGCAATAAGAAAAATAGCTGTGCCAAATGACGTTGACCTTTGTCCATATGGGAACATATGACCTTGTGTGGTATAGATACTAAAATCAACAATAATAGGTGGAGAAGATGACAATACAATTATGTCATCTATCCTTACAAGTGGGTCTGCCACTGCCTCTTTGAAAGCTGAATATTCTTGTTCAGATTGGAACGAAATCTTGTCAGTGTAGAAGTCATCCCAAGTGAAAAACGCCAGTAATCCTACTGCTATGATAAGTATACCAAGACCATATGTAAATGCCTTCATTTTATCCCTCCTTGATATTACTGCTTCTATTTATAAAAGCTATCAAGTCCTCTTTCCAGATACGCCAATGCCTACTTTCCCTTACCCCTTTGTCGGGCTTTTCACCAATTTTATGTGCCTTGAGTAGACCTAAGCGAATATATTTATAAACAATTGTCCATGAACTAACACCAATTATTTCAGCAGCTTCGCTTGGTTTGAACATACTCTTGTCATCTATCTTGAGTAATCGTTTCTCTTCTTCTGTCATTCTTTCCCCCCATTATTCCTTATGAGATTATAATCAACAGGTTCTTCTACTCTTAATAATTTACCTATTGACCCATCTGTGTTTTCTTTAAATACCTTGCATTCAGTTGGCTTTTCAGAATCCCGTAGTCCTGCCACTAATCTCCTATTACGACCATAATTAGTTGTGAAATATGGTGGTGCATAACTATTAGACATCGATAGCCTCCTTTCTACTGCTGGCTTGGCTCAGATGACATATATTACAATAATGACAATAATAGCTACCAAAACTAGAAATACCGAAGGTGCTAACACCAAGATTCCAAAGTCATTACCCAAATCTTTCTTAAGTTGGTTTATTTTGTCTGTCATTTACTCCTTCCTTTCTATTGTTGGCTTGGCTAAGGGGAAATCTTTATAAGATACTCATTTAAAACACCTATGAAGTTTAGGTGTCCTAAGCTGAGAAGCCATATTGCACCTGCTGGAATGAGTAGAAGGACTAGGGGCATTATTACTAGCGTAAAAAATGCAAACTTTCCAACTACTCTCCTCCAAGATTTTGTTACCATATTTCCGTTAACTAACACTTTATTTTTCATTACCTTTTCCCTCCCTTTCTACTGTTGGCTTGGCTCGGTATCAGGGTTAAGTATTCCCTATTCCTTGAGAAGGGCTTCATACTTCCTCATAACATCACACAAACTTGTCAATCGCTGTTTTTCTGTATTGCCAGTAGCACAAGCTATTGTCATATCATCCACTACTTCCCTTATCCCTATCTTACGTGCCTCTTCAATCTCTGGCTCTCTGGCTTTCCAAGTGATTTCGGCTTGGGCTTTGGCTACTACCATTCGCAAGGGGTATCCTTCATGGTGAGGGTATTTTTTGAGGTGTCTATGAATTACCCCATGTATCTCCCCTTGTTTCATCACTGTATCTTCAAACTTCATTCTCTTTCTCCTGCTATTGACTTGCCTAATTAATAAGCCAATGTGGTATATCTATTTTATACCTTCTAAATTGCATCTCTGACCAAATAGATAGACCTAAAAACATTGTAAATAGGAGTCCCCCTATTATCCATGCCACTATATATTGTAAGCCAGTTATTGCAGTTCCAATAAGAATAAAGAACAAGCTGAATTGCACTATTGCCCAACTAATTGGTGGGAAGGAAGGTTTTTTCCCACCCTTCTCTTCAAATTGTTTCCTTAATGACTTTTTCATTATTGTCCTCCTAACTACTATTATTTACTGTTCCTATTCTATTATTGACTCGGCTTCCTCATACTCTTGGGGAAGCCCATTATCATAACGCTTGATAGCTTCTTTTATTTTGTTTAGTTCCTTTATTCCTTGGTTGGTGTAGAGTTCTTTTCCATCAGGAGTGTCTGAACCCGCAGACCTATTTACATAAGCATGTAGGCTTAAAAAATCTGAGCTTGTTGCATTGACTAATTTCCATAATCTTTCGGATTTTTCTGTTAATGCCTCTTCTCGTATCTCTGTTCTTATATTCATAGTCTGCCTCCCTTGTCATTCTATATCTTTATACTACCACACAATACAATACTTGTCAATACCTTTTCACTCTATTTTTAGTTGGTATTTTAAAATTCCTTATTTTCTACCATAGTGTGTAAAGGCATACCATAAAGTAATTATTATGATAATTCCCATCACAAAAGGGTTTTTCATAAATTCTTGTATATTAAATGGCTCTCCTCCTCCACCTATACAGCCAGTAAGTAGAAATGTAGGTATAAATAATATTAGTGCCAGGTATTTAATTCTTTTCATTTATTTCTTAACCTCTTTTAATTTTTTGAATCGTTCTGTAGCGTAATTTGGGTCTGCCTTTCCATCAATGACTTTGCCAAGAGCTTTTAAATATTCTGCTTCTCGATGCTTGATACATTGCTGTTTCTTTTGGCGAGATTTATGAGCTTTCAAAATTTACCCACTTTCTTTATTGGTATTATATCCAAGTTTCCACATCGTATACAGTATTTATAACCACCACCAGATTCTTCAGGTATGTGTCCATGTTTCCAGCATTTGTATTTATCGATAATCCATTTTACCATTGTACCCCTCCTTTTTTAGTGGTTAGGTTCTCAAAAATTATTAATGATATATGGTTGGTTGCTTTTTAGTGCCATATTGTTGTGTCCCTCAAGTTCTATGAAAGTGGGATTCAGTTTTAATCTTATTATAAATCTCCGCCCTGTTTGTTTAGAGAATCTTTCTGCTTCGGCAATTGATTTCCATACACGAACAGGTGGCAAGATGGCATTTTGCTGTATATATTTAAGTAGTTTCTTTTTACTTGTAACATGGTAGGCAACCATCTTTCCTCTCCCTTCCCCCCTATGGGGGCTAGCCAAAATTTATTACTGCTGTATAGACTTTTTGCATTTTACCTTTGTCAAACTTACTAGATAAGGCTCGCATAACTGCCACTTTGTTCAGATGTATATTCATATTTAACTTCTGATACTCAAGTAAGACACTCTGCCTAAAATGCAATTCGCTATTTATGAAGTCTATACATTTCTCGATATTTCTATGAGAAGCTTCTACCAATTCTGGCTTAAATTCTTCTGTAAGTAGTTGCTTGACAAATTCAATTGTTAAAGTATCTGTATTCTCAAGTGCGTTCCAACAAGTAGCTAATATCACATTCCTATTTACATTTTTAGCCCCTGCAGAAAAGTGGATAGCCTCAATGATTTCTGGCTTGCACTTAATTTGAATACACCTACCATCCAAAGAGTTGAGATACCAGACAGTGCCTTCAATCCCAGTGTAATACCCATCCTCAACTTGAGATAAGCCACTATTTAATTCCTTTTGCAGTTGTTCGTAATTCCAAACATAATCTTTATCTACAATTCTCATAGCCACTAATGGATTTAATTCCTCTATGCCTTTTATTTGCACGGGGGGTATAATTCGACCTGTATTAGTGACCCCAAATAACAGAGCAAAAGATAATGGTATTTTATACATTACAAGATGTGGATTTCTAGCACCGTAAAGTTCAAATGATAAGTTGCATTGTTCATCTCTGATAATGGCTCGTATGTCATCAAGTTTTTGCCCAGCAACTTCTAGCCACATTGAGTAAAAGTCACCCCACCTTGAACCAGCATTTACAAATGGGCGAAGTCTTGTTTTGTATGATATAAAGAAATCATTCCCATCCATGTATGAATAGCCTAGTATATTTGTGCCATCTAGCTTCTCATAGATTTCAATATCTTTACAGGAGGGGAACACATAGTTGCGGGTGTCATCAGCCCTTCTATCAAAGGGATAGTGCATCTTAGGAGTACCCATGATTAACTGAGGTCTTACTTTTCGATTACTGATATGCGTTATAATTAATGCTCCGTAATATTCATTTGACTTACGAGAGATATAGCCTCGCACCTCATTCTTTTTATTGAATGGGTCAACCTCACAAAACTCCTGATAGTCATTACCAAATAATTCTTGTGGATGCATATTTCTTCTCTCCCCCTTTATTAATTGTTTCCTAAAACTTTCTAATACTTCCCCCAGAATTAACAAGTATTTTTACCCTTATTGCCCACCAGTCCTTATCTTCCTCGTAGGGTATGGTGTGCTTTATGATGAACTCATATTCGAGTAGGGTATTAATGCTATGTTCTCGTTTACTAAACCAGCCTCTTACCATTTCTCTAATTATATTCTGTAGGCTCATAACATTTCTTCTTCTTGTGCCTAATTAGGCTCGTAATGCACTGTGGACTTACCAAATCAAAATCTGGGCGTTTAATGCCATTTATGGTATCTTACCATTGATTCGCTTGTACTTACGCCTTATTTTAGGTTTCCCCACTTTTCGTTTGGTTGCTAATGTTAGTTCATCAGAACGGAAAGCGAAAGAACTTATATCCTCACCCCTTTGGTTGCTACCCAAATAATAACGCATATGCTCAGAATGCTTATTATAATAGCGTGAGATTATTGTTCTCTTGCGATTAAGGCGAATAGCATTTAGAATATATTTTGGAACTCTCTTGGTAGCAGGGTTTACTATTACCTTATCGCCTATTTCAAACTTCGGTTTCATTATGTCTTGGTAGCTCCTGTTTATAATCTCTTGCCCCACATTGAACACATGCTAGTTCTTTCTCATTGTCTAATAATAGTTGTCCTCCACAATGCTTACAGGGATTATGTGAGCCGTTAGACTTAGGATTTATTGTGAAAATTTTGGTCTTATCCAGTGTCTTTGTAATCATCAGAAATCTCCATTTCCTTATACTTTAATGAGGGGCTACTAATTATTATGATATAATAACCCAGTCAACCATACTCCTATAATAATACTGAAAAAGATAACTATTCCCCGTAGGAAATAATCAGAACCTTGCCCAACATCATATCGGGAATGTTGTCTTGTGGGGCTTTCTATGAATGGTGGTTTGTAGTTATCGGGTGCAGTTATCCAATAACTTATTAAAATATCATCAGAGCTATAAGTATCTAGGTTGTGGATAGTAACATCTGGGGATACTAAATATTGCTTAAATATTTTATATTCCTCTTGACTCAGCAATAATTTACCTTCGTAACTATTTATAAGATAGTTGTTATCCATTCGTTCTTGGTAATCGTTATTAGTCCATAATGCCAATGATAAATTACCCCAACTTAATAATCCCCATATAATTACCACCCCAATAATCCTGATGTAATTCCCCATTTCCTTTCCTCCTTTTACTTTAATGAGGGTTAAGCCTCATCTATTACCACCACTTTGCATTTTTCAACATAAAGACACTTATTAGCGTTGCAATTCCCCACATTATCCATATCCAACCCATAACCTTTCCAAATAACGGGGTTCCTGTCACAATTGCCAATCCAACAGAAAGAACTCCGATTCCTAGTAATAGAACTTGAATTTTATTCATCTTTGTCTCCTTTTACTTTAATATTTTACCTAACCGATGAAGTTAACAAAAGTCTCCCTCATTGCAATCCAGAGCAATACCACTTGGCTATGAAACATTGCACCGAAGGCAATACCAATACTAAATACTATGAAATTCATTATTTCCCTCCTTATTTCTTAGTGTTTAGGCTTATATCACTCTCTACTTCATTGCCCCTCTATTAAATCGGATAACTTGAAATACTTTATAAGTCCAAAAGAAGCACTTTTATCAAGCGTCCATTCACATTTTGCCACCAAGTATCCGTGTGTGTTCAAGCCTTTATGTGGTGGTAGCACAGACAAAACCCTCGCCCATGCATACTTGGGTGTATCCCTGTGCCTATAATAACCACCTATTACAACATTCTTACTATTCATACTTCCTCCTTTCAGCATATATTATAGGTTCGACAAGCTCACTATAAATCTGGTACTTCTTCACTCCTCTACTCCTCTATTTTAAGTATTTGACTAATCGCTTGCGTGAACTTAACAATTTCTGCAAGCACTTCTTGCTTTATCCTCGCCAGTTCATAATGGATATCCTCCACTTCAAAATAGCCAGCAAGGATAAAGATTTGTATCTTGCTGAAACCCAGAGGCTTGGCTATTTTTAGCAGGACAGAAGCCGAGGGATACCTCTCTCCATGTTCTACACGGGCTATAAAGGTTGCACTGACCTTCGCTTCGGCTTGAAGGGATGTTAGAGTTAAACCACGCTCCTTTCTTCGCTCATAAATAATTTGACCTATATTCATATCACCCCCCTTATTTATTAAGTGTTTAGCCTCAGTAGAATCCCAACAATCATTACCAAGATAACCACCTAGTTTGTAATTATTCTTATCACACCACCTTTTAGCAAGAGTTTCCAAAAGGGAAATATCAGTTATCATGTCAAGCCTTACTCTCTCATCTTTGGTGGCGACTGACAGACAATCAATTCTGGTTATTTTTTGGTAGTTCATTTCCCTCCCCCTTTATTAGTGGTTAGGCTAAAGGCTAATTCTCTCTGTAATTGGGTTCATTTAGGTCTTGTGCTAGTGTGTTAAATAAAAACTCTTGGTCTTTAGATATAACTTTGCTCTTATATTCTCGCCTTAATTGAGCCAATGAATCTTTAAGACCCTTCTTATTCCAGTGCCTTGCCCATAAGGCAAAAACACAAATCACAATTAGAATTGCCAATAGCCCAATTGCCAATAGCCTAGTGGTTGGGTCTGTAGCAAATACTATTGAAGCTAGAAGGAATGCTCCAATACCTAACGTAAAGGCAAAACCGCCAGTCAAGCCATAAAATTGTAATCTGGTTTTATAATCCATCTTTCCTCCTTTATTAGTGGTTAGGCTAAACCCCTAATCCGAATAACCTACAAGTTTTCCCATTCAGCTAAATTTGCTATTGCCTCTTTTTTGTAGTAGTATCCACGATATCTTGGATGCCAAAATAGATTGTCAACAACTGCCTTTATTGCCCAATTAACATGACCTTTTACCCTTACTACTTCAACTGTAAACCTTTGTACCATGTTTCTCTCCCCCTTTATTAGTGGTTAGGCTCAAGGCTACTATTTATTATCATCGCTTTTTGGGTGATTAGCGAATGCGAGATGACTCCATATTAACATCAGGCTTAATGCTGACCATCCAGAAATGACACGAATATCATATTCCTTACCCATAAATATGATGGTAATAAATATAATACAAAATATGAGGGCAAAGATGCCAGCCGAAATACGGTAAAATTTACTCATCATTCTACTCCCCTTTATTAGTGATTAAACCTTATAATCCCTATATTCAATAATAGCGTATTCCATTCCTTCCATGAACGCTACATAGCCCGAAGGCATGTTATAACTACCATTATTAGTACCAAGCATATAACCTATGATAAATTCTAATATTATTGCCTTGTTTCTATCAGGCAATGGTTTGACTTCATTTAGTATTTCCTCTTCCCTTCTCATCTTTCTTTCCCTCGCCTCCTTTATTAGTGGTTAGGCAAAATTCCTCATCTTAAATTCACCTACTCTACACAAATCATTAATACTACTTTCTATTTGCCCAAAATCAAAACATGGAGATTGGCTATACCATAATTTACTATGTACTAAACATATATATTCCCCAGGTTGCCCATTACTTAAATGTTTACAATTTACTCCATTAGGTTTATGAATAATATTCCCCTCTACTACTCCAAGTTTTGGGTTATCAACAATCATAACATCATATTTTATACAGCAATGTCCGCATCTAAGGCATTTCATTTCTCTCCTCCTTTATTAGTGGTTAGGCTCAGGGCTGTGATTGGCATTTGCCTCTTGTGCATTTAGAACACATACAGCGTTGGCATTGCTTTTTTGTTGGTTGTGTTCTCAATTTACAATCTGTCCCGCCATCACATACCTCTGTAGTGCATTCCTTAATATAATCCTTTTTCATCTCTTTCTCCCTTCCCCCTATGGGGGCTATACCTCACAAAGTTATTACCTTATCTCCAACCTCTAAATCCTTCACCTTTTTGAATACGTGCTTTTTCAAACTAAAATCCTTATAGTCTCCAGGATATCTACTAGCAAGGGTTACTTCGGACTCACCAGAAAGTAGTATTCTTGTATCTCCTGGTGCAGCATCATTATCAACCACTAGTGTAAATTGATTTGCCA
>SDBU01004072.1_pt1 | contig 18214 bp, 15 predicted proteins | sample 2277071 | NCBI WGS metagenome assembly SDBU01 (sample SAMN10397929, study PRJNA504765) | marine sediment metagenome | isolation source: marine sediment core GS08_GC12, 126 cmbsf | place: Arctic Ocean: Gakkel Ridge, Loki's castle | collected 2008 | reverse complement strand
GGACCAGCGGCGTCGGATCCTTGGCGAAATACCGAACCAGTATCCGTTCGTGCGCCCTGAAGAGCACCTCCCCGGACCAACGTGCTTGTCCGCTCAGGAACTGCTTACCCGCGTCGTCACAGAGAATCCAGGTCAAGTCTGGCTCGTGACCATCGGTCCCATGACCAACGCCGCCACGCTCCTCTCGGACTCCCCTGACGCGGCAGAAAAGCTTAAGGGCATTGCCTGCATGGGCGGAGAGCCGCACAGGGCGTGCAGGGAACATAACGTGAGCGCCGATCCCGAGGCGGCCCAACGCGTCTTCACCAGCGGGCTCCTGCGTTTCCAGGCCTCTTATGACGTCTGTGGAAGGGTGGCGATGTCCGAACGCCATGTCACCGCCATGAGAGACCGCGGCAGCCGGCTCTGTTCCGCGCTTTTCGATCTGATAATGCTCTGGAAGCCGCATCAGACGACGAAGGTGTGGCCGGTGGTCTATGACGCGTGTGCCCTGGCTTGGCTGTTCGCTCCGGACCTCTTCCGGACGGAGCGGCGCAGTGTAAGGGTTGAGCTGGAGGTTCCTGCCGGAAGGGGGATGACCGTCTTCACACCGGACGGACCTGAGCTGGAAGTGACGACGGCTGTTCACGAGGAGGACGTGCTGGCCCTGCTCACGGACACCATCGTCCCATAGACGGGGTCTGACGCGCTCAGGTGCTCAGGTTCATCGTGCTGAGGAATTCGTCGTTGCTCTTGGTTCGCGAAATGCGGTCGCGGAGCAGCTCCATAGCCTCCACCATAGGCATCTCGCTGAGCACGCGTCTCAGGACCCATATCCGCCTATGCTCCTCAGCCGAGAGGAGTAACTCCTCTTTACGGGTCCCCGATTTCTCCACGTTGATGGACGGGAATACGCGGCGCTCCACAAGGCGCCGGTCGAGGTGGAGGTCCATGTTGCCGGTGGCCTTGAACTCTTCAAAGATCACGTCATCCATGCGGCTGCCGGTGTCTATGAGCGACGTGCCGAGTATGGTCAAGGAGCCGCCCTCCTCTACGTTGCGGGCCGAGCCGAAGAACCGCTTCGGTTGCTGCAGGGCGTTGGAGTCCACGCCGCCCGAGAGGATCTTGCCGCTGTGGGGCACCTCGGCGTTGTAAGCCCGCCCCAGACGCGTAATGGAGTCCATCAAGATAACGACGTCGCAACCGTACTCCACCGGCCGACGCGCTTTCTCGATAACCATCTCTGAGACTTGGCAGTGGCGGCTGGTCGATTCGTCGAAAGTCGAGCTGATGACCTCCCCCTTGACCGAGCGCTCCATGTCGGTGACTTCCTCAGGCCGCTCGGCCACGAGCAGGATGAGGAGCTTTATATCCGGATAGTTGGTCTCGATGGATTTGGCGATCTCCTGAATGAGCACGGTCTTGCCTGCGCGCGGCGGTGAGACGATGAGCCCACGCTGGCCCTTTCCGATCGGTGTGAGCAGGTCCACGATGCGCATGTCAACGTTCTTGGGATCGGTCTCCAGCCGAATTCGGTCCTGGGGGTAAAGGGGCGTCAGCTCATCGAACGGGATCTTCTCATGGACGTTCTCCGGCGGTTCGTGGTTGATCGCCTCCACCCGCAACAGGGCGAAGTAGCGCTCACCATTCTTGGGCGGCCGGATCTGTCCCTGAACGATGGAGCCGGTCCGTATGCCGAAACGCCGGATCTGCGACGGAGAGATGTAGATGTCGTCCGGGCACGGCAAATAGTTGTAGTCGGGGGAACGCAAAAAGCCAAAGCCGTCCGGTAGCACCTCCAGCACGCCCTCGCCGTACATCAGACCGTTCTTGTTGCACCGTTCTTTGAGGATCTTGAACAATAGGTCCTGCTTGTTGAGCGAGGAGTAATCCTTGATTTCCTCCCGTTTGGCGGTGTCGCGCAGCTCTTTGATCGTCATGTGCTGCAGGTCGGAGATGAACAGGCGCTCTCCCGAGCGGGGATTCGCGGCTTTCGTGTCGGTCCTGGCGCTCGGGCCGCTTCCGGCCCTCCTCGGCCGGTCGCCCGAATTGCCGTAAGGGGGTCTTGTTCTGGCCATGCCTATGCCTCCTGTTAAGTCGAGTTATGGGTTATCGTCGTTGAACCCGCGGTTCCATCTGGTGAAGAGCCGCTTCACCTGGGCAAATGTTTTTTCTTCGCTGCCGTTGTTATCCACGACGGCGTCGGCCCGTCTGCGCTTTTCGTCCAACGGCGCTTGAACCGCCTCTCGTCGAGCGATCTCTTCCTCTCGCCATCCGCGCGTGGCTTCCACTCGCGCCACCCTGCGCGGAAGATCGGCGTCCACAAACATCAACGCGTCGCACCACTTGCCCAGTTCCGCCTCCATGAGAAGAGGCGCGTCAATCACGATCAGCGGCGCCGCCCGGGCCTGCAGGGCCCCTTCGACCCGCCGCTGCATTTCCTTTATGGTTGGCGGATGGACCCACGCATTAAGCTCGCGAAGTCTGGCCGGCTCGCTGAACGCCCGCTGCGCTATCCTCGCCCGGTCCGGCCTGCCGCTCCGGTCAAAGAAAGCGTCGCCCCAGTGTCGGCGCAGCTTCCGGCATATCTCCGGCGATTCCAACACACTCCGCGCAATCTCGTCTGCGTTGATCACCTCAGCCCCCAGCCGTTTGAACATGCGGCCGACCGTGCTCTTGCCCGCCGCAATCCCGCCGGTAAGGCCGATGACATTGGGCCTTCCTGCCTGTGCGTGTCCGCACGCAGACAGGCGTTCCGACCTCTCAATCCGCGATCCGCAATCTGAAACTCGCAATCGATTACTTGGCTTCCATCCAGTTTCTTCCCAGCGCCACGTTCACCCTCACGGGAACGTCCATCTTCAGGGCGCCGGTCATCTCTTCCACCACAAGGTCCGTGGTCTGTTTCTCCTCGCCGGGAGGGACCTCGAAGAGGAGTTCATCGTGAATCTGCAGGAGCATCCGCGCACCCGTGCCATTCTTGCGCAGACGCGCGTGAATCCGCGTCATGGCGATCTTAATCATGTCCGCCGCCGTGCCTTGTATCACGGTGTTGACGGCGGCCCGCTCGGCAAAGGAGCGAGTGGCTCGGTCAGGGTCGTTCAGACCGGGCAGAGACCTGCGCCGGCCGCAGAGGGTGAACACCCGGCCGGTCTTGCGGGCCTCCTCGACTGTCCTGTCAATGAAGCGCCTCACGCCCGAGTATCGCTCAAAGTAGCCCTTTATGAAGGCCTGGGCCTGGCTCGTTGAAATTCTCAGGTCGCGGGCGAGTCCGAAGGGCGTAAGGCCGTAAATAATGCCGAAGTTCACAGCCTTGGCCGCGCGGCGCATGGCCGAAGTCACGTCGGCGGGGGCGACGCCGTGGATTTCTGCGGCCACGAACGTATGTATGTCCGCGTCCTTTTCAAAGGCCCTCCGCAGCGCCGCATCTTCTGAGATGTGGGCCACTATGCGCAGCTCGATCTGAGAATAGTCCGCGGTGAGCATGAGGTAATCCGGGTCCGAGGGAACGAACGCCTTTCGGATGCGCTCTCCGAGTTCGGTGCGAATCGGGATGTTCTGCAGGTTTGGATCACTGCTGCTCAGCCTCCCCGTGGCTGTAGCCGCTTGGTTGAAGGACGTGTGAACCTTCTCAGTGTCCGGCTGCACCATCTGCGGCAGCACGTCCACGTAAGTCGATTTGAGCTTCCTGAGCTGCCGATATTCGAGTACCAACCCAGGCAGCCTGTGAGCGGCGGCGAGCCGGCTCAACACCTCACTGTTCGTGGAGGCGCCGGTCTTGGAACGCCGGCCCTCGGGCAGGCCGAGCTTATCGAACAGTATCCCCGCCAGCTGCTTGGGCGAGGCCACGTTGAATTCCTCGCCGGCCTCGCGATGGATCTCGCTCTCCAACTTGGCCAACTGCTCGCCCAGCCAAGCCGACATGCCGCGCAACGCTTCCACGTCGAGCCTGACGCCCTGGACCTCCATGTCGGCCAGCACGGAGAGGAGCGGAAGCTCAATGGTCTCGAACAGGTCCCACATGTGCTGGCGGCCAAGCTCCCTTTCAAGAATCCGGGCCAGCCGCAGCGCGATATCGGCGTCGGCACAGGCGTACTCGCAAACTCGACTCACGGGCACGCGGTCCATGGTGATTTGCTTCTTTCCCTTGCCTATCAGATCGGTGATCGGGATCATCCGATAGTCGAGAAAGTCAGCCGCCAGGTCGCCCAGTGAGTACCTCCTGCGCTCCGGGTTCAGCAGATACGCCGCCAGCATCGTGTCGAAGCTTACCCCGTTTACCTCCGCGCCGTGATGACGAAGGACCACAAGGTCGTACTTGATATTCTGGCCGATCTTTTCCACCGATCCGTCGACAAGGATGGGCCGCAGGGCTGAGAGGACCCTCTGGGTATCCAACGTCTTTTCCCCGGAGGGGCCCATGACCGGCACGTACCAGGCCTGTTTCTCCTTCCACGAGAAGGAGAGTCCCACGATCCTGGCGGCCATGGGAACCGTGCTGGTGGTCTCCAGATCCAGCGAAAACCGGTGCACCTTCCGAAGGCACAAAAGGAATTCCTCGAACTTCTCGTAAGTATCCACAAGACGGTAGTCGGCTTCCTCGCGCGTCGGCGGCAGCGATATCTCGCTCAGGAACTGACGAAATCCCAGCTTCCGGTACAGGGGTACCAGCCGATCCGGAACCGGGGGGGTGACGCGACATCGCTCGAGATCAAGCTCCACAGGCGCATCCACGTCGATGGTCACCAGCCTCTTACTCAGCCTCGCCTCGTCGGCATGTTCCGTGAGGTTCTTCCGAAGGCTTGCGGACTTGATGTCCTCGACGTGAGCCAAGGTGTTCTCCAGGCTCCCGTACTCGCGGATGAGTTTCAGCGCGGTCTTCGGCCCCACTCCCGGCACGCCCGGCACGTTGTCGCTGCTGTCCCCGGAGAGGCCCATCACGTCCACGACCTGTTCCGGCTTGATGCCGTCCCTGTCCTGGAGCGTCTTCTCAGTAGTCACGTTTCCCGTCAGTGTGTCGAGCATGGAGACATGAGGTCCCAGAAGCTGCTTGGCATCCTTGTCCCGCGTGACCACCACCACGTCGAGCCCAAGTTGCGCGGCCTGTCTGGCCAGAGTTCCCAGTACGTCATCCGCTTCATATCCTTCCGCCGTGTAGACCGAGATACTAAGAGCCGCCAGCACTTCATGGGTCATGGGTATCTGCGACAGGAATTCATCCGGCGGCCTTTCACGAGTGGCCTTGTAGTCCTCGAACAGCTTGTGTCGGAACGTAGGGCCCGGCAAGTCGAAGGCCACCGCCAGATAGGTCGGCGAATGATCGCTCAGCAGCTTCCGAATCATTGCAGTGAACCCAAAGACGGCATTCGTCGGCCTGCCCTCCGGGCTCGCCAGACCCTTCAGCGCAAAAAACGCTCTGTAAAGGTGCAAGTGGCCATCAATCAGAAAAAGTTTCCGGGCCATGGTCCTTCCCGGACAACCAAAACGCGGGATGCCAGTTGGTCAAAACAGGGTCGTGATCAACGTGTTGATCCTTGAGATCTACACCTGGTCGCGGGAGAACGCAGTCGGTCGTGGATCCTCAGCACCCCGGACGGCTTATAAGAGCACACGGCACACGAAACAACCGATGCTCTCGACGCAAGGCACCAAACATGCCCGAAGCCACGTTGCGCACAACGGGCACTCTAAGAACTGGGATCTGACAAACAGGGTGATTAACCACAACTTCCCATTGGGAGTGATACGTGACTTTGCGCTAGGGTAGGCTTCTTCCGGCCCACATCCCGGGCCAGCCATAATACATGATACCACTTTCCGTGGCTTTGTCAAGCGCCTTTCGACTGCTGGACTGCTGTTTGAGGCTCCCCCCCGGTGGGGCCTTCACTCCAATTATCGGATGAAGAGCGGAGCACATGAGGGCTAATTTCCGGACTATTAACCTTCGCACAAGAATATGGAAAAGCCGAATTGTGCAGCGCCGGCGTCCCCACGGCCGGCAGACCGGGACGCCCTCCACGCTGCCGGCAGCATCGTCGACCGCAACCCCGTGTCGCGACGCCATCCCGCAGGTCTCCCCATATCCCAAGCCGGGCCTTCAGCCCGGACTGGCTGCCGGCAAAACTGCAGGAGAAATGCAGGCCTTGTGCATCGCCAATACGACGCACCGACGGGTCGCGGACCTCCTGACGTCAACAATATCCGGCGCGTGACCGATCGGGCCGGCGACCTGAAGCGGGACGCGGACCGATGTCCCGACGGGGCCGAAAAATTTGCAAACTCCGCTTGACTGCTGAACGGGTTTGATTATACTATTTAGCATTGTCTGTGCCGTAGCCTGAGGTCGTTGATGTTGCGAGACTTGCACATACTCAGAGATGTCGTACCCGAGAAAGCCCCGGGGTTTGTCGCCCTGTGGGCTGTTTGTTCTTGCACGGAACGAGTTCAGGCAGAATTCTCTTGTTCCGAGTCTCCTTTTGAAGGCGTTGAAAGGAGGTGATCTCTCGAATGCCGAATGGAAAGGTCAAGTGGTTCAGCGACCAGAAGGGTTTTGGGTTCATCTCTCAGGACGATGGCGAGGACGTCTTCGTTCATCACACAGCCATCCTTGGAGATGGATTTAAGACCCTGGCCGAGGGTCAAGCGGTGCAGTTCGAGCTGGGCCAAGGACCCAAAGGCCCGCGAGCGGAACAGGTGGTTAAGCTCTAATCGCGCCCTGGTCCCAAGGAATCATATCTGAAAATCATATTCGCCGGTTCATAGCACAACTCCCCGCCGTTAGCCACGCGACGGGGAGTTGTGTATTGGTCTGAATTTCTCATGCCGCCTCGCCGTCCGGCGGCGGTCTTGTTCCCCAATCTCACCGTCACAGAACCCTTTGTCTCCTCAACCCGCCGCGGCGGGCCGGCTAGCTCGGCGGCAGCGCCTCGTCAAGACGGTCGAGCACCGGGATGATCTTATCGAGCCGGGTTGTGCGAAAGACTTCTCGCATGATGGGGTTGTCCGTAACGACCCTCAGCTCGCGGCCGAGACGCCGACAGTGAAGGTATACGCCCACGAAGGCCTCGAGCATGGTGCTTGTGATGAACTTCAGCGCGTCGCAGTCTACCACCATCACCTGGAAGTCGTACGCACTGACGATCCGCCGCATCTCCGGTCCGAGTTGGCATGCCTGCGTGTACTCTGCGACATCCGGCCCCTTGAACCGGACGTGAGCCAGATTATCGCGGATATCGCATACGAGCCGATCTGTTTCAAATTTCATCTCTGTTCTCCAGTCCGCCGCGGCGGACGGCTTCGTCGATTCGGGATATCGCCCGCTTGATGCGCCCAAGGGTCCTCTCCCGGCCGAGAAGCTCCATGCTCTCGAACAGCGGCGGGGAGACCCGGCTGCCGGTTACGGCGACCCGCAGACACATGAAGACCTTGCCGGCGCTCATTGAGCCGCCGTGGCGGGCCACGCTCACGGCACGACAGCTCTTCTCGAGAGCCTCCGCGTTCCACTCTCCGCCGGGGCGGATTGACTCCAGAGCCCCCAGAGCCTCTTTCAAGCATTCCCCGGCCTTCTCCACGGGAGTCTTCTTCGGCGCCAGATCCTCCAGAGACGGGCTCACATCCTCGAAAAGGAACCGGGTCAGCGGCACATAATCCGTGAGCCGCTTCATTCGTTCCTGAACAATCGGGATGGTCCTCTCGACCGACTGTTCGTCAACCGGAGTATCGGCCAGGACCGTCCGTTTGATGCGCCGGGCCAACTCGGCCCGCTCCATGCGGCGGATATACACTCCGTTGAGCCAATCGAGCTTCTGCATGTCGAAGACCGGCCCGCTCTTCGCAACGCGGCGCCAGTCGAACTCGGCGATCATCTGATCGAGCGAGAAGACCTCCTGATCATGGGCTGCCGACCATCCCATCAGCGCGAGAAAATTAAGCAATGCCTCGGGAAGATAGCCCTGCTGTTCATACCAGCGCAATGAGGTCGGGTTCTTTCGCTTACTTATTTTGCTGCGATTGGGGTTGCGCAGCAAGGGCATATGAGCGAAGGCGGGCGGCTCCCAGCCAAAGGCCTGATACAGCAGAAGATGCTTGGGCGTTGAGGAAATCCATTCCTCCGCCCGTACGACGTGGCTGATCTCCATGAGATGGTCGTCCACCACGCTGGCCAGGTGGTACGTCGGAAAGCCGTCCGATTTCAATAGCACCTGGTCGTCAATCGTGGCGTTCTGGATAACGACCTCGCCCCGTATGAGGTCCGCAAGACGCGTCTCGCCGTCCTCAGGCACGGCCAGCCTAATCACGTGCGGCTCACCCGCGGCGAGGCGGGCCTTGGCCTCTTCCGGGGAGACGTTTCGTCTGCAGTGCCTGTCATATCCCAAAGTGGACAGCTTCTGCCTGCGTTGCTCTTCCCTCAGCTTGGCGAGGCGTTCCGGCGTACAGAAGCATGGGTAGGCCGCCCCCCTCTCCACCAACTCGCCGGCGTATCGCCTGTAGACATCGCTTCGTTCCGACTGCCTGTAAGGGCCGTGAGGCCCGCCGACGTCCGGCCCTTCGTCCCAGTCCAGCCCCAGCCACCGCAGAGAGTGCAGGATGGCCTCCTCCGATTCCTTGGAGGAGCGCTCGCGGTCCGTATCCTCGATGCGGAGAATGAATGTCCCCTGCTGGGACCTTGCGAAGGCGAGGTTGAATAGAGCGATGTAGGCCGTACCGACATGCGGGTCGCCTGTAGGGCTTGGCGCTATGCGCACCCGGATGCGAGGCTGAATCTTGGCGGTCATGAGGGTCAGATCACCTTGCTCGACGCCCGAAGTTAGCGAACATCCAGGATCAGGCTAAATCAGAGGTGGGACTCTGTCAAGTGACACGCTCCGGACATATGACTCGGCCACACTGTCGTGGGGCCTGGTGCATCGAGAAGAACCTGGCCAAGGCGGAGAAATTCGAAGGAAGCGGGGCACTTGCTCTTTACAATGGGCGGCGTTTGGTATATATTCACGCCTCATCGCGAGGAGACATTCTATGGGTCTTTTTCTACGTCGGTCGGTTTGGACAGCCGACGGACTTGCAGTGGGAGCGGAAGGGCGCAGGCCCCGATCGCTCCGGGGGTCGTCCTGTGTGCGAACCAGGAATGTTTTTCTGGGAAGAGTGAGAATGCCGGGCTTCGCGCATCGGGGAGCGTGGCTTTCTGAACTGAAAGGCGCCGACGTTGAAGGAGTCAACTCGACAAAAGCGTATCGAGGGGGTCTATAGCAAGAGCCGGGACTACCGCTACGCGGGGACTCATCTTCTCCTGGACTTCTGGGGCGCGAAGAACCTCAACCGCTTGAAGTTCGTGGAACGAGCGCTTTCCGACGCGGTCAAGGCGTGTGGCGCCACGCTGCTGGAGATGTCCCTACATCATTTCTCGCCATACGACGGCATCTCCGGCGTCGCAGTGATCAAGGAGTCACACCTCTCGATTCACACTTGGCCGGAGTTCAAATACGCCGCCATCGACATCTTCACGTGTGGCGATGCCGACCCGCACAAGGCCGTGGCCGTGCTGCGCAAGGCGTTCAATCCGAAGCGAATCCAACTCAGCGAGCATCGGCGGGGAATAATGCTTTGACCTGGTACACCGAGCGCCTCTACCCCGATCTGCGGACGGGCTACCGCGTGCGGCGAGAACTGTGCCGCAGGCGGTCGTCCTTTCAGCAGATACGGATTCTGGATACCGTCCGATGCCGCAGGATGCTGGTGCTTGACGGCGTTACGCAGACGTGTGAGCTGGACGAGTTCATATACCACGAGATGTTGACCCACGTGCCGCTGGTCGCCCATGGTCGTTGTAAGCGAGTACTGATTATCGGGGGCGGCGACGGCGGCGCAACGAGGGAAGTGCTGCGCCATCCCGTGGAGGCGGCCGTGGTCGTAGAACTGGACAAGCACGTGGTCCAGTGTTGCCGGAGACATTTGCCCTCCCTAAGTGAAGGAGCCTTCGAGGATCAACGGGTGGACCTGGTCTTTGCGGATGGCGCGAAGTACGTCCGAGAAGCCAATGAGCCGTTCGACGCCGTGCTGGTGGACTCGCCGGATCCGATCGGGCCGGCCCGGCCGCTGTTCGCCTCTCGCTTCTATCGGGACGTCCTCCGCGTGCTTCGGCCCGGAGGCGTGATGGTGCGGCAAGCAGGCTCGGCCGCGTTTCAGAGAGACGAACTGGCTGCTGCGTATCGCAAGGTACAGAAGGTTTTTCCGCACGTGCGCGTATACCTTGCGGCGGTGCCGACATACGCGGGCGGCCACTTCAGCTTTGTCATGGGATCTCAATCCAGCCGGGTCTTCGACGTATCGGCAAACCGTCTCGCGGGTCGTATCCGGCGGCTGGACCTTGGGACGAGGTACTACAATGCGGAGGTGCATCGTGCCAGCTTCGCGTTACCGGGCTGCATCCAGGAGTTCTTGAAATGAGCCGCAATCAGCCTAGCCGCTACGGCACGGAGCTGATCCTTGACCTATACGACTGCGACCCGAAGACCATCCGGTCGAAGAGGGAACTCGCCGGCTTCGCGCGCAAGCTTTGTCGGCTTATCAAGATGAAGCGTTACGGCCAGCCGCTCATAGCCCATTTCGGCCACAAGAACCCCTTGACGTCGGGCTACAGCCTGGTGCAGCTCATTGAGACGAGCGCCGTGACCGGCCACTTCAGTGAGGCCACGAACAGCGCCTATCTGAACATCTTCTCCTGCCAGCCGTTCGACGCGGAAGGGGCAGCCGAGTTCTGCCGCGAATTCTTCAAGGCCGGGCGGCTGAAGCGGCGGCTGCTCGTGCGAAGGTAAGAGCTTTCCAGCACGTTCGGCGACACGGCCTCCTCTTCCAGCATTTCTCCTTTCCCGGGCTGATCTGCGCTCCGCGGTTCTCAGCGAAGGACTGTCGAGGCTCTTGGCCGAACTGATCCCCCATGCTATAATTCGGGTTCCGGTTGTGACGTCATGAGAGGATGTCACCTCTGAGCGTCGGTTGTTTGTTGAGGAGACCGGATGAAAGCCCGCGTGCTCGTCGGCGGAGGCGCCGGATATCTGGGCAGCGTGTTGTGCGAGCACCTGCTGAAGGCCGGATACCGGGTCACCGCGGTTGACAACCTCACGTACGGCCAGCACGGCCCGTTCCACCTCTGTGCTGACTCTCAATTTGAGTTCGTTTTGGGCGACGTGAGGGACGAATCGCTGATGCGTCGCCTGGTCAAGGAAGCCGACATCCTCATTCCCCTGGCCGCCATCGTGGGCGTGCCGGCCTGCTCCCGCGATCCCCGGCTGGCCCGCTCAGTCAACCTCGAGGCGATCAGGCTGCTAAACCGCCTGCGCAGTTCGGAGCAGCTGGCCGTATACCCTACCACTAACAGCGGTTACGGCACACAATCGGGCGACGTCTTTTGCACCGAGGAGACGCCTCTGGAGCCGATATCTCTCTACGGAAAGCTCAAGGTTCAGGCAGAACAAGAGCTTCTTGACACGCCCAACGCCATCAGCCTGCGGCTGGCTACGGTCTTCGGCATGTCGGCCCGCATGCGGCTGGACCTGCTGGTCAACCATTTCGTCTATACGGCGGTGACGGACGGCTATATCGTCATCTTCGAGAAGGATTTCAAGCGAAACTACGTCCACATCCGCGACGTAGCCGACTGCTTCGTACACGGCATCGAGAACGCCGGCCGCATGGCCGGCCGGGCTTACAATGTGGGGCTCGACGCGGCCAACCTGTCCAAGGAGGAGCTGGCGCTCAAGATCAAGGAGCACGTGCCGAACTTCTACATCCATTTCAGCGAAGTGGGGACGGACCTGGACAAGCGCAACTACATCGTCTCCAACCAGCGCCTGCGCGAGGCCGGCTTTGAGGCGCGCCGCTCCCTGGATGAGGGAATAGGCGAACTGCTGAAAGGGTACCGGATGATGGGGCGTGGCGCGTTCAGCAACGTTTGAAGCCGATGCAAAATCTCAATGGAATGACGGCGGCTATTCTGGCGGGCGGCCTGGGGAGGCGGCTTCGTTCCAAGGTCGCCGATCGACCTAAGGGGTTGGCAAGCGTTGGAGGCAGGCCGTTCCTGGCGTTTCTGCTGGATCAGTTGGTCGAAGCCGGACTCCGACGGGCTGTGCTGTGCACCGGATATCTTGGCGAACAGATAGAGGCCGCGTTCGGCGATTCACACGGCGGTCTGCAACTTATGTATTCCAGGGAATCATCGCCGCTGGGAACGGCCGGGGCGCTTCGGCTTGCGCTGCCGCGGCTGAGATCGGACGCGGTGCTGGTGATGAACGGCGACTCTTACTGCGACGTTGACCTGGGAGCCTTCTGGGCCTGGCACTGTGAGCAGAGGGCCGAGGCCGCGATGGTGGTGACCAGGATGTTGGATACGGCGCGCTACGGCAGCGTGCACGTGGACGCCGACGGCGCTGTCCGCGGTTTCGACGAAAAGCAAGACAAAGCCGGCCCGGGCTGGATCAACGCGGGAATCTACTTACTCAGTCAGGGTTTGCTCGAGACGATCCCGGCGGGCCGCGCCGTTTCCCTCGAGAGGGAGATGTTCCCGACGTGGATCGGCCGGGGGCTCTATGCCTATCAGACCCAGGGCCGCTTCCTCGACATCGGCACTCCGGAGGCCTACAGGCAGGCGGAGAGGTTCTTTGCGCGGCCGGCGGCGAACGGCGGTGGGAAGCGACGCTTCGTAGTACTTGACCGGGACGGGACAATTATCGAGGAGCGCCACTACCTCTCCGACCCTGGAGAAGTCAAGCTGATCCCATGTGCGGCCGAAGGTCTTGGCCGACTGAGGGAGATGGGGCTCGGCCTGGTGGTCATAACCAACCAGTCGGCGCTCAGCCGGGGCCTGTTGGACGAGGAGGGCCTCGGGTTGATCCATCAACGGCTGCGGGGCCTCCTGGCAGCCGAGGGAATCGAGCTGGACGGGATCTACTTCTGTCCCCATCTGCCGGAGGATGAATGCTCCTGTCGCAAGCCGGGGACGGCGCTGTTGGATTTGGCGGCCCAGGAACTGGACTTTGATCCGCGGAGCTGCTTCGTCATCGGCGACAAGCCTTGCGACCTGGAACTAGGCCGTCGCGTCGGGGCCGCGACATTCCTCGTGAAGACCGGCTACGGCGCACACGTGGCCGCCGATGGCCCGGTTTCAGCCGACTATGTGGTAGAGGATTTGTGCGCCGCGGCTGAGACGATTGAGAAGGTGCTGGCCGGGAAGCAGAAGAGACCTCCGTTGAATTCGACAAGCGGTTGTCCCGGGCCGGGTTCCGAGAGAGGCGGTTCGCGCCTGGCGCAAAGGAGGCTGACGTCATGAAGAAGTGCAGAATTCCGCTCCTGCTTTGCATTGGCCTTCTCTGTGCAAGGCCCGCGTACGGCTACCTGGACCCCTTCACCGGAGGGACATTGTTTCAGCTGCTCTTTGCGGCGATGGCCGGGCTCTTTGCCGGAGCGGCCATCTTCCCCCGGCAACTCAAGCGAATCGGCGGCGCCGTGATCCACAAGCTGGGAGCGGCGTTCCGGCGTCTTGTGGGCAAAAAATGAGCGGCGCGATCCAAAGGGCAGAGGAGAAGTTGAGCCGGAACAGTAACGTTGTCGCCTGCAGGAACCTGAGACGTGGGCCGTCGAACGTCCGTCGCGCTCCGGAGTGCGGAGATCACTCCCTTTATCGTAGACGGGGCGGAGGCACTCGTTGAAACGGCGGTTCACTAAGACCTTCCTGGCGTTGTTGGCGCTCTTCCTTACCACGGCCTTTCTGCTCCTGACGATGGACTTCCTCTTCCGCTATAGCTCCCTCACGCGTGAGGCGCAGCCCTTGCACGTATGGAGGACGGCGGCCTTTTTCTGGCTGCTGCTGGCGCCGCCCGTGCTTGCGTTGGCGGCGCTCTTCACGCTCCTGTGCAGACTGCTGAAACGCTTGGAGAAGGCGGAGGCGTATCTGAAGGTCGCCCTCAAGATTGCCTGTACCTCCTTTATCGCAACAACATACATATTGTACGGGAAGGAAGGTTTCGCGCGAAATCTCGTCCTCGGCAATTGGCTATTTGCGATTCCGGCGCTCGTGGTCGCCGGGACGATCTTGCTTTACGTGAAGCAAACGGAACGGTTCAATCAGGGGCTGAGAAACATAGTGCGGATATGCCTGATCCCGGGGGGCCTCTTCTTTCTCGTATCGCTGGTATGGGTGGCCCCGTGGAATATCAACATGCGCGCTTTATGGCCGCGACAAGAGGAGCTCCCAGAACGCATCGAATTCAGCGGCACGCCTCTGCCGAAAGAAGACCAGGGCCCCAGCATAATCTTCGTCACGTTTGACGCCCTCAGCGCCGCGGACATGTCCCTCTACGGTTATGACCGTGACACGACGCCTTTCTGGAAGGAACTGGCTGAAGAGAGCTATACCTTTGACCGCATGCACGCGAACTGCACGTATACCGAGCCGAGCATCATCAGCATCCTGACGTCCAAGTATCCGTGGACGCACGGCATCTACAGGAAAGGAGCCTTGAGTCCGAAGCAGGCCAAAGAGAGTCTTCCCGCCCTTCTCAAGGAGTACGGATACGTGACCGTGGCCGTCCTGGGGCCGCTTACAGGCAGCCTGACTGCGAATCCAGAGTACCTCGGGCTGGAAGAACAATTCGATCATATCAGGATAGCCCCGGCCAAGGCGCCCGCCTTCGCTGAATTGTTCATTCCGAAGATCAAGGCGCTTGCCGAGCCGATCAAGAGGAATGTGGTAAACCTCTGGCTCAGGGGTGTTTACTTTGACGTGCAGTACAGCGCTCTGGGTCGCACCCTTTCCTGGCAAGAGCCCGAGCTCAAAGAGACGGTCGAGGGCAACCTGGGGGAGGCCCTTGCCATGCTCCGATCCGTTTCGGACAGACCCCTGTTCATCTGGGTCCATATTATGCCCCCTCACATGCCATACCGGCCTCCGCCTCCCTTCCATGGCACCTATCTGCCTCGCTCCATCGAGCTGGATATAAGACAATTCGCCATCCCCTACTTCCACACGATCCGGGATTTTAGGCAGAAGCTGGAGTATGCGAATAAGGTGCGGGCGCGATATGATGAGATGGTTCTCTATACTGACGCCAAGCTTCGCGAATTCATCCACGGCTTGAAGAAGCTGGGGCGCTACAAGGACAGTATACTCATTCTTTCCGCGGATCACGGAGAAGTATTCGACAAAGGACTGTGCGCGACGCACGGCTCTCCGCACTTGTACGAGCCGGAGGTTCACATTCCTCTGTTGGTCCATACGCCCGGACAGGAAGAACCGCGGCGCGTGCATGCCCTGGCCCAAAGTCTGGATATTGCGCCGACGATCCTCGATCTGCTTGGCAAGCCGATACCCGGCTGGATGGAAGGGGAATCGCTGGTTCCTTACATGCGTGGCGACTCGGCTGAGACGGACAGGCCCAAGTTTGCCATGATGCTCGAGGGGAACCAAATAGGAAAGCCCATTCGCGCCGGAGCTGTCGCCGTGTATTACGGGGACTACAAGATGGTCTGGACGCGCGAATGGGCACGCATGGATAAAGAAAAGGAGCGGTTGCACCTTATCGCAAAGGACCCGCGCGAAAGGCGCAACCTTCTCGACCAAGAGCCGGAAACGGCCTCGCGGCTTCGAGGACTCATCAAGGAAGGGCTGGCCGTCCCAGAGCGAAGAATACAGGCCGCCGAAAAGCGGGGAGGGCCGCATGAGGAGCCCATTGCGTCGGCCGCTGCAGGGAAGGCTGCGGAATCGGCGCCGGCCCCTCGCGTGGAGGTGGAAGGTTACAGGGATTACAACATCATAGCCTTTGACGGAAAGTTCTATGGTCTGCTGCGAACAGAGGGGGAATTCGATTACGACCTGGTGAAGCAGAACAAGTACCGACAGTGCTTCGTCGGGGATACGGTCCAGGAGGTCAGGCTGCTCATCAACGACGCACTTAAACGTCGTTTCGACAAACGATGACCGACCGATCGAGTCTGCGCAGCAAGGCGCTTGTGTGTCGCATACGCTGCGCAGGTTTGTTAGAATTACCCGGCCAAACGGCGTGCCTCCAGGGTCACGCCCGATTTGAGGAGAAGAGTTGAGCCGAATGAATCCCACGGCCATGATGATGTACTCGAAGAAAGAGGCTGACGCCAACACAAGGGTCAGGGTCGGCGTGGCCGTGATTATTCGCGATTCCCGCGGCCGGATCCTCCTGGAAAAGAGGAGCGACTGCAAGCTCTGGGGACTGCCGGGCGGACGGATTGAGCCGGGCGAGTCCATCACTGACGCGGCCGTGCGCGAAGCGCGGGAGGAGACCGGCTTCACAGTTCAAATCACCCGGCTGCTGGGCGTCTATTCGGAGCCCGGAGAGCGGATCGTGACCTTCCCCGACAACGGCGACGTGGTCCACCTGGTGGACATCTTACTCGAGGGGGCCATAGTGTCCGGCCAGTTGTCCTGCAGCCACGAGAGCGAGGAGTTGAGGTTCTTTGACCCCGATGGCCTGCCGACGGACCTCGCACCTCCCAGTCGGGTCCCGCTTCGGGACGTTGTGAGGGGGGATTGCGCGACCATAGGTTGAAATAGACGATTGTCCGACCATTCGAAACAGGAGGTTGGCACGGCTCATGGTCATCAGTAGAACGCCGTTTCGGATTTCTTTCTTCGGCGGCGGGACGGACTACCCTGCGTGGTACCGCAAGCACGGAGGGTCCGTGCTGGCAGTTACGATTGACAAGTACTGTTATCTGACCTGCCGCTACCTTCCGCCTTTCTTCGAGCATCGCTTCCGCGTGGTCTACTCGAAGATCGAGAACTGCCGAACGATAGACGAAATCGCCCATCCGGCAGTGCGGGAGATACTGCGCTATATCAAGATGGACAGGGGCGTGGAGATTCACCACGATGGCGACCTGCCTGCGCGCAGCGGAATGGGATCCAGCTCGGCGTTCACCGTGGGCCTGCTCAACGCGCTCTACGCCCTGAAAGGGCAGATGCCCAGCAAGCGCCAGCTTGCCGCAGAGAGTATCCACGTGGAGCAGGACGTCCTCAAGGAGACGGTCGGCTCGCAAGATCAGGTCCTGACCGCTTACGGCGGTCTGAAGCATATCACTTTCCTTCCCAACGGCGAGTTCACTGTCCGACCGATCACCATATCGCCGGAGCGGATACGGGAACTCAACGGCCGCCTGATGCTGTTCTACACGGGTATCAAGCGAACCGCCTCGGATGTGGCCGATAGTTACGTGAACAACCTGGAGGCCAAGAAACGGCAGTTGCGAATCATGAAGGATCTGGTGGAAGAGGGGATCTCCATCCTGAACGGCAGACAGGACCTGACCGGCTTCGGCGAGCTGCTCCACGAGGCCTGGCAGGCCAAGCGGAGCCTGAGCCCAAAGGTCTCGAATCCTGACGTGGAGAACATCTACAAGCGCGCCATGTCCGCCGGAGCCGTGGGAGGCAAGCTTACCGGCGCTGGAGGCGGCGGGTTCATCCTGCTGTTCGTTCCGCCCCCCAAGCACGACGAAGTCAGAAACGCGCTGAACAACCTCATCCACGTGCCGATCAAGTTTGAGTTCTCAGGAAGCCAGATCATCTTCTTCGACCCCGAGGAGGACTACTCCGCCGAGGAACGCGCCCGCGCCAAGCAGCGGATCCAAGCCTTCAGAGAGCTCGCCACCGCGTAGCGTGGCCCGGGAGAAGGCATTGGAAAAGGACTCGAAAATCTACGTGGCAGGTGGCGACACGGTCATCGGAGCGGCCATCCTGCGTGAACTGGAACGACAGGGATATGCCCACGCGGTCGGCGGACCAAGCGAAGAGCCCGACCTGACCGACGCCGGCGCAGTGGACAGGTTCTTCCGCGATGCGAGGCCCGAGTATGTTTTTCTTGCGGCCGGGAAATCAGGAGGCATCAGAGCGAACCAGAAATATCCGGCCGACCTTATTACCGACAACCTGCTGGTGGAATGCCACGTCATTCACAGCGCCCATAGCCATGGCGTGAAGAAGCTCCTCTATCTGGCCAGTTCATGCTGCTATCCCAGACGCTGCCCGCAGCCGATGCGCATTGAGTCGCTCATGACCGGACCGCTCGAGCCTACCAGTGAGGCCTACGCCGTTGCCAAGATAGCCGGGATCAGGCTGTGCCAGGCATACCGCCGGCAGCACGCAGCGAGTTTCATCGCGGCGATCCCGGCGAACGCGTTCGGCCCGGGGGATGACTTCAGCCCGGAGGATTCGCAC
>SDBU01004071.1_pt1 | contig 18214 bp, 15 predicted proteins | sample 2277071 | NCBI WGS metagenome assembly SDBU01 (sample SAMN10397929, study PRJNA504765) | marine sediment metagenome | isolation source: marine sediment core GS08_GC12, 126 cmbsf | place: Arctic Ocean: Gakkel Ridge, Loki's castle | collected 2008 | reverse complement strand
CCGTGTGAATAAATTAATGCTATTTATGTTTTTCGCGTAAGCCCCGGCTTCAAGATAATGAAGACCAAGTACTCCAAAAAGATAATCTTTGACTAATTGTAATGCCTGAAGTGCATAGCCCTTTTTCCAGGCTCGCTTTGCAAATACGCATATTCCAATATTTGCAGAATAGTGAAAAAAATCAATCCCATGTGCTCGGATTGTTCCAATAAAGGGTTCCGGACTGTTTTTAATGAAAATTCCGAATAGAATGCTTGATAGGTCCTCCATGTTGGAAATAACAAATTTTTCAACCGATTCGCGTGTCTGCACGTTACGCCTCACTTCGAGGTATCTGTTTATTTCCGTATCATTTAATCCCTGAACATATTCGCCAGTTATATCCTCTATCCTCAATGGACGAAGACAAATGCGGTCGTTTTCTAACAAGAGGGATTCCTTATCTATTTTCATGATCAAGTTCTTTCATACCAAAATAACATTCGGACAGACACCGGACTGCTCTTCCAGATTTAAAAATTCTTTTATAAGAATATTCCTTGCCGCGCAAAACATTTAACCAGCCGACATATCTATCCGTCACTTCTTCCGGCACAAGCGTTTTTAAGTAATATTTTTTCCCAACTAACTTTATTATTTTCATATCATTACCAAGAAACAACTTTAACAAACACTAAAATTCTTTACGATACCGACTTTCAATTATTTTCGCTTTTACCCTTAAAATATCATCTTTGTAACGGTCCTCATCATCATGGAGTAACCCACCAAATCCATCTGTAGTCCCAATTACCATCGAAGGTTCATTAACCGAATCAACTATGACGGTACCCTTGGGGGCTATCACGCCGCCACTTACAATCGGTATTCCATCAATTTCACCCAGTCCCATCAAAGTAATCAATTTTGTGGTTTCAATGGATAGGGCCAGTTCGGTCGAAAATCCGATTCGGGTGTCAACGCGGTACATCTGTAAGCCTTTGTTTAGGGCCATTTTCCAAAAGGGATCTGGAAACGAATTTGGTCTGGTGGCAATCAAATGAATTTCATTTTTTAAAAATTCGATGTGATCCGCTTGAAGCCACAAAGAAAAATCTTTGCCAAATGAAATAATTCCTCCTAATTCCTGCAGGAAAGCTTTCACATCGCCAATTTGATCGCTTAGATGGTCTTTTTCAAAACGAATTACCTCAAGTCCGTGTTTTGCAAGGCTGGATTTAATTAAAACAGAATTATCCAAATCGCAAAAAAGTAGTATTTTGCCCGGTGGCTTTTTTTGAAATACCAATGAGCAGAGACTTAACCGTAATGCTCTTTCTTCAGAGTACCAGGCAAACGAGCTTTTTTTAACTCTTCTTTCAATATTGGAGTCCCGCAAGCGTTTACAGGACTCGTCAGCTAGGATCCAGTCAACTTTTCCATCTACGAATTGCAGGATTTCTTTGAGTTCTTTGATATTGCAAGCTTCACAATTGCCGATGACCATGGACGGATTCTCGCGAATGAATGGGAAATTCGTCCGCTGATTTGAAGATAACGTAAATGAAAACACCGATTCTTTGCCTGTTTTTTTTGAACGGCTGTTCATCTCGCCGGAGATGGTTTTTGTCTTCTCAAGAATGCTTTTTGGTTTTTCCCATTTTAAATATTCAGTGATTATTGTCGGCAGGTTCGAACCAGAATTCTGAAGATATTTTTCCTTAATATTCTTTGCGGTATTGTCAGCCAGTTCAGGGGTAACATTTATCCTATCAATTTTGCTGACCTCCATGATTAACAATCTAGGGTCTACTCCATACCTTGATGCGGAATCGGCAATGATTTCAGAAAAACTGGAATGAAATTGGGCTATACCGGAGATGATGCTCATGTCATCGATCCCCTGACTTTGGCTCATCATAGGTTTAATCACTCGTTCACCGAGATCTAATGTGATGTAAGGATCTATCCCGGTATTATATCCGAGTTTTTCCAGTGCCATAACTAATACTTCTGTTTGCGCATTGCCTGCACTGCGGCCCATACCTTGTATACTTGAATCCACTACGGTGGCGCCACTGTTAACCGCCTCCAATGTGTTGGCCAGGGCAAGCTGTAAATTATTATGACCGTGAAATCCGATATCTCTATCCGTGATGTCCTTTAATCTGCGGACATATTCTCTTACATCGTACGGAAACATTCCTCCTGCGGAGTCGACTACAGTAATGGTATCTGCTCCATAATCATCTGCCTTTTTTGCAAATCTTATAAATTCATCAATAGACACCGCATAAGATTTCATAAGATTCGATGATATCTGCAACCCCAATTCTTTAGCATAGCTGAAATATTCTCGGGCTTCTTCTATTTCTGTAACATTAGTCCCAATTCGGACAAACCCCATGCCATAGCTCTCTGCTATTTTTAAATCTTCACATTTTCCTATTCCTGGAATGAAAAACATTCCAAACTTTGCCTGGGTTCCACGGAGCGCATGATATGCGGCTTCGAGATACTCCTCATCGGTTGCAGCGGCAATGCCCTTGCCGGCTTTTGATGAGTGTAGTCCGGTACCATGGCCAATTTCAATATATTTAAATCCGGCCTGTTCTAACCCCGTACAGATGACATAGGTATCTTCAGCAGTGAATTGATAATCGATCAAATAGCTACCATCACGTAATGTACATTCAAGTATTGTAATCGGTCTTTGCATTTTCTTTCAAAATCCTCCTTATTAGTTTGGCTAATGAGGAAGCTTTTTCCGATGAGTATTCCTGAGTGACCCATAAATTTACGATTTCGTTTTCCAACTGTTCCGCTACGGGACAACTGAACCTCTGAGCCCGTCCATGCGGATTCCAATTTTTTATATTGGGGTACCAGGAAGAAATGTCGAAACCCTTCATTCGAACTTCTTCAATAAGCTTATCCCGGGTGGTTACCGATACTCTGAAGCAAAATCGCCAAGGAACTCCCATACCACTAAGACGAAACAATCTTATTTGTGAGCAAGATGTGAATGCCTCGCTATAGATGTTTGCGATTTTTTTTCTATGGGAGATTTCCTGCGGTAACAAATCCAGAGAGCGTTCTATCCGTTTAGCCTGCTCAGATGCAATAGGGTACAGATACAGTGGTTTAAATAGCTCTGGAAACTGATCGAACAATGAGTAAAATCTTTCATCAACTCTTGCGCTTTCCCATATTGCGTAGAAAATGCGAGAATAAATATTTGAAAGCTCATCGCTATTTTCTGGCTCGTCACTAAGTTTGCCCATTAATTCTCTTGCTTGCCCTTCAATGTCATCGTTATCGGTCAGCAAAGCCCCGCCTCCGCCGACATCCAAAATTTTTGTATGACCAAAGGATAAAATTGATATATCACCTTTGGAGCCGAACAAATTACCAGAACGGTCTGCTCCCCCTAATGCAGGTGCTAAATCTTCGATAAGCATCACACCGAATTTCGAACAAATCCTTTCCAGTTTATGCATCGAGGCAGGATGCCCAAAAAGATGTACCGCAACCACCGCAGAAATATCTGGGTCTTCGGACAACATCTCTTCTACGGCAGCTGGGTCAAGAGTAGCATCACTATTTTGAACATCTGCAAAAATAGGGATTTTACCGGCATACAAGACAGTGAAGACAGGCGATAGGCATAATATAGCAGGCAAGATGATTTTTGATTGTTTCGGGCCAGCAAGATTATATGCCAGCCAGAGAGCAGTCGCACCTCTGCCTGTCAGGATACAATGCTTTCTTCCTAACAAGCAGCTTATTTTTTTTTCACAAGATGCAATTTTGTTATTCATTAACTTTATCTAGTCTTGAAATTAATTCATTCATGGTTACAAAACGGATTTTCCTGCCTGAAGTTTCAATCAAATCCTTTAGATTACCAATATTTTTATCTATGGCGTTGGGATTAAAAGCAAGTAACAGATGTGATAATAAATAATCATCTTCAAAAAAATCAGGGAGCACTTCAAAAGGGTGAATAATACTGACTAAAATATTTGCCGTTTTAACAAATTCCTTCAATCCGGAATATAAAACTTCCGGATGGAAAGCTGGATTAACGTACCGGAGAAGTGGATTCCTATCGTAAGACACTTTCGTTTCCACAGTATTCATAGGAATTTCCCAAACATTTAACTGTGGAGTACCCGGAATGCGATAATCATTCTTGGATGGGTGATATGGATAATTTGGTGTACAACGCCAATCCAAACTCTTTTCAGTATCGTCGCGTTTTCTCCCGGGAATCGCAGTTGAGTCTGCTTTCATTCCAAGTTCTTCTAATATGCTCATTAAATTGTTAGAATGATAAGCCTCCCCTATCCTAACAACTTTTGGAAATAGACTACATAATTCAAAAGCCTTTTTTGCAGCAGAAAGCTCTTTTTGAATTGAATATTTATGAGTATTTTGTATCCAAGTGTTATTCTCATAAATATAAAGATGAGCATGCCACTGCAAATCATCACCTAAATTCACCCGGTCATGCCACCATCTTAGGTGCTTTTTAATCAGATGGGCATAATCACCGAACTCGGCATTGACTTGAGCATCGCAACGTATGAACCAGGTGATAGGTAAACGGTTCCCATATGAATCCAATACCCGATCTGCTGTCTCCGTTAATGGATACCTTCCTTTCTCAAGGTTTTTCCATCCAATAATCGATTTGTCTGATGCATTTTTCTCTACCAGCCTGTTGCCAAAATAAGAATCAGAGTCGGTATCGACAGTAAAGCAATATAAAAAATCTATGGTATCCGTCATTATTGTTTTAATGCATAAATTAGATAGGCTGCGTGTCGTTTGTCTGTCTTAAAAAGGTTAAAGTATAATTCTCCACTCATGACAATGGAGAATTTGGAAAAAAAAGCTTTTAATTCATCTTGCGAAGAAGCTGCAAAAAAAATCAATCCCTTTCGATTGTCATATGGACTTTCTTTAATAATTTGATACGAATAGTCGTCAACTTGTTTCATTCGATCAAATATAGAATTGCTTGGATGTAATGTAGAAAGTAGAAGTACTCCTCCCGGTTTCAGTATTCTAAAAAATTCATCGATTACTTTTACGACTGAACTTTTTGTTCCATTATAGTGTATTGAATTCCAGGAAGTTAAAATATCACAACTTTCATTTTCAAACGGAATATCTAATCCGCTGATTTTTCGCAGATCAACTTCTTTGCCATAGTGCTTGAAAAGAGAGTTCACTTCTTCAATCAAGTTATCACTGATTTCACATCCTTTACACTCATATCCTTTGGTTGAAGCGAATATGAGATTATTTCCATGCCCGAAACCATGGTCCATCAAAATAGCAGGAGGCTCTGGAATTGAAACATATCGTCCGGAAAACAGCCTTATAAGGTTTTCATCAGGATACTGAAGATGCGATTCTGGAAACAATCTTAAATGATCGTCCCACGTTTTCTTTGATTTTTTAAAAATACTATCATCATTCATATTATTCCCTTTTCAGTTGGTTGTAATGTTTATATTCTTTTTGATATCTTTTGCGATTTTTAGAGCTTCATCGCGTGTATCCGCCAGCGTTATGATATGGCCGATTCGGTCGGATCCACTCGCAAGTTTTCTTACTCTGTCACCGGGCTTCACATAAATTTTCAGCTCATAAACATTTTCCCATTTTTCATACTGGCCCAAATTCTGGATTTTTTTTATTTGACCGTCTTTCTCACTGCCAAAGAAAAGGATACATGCTCCTCTCAGAGGTTCTTTAGGGGTGATATCAATTTCCTTATTAAAAAGACGATCAATTTGTGCGCTCACACAATTTACACCGGTTACATGGGGAATAATATCGGTATACACTTTAAAGCCGGGACCCCGGGCGGCCATTTCGACTACCTTGGGACCCTCGGAGGTAATAATGAGTTCCATGTGAATTGGACAATCATCCAACTTTAGGGCTTTTATGGCGTTTATCGCCGTATCAACAGTCTTCGACCTGATATCCGGGGAAAGCTCAGATGGGAATTTTACAGCTGTATCCAGCAAAAACGGAGGTTCGGTTCGCTCTTTGTCCGAAAGGGTGAGTATGTGGACATTTCCTTGGGCGATAAATGCTTCTACCGACACTTCAGCACCGGGCATAAAGCTTTCTAAAATGACTTCACCCGAGAAAGAAGATTTAACCGTTTCTGGATACTCCTTTTTTAATTCTTGATATGATTGAATAAACTTGACGCCTCTACTTCCGGCGTTATCGACAGGTTTTATGACCGCAGGAAAACCGACTTCGTCCGCAGCGATCAATAGTTGCTTCTCATTTTGGATAATGAAAAATTTTGGTCCCGGAATACCTGCAGCAACAAACTTTTCGCGCATCAACCCCTTATGGGTGGCTAGAACAACTTGCTCTTTGGTCAAACCGGGCAAACCCATGGAATCATTAATGGCTCCGACTGCTCTAAGACAAATATCGCTTGCAATGGTTAGCGCACCGTCAATCTTACATTTTTTTGCAAAAGTAACAAGTTTTGATAAATCTTTAATATCAATCACTTCACATAAGTCGGCGACCTTCAATCCCGGGGCAGTAGGGTCCCCATCAATGGCAAGTACCCTATGACCCAAGGATTTAGCTATTTGGATTCCGGTTGTCTGAGCCGGTCCAGCACCTATAAATAGAATAGTCTTCATTGAGAACAAGAGGCCTGCTTTTTTAGATAACGAAATGCCTGTTGAAGAATTATGCGGGAAATGCGATCGGCTCCATTCCCATCAACCAGCCGCATGCCATTTCGTTTAAATTGATTCCGAAGAGAGTTGTCAACGAACAGACGGTAACAAGGTGTTGCTTTCAGGGAAGGAATTGATTCTTCAACATTTGAGGGCAAAAAATTATTGTTAACAAATTCGGCTAAAAATATTCGTTCCATTTCGTTTTGCGGTAGTGCTATTACAGGCTTGCCCAGATAAGCTGATTCTAAAATAGTCGTACCGCCGCCACAAAAAATGAGATCGCTGTTGCACATATAGGATGCAATATTATTAACACTTTCACTGATTTTATAAACGTGGCGCAATGAACGTTCTATGATTTCTTTTACTCTCCCTCGATTCCCGAAAAGAGGACCAAGAATTATTTTAACAGATAAAGGAAACCGGACATTTCTTTCAAGCCAGTTAATTACCGATATAGTATGGTTCCGGATATCTTCTCCACCAAATGTAATTAGAATGTTGCTTAATTCTGAGCTTTCTTTCGTAATTTCAAAACGAAACTTTTTGAATTTGGATCTAATAATGGCATAGTCTAAACCGTAAAGGTATTGATTATTATTTCGTTGAATGAATAATGTCTCCTTGTAACGACTTAAATTGATAAAAACATTTACGTTTTCATCGTTTAAATAAAAGTAATCTAAAGCAATAATCGGAATCTCGGGATATTGTTTCCTGTACTTTTTAAAGATTTTTTTAGCGTTTAATGGTCCTTGATGATCAAAAATAATGGTATGGCAGTGAGGAAGTATTTTTTCGGTTTCATTAATTGTGACATATGAGATGTGTTCATTAAGTGTCAGGTTGGTTTCAAGGGGCTCTTTCAAGAGGAAAAAAATGTCGCATTTGTCATGGATATGATTGGCTATTGAACTACAGCGCAACAAGTTACCCATACCGTAAGTGGAGCCGGTGGAGATTGAAAACAGTATAGCCGGGCGTGGTTCTCTTTGCATAGTCAATGACCGTTACTGTCAGGTCATAAAATGATCCCACGTAATGGGTTCATTCTCTGAAATGTCTCGCAAGATTTTGCGGCCGATGATATCCTTTAAGTGTCTGGGATGTAATCCGGAGGCAGGCCGCAGTACAGAAATCATTGTTTCATTAACAATTGTGCCTTTATTAATGTCTTTTCTGGCAAAAAGAGATCTACGCCCTCTTTTTTTATGAATCTTTTCGGATTCAGTCGTTCCCTTAGCGTGTGAACCGATGGCCTTTTCCACAGTTTTTATCGATTCAACCATTAATTTCAATTCTTCGGGATCTAAAGCAAACGAGTGATCCGGACCAGGTAGCGTTTTGTCCAAGGTAAAGTGTTTTTCAATTAATTTTGCGCCTCTTGCTACCGCTGCAATCGGTATTGTGATGTCAAGCGAATGATCGGAGTAACCTACGGGACATTGGAAAGCTGTTGCCATGGTTTCCATCGCCTTCAAATTAATTTCTTCGGGTGGCATCGGATAACTGATGCCGCAATGGAACAAACCGACCTGGTTGCACCCATTTTCAATTAAAACCTGAATTGCCTCCTCAATTTCTCCCAAATTTGCCATACCTGTTGAAAGCAAAACGGGCTTACCCGTTTGGGCTGCTATTTTTAACAGAGGAAAATGAGTAATTTCAAATGAGGCAATTTTAAAGGCATTTACTCCCAACTTATGGAGTTCTTCAACCGCCTTTTCATCAAAAGGAGTTGACAAGAAGGCGATTTGTTTTTCTTCAGCATACTCAAAAAGATCTTTATGCCATTCCCGAGGTAATTCAATCTTGGCATAAAGTTCATGAAGTGATTTCATGCCTGCAAAATCAATTCTCGTTAGCGAATTATCGATTTTACTTGCTATTTTATCTGCCGAAAATGTCTGAAATTTGACAGCATCAGCCCTTGCCGCCGCAGCGATGTCGATCAGCCTATAGGCTAACTTAATATCGCGGTTGTGATTACTACCGGCTTCGGCAATGATGTAACTAGGTGATTCAGTTGATATGATTCTTTTACCGATATGGAAAGTATTCTCTAAATGAAGCAATGCCATCCTCCGCCAGCTATTTTTTCAATCCTTCGTTTCTAATGATACTGGAATTAATCCTAAATATTTCAGGATTTAAGTCCAGAAAACGTTTGATATCAGAAAAGCTGAAATTAATGCTGCGAACCGGAAATAAATTTTCAATAATCGCTTTAACCACCAAAAAATCTTCATATTGATCTACTGTAAAGCGGAATTTGCTGTCATCCGTATCGTTTTCAAGTGTAAACTTTTTAAATATCTCCGGGTGATTATGTATATACAACGTACAATGTTCCCGTTCAGATACCAGTTCAGCATTTTGCCAGGCCGTCTTTAACGACCAAAAAGAAAAAACCTCACAATCGAGACCCTCTGCAAACGTTGGACCTGTATGAGCAATGTTTACGCTTGCGGTTCTGTAATTTTCAATCATTCGATCACAAATCGCAGGATCGATGAGAGGGCAATCCCCTGTCAGACGTAATATATGATCGGCATTGATATCTTTCGCACATTGATAATATCTGTCAAGAACGTCGTGTTCGGAACCGCGATAAAATCGGAGCCCTACGTTTTCAGCAAAGCCGACAATTAAATCGTCTTCATTATTCGTTGTCGTTGCTATGATGATTTCATCGATGTTTCGACAGTTACGAATGCGTTCAACTTGATACCATAGAAGCGGTTTCTTAAACACTTTCATCAACACTTTACCCGGAAGCCGTGTTGATGTCATTCGGGCTTGTATTATGGCAGAAAATCTCATAAAGCATTCACTTTTTTATTTAGTGTTGTTGTGGCCATGAGGTAGGATTTAATATTTTTTGATCAACGTTGGAAAAATTTTTATGCAATACTTGTAATAAGGAATCAGGACAATCTTTCTTAAAACATCTAATATTTTGTCGTACTTGTTCCGGTGTTTCCGCTCCAAATATTACCTTAGCCTGCTTATACTTCACCTTTAGATAATTCAATGCCATTTCATGTTTGGAAATATTATATTGATATGCGAGATCCTCCAATTTAGCCAGCAGCGGCTGAACAAATTGCATCCCCTTCGATAACTCATCTGCTTTCATCAAAATCAAGCCTTGAAGAAAGGCACTTCGGATATAAATCTTTTTTCCCCTTTTTTCCGCTAGCTTAAATATTCCTGCCTTTTCAAATCTTCTATCCAGAATATTAGTCGGCAGTTGAATTATATCAATGCCTTCGGTATTTAAAGCCTGAGAAGCCTTCTCGGGTGAATAAACAGAAACTCCTATGTTTTTAATCTTGCCGGACAGAAATAAACCGCGAAGAATTTCTGCAAGGCCTTTATCCCAGATTGAGAGCATTTCTTCTTTATGAAGCATCATTCCGTATAAAAATGGTATGCCTAACTGCTTTAGTGAATTATCAAGTGCCTGAAAGATTTCAGAGTGTTTCAAATGGTTAAGTTTTGGATCGAACTTGCTGATAACTTTTGCTTGCTCTGCAATTCCCAGCTTTTTAAAGGCTATACCCAATACGTTTTCACTCGTTCCATATGCTTGAGCTGTGTCAAACTCACGTATTCCATTATCCCAGGCTTTTTGAATGATGGCCGTTGCCTGGTCCTGGGTTGGCTTACCGTTTTCATTTGCTATTCCATAATCCAGGCCAAGCTGGACGGTTCCCAAAACAAGCCGAGTTTCCTCAGATCCCATAACCATATCAGGTAAGCCTTTTGAATCCTTCACTTGAAGGACCACCTTTGAGTTTTTCATCAATGCTGCCTATTTTGATTGCTGATGCAATCTCTGCAAAGGCTTCATTTACAGCATGGAGATATTGCTCTATATGCTCAGTTTTGTGGGCATACATGGCATAGTAAAGATTCGATGCCAAAAAGCCCTGTTCCAGCATAAGCTGAATAAAATATGCCTTCATCGACTGTGCTTTATCATGGGCAAAAGCAAAATGACTCATAGGCTTCATCCCGCCGACTTCTATAGCCAAACCATGTTTCTTCGCCATTTCTTTCCACCCGAACTGAATCTGCTCGCCAAGCCAAACAAGATGTTTTCCCGCATCAACTCTTTTGTGCTTTTTAATCATTGTAATAGCAGCGATTGGGCCTATTCGTTCAGTCCAATTAGTACTGCTGATAAAGGTACTTTGGGCAGCCTGCATAATATCAGCTTTGCCGATGATGGCTGCGATAGGATAGCCATTCCCCAATGCTTTTGAGAAAACGGCTATGTCCGGTTCGATGCCTAATATAAGATGTGCCCCCCCTGAGTTCATCCTGAAGGCAGCGGAAATTTCATCAATGATAAAAACTGCTCCTATCTCGTCTGCTATGCCTCTTACCCCTTCCAGAAAACCAGGTTTTGGTTGGATATTGCGGATGGGTTCCATTACGATGGCGGCCAGATCATTTTTATTTTGCTCAACTATAGCTTGCAGTTCTTCAAGATGATTGTATCGAAAGGGAATGGCTGTACCTGTTAAACCTTTGGGAACCCCTCTTGGATTTAACCCTGGCAATAGATGTTCTCCCAACGCATTTTCAGTGCCTAGATTAGCTGCCAGATACCAATCATGCCACCCGTGGTAGCCACAAAAGGCAATTTTATCTTTACCCGTATATGCGCGAGCTATTCGCACAGCAATGGTCATTGCCTCACCACCGGTGCGAGAAAAGCGAACCATGTCGGCCCACGGATGAATTTCACAAAGCAAATCGGCAAGATCAATCTCTTCAGGGCAATTTAGCGAACAGCTTGTTCCTTTTTCAATAATTGCGCGAACCGCATCATCTACATCAGGATCTGCATATCCCAAAACATTTGCGCCAATCCCGGCAATACTCATATCGATATAACGATTGCCGTCCAAATCCCAAACTTCCACACCTTTTGCCTTGCTAAAGTAACCTGGCCACACACCGGGTGCAAACATGTCTGGTCGTTTTGATAATAATTGCGTCATACCAGGGATCCTGTCTTTTGCCCTCTGTTGCATAGCTAAACTTTTCGTTATGTCCATTAATTATTTCTGGCAAAGTCCGTTATTTCATTAATAACCTTTTCAATGTCCCGTTCAGTCATCGCAGGAAAAAGAGGTATTGAGAGGCACTTTTGGTAATACTCTTCCGCATTAGGACAATCACCCCATCCTGTACCAAATCTTTTCTGATAGTAGGGTTGTGTATGAACTGGAATATAGTGAACTTGTGTCTGGATGCCTCGCGCTTTAAGTTCATTCATAAATTGCGCTCGCTGTATGCCGATTTGATGGAAGTTAAACAGAAGAACGTAAAGATGGAAGTTACTATCACAATCTTCAGATTCAAAGGGAATTTGAATAAGTTCAATACTTTTAAAGGCCCTGTTATATATGTCAACAATCTCACGCCGACGCTCTCGAAATTTGTTAAGTTTTTTTAGTTGGGAGAGACCAAGGGCACATTGAATGTTTGTAATGCGGTAATTATAACCTAAATCCACTTGTTCATAGTACCAGGGATTCATTAAAGGCTGATTTTTAGATGCTGAACGCTGAAAGGCAAGCTCGTTATAAACGAATTCTCCCGGAGTATTTGTGATACCATGCGACCTTAGCTGTTTAAGTTTTTTATAAAGCGACTCATCATTGGTGAGCACAGCCCCACCTTCACCGGTCGTGATATGTTTCACCGGATGGAAACTCATTACAGCCATATCTGAATATGTACATGAACCAACGTTCGTACCTTTGTATCTTGAGCCAAGGGCATGACTGGCATCTTCTATAATGAATATTTTATGTCCATATTTTTTCTCAGCCCTCCTTACAATCCTCGAAATCGTTTCCATATCACAGCTTTGTCCTGCAAAATGAACAGGAATAATGGCCTTTGCCCTTTCTGTAATTTTCCTCTCGATTTCCACATATAAAATATTGTAAGTCATATTATCAATATCAGCAAAAACCGGGACAGCACCGCAATAAACAGCACAGTTAGCTGAAGCCACAAAAGTAATTGGAGAGGTTATAACTTCATCGCCTTCCTTTATAGCTGCTGCAAGACAAGCAATATGAAGTGCAGAAGTACCCGAATTGACCGCAACGGCGAACCGGGCTCCCGTATAATCAGAAAGAGCCTGTTCGAAGTCAGCGACCCGTCCACCCTGCGTTAAATTTGACGATTTTAAAACCTCCACAACGGCAGCAATATCGTCATCGTCGATACTTTGCCTACCATAAGGAATACAAGATAATTGAGGGTACCATTTGTCTTTATGCTGGCTATTCTTGATTACATCCGCAAGTCCTTGTGTGTAATCACAGCAAAAATTATCCAAGGACTCCTCAATAGTGGGAAGTTCTATGCCTAAATCGCAGGAAAGCTTATCCATGTTCATCGTCAGATTCTTGCCTCGCCTGGCAGTAAAAGGGAAATCGTTTATATCTATTGGCTCTATTAAGTCATGGTTAAGGTGAAGACGTTTCGCAAGTGCACACGTAAACTCGTATTTCGACAAAGATGTCTTAGAGGCACAATTGTAAATCCCGGTCAGTTCTTTACTCAAAATCTGCTCGACTATCCGTGCAAATTCAAACGTATAAATTGAAGAAAAATACACATTTTTAAAACCTTTTATCGGACGATACTTTAGCAACTCATACAGAATCCATTCCGCTATACTGTACTTCTCCTGAATATTCCACCCAAAGATATTCGTTCTCAGTATCACGGAATTTTTTTTCTTAAGTACTGCCTGCTCTCCTTCAGCCTTACTTACTCCATAATAGTTGAGAGAATTCACCTTATCGGTTTCCTTGAAATTGCCTTTTGAGCCATCGTAAACCGAATCAGTTGAAATATATACCAGTTTTATTTTGGGGCTTTTACACGCTTGAACTAAATGGCTGGTACCAATACTGTTGACGAGTTTTGTAAGCTCTTTATGGTTTTCGCAAGAATCAATATCGGTAAGAGAAGCGCAATGAAGCACAACATCCGGCTCGTATTTGGCAATAATTTCTCCGAAAGAATCTTTAGAGCAGATATCAGCGCGGAGAGTCTTAATGCCTCTTATAAATACCTGGTGTGAACAATACTGCCCTACCACATCATAGCTGTCTTTAAAATAATAAGCGAGATTATTACCCAATAGCCCACTGACGCCGGTAATAAACATTGTTTTGTTACGGTTTTTCATGGCGTACACTTACAATTCTTCAATCGGGAACACCTTCCTTTGACCAGCGAGACTTTTCAATCGTATAATCATCGGAAATACGCTCAACGATCTCTCTTAAATCGTTAACTGAAAGCCACTCGGTATTATTGTCTGAGCTGTACATAAACTTCTTATCACAAGGTCTTCCTTCCTTATCGCAATCTATCGTTTCGTTATGATAATATTTACCAGGCTTGACAATATAGAATTTGTTGAATTCCACGGTATTACGCGTATCATCCCTACTTATAAGCACTTCATGGATCTTTTCTCCGGGACGAATACCAACAATCTCCTGCTTGCAATCCGGGCCAACAGCCTTGGCAAGGTCAACAATCCTCATAGAGGGTATTTTAGGGATAAAGATTTCTCCACCTTCCATGTGAGCCAATGCAAACAACACAAAATGGCTGGCTTGATCCAGTGTAATCCAGAATCGTGTCATGAGAGGGTCGGTAATCGGCAGTACCCCAGTCTTTTTCCGTTCTTTAAAAAAAGGAACTACCGAACCGCGGCTACCTAACACATTTCCATACCGCACAACGGCAAATTGAGTATCGCCCGCTCCACTGTAGTAGGCATTAGCGGCAACAAACAATTTATCAGAACATAACTTCGTTGCCCCATACAGGTTAATCGGATTACATGCTTTGTCCGTCGACAATACAACTACTTTGCGGACATTATTGACAATAGCAGCATCGATGACATTCATGCCTCCTAAAATATTTGTTTTAATAGACTCCATCGGATTATGCTCGGCAGCCGGAATCTGCTTTAATGCCGCAGCATGAATAACATAATCTACCCCCGAAAATGCTCCCATCAAGCGGTCTCGGTCTCGAACATCGCCCAAGACGTATCGAATAAAGGGGTATTTTCTTACGCTCCATCGCTGAGACATCTCAAACTGCTTTAACTCATCACGGCTGAAAATAATTAACTTACGCGGCTTATATTCCTCCGTAATAACCTGTACCAGCTTTTTGCCTAACGAGCCGGTTCCACCCGTAATAAGAATAACCTGGTTATTTAACTCAAACTGACCGATTCTAATACTACAGCGCAACTTATTTTTAATCATATGGCACACAACTTTTTAGTTTGTTGACATTTATGCCCAGTTTTCGCAGGCGTTTCAGCGTTTTTTTCCAGTGACATTTTCTGGCTTGCTGGTTGCGGCATTGATAATATTCGATCTTTTCGGCGACTCGTTGATAATCAGTTGCTTGATAGCTTCTTCTCTGGATGTCATTATTACTCAAACCGCAGATTACACGGATGTTAGTTCATAGCAGAATAATCATCGGTCAATCTTCTCAGACTCCGTCCCCTTCGGCTGCGCTCAGGGCAGGCCTGTGGGTTGTAATTACCCGCTGATTATGCTGATTTTTTTATTTGTTTCGCCAAGTAGCTTCTACACAGCCTGAGCTTGGCTTTTTTTAAGGCCTTCTAACAAGAAGGCCGCAAATATCGATATCATTAACGCTATCACAAATACTATAGCACTTTTCTTCACGGTTCCCTTAGCAAGAGGATAAACCTTTGGTCTTTCTACTAACGGTATAACATTCGCTATTATATTTTCTATTCTTTTAATATAAGCCTTCAAATAATCCAGCAGTTGCTGCTCGTTCTCATTGTACTCGGTCAATGTATTAGTTAAAAACGAGTGGAACTGTTCAAGCGTACAATAAGAAGGCATCACCTTCTTTGCATAGCTGAAGAGCTTTTCATTCAAGTTGAGCAAATCTGTGTAATAGGTGTACATTTCTTTGTTGGCCCTAATTTGCTCTTCGAGATTAATTAACTGTGTCTCTGCGGCCTGTACTTGGTAGGGTAAAGGTAAGTAGGCACTGTTGTTCCCAACATCCTGAAACTTCTGTAATTCATCTAGGTCTTTAGCTTTTAAAGGTTCAATATTAAACTGCAGGACAATGTCACTTGGCAACTTGTCTAAGCCTTCAGAACCAGAATTCTTCAGCTTCTCCAAAGTGGATTTTTTCCTTTCTAACTCCAGGTTTAACGTGTATCTTGTTTCTTCGATGCCAGCCATCTTTTCCTTAAAGCTTATAATCTTGCTATTCAGTTGCTCTTTCTCTGAATATAAAGGTATGATTTGTTCGAAATTGTTTCTACAAACCAATGCTATTTTCCGAATATACTCTTTAGACTGTGCCGTTACGTGCATAATTAAAAGAGTCTCTCTGGCCTGCTGAAACTTCTCTAACTCATCCAGGTTTTTAGCTCTTGACGGTTCTATAGCCTCGAAATATGATAAAACCTCGAAAGAAACAAACCATCTTAAGCCTTCGGTGGCTCCGACGTCTGCTATCTTTTTAGTATAGCCATTAAGATTGTTGGCTTGCAACTCTTCGATGAGCTTTTCTAAATTCTCAGTGCTGTAAAACTTATTCTCAAGTATCTTAAAGGCCTTTTTGCCCAGCTCCATATTATAAGTGAAGGTAATTTTATAATCTCTTGGCGAAAGGAATATGGCCAACCCTACCACTAAAGGCGGCAACACAGAAGCTAACAAAATAAACCCTTTTCGTTTCCAGAGAACTCTGAAATAGTCAATCAGATTTATCTCGTCTTCGTAGATATTCGTTTCTTGCTGAACATTTGTTGGAACCAGTTGGCTTTTCGAGTTGCCGTTTTGCGAATCCGGCATATTATCATTCTCCCGATATAGCTATAAAGAAAAGTATGAATGCTTTAAATGCTTAACAGTGCACAGTATAATACTTCTGTTAATTTACACTCCGTCCCCGTGGGTTGCAAAATAACCCTTTGAATAGAAAAAGAGTTTTTTTATCAGGCAGCTAAGAACTGTCCACTCAGATAAGCTGAGCAGTCCGAAATCCACCCGTTGATCTGCTTTGATCTTTCTGCACGTCCAACCTTTCTCAAAGCTTGTCAATTAGGGCTTTTATCACACTTGCCGGATTTAGTTCTTTTGTAATTTCATAATCATATCGAATAAGTCCAATTCTTCATGCCTGCTATGCTCCGGCTTGAGAAGCCTCACAAGAACCGGCAGTTTATCATCTTCCCTGATTCCTCGATATATTACCGATCTTTTGTCCTCATACATCTTCTCAGATAAATGGTAGTCTCGCAGCGCGGACTTTTTTGCTGACTGATGGTATTTGGTGGATGATTGCCCCGATTTTTTCAGTTGTATGTTTTCTGCTCGTTACTTTTCCTCCTTGAAAAAATAAAAACTCTAAGCATCCTTATGATTTAAAAAAGTACCTGGGCCAAGTCTGGAAAAATTCCCCCGCATTTATTATTTAGCTTGCTTATAATGAGAGTCATTCCTTGGAAAGCGACTCCTTTCGTTAACAAACCTTACAAAACTTCTCAAAAGAGAAATCTACTCGGATACGTAGCTAAGTTTTATTTCACCAATTATAATCCCTGATTCCTGATGGTCAAACATAATAAATTTTTTACCAAAAACTCACCGCCGGAATACCTGGGCTCAGGGACTTTACCGGCATGCAGATAGGCGGCTTGTTCTATATATCGCTGTAACGCTTGTTGCTTGTCTGTACTAAAATAATAGAGCTTGCCACTAATTTCCTTGCAATACGGGACTATAGAAGGTAGATTACTACAAAATTATTCGGAGAGGTGGCCGAGTGGCTTAAGGCAACGGTTTGCTAAACCGTCGTACGGGCATATACCTGTACCGCGGGTTCGAATCCCGCCCTCTCCGTTAATTTTTTAAGGTGTTTTGTAAATGCCTTGTCCACCTGAATCGCCTTGTCCACCTTTTTATTAAAGAACTTACGAAGTACACTTGGTGTGAAGCGGTAAAGACTCCCGGTACCCAGATTGGTGCATCGTTTGAAATTGGGTTTGTTTGGGTTTGTTTTTTTGGGGCCTCTATTCGAAAATTGCCATAATCCTTTGTTGTATTTAAGCTTACATTCATTTTGGCCATTTCGGAAATTGGGTTTGTTTATTCGGACTATAAAATCATCTTTTTTTCTGTAATCCTCTATAACATATAAGTTTACGTTCATTTTGGCTTTTCGGAGATTGGGTTTGAATTGGGTTTGTTTTTTTGCCCCGCCAGCGGGATAAAATTTTTATAATTCCTTGTTATAATATTACTTACGTTCATTTGGGCATCTTTAAGATTGGGTTTGTTTTGCATAATTTGCTTATAAATTCGTATGTAAGAATTCGTAGAATTTATATAGCACAAACTCGAAATCCGAATATCGAAATCCGAAAC
>SDBU01004070.1_pt1 | contig 18218 bp, 10 predicted proteins | sample 2277071 | NCBI WGS metagenome assembly SDBU01 (sample SAMN10397929, study PRJNA504765) | marine sediment metagenome | isolation source: marine sediment core GS08_GC12, 126 cmbsf | place: Arctic Ocean: Gakkel Ridge, Loki's castle | collected 2008 | reverse complement strand
CGCTTTTACCCTGATCGAATTGCTGGTTGTGATCTCTGTCATTGCCCTATTATTGGCCTTGTTAATCCCGGCTTTGTCCAAGGCCCGCTCCCAGGCCCGGGGCGCGGCCTGCCAGACCAATCTCAAGCAGTGGGCAACAATCGTCGCTATGTACACGATGGATAACAACAACGAGTACTGGATCGAGTACTGTCAAAGGCGGGATCCCGCCGGCACCTGGATGCGGGCTTTAGGGCTGTTGTATGGTAACATGGGAAAATTTCGCGCCTGTCCGTCAGCAACCCAGCCCTGTTTTCTGGAGGATCCGGCAACGGGAGATCCCAACTGGAGGCGTTATGGCAGCGCAAGAAGAGTCTGGGGACCGGGAATCCCTACAAAATACTTTTTTGAAGACGATTATGGCAGCTACGGCGTCAATCACTGGATCAACACTCTGGAGCCGGGCGATGACGGGTGGCTGGATGCACCGGAGCTGCATTGGAAAACCGACCTCAGCAAGAACACCAGCGGCATCCCCATACTGGGCGATTGTACTTGGTACGGAGGTCAGCCCGCGAATGGTCCGGATCCGGCCCACCCCAGCTTTGCCAGTGAGAGTAAGCCCCCTATCATGCGCGATTGGTGGGAGATCAATCCCACGGCAGCGTGGAGCAGCAGTATGTGCCGCTTCGCCATAGACCGTCATAGTCGGGCCATCAACATGTGCTTTATGGACAGTTCGACGCGGAAGGTCGGATTGTACGACTTGTGGACCTTGAAATGGCACCGCAATGCTCAGCCGAACTATGATGTGATTATTCCCTGGCTGCCGAGATGAACTCTTATTGTTTATAAGGACTTGTAGGCTGGTGGTACAAATCCAAGAAGTCTTGACGAATTTTCGCAGAAACAAGAGGCCAAGCTTTGCAGATTTTCCGGGTAAGTTATGGTGGTTTGGCCAAACTGTGGTGGATTATATTTAACTGAATTTTCTGCAACACATCTTCCAAAACTTAAAGAAGCCGCCCCAAATGTGCGATTTTCCCGTGTTTTTCTACGTTTCTCAACAATTTTCTCAAAAACACTTAAAAATTCATAATCCAAAATATTTTCCTTGACGGAAAGTTGGCAAATGTGTTATAAGGGATGATGCTGGAAATTGTAGTTTTTGAATTTCTAACGGACCAAATATCCATAGTTCTTGGGCAAATATCTAAAGAATTTTAAGTGTGGGACGGAGTTGGAGTGAGGTTGATAACTTGGAGGCGGAGCATTATTATTTCAACTTTCAGTTCAAGTATAGCTTCCTCACGGAGACGGCTGAAAAGCCATCTCCTACAATAAAGTCATTTTACACGCACAGGGTTTGATGAAGGTTCTTCCTTGCTTATGTAAATGTTGTTTGAGACTGGTACAACCAAGTGTGTAATCTTTGTTTATTTGCTTTTCGAAAACAACAGGTGTTTTGGTGCGTGGCCGAAACGCAGGTAGTTATTACTGTAACTTTTTTAAAGGAGTATTATTATGTGTAAGAAATTGATTTATTTAGTTTCTTTTGTTTTGATAATGGCTTTGGCGACTGTTGCCGGCGCCGATTGGGTCGCCTATAACGACGGGTACGACGGCAACGGCGGCACCGCCGCTCTGGGTTTGAATGTTACCACCCATACCTATTTGGACACTAATGCGGCACTAATGGATTTCGACACCGGGGCCACACTGCCCGTTACCATTACCATGGAAATAGTCGGTGATGGCAATTCTAACGGGGATGTGCATCTTAACGGGGACAATTGTGATGCGGGCACCGAGGCGGATGAAGTGTTTGGCGGCATCCTCGACTTAAACGGGGGAAACGAGCTTGACAATACGACCGAGCATAAGGCTATAATTTTCAACGGTTTGAATCCGGATATGAGTTACACTATCACTTTAACGACAAACCGTGCCAACGCCCCTTATACCGACAGATGGGCCAGGGTGACTATTGAGGGCGCCGATGCATATACCTATGCCGCCAGTGCCGGTGTAAATAAACTCTCGGAAGAGTCGGGGGAATTCTGTGTCGGCTATAACACCGTAACCGGTTATGTCATGAAGTGGGCAGGTATTTCATGCGGTGCGGACGGCAGCTTTTCTATCAAATCCGAAAACGCCGGTTATGGTGGCAAAGGTTATGCCATGATGGCTTTCAAGCTGGAGGAATACTCCGCGATCGCTGCCGAGCCAAGCCTTGTTGGGTGGTGGCCCTTGAATGAAGGTTCCGGGGACATTGCTGTTGATTTGTCCGGCAGCGGCAATGACGGGACGATCAACAACCTTAATGGAGGTCTGGGGCTGGACGGCTCGGTTTGGGTTGACGACCCGGAACGCGGCACCGTTATTAGTTTTAACGGCACGGCGGACGGTGCTTTTGTTCGCGCCGGCGACATTCCTCAAATGACACTGACCAACGACTTTACCTGGTCCTTTTGGGCGAAACATAATGCTGAAAACACGGAGGACAACGATATTATTTTCGGTAATCGAATGGACGAGAATGCAGTCGATTTTGTGCCGCGTCAGTTCATTAAGTTCACACCGACTAAATTCGAGTGGCACATGAATGGCAACGGCGACGACAACCTGGATTATGACGACATTCCCGCCGACGTCTGGCTCCACCATGCGGTAGTGAAAACCGCAGATCAGCTGACCTATTACCGCAACGGCTTTGAAGCCAGCTCGGGGACGTTCACACAACCCCTGGACTTTCCTCAGCCACTTTTCTTTGGCGGTGACAACGAGGGTTCCTCGGGAGAGAATTGGAGCGGATTGATGAGTGAAGTGCGTATCTACGATGGGGCACTAACGGGACTTGAAATTCTGGCTATCGTGAAAGGTGTCGAACAGATCGATATGGAAATCGGCTTTGCCGGGCAGCCCCTCGTGATTGACGGGGAGGTCGATGGAATCTGGGCGGACGCATCAACGCAGTATTTCGTCCCTCTGGATGATCCGGCCAATGCCTCCGGTAGCTGGCAGGTGTTGTATGATTCTGAGAATCTCTATGTGATCATAGACATGACCGACGACAGTCTGCAAAATGATTCGGCCAGTTCCTGGCAGGACGACAGTGTGGAGTTATATTTCGACGGTGGTAACACCAAGGTAAACACCCCGCTGTCCGGAGACGACCACCAGTATACGTTTGGATGGACAACGGACGACATACAGGGAACCAACATTGATGGATATACCGAAGGTATTGAACACGCTCAGGTAGATACCGACACCGGCTGGCGTATTGAGATAAAGCTGCCCTGGCTGTCGTTGCAGGGCGCAGAGCCGCAGGCTGGCGACTTGATCGGTATTGACTGTTACTACAATGACGACGACGACGGCGGTGATTCGCGTGAAAATAAGCTTCTCTCATTTTCCACCGTAGAAGGCTGGAATGATGCCTCTCAGTGGGGTACGGCCATATTGGCAGCCGATAAAAGAGTTGATGTCACTGCGCCAGGGGATGCAGTCCAGGGTGTTCCGAACGATGGATTAATGGATGGCAATAATTTCGGCTGGCCTGGTGCTGAAACACCTGACTTGGCGACTGATGATGACATCGGAACGAAGTTTCTGCACTTCAAAGGTGAATTGGAACCCACTGGTTTCCAGGTTACACCTACAGCGGGCCCGAGTATTGTTACGGGGCTGACTTTAACCACAGCCAATGATGCAGTAGAGCGTGACCCGGTTACATTTGAACTCTCTGGTTCTAATGAGGGCATCGATGGGCCGTACGAGTTGATTGCCAGTGGTGATATTGTCGATTTCGCCCAGGCGGATGCGTGGCCTCGCTTCACAATGAACGCAACGCCGATTTCGTTTAATAATGACGTGGCATACGCTCACTATCAAGTTCTATTCCCGGCCCTTCGAGACGCAGCAAGTGCGAATAGTATGCAGATCGCCGAAGTGGAGCTATTAGGGATGCCCGCTGGTCCAGTGGCACACTGGAAGCTTGATGATGGCGAAGGAACTGTAGCGGTTGATTCGAGCGGCAATGGAAACGATGGCGTCCTCGTGGGTGACCCACAGTGGGTGGCCGGGACAATAGGTGCTGGCGCTCTGGAGTTTGCTGGGATCAGTGGTCAACATGTGGAAATAGAGGGATACGACGGGATTCTCGGCACACAGAATAGAACCGTAATGGCCTGGGTCAAGACGACGGGGTACGGCGACTGGATATCCTGGGGCCAGAATGTGAACTCACAGAAGTGGATCGGCCGCGTAAACGACAATGCTGGCAATGGAGCTGTTGGGGCGCTCCGCACAGAATGCAGCGGTGGATATATCATCAGCACTACCGTTCTGACCGACGGCGAGTGGCACCACATAACATCTGTGCTTGAGAGCGCGGGCTCGCCTACCATCGAAGATATCACAATGTATGTAGATGGTGTCCAGGAAGCTATCAGCGGTGTCCGGCCCGTGGGTATCGACACGGTAGGCGGTCGCAATGTCTGGATCGCCGACGGCCACCACGACCGACCGTTGTTGGGCTTGATTGATGATGTCCGGCTTTACGACAGGGCGTTGTCTGCGGGTGAGATTGGTCAGCTTGCTGGAACGCCGGTCGAGCCCGGCACTGATGGTCTGGTTGCGTTTTACGCACTGGATGGCGACACGACTGATAGTTCCGGCAACGGCAACGATGGTACTATAGTCGGTGCTTCGACCTTCGTCGATGGGCCGGCCGGCTACGGCATGGCGATGGAATTCGACGGCGAATCCTACGTTGATTGCGGTAACGATGCCAGCCTGGACATCCTTGGTCCGATCTCCATAGCCCTCTGGATAAGACCTGGCGCCGATGACCCGGAGGGACAGGCCACAACGACGGCTCCGATGGCCAAGGCGGACGGTGGGATGAGTCCCAGTTGGAGCTGGCAGGTTCGATACGGCTGGAACAGCCCTCAGCCTTACATGGCGTTTACGTTCAATTCGTCGCCCAGGGCCTGGGTCTACGTCGGCAAAAACCTGGAGCGCGACGAGTGGGCCCACATCGCGTGCTCGCATGACGGCACGACGCTGAAATGCTATCTCAATGGGGAGCAGACCGACTCGACCCCAATGGGCGCAATCACCAGCAGCAGCACCCCTGTCCTCATCGGCTCGGATGGATGGAGAAGCGACTGGATTGGCACAATTGATGAGGTCGCGATATACAACCGAGATTTGTCTGTTGGCGAGATTCGTTACCTTGCGGGTGAACGGGCAGTAGATCCAGTAGATCCGTCTCTGGTTATATACTATTCCTTTGACGAAGTTAGCGACATTGTGGCGGACCAATCCGGCAAAGGCCATGACGGCGTTGTGGTCGGTGACGTTACAGCAGAGCCAGAGGGCATGTACAATGGAGCTGCCAATTTCGCAAGCGGCAGTTACCTTGACCTGGACGGCCCAGGTTTTCCCGCCGAAGATATTCCGACATCCGCTATGACGCTGGCCGCCTGGATAAAATGTGCAAATACAGGCGGAGATCACGAGATATTCAGCGCCCGAGCATCCGACAATACGTGGCTTATTCATCCTGAGCCTAAGAGCAGCGGTGACATTAGATGGCTGCTTCGCTCTTACGGCGGGACCACAATCTTCCAGATACGTGCAGGTACTATGATGTGGGATGAATGGCTGCATTTTGCAGGGACATACGACAAAGATGCCGGCAAGGCGGCCCTTTATATCAATGGGGAATTGATTGAAGAGATTGTGGTTGAAAACCCTGCAGATATAGCCGGAGACTGGGACCTGGGTGCTCGCGTAGGATATACTATCGATAACGCAAGGCCTTTCACGGGGCTTATGGATGAGTTCCGCATGTACACTCGGGCGCTTTCGCAGGACGAGATACTGACAATTATGCAAGGTATGTGATTTCCGTTTGCCTTTGGTTTTGTCCTGGTGAATGTTCGGCTTGAGAAGCGACTGTGGCCGGAATAGGCTACAATCTGCATATACGAGGCCAAGTCGTTAGCCAAAGATTTTGTATCAATTCGGGGCCTATACTGATTCAGTATAGGCCCCTTTTAAAATGATAATTGGGGGCTTGAACCCCGCTAACGGCTTGCGGGGACAAGGATTGCCACGTTGGCCGCGATGCGGACTCCTCGCAATGCCGGGGTGGAATATCGAATTCGCCCCTCCACAGGCGAAGCTTTGGTATCGAACCCCGAATAACACCATCGGGACAAGCAAGTAACTCAGAATTATGAAGTGCAGGAGAACTGCCAGAGAATTGGTGTGCGGGGCACACCCTACCCGGAATGACATTATTTTAGTTCAACGGACCAGTATGCGTGGTCGAGGAATTGTTTCCAGCTTCGGTATCGGTGATGGCCGAGGTGGACGTGGACGAGGGGGTTGTGTTTAGGCTTGACAGGCTCTCGAATAAGCTTCATCCTTGCGTGTTTCGGAGTTCGGCCGCCTTTCTTGACATTGCAGGCTGCGCAGGCACAAACAATATTTTCCCAGACAGCTTTGCCTCCCATGCTCCGTGGTATGATGTGGTCGAGCGATAATTCGCTGGTCGGAAAGCGTTTGCCGCAATACTGACATTTGTTTTTGTCGCGGGCGAAGATGTTTCGGCGGTTGAACTTTACTTCGTTCCGCGGCAGACGGTCGAAAAATAACAGGCGAATAATTCTCGGTACGGCGATATGGAAATTTACGGTGGATACCCAGTCGTATCCATCCGGCTCGAAATCACGCCTGAACTGGCTTACGTCGCACCAGCTCTGGAAATCATAGTTGGAATATCGGTCTTCCTCGAGGGACACGACCTCGGCAAGCTCGCGAAATAATAATGAGAAGGCCCGCTTTGCTCCGACTATGCGGATAGCCATATAATGCTTGTTCAGGACAAGAACATTACAGTCCAGACCGGATTGATACTCAACAGCACTCATAGCTCGTATTGCGTATATCTTATATCGTATTGCGTATTATATTTCGACGGTGGAATGGATGTCCCTTTAGCCATTGAAGCTACTCATCAGTTAGTGCGAAACGACCCGTCAGTGTTGTTGCTTTTTGAATTAAATCAGGCAAAAAGGGAATGACAAAACATGACCTGTTTATAATCTGCCCTCAGACCCAAAATAACAAAAGCGGCTTTACGACTCGACTTCTTCTGTTGCTGATTCTTCTGTAGCTGATTCTTCTGTAGCTGATTCTTCTGTAGCTGATTCTTCTGTAGCTGATTCTTCTGTAGCTGATTCTTTTGTAGCTGATTCTTCTGTAGCTGATTCTTCTGTAGCTGATTCTTTTGTAGCTGATTCTTCTGTAGCTGATTCTTTTGTAGCTGATTCTTTTGTAGCTGATTCTTTTGTAGCTGATTCTTCTGTAGCTGATTCTTCTGTAGCTGATTCTTTTGTTGCTGATTCTTTTGTAGCTGATTCTTTTGTAGTTGAGGCTAATTCTGGAATCACATTTTCAGCCCTAAGCCCTTTGTCGCCCTCGACGATATCGAAAGTGACAGAATCTCCTTCAGCCAGAGTTTTATAACCATCACCAGAAATACTTGAGTAGTGGACGAAGATATCGCGGCCATCAGGGGTAGCAATAAATCCGTATCCCTTTCTGGGGTTAAACCACTTAACTGTTCCGTCGATTTTCACGTCAGACATAGAACGCTCCTTTTGAACAACCATGCAAAACAAACTATTTTCTGCGCGCCCCACAATCTGAAATAGATGAGAAGCTCATAGTTTCAAGCGTCTGGGTTTTGTTGTGGAAGACGGCTTCTTATTCAAAACAATTATTTGGTCTCGGCAGATTTCACAGCAGCAGGAGCAGAGAGATTTTCTCTCATTAGCCGGCCCATCTTAAACTTAACCGTTCGCTTTGCAGGGACCTCAACGCGTTCAAGAGTTTTGGGATTCTGGGCGACTCTGGCGGCCCTGGTTCTGGTTTCAAAGACGCCAAAGTCTCGGAATTCCAAACGGTTATTCTCACACAGCTCCCTGGTTATCTCGTCGAGAAAAGCCTGAATTATAGACTTTACTGCTACCCTTTTTGCTTGTGTTCGTTCCGCAATCCGGTCGATAAGTTCTTTCTTTGTAATTGTTGCCATAGGCTACCTCACTTGTAGGAAAGACAATTGGGAAACTGGATTCTATTTACATTAAAAAAAGCTGCTGTATAACAAATCAACTCTTTCAGTTATCCAACAGCTCAACACATACCTCTGCAAACTTTATAACTCCATACTACACAGTCGCTTTGGCGGTATTTTGCAGGCCAACAATTTCTTCTGTCGGGGAACAAAACCAACCGACAAGGTGCAAATAATAAAACGCCACAACCTACTATACAACAAAGACTTCTATACAGCAAGTAATTTTTACAAAAAATTTTTCATATTCACAAAAAAATATCTGGAAGCCGCCTTTGTTTAATTCTACCGATTATTTGCGAAAAAAGGCACAAAACAGAATAGTTTATTGACCAGCAACGGATTTTTCGGCATAATTAGCATTCTTATAATATGCCGGGTCATTTATAGTGGGTTTGTAGAGTAGGACGCGAATGCCATTTTTGCAGTTTAAATAGTCATTTGCAGTGTTGGGGTAAAGTTTTTTAAAATAGTAAATAAGGAGTTTGTGCTGCGAGGCGATTGATATTTATGTCTTCAGAAAGAAGCCAAAAAAAGAGTTCCGAGAAGCAACTTCAGAAGAAGAGAGACAGAGCGGCAGAAATTGCCGACACGTTTGAATGGTTGATAACCGCTTTCATATTAGCCTTTGTGTTCCGTGCGTTTGTAATGGAGGCGTTTCGCATACCTACCGGCAGTATGGCCGATACCCTTAAGGGGGCCCATTTTCGGCTGCGATGCCGTCAGTGCGGATATAAATACGAGTATGGCTTTGTGCCGGGAAAGTATGGATTTCATGATGATTACGTTCCACGGTCCGGACATCTGAAATCATATCGCTCTCGCTGTCCAAGCTGTGGCAATTATCAGCCGGTCGGCGGTACGATGCCGGTGGCGAACGGAGACCGGATTCTTGTGCTAAAGTGCATTTATCAGTTCTTCGAGCCCAAGCGGTGGGACGTAATAGTATTCAAGAATCCGCCTGAACCGGAGGTAAATTATATCAAACGATTGGTTGGTCTTCCGGGGGAATCAGTGCAAATAATTGATGGTGACGTCTATATCGACGGCCAAATCAGCCGGAAACCTCCCCATGTCCAGAACGAGATGTGGATGCCGGTATATGATAACGATTACCAGCCTGTTGATCCCTGTGCATTTTCTTTCAACCACCACCGATGGCAGCAGCCGTTCGGGACCGGAAGTTTTTCAAAATGGGAAATTGACAAAGACAGTCCTACCTTATTTCAGTTAGACAGCCCGGCTGAGACCATCAGTACGATGACTTATCGCACCAAAATCGGCAACGATTTTAGAGCGACCTATGCCTATGATGAAGTTGAAGAATATGACTATATGCCGTACTACAGTGACCTGATGGTGCGTTTTTCCTGCCTTGCCAATGATCCACAGGGAAGTATCGGTATCTCTTTGAGGAAATATGAGACAACCTATCAAGCAAAAGTCGATTTTTCATTGGGAGTAATTATCGTCACCAAGCAAGAAAAGGGCAAAGAACCGGTAAAGTTAGCTGAGATATCAATCAAACAACCTGCGATGAATAAATTTACACTTGTTAAATTCGTCAATGTTGACCATCAATTGATTTTCCAATACGGCAGCACAAAATGGACGCATGATTTAGGACGTGGTATGGGAGATGCCGGCCGGATAAGAGCAAACACTCCGCCGCGGGTGGAAATTCTCGGCTCCGGGAAACTGACGCTATCACACGTTGCGATTTTCAGGGACATCCACTACACCGAACGTAAATATGTCAACGGACCTAAAGAAGGCAGGGCAATAGATAAACCTTTTATCTTGGGAGAAGATGAGTTTTTCGTATTAGGCGACAACAGCCCCAACAGTGAGGACTGCAGGTGGTGGACCAGAGAGGGCTTAGCAAATAAAGGTCTGTCTAACTACCGCGTGGGTATTGTTCCTCGTGACTATCTGGTGGGTAAGGCATTGTTTGTCTATTGGCCCAGCGGTTTCAGGCCGTTCGCCAAGTTTCCAATTGGAATTATTCCTAACGTCGGCCGGATACGTTTTATCTACGGCGGCTCAAACGATAATCAGTAAGTATATGCGGAGGTGCCCAAATGAGAATTAAGCTGATTGCGAGCCTGTTAGCAGGAATGACGCTGGCTTTGGGCGGATGCGCTGTTTTAACAGATGGCGGCATTACTGCCGCCGGCGTTGCCGTAAAAGAATTGCGCTGTGAGTACCGTGTTAATCCTCTGGGTATTGATGTAGTTAAGCCGCGGCTGAGCTGGATTATGGAGTCGAATCAGAGGGGCCAGATGCAGAGTGCCTATCAGATTCTGGTGGCCGATAGTGAGGAAAAGCTCAAGCAAAACGAAAGTGAGCTTTGGGACAGCGGTAAGGTCAAGTCCGAGCAGAGTAATCAGGTGGTGTATAAAGGCCAGCCGTTGTTCTCGCGTATGCGCTGCTATTGGAAGGTGCGTGTGTGGGACAAAGACGGCAAAGTGTCGGCCTGGAGTGAAGCAGCGATGTGGACTGCCGGTCTGCTCGAATCGGGAGACTGGCAGGCCAAGTGGATAGGTTATGACGCCGAACAGCTGAGTTCCGACAACAAGGAAAAGCCGGACCCCAACGCCCTGGTTTTGCCCCCGCCTCCCTATCTGCGCAGAGCCTTTTTGGTCGGCAGGCCTATCAAGCGTGCGGTGGTTTATGCCTCGGCCCTTGGCCTTTATGAGCTGCATATCAACGGCAAACGGGTAGGTGAGGACTACTTCACCCCCGGCTGGACCGATTATCCCACGCGGGTGTATTACCAAACTTATGAAGTTACCGACCTGATTAAAAGGGGCGGCAACGCTATTGGAGCGATTCTTGCCGACGGATGGTACGCCGGGTATCTGGGCTTCGGCCGGAAGAGAGAACACTACGGCAGCGAGCCACGGCTGTTAGTGCAGCTCGAAATCGAATACGACAATGGTCACATACATACTGTAGTTACCGACGGAACCTGGAGGGCTTCCTACGGGCCGCTTTTAGAATCGGACTTTCTGATGGGTGAAATCTATGACGCCCGCAAGGAGATGCCCGGCTGGGACACATTCCGCTTCGATGATTCAGCGTGGCATACGGTGGCTGTTACAGATAAGAGTGAGGGCCGAGTTCAATCTTATCCGGGTGTGACGGTCCAAAAGATTCTGGAAATCAAGCCGAAAAAGCTTACCGAACCGGAGAAAGGTGTTTATGTCTTCGATATGGGTCAGAACTTTGCCGGCTGGGTCCGACTGAAAGTAAGTGGAAAGACCGGGACGAAGGTAGTGCTGCGATTTGCTGAGATACTCAACACGGACGGAACAATTTACACTGAGAACCTCCGCGCGGCACGCTGCACAGATACATATATACTCAAAGGGACAGGTAAAGAGATTTGGGAGCCACAGTTTACGTTTCATGGATTTCGATACGTAGAGGTAACCGGCTATCCGGGCAGGCCGGGCCTTGATGCAATTACCGGTGTTGTTGTGCATTCGGCCATACCTGTGGTCGGGTCCTTCGAGTGCTCCAATCCTATGATCAATCAACTCTATAGTAATATAGTCTGGAGCCAGCGGGGTAATTTTATCGAGATACCTACCGACTGTCCGCAGCGTGACGAGCGCTTGGGCTGGACGGGCGATGCGCAAATCTTTGTCCGCACGGCTACATATAATATGGACGTTGCGGCGTTCTTTACCAAGTGGCTGGTTGACCTCGAAGATGCTCAGAGCGCTGAAGGAGCATTCCCCGATGTGGCGCCGCGCAAGGTTGCCATGGGCGACGGCACGGCTGCGTGGGGTGATGCGGGAGTTATCTGTCCGTGGACGATTTACCAGGTTTATGGTGATAAGCAGGTCATCGAAAGACACTATGAGTCGATGAAAAAGTGGATTAGCTATTTGAAGAAGAACAGTAAGGATTTGCTGCGCCCGGCCAAGGGTTACGGCGATTGGGTTTCTATCGCCTCCGACACTCCCAAAGATGTGATTGCCACGGCTTATTTTGCCTACAGTACGCGGTTAGTCTCGAAGATAGCAGCCGTCCTCGGCAAAGATGACGAGGCCGGAAAATATGAAGAACTCTTCGAACAAATCAAAGATGCTTTCAATAAGGCCTATGTTAGCGAAGATGGACGTATCAAAGGCGAGACCCAGACATGCTATTTGCTGGGATTATACTTCGATTTACTACCTGAAGATAAACGTGAGTCCGCTACCCAACATTTGATAGAGGCTATCAGGAACAAGGATTGGCATCTTTCGACCGGATTTGTCGGGCTAAGTTATCTGGTACCTACGCTCACGCAGACAGGGCATCTGGATATTGCTTACCGTTTGCTCAACAATGAGACTTTCCCCAGCTGGGGTTATAGTATCAAGAACGGGGCCACAACCATCTGGGAGCGCTGGGACGGCTGGACCGAGGAGAAAGGCTTCCAGACGCCGGGTATGAATTCGTTTAACCACTACGCGTTTGGTTCGATTGGTCGATGGTTGTTCGGCACGGTTGCCGGCATCGAAACTGATGGGCCGGGCTATAAGCACATTATCATTCGACCTATGCCCGGCGGTGGAATGGACTACGCAAAGGCAAGCTATAAATCGATTCACGGTAAGATTGTCAGCGATTGGAGAATCAAAGGTCAAACATTCACGCTGAATATTATAATACCTGCTAATACGACAGCAAAAGTATATGTGCCGACCGGGGACATTGAGAATGTTACTGTAGGCGGCCGGCCGGCAGCAAAAGCGGGGGCTGTGAGCTTACTGCGTATGGAGAACGAAAGGGCAGTATTTGCTGTTGGTTCAGGGCATTATCGATTTGTGTCGAAGCTGCCGGATTAAAATGAAACCAAATATTTCTGTTCTCAATCTTGTTAATCTACGCAAATTTCTTTAGTTAGCTGCTTGTCGTTTTCGTGAAAAACCCAGCAGCGATTTGAAGTAAGCTTTTATCCAGCTCCAATGCAAAATGATATGCACTATCATCAAAACGGCAAAAATAACAGCTAAATAGAAATGAATACCGCCCCATTCGTGCCTGGTCATCGACCAGAGGTATTTTATTTGTTCACCGGCGTTCTCTCCAGCACCCCTGCCTCCACGTAACATCCGACCGCGGCCGCCGGTGCCCGGCGGCAGAATGTATTTCATAATAAAGCCGGTACAAGCCAAGCCCAGCAGGTCTAAAAAAGCGACCAAAACAACGATAAAATTAAGATTTGTGCGTTTCATAATACTTATACTCCAAAAAAGCAATCCGGAACAATGCTCCTTCTACAAATATTGACGTTTCAGAGTGAAAAAATATTTCATTAATCTTAATTTTCCGTAAAGCAAAGTTCCATAAAGGTTGTTTCGCTTGAAATGACGCGGTCGCCTTTCAGCTTGCCATTTGACGGCTTTTCTGCTTTATTAAGCAGTTATGGAAAGCAAACTTTTTGACTTATCGGGGAAAACGGCGTTGGTTACCGGCGGCAGCAGGGGTATCGGCCTTTCGGTGGCAAAAGGATTGGCCGAACATGGAGCTGACGTTGCAATCGTCGCTCGTACCAAAGAGCAGCTTGAAGCCGCCGGGCGGCAAATTCAGGATGATACTGGTAAAAAGGTGTGGACCTTTGGCTTTGACATTAAAAATATTAAGGGGATAGGGGGTCTCTTCGAGAGTATAGTTTCCGAAACGACAGGCATCGATATTCTCGTTAACTGTGCCGGGACGACCGTTCGCGGGCCGAGCGAAGACGTTGACCTGAAGACCTGGAACCAGGTTATTGAGGTAAATCTGACTGCTGTGTTCGTGTTGTCGCAGGCGTTTTGTAGTCATCGAAAACAGGCTGGGAAAGCCGGCAGGATTATCAATATCGGCTCACTTACATGTCACGGTGCCAGGCCGACCACCGCAGCATACGCCAGCAGCAAGGGCGGTCTGCTTATGCTGACAAAAACGTTGGCGGTGGAGTGGGCGAAATACAATATCAATGTAAACGCCATCGGGCCGGGCTATATTGCAACAGACCTTACGGAGCCGTTGTGGTCCGATGAAGATTTTACCAAGTGGGTCCTTTCGAAAACTCCGCTTGGGCGATGGGGCCAGCCCGACGACCTCGCGGGCACGGCGGTTTTGCTCGCATCAAAAGCAGGCGACTTTATCACCGGACAAATCATATATGTCGATGGCGGCTGGCTGGCACTGCTTTAGAAATTCATAACCATTCCAGAGGAACCACATACAAATTTTTTTAAGGATAAATACAATGAATAGAATTCGTCAACAAGGTGCCGGATTACTCTGTATCCGGCTTGTCATCTGTGCCATTTTAATCGCACACCTCTCAGCTTACACCTCAACCGTCGAATCGGCTCAGCCGGTTATCAATGAGAAAAAGGTAATCCTGACACCAAAGCCCGGTCCCAAGCCACGGATAAACGGGCCGAAGGTTTATGGCTGCCGTCCCGGGTCCGCCATAGGCGGATTCATTTACCGCATACCCTGTACGGGCAAAAGACCGATGAGTTTTAGTGCCGAGAATCTGCCCCAAACGCTACAGTTAGACGCAGCTACCGGCATCATCACAGGCACCGCCCCTGAGCAACGCGGCGAATATCCTGTTACCCTCAAAGCCACCAATAGCCGCGGCTCAATGCAGCGACCTTTCAAAATCGTTGTCGGAGACACATTGGCCCTAACACCGCCGATGGGTTGGAATAGCTGGTACATTCATTACAGCCGCGTAACCGACGGGCATATGCGCAGGGCCGCAGATGCAATGATAGAATCAAGGATGGCGGATTTCGGCTATCAATACGTCAATATCGACGACTGCTGGATGGTCGAGCCGAACGACGAAGACCCGATGAGAGCCGGTGAAATTCGCGATACCGATGGTGCGATTAATTCCAACGCATACTTTCCCGATATGAAAGGGCTCGCAAATTATATCCACGCCCAGGGACTCAAGGCCGGTCTCTATACCTCCCCGGGTCCGCAAACCTGTCAGCGATACACAGGCACATATCAGCACGAGCAGATTGACGCTGAAAAGTTTGCCGAGTGGGACTTTGACTTTTTGAAATACGATTGGTGCTCCTACGGCCGGGTCGCAAGCGGCGAAGAGCCTGAACGGTTCCAGAAACCTTATCGAAAGATGGGTGATATCCTGGCAAAGCTCGACCGTGACATTGTTTTCAATCTCTGCCAGTATGGTATGGGCAAGGTATGGGAATGGGCCGGTTCGGTCGGCGGAAACTGCTGGCGAACAACGGGTGATTTGGGCCTGGCAAAAGGTTCCGAGCTGCCGGGATTTTATCACATCGGCCTGAGCAATGCCCAACACTGGGAGCACGCCAAACCAGGGCAATGGAACGACCCGGATTATATCCTTATCGGCTGGGTGGGTAACGCTCGCAAACAAGCCGTAGGGACACCCACCACCCTTACGCCCAACGAGCAGTATTCTTATATGTCGATGTGGTGCCTGATGGCCGCCCCGCTGATATTCTCCGGCGATATGGAAAAGCTCGATGAGTTCACACTCAATATCCTTTGCAATGCCGAGGTCATCGAGGTCAATCAGGACCCGCTGGGCAAGCAGGCCCCTATCATTGAAAAAACAGAAGAGTATTTTATTATGGCCAAGGACATGGAAGACGGCTCGAAAGCAGTCGGCCTGTTCAACACCGCTGAATCCCAAACCGACATAACAGTCTCCTGGAAAGACCTCGGCATAAAAGGCCCGCACCGGATTCGCGACCTCTGGCACCAAAAAGACTTAGGCACGTACAAAAATCAGTTCAAAGCCAAAGTCCCAAGACACGGCGTCGTGTTCGTTCGTATGTTCCCGGTAAACAGCACCAAATAGGGACGGCAAGCCCAACGAGACCTATCGCCGTCCTCGGATACACACAACACCCTGGTGAGTGATGAATAAGCTTGTCCTTTGCTCAATTCTGTGCTATCCTACGGCTGGATAACAAGCAATAAATTCAGGTATTTACAGGTAGCAGTGTGGCGCTATCTGCTGTGATGATTCGCTACTGGTATTTCAGGAGGTAATTATTATGAAGACTCGTGGATTCAGGATATTGGCCGTTGTTTGCATACTATTGTCGGGCTTATTACTTAGCCCTTATACTTTGGTACGGGCCGAGGGTGCCGACAGCTCTCAAGAGAAGTTATCCCTTGACGCACGCAGTCGTGCACCGCTATCGGATGGCACGGGTCGATTCAGGGTTGTGCAGAAGAAGTTAGAATGGGACCCTGAGAAAACAGCTATTATTATTTGCGATATGTGGAATGAGCACTGGTGCAAGGGTGCGACCAGCCGGGTTGCGGAGCTTGGGCCGCGAATGAATGAGATTGTTCTCAAAGCACGTGACATGGGCATAATGATAGTACATTCGCCCAGCGGCACGGTCAATTTTTACGAGAACCATCCGGCCCGCAAACGCGCCCAAGATGCACCAAAGTCAGCTAATGTGCCCGGTGACATCAGTAAATGGTGCCGATGGATTGACGAAAATGAAAAAACGTTGGGATACCCCATCGACCATTCGGACGGGGGATGCGATTGTCAGCCGATGTGCAAGCAGGGCTCGCCCTGGCGCAGGCAGGTAGATATTATCGAGATTCGCAATGAGGACGCTATCAGCGACTCGGGCGCCGAAATCTGGAACCTATTAGAGCAGCGCGGCATCGACAACGTTATCATTATGGGCGTGCATACCAATATGTGCGTTCTCGGTCGGCCCTTTGGGCTAAGGAATATGGCCAGGTACGGTAAAAACGTGGTGCTGATGCGCGATATGACCGATACGATGTACAACTCGCGGATGCGTCCCTTTGTCAGCCATTTCACCGGCACCGACCTGGTAGTCGAGCACATAGAAAAGTACGTCTGCCAGACGATTACCTCAACGGCATTCACGGGTCAGCCGCAATTTTGTTTTAAAAACGACAAGCGTCCGCGCGTAGTATTCGTTTCCGCTGAAAGCGAGTATAAATCCGAACAGTCACTGCCGGAGTTTGCGCAGGAGCTGGAAACAAAATACGGCCTGTACTGCGAGGTACTCCAGGGCAGCATAAACAAAAAAGGCCAAGGTCGCTACTACATTGCGGGTATGGAGTCGCTGACGAATGCGGATTTGGCAGTGCTGTTCGTTAGGCGCAGAGCTTTGCGCCCCGAGCAAATGAAGTATTTCCGTAACTACTTAGACAGCGGCAGGCCATTAATTGGATTGCGGACAGCAAGCCACGCGTTCGATACTCGCGGCAACGCACCAGCCGATTACGCCGAATGGCAGAAGCTGGATCCAGAGGTATTAGGCGGTAATTATCACGGTCATCACGGCAACGGACCCAAGTGCGCCGTTACGACAGCCGCCGGTGCCGAAAGTCATCCGATACTTGCCGGCGTGCAGATGCCGTTTACCAGCAACGGTTCGCTATACGAGGTACGCCCGCTGACTAAGTCAACGAAGCGGCTGTTGATTGGCACGATTCCTGACAAGGAGCCTGAGCCGGTGGCCTGGACCAATAGTTACAAAAAGTCCCGCATTTTCTACACATCACTGGGTCATCCGGACGACTTTCAAAATCCACAATTTCGCCGGCTGCTCATCAATGCGGTGTTCTGGGCGATGAATAAACCGGTGCCGAAACCAAAAGAAACGAGATAACAAGCCGGCAAAATATAGTTTCATTAGCTATATATCGAATATTGAATTTCGAAGTACAAGACAGAGAACGCCGGAATACGGAAATGTAAATGACGTAGCTTTACATCGCCGTGCCGGCGATGGCTAAACAAAAGACTGCACACCGCATCAAGAAACTCAAATTTTACGAAAATTTACTTCATTATTTGTCAACCGATGGGCTACGATAGCCGTTTATACAGATAGCTGGATTAAATCCCTTTGGGATAAATAGCCTCAATGGAAAACACCGACAAAAGTTTAATAAAAGCCCATTGTCAGGGCGATCCGAAAGCGTTTAGTGAGCTTGTACGCCGATACGGGGACAGTATATTAGGATATTTGATGCGAATGAGCGGTAATCACCACCAGGCTGAAGACCTTTTTCAGGA